>Ga0180433_10011838_pt1 | contig 10288 bp, 6 predicted proteins | sample SS_ome_8_FD_132980 | JGI IMG/M metagenome (GOLD analysis project Ga0180433, IMG submission 132980) | Hypersaline lake sediment archaeal communities from the Salton Sea, California, USA - SS_1_D_1 metaG | ecosystem: Environmental > Aquatic > Non-marine Saline and Alkaline > Hypersaline > Sediment...
CTACTCGCCTTATAAGATTTTTGCGTTCTAGGGATTTTAAAGTAAGGACAATCCATCCTCGAGCTGCATTTTTTATCATTAATCCACTATTTGGATACAAGGAACAAACAATTTTAGAAGGAGATATACCATTATTAGAATTATTATTTACTAAATTAAGTACTTGTTGGGTTCTCTCCTTGCGATGCTCTAAAATTTCAGAAATTCTTTCTCTTGGATTAACAATCGGGCTTCCATGAGCGGGTAAAATTAATTCTAATTTTTTTAATTGTTGAATCTCCTCAATGGATTTAATGTACTGATCAATATCACATTCAGGAGGACCTAACCAAGTAGTTATAGTCCTTAAAATATTATCTCCACTAAAAAGAATCCCTTTTTCGGGATGATATAAGCTAATATGATCAGATGCATGTCCGGGGGAAGGAAAGATCTTCCATCCTTCTCCATTTATTGAAATATCTGTTTTATTTTTAATTAATATATCAGGTTGTTCAAAAGCTGCTAATCCATAAAGCCTTGTATAAAAACGCCACCAAATTACTCTTTGAAATTTGTCTTTTATACGACGTTTCCAGTTCCGGATACTTAAAGTATCTTCTTCTATATCTTGTGGTTCAAAATGTTCTCGAAAACTCTTCATGCTCTTGATGATATTATTAGTTTCCTTGGTTAATACCACTTTTACTCCTAAGTGTTTTCGTAATAACTTTAATCCCGAAGAATGATCTGGATGCCAATGTGAAGGTAAAACTCTGGTTATATTGAACTCCTTATGATGAGATTTATAATTTTCTTTAATCTTTTCAATTTGACTTAATAAATATTTTATAGCTTTCTTTTTTCCATAGCCCGCATCATAGATTAATCCATCAGAACCCGCTAATACGTAAATGTTCTCAGAAGGCTTAACAACCCCCATTGATCCCTTTTCTTCAATTCTAAAAATTCCCGGGGAAACCTCTTCCATTTCATACTTAAAAATCGGGATTAAAAAAAAAAGTTTTTCATTATCTTTTAAATGTTAGAAGTTAAAGATATATATTTCAGAGATGAGTTAATTATTAAATATTAAAAGAAAATCTCATTTAGATTTGGGAAGTGTGGAATAGGAATGACTTACTTTAAAATTGTGTTAGGGTTTGAATGCGGGGTTGATAAATCAGTTTGCAGCTTGGGGTATCCAGACTATTGTGCAAAATGTATTTCAAAAAGATTTAATGATGCTCATTTTCTCGTTGAAATTGAAAACGTAAATGAAGAAGATTCCCAAGAAAAAAGAAAGGAGATGAATTTTAGATATATTTGGAGAAAATATCAAGATATTTTAAATATCCGGCATGTGATCATCCTTTCTAAAACGGGCTTAGCTATTTTTAATCTAGCGGTTGGAGACGAACCAATTAATGCGAATCTATTATCGGGGTTTATTCAAGCCAATATTCTCTTTTCTGATGAAGCTTTAACTGATAAGGATAAACACCCAAAAATTGAATGGGCAATCGAAGAAAAATTTAATGAATTTCAATATAAACATTTTAATATTCTATTGAGAGAGGGAGAATATTCTAGAATATGTTTAATCCTCGATGAAAAAGCTTCTAATAATCTTCGAGAATTTCTTTCAAATTTTACCGAAATATTTGAAGATTTTTACAAAAAAGATTTAATTGAATTTGAAACCACCAATTCGATCAATGCTTTCCAGTCTGCCAAGTCACTAATTGAAAAAACTTTCGAGATATATATGATCTATCCCCAGACGTTATCTGCTCAGATTCCGCCAAGCGTGATTGAAAATTTTTCTCTTATTCAGAAGGCACTTTATGATTTTAGTAGAGATTTACTTAAGGACAATCCCTATTTCTTCATTCCCAACTTATTAACAAAAACCTATAGGACCTTAGGAGTAAAATCAAAAGAAGAGATCATCTGGAATATCTATCAAATGTTAAGAGAAAACATCTTTATTTCTACAGAAATGAAATTCCAAAGAGAAGAAATAGTACAAAGGGAACAAGAAATACAAGAAAGGGAATATGAAATACAGAAAATTATGGAAATGAAAGACATTGAAGAAATTAAAGAAGAAACTAAAGATTTAACTATATCTGATGAAAAAAAAAGGATGAAACTCTATCTTAAAAAAGGAGAAATCGCCGAGAAAGATGGTGCTTATGAAGCTGCTCTATCTGAATATAAGAAAGCACTAACTTATGCTCAAGAATTCAACTTAGAGCCAACAATTGGTAAAATTTCTTATAAAGTCTTACAAATCCTTAAATTAAATAAAGAAGTAGAATTGAACTTCGCCGCAGAACAAGCAAACAGAGCTGAAAAGAAGAAAGATTATATAACGGCATTAAAATATTTATTTCAAATTAGAGATATGTTAATCGCAGAACAAGCGGATGAAGATTACAATAAAAAAATTATTAAATTAGATCAGAGAATTGACCGATTACAGAATTCACTACGATAAAATTATTGTCCTAACCTTTTTCTTAAAATTTGTTCAATATTAGGCACACAAGAACGCATTAACGTGTTTGTCCCGAAAAAATAGAGAAGTAATTCATTATTAGGTTCTTCTTGTAAGTTTATACTCGTGTTAATTACGATCCCAAGGGTCTTTTGCCCTGTGTCTATATAATCCTTCAGATCCAGCCCTTCGGGAAGATCCATCCCGATAAATTTATCTCCATGGGGGATCTTCTCAAATTTCATAGAGACTAAATATTCTTTAATAATATCTTCTGAAAGTTGGTTAGGATGATTTTTAGTTAAATCATATGTTGCATTACAGTAAAGAATACTATTATTTGATGAAGTGAGGGCATATGCAAAGATGCCATTTTCCTTTTCTAAAAGAACAGGTTCTAAAATCTCTTGAATGATCTCTAAATTTTGTCGTATAAGAATCCTCAGAGGTATATCGTTGATGACGTTAATGACTTCAAGGTCTATCTGTTCGTTATTTAAACGCCTAGTTTCTGCTCCAAATTCTTCTAAGCTAAAGAATTTCTCATATACGTATCTAATTTTATGAATTATTCCTTCGTCAATATGATATTCATCGAATAACATTGCGATAAGAATTCTGTTTTTATTTTGGTGCTTAATAGTCTCGACAATCATTTTATTTCCTTTAAATCCTACTGTTTTTAAGGGAAATTTTAATTCAATTGAAATATCATAAAGGGCACTGCAAAAACCCGAAAGTAAATCTTTATCAATCTCGATATTATCTTGGCTTAAATAAAAAGGCAACAATCCACTGTCCTTAATAAGAAGTAATTTCCGAATCATAACAGAATTTAACTATCCTTTTCTTTGTAGCAACTATCTTTATTATACCATTCTATAATATATTTATTTATCGAGTTTCATTGTTAAAATCTTCTAATTTCATGATCTACATAATTTTTTATAGTAAGGTGGGCTAGTATTCTTCTAACCAAAAACATTTTTTCTTCAAGTTATAATCTTTAGATTTGGGGAGGTATAATGGATCTTAATTTAAATTTAAATGAGATTGAAAAAAAGATAAAGAAAGCCGCCGAAAATAAGGATATTGAAGGATTGGCTTTCCTATTTCATAATAAGGCACTTTTTTATCAAAATCATCAAAAATTTAATGAAGCTCTCAATTCATTCAAGCAATCAATGATTTATGCATTAGAATCAAAAAATCACCATTTAATAGCCTTAAATTTTATAAATCAAGGGCATTGTTATGAATCATTAAGTCAATTTGAAAAAGCAAAAGCTACATATCAGTTCGCATTGAGTGCAGCTAAATCTTTGAAAGACGGCAAAATGATTAAACAAATACTTCAGAAATTGTTCCAGTTGACAAAACATCAGAAAATAGCTTTAGAATCCCCCCCGATTCCAGTTGAAAAACTTTTTGATAAAGATGGCGCGATGAGTCTCTTACATGAAGCGTCAAGCCACTTTAGTAAGAAAGATTATGGAAAAGCTATCGAATTCTTAAATAAAGTTACAGAAATTAATCCAAACTTTCATGTCGCATGGTTATTTTTAATTGAAAGCCATCTTAAACTTGAAAATCCTGAAGAAGTAATTCGATGTGGGGAACAAGCGTTAAAAATTAAACCTGAAATGGGGTTCTATTGGGGATATATTGGGGAAGGCTATGAAATGAAAGGGGATAAAAAAAAAGCTCGAAACTACTATAAAAATGCAATAAAAGCATTTGAAAAAAGTATCTCGAGACATCCTAAAGAAGACATATATTTTAATGGAATAAGTTGGTTTTTAATGAAAATGAAGAGATATAAGGAATCTATCCCTTTTAGCGAAGAAGCACTAAAATTAAATCCAGAAAGCGAACACCATTTTCATAGTATTGGTTTGGCCAATTATAAAATGGGAAATTATCAAGACGCACTAAAATATCTAAGATTATCCCTTGAAAAAAATCCTGTACATGATTATGCATGGTATGATCTCGGCAGAGTCTATGAAAAACTTGATAATACAGATGAGGCAATCAAATGTTTTGAAAACGCTGTAAATTTCAATCCTCAATGGAAGCGCACCAAAAGAAAGCTTCGGAAATTAAACCCAGATTCGCCCTTTTTATCGCTCAATCTTCCGAGAATCCCGAAAGAATTGGATAAAAATAAAAAATTAAGAAAGGAACGGGAAAGAAAGCGCCTTGAACCCAGAACTTATAAAGATCCAATAATAGGATTGAAAGAGAGTAGTGAACACCTCCTAGAGTTAGATGAAAAATTAGAGTTTCTCAAGACTGAAGGCATGGATAACTTCGTCAGAAAAACCAAAAAATTTGCTGATGATCTCTTAAAATTAATCGAGGAAAAAGATAATAGCGATTAATTGAATAAAAAAACCTATTCTTCGAATTTTGTTCCACAAACAGGACAATAATTCGCATCAGTATGTTTTGAATTCCCACATACTAAACATGATGATCTTGATTTTTTAGTTATTACTTCTTTCGGAACCATTCTATTTTCATCTCTCCTCAGATCCATATTAGATCTCTCTCTTATAGTTGATGGTAGGTTTTTCCAACTTTCTGCATGAGCACTTGGTAATCGTTTTTTCTTCGACCTAATTTTAGACAAAACGATTATCGTACTCAAAACAGCAACTCCCATAACGATTGAAATCATAATTATGAAGGTATTAAAACTGTCATTAAAGTATAATCTTATGGAAATCCAGGACTCTACCAGTGCCCCCGAATTGTCGTCATAAGACGATACTGCAGCCCAGATTTCATGCTCTCCTGGACTCAGAGTTCCATTTTTATAATCCATATTGGTTGGGATAAAACTCTGATAAAAACTCCCTGTTTCTGGCCATTCTTTAGCAAATTGACAGTTGCTCATGTCATATTCATGATGCACTGTTTCTCCCGCTGAAAATATGGCACCGCGTGTTTCACCCCACCCGATTCTTTCAACACCGATTGGACCTCCTATGTTATCCAATTTAAAATGAACTGCACGTAAGTAGATATCGTCAGGATCTAAAAAAGCGTCAATCTCCATCCGACATGATGAAATTACTTTATTCGGAATCGTGATAGTTATGTTTAGGGGATGATTTCGATTATTAGGCATTTCATGATCACAAACTGAAATAGAAAAAGGCTCAGCCTCACCTTGATATACAATAAATATGCTTATTGGGAAGGCGATGGAAATGAAAAAGATTAAAAATATGCTATTCTTCATTATCGTTCAATTTTATTAAGCTTATGTTCTTATAATATTAAGATTTACAAAAATAATATTTAAATAAATCTGGTAGGTTTTTTAACTATTCCTTGAGAAGAGACGAGACATAAATTGACTATTTTATGAGATTAGCTTTAATTTGAATTCGGAAAATTTACTATTATAGGATTATTTTGAATATATATTAAATTGAATATCATGTTGGGTTAAAATGTCAACCGAAGAGAAATATTTCGATCTGATCATAGTGGGGGCGGGTCCAGGAGGAACCTATGCGGCTAAAACGGCTCAAGAAAAGGGTTTCTCAGTTCTATGGCTCGAAAAACAGACGGTTGGAGAGAAAGGGAGATATAAAGCTTGTGGAGGTGCAATTGCATGGGAATTAGTGGAAGAGATTGACCTCCCCGAAGAAAAGATTGAACGGGTTATAGAGTCTCTTGAACTTCACCATGTTGATGGAGAGATTTTTTCTAAAAAAGGTAAGGGTGCTGTTGTATGGCGTAGCGTTTTTGATCAATTCCTAACCACTTTGGCAAAGGATGCTGGATCGGAATTGAATGAAGGGGAACGATTAATAAACATTGAAAAGGAAAAAAATATTTATAAAATTACTTCAAAAAAAGCTATTTATCGCGGAAAATACGTAATTGCTGCTGATGGGGCGACTTCTCCCACATTGAAATTACTGGGATGGCCTTATTTTAAGAAAGAAAATATCATTCTTACGATAACTAAAGAAATGAAGACTACCAGAGAACAGATTAATAATTCCTTAGGTAAAGATTTGGTTCATTTATTCTTTGGAATTAAAGATTTAATTCAAGTGGGATATGCTTGGTTATTTCCAAAAAAAGATACCATTACCGTGGGCTGGGGCAACCAAATTAATTTAATCCGAAACTCAAGAACAGAATTTCGCAAATTCTTAGGGTTGTCTTTGGTTTGGGAAGCCTTGAAGGACTGCACCGAACAAATTTTCAAACCTCATCTAATACCCGTGGGATTAAGACCGGTTCTTTATGATAATAATGTGTTTGCAGTAGGTGATGCGGGGGGTATTGTCGACCCGATTAGTGGAAAAGGAATTCCTTATGCGATGATGTCAGGAAAACTAGCTATTGATGCTATAGCACGATGTGAAAACAAAAATACACCGCATAAATTGGGTCAAACGTATGAAAGGCTTCTGAATCGACACTTCCTTAAGGTTTTAAAAGCAAAAAGGGTCGCCCGGGACATTATCTTTAAAAATGATGAGAACTTGAAAAAATTTCTTTCGCTCTGGGAAACCCATCGATCTTCCGAGATTGTTATGAGAAAGTTGATATAACGCTTTGAGAAGGATAATAAAGAATAAGAAAAAAAAGAATTAATGAAAATATAAAAGAAAATTCACTAACTTAGAAGTATTTAATAGCTAGTAAAATGTCATCTCGAGTGATTTTCTTTCTTTTTGCGTGTTTGGTTAATCTTAACGCATCTTTAGTAATTTTTTCAGCGCTTTTACCCATCCAATCAACTAATTCGTCAACAGCATCTCGGGCTACAATTAAGGCACCATTGTGTTTCATTAATCTTCGGATTGGGCTCCAGCTGATATATTCTGCCATATTTACTCATTCCTCCACTTTTTAATTTTTAATAAGTTACTAATTTTAACAATTTTTATTAGGTTGTTATATTAGTTATGATCAAATATATATTTAAAGATTTTGGTGGTGCGGGAAGAATTATGAAGAAAAAAATTGAAAAAATTATACGACAAAAATCAGATCTCCCTAGAAGATCGAATTGGTGCAAGATCGCAAGATTTGATCGAATTTTTAGTTTTGTAAAATTTTAGCACTTTTTTAATGAAAAGTAATCATTAATTCTCCAGATAAGATAGATCGTAATAAATCTGGAAGAAAGAAAGTTTTTGATCAAATTCTGAAGCGCTGGATCGGGGATTTTTGGGATATCTGGGAGTTAATAAATTGCAATTTTTTGACATAAATCAAGAAAAATCTTTAAAAAATGGTTAAGTTTTATATGAGAACTCTAGTGTAAACTACTTAGGAATTATTATTAATTCTAAAAAAAAATGGTATAAGAAATGAGTGAACAAAAAAGAAAAGATCCTAAGGTAGGATCAATAAGCCTTATTCTATTAAGTATTTCGTTAATACTCTTTGGAGGTTTGGGGCTACTTTTTATAACGCAAATAGGATATCATCCGGGATGGTACTGGGAAGATATGATAGATACATATCCTCTCAATTTCTATTTAATAAATGCGAATGATACAAATAACGATGGTATCTCCGATCTTTTAGCATATGGGGATATCCAATATAAATCCTGGGATGAGATTGAAAATAATACTCCTAATTTTGGGTATATAACCATATTAGACTCGAAGGACGGTCATGCCCTATGGAATCGGACCTATTCAAACCCCATTAAGAGAGTACATCGACTTGGGGATATAGATAATGATGGTTTAGATGATTATTTCGTCTGTCAAGCGTCAGTATCCCCCGAATGGAATAAATGGGACGGTGTAGAAATATATGATAACATGTTTTCCAACTTTTTAATAAGCGGAAATAACGGCAGTACTATAGGAATTGCGAGCGGAGATGGTAAAAATTTTACTAATGCATTTGTCCCCGATCTTCATAATCTAGACAATGATTATACTGATGAAAATGAAGACTTTCTCTGTTTAGAGTATTCATATTTGTTTGACAATAATTATTTGGTTAATCTTACGGGATTTTTTATAAACGGCACCAAAGGACAATCGAGACCGTTGGGTTTGAGTTGGAGAAAATATGAAGATATAAGGACAATTCCTGTCATTGAACCATTTTTGTATAATGGGAGTGAAAATCTGCTTGTTGGGTTTGGACAACAACTAGCTTTAATCAATATAAGTTCTGAAAATTATTCACAAGCAATTTTTAATAACTCCTTTAATGAGAATATTTTTGATTATGCGGTCATCGAGGATTTAAATTCTGATGAAATACAAGAGATTCTCGTATTATTAATGAATCAAAGCCTGCTCTTGCTTAATGGAGCTGATGGAAATCTTATAATAAAAGAAGATGTGCCAGATCCAGTAGTTGAAGGCGTGAATGCTATAATATATAATATAAAATCTAAAAACAAAGATGGAACTGCGTACATTTTAATGGAACAAATAGTTTCCTCGGAAGAAAGCCAAACAGCAAAGGCAACCGTCTATTCGGTTACCCTCTCTGATATAATTCAACTTTGGAAATTTGAAAGAGAATCGGATTCAAAATTCCCGAGCATTGTCTTGGATCAAGATATTGATGGGGATTCTATAAATGAAATAATCCTTGAAGAAGACTATGAGTCTCTGTTAGGATCCACAGAAATATCATGCTATAATATATTCAATTCTAAAACCGGGGAGATCATTGCTAAGATCAATTTGGATCAGAATCCTTTATTAATGATCCTCTGTGATGACATTAATGGAGATGGATTTCGCGATATTGCGTTTGGATCCTCAGAGAGAGTTATCGTGTTTGCCACGGCGATACCTAAAGCTCTTTGGCAATCGGACGATCTCTTTATTGGGGTTCCTCTTTTAATCACATTTATCGTTTTTTTGCTCTTAGGGATTATTATTTTATCTACGAAAATAAAAAAGATGCGTTTTAATTTAAAAAAAGCAAGAAAAGAAAGGAAATTAACTTTTTGGACCGTTACTATAGCTATTATTTTAATGGCTATCAGTTTCGTGTTATTTTTAACATTGATGAGCCTCTTTACCTTGACTTTAATTGCGGGGAGTGCGAATACTAGCATAATGTTATCTTTCGTAAGTATATCTGTCTTATGGTACGGGATGCTCTTTTTAACAGCGGCAATATATAATCAATTTGCTCCCAGATTTGCTTATAGTCTAATCCTTCTCAGAAATTTATTCTTTAAGGTGTCAAGCGCCTATGAGAACGAAATCCTTGTTTTAGACCTGAAGGAACGGGATAAGCTTGGAAATATCAATCGAATTAAACGAGTTATTTTGCCATTATTACTTTCGATCGCAATTGGATTTTATGTATATAATGCTGGAGCAGAATATCTTGGTTATCCTCAGACATTCTCCAAATTTGGTTCAACAGAGTTCTTTGAATTCGTAACAGGGTATATTGTGCTATTGACGGTTCCGATATTATTAACTTTTATAATTTTTGGTTTCTTACTTGCGGGAAGTTTCTTACTTGATGATGCGGGAATTGCATACTATAGAGAAGCTAAAAAATATAGAAAACCGGGAGATATAGAGCCGATTAGCATCTGGTCTCAGTCATTAATTAAAGGTATTGCGGGAGTTTCTGCCTTACTAACATTTATTGAATTCTATTCTAACGTAGATTTTTCAGGATTTTTCGACCGTAGTGGAGGAGTAATGTTTGCAGTATTTGGAACTTTCATGGTAATTACAATGTTCTGGGGCTTACCCTTTATCACAGGTTTCTCTTATATGCTTCTAGCTATTGATGTGATGGATCTTACCCATAGAAGGAATAGTA
>Ga0180433_10011839_pt1 | contig 10288 bp, 7 predicted proteins | sample SS_ome_8_FD_132980 | JGI IMG/M metagenome (GOLD analysis project Ga0180433, IMG submission 132980) | Hypersaline lake sediment archaeal communities from the Salton Sea, California, USA - SS_1_D_1 metaG | ecosystem: Environmental > Aquatic > Non-marine Saline and Alkaline > Hypersaline > Sediment...
CAAACCAAACAGCACGGTACCCGCTTTTCAGCCCCTTCGCGATGCCGTCGCCGGCGAGTGGGTGACCTATGCGACATTGGATTCCGGCGAACTGCGTTACGCCATCCGCAACGCCAAAGCAGCCATCGTACAAACAGAGATCAACACCAAGAATCAAGGTAAGCCCTTGGGGCAGCCAGTGATACGCGACGATCAACGCGATACCGATCCGCTCACCTTGTGGACCGGCTGCCGCAAAGCCGATCGCAGCATGACGCAAACCACGATCACAGCGGCCGGACGAACTTGGGAGGCGATGCTTTACGAAGATCGCTGGACCGATGAGGACATCGCATATACACGCCGAACCTGGGTCAGCGAGCAAGTTCCCGTATTCGGCATCATCCGCATGGAATTACGTGGCAACACGAGGCTGGAAGCGCGGATCGACCTCACCGCGTTCGGAAAGTAGAGCCGTCGAAGATAACACACAGGGCACCACGCACCGGTAGCCGGCTCGACAAGAAATGTCATCGAACCACTACACAAAAAGCAAAGTTGCCCTACGGTCCTATCGTTTGGGTGCTTTAGCTTTCTTGACTTTCTCTTTTTTCGGTTGGCTTTCTAACTGACGAGTGTCCTGGGCTTCTTTTTCCAATTGCTCCCATTTGCGATGAAGCCAGGATTTCTTTCGCGGAGTCTTGGGCGTGGGCGTGGTTTTGCCGGCCAACTTCGCTTCGGCCGCCTGCTTTTCCTCTTTGGCATCCATTTCCGCAAGATGTTTACGAATGCGATATTGTTCGATAATCCCGAACAGGTTGCTCGCCATGATATACAGATTCAGCCCGCTCGGCGCATTGTAGAGAATCAGAACAAAGAAACCGCTCATAAACATCATCATTTTACGCTGCTGTTCGAGCTGATCGGGATTGCCGCTGGACGATGCCCCAACGTTGCCGCGCGGCATGAACTTCGTTTGCAGCAATTGCGAGATCCCCAGCAACACAGGCAACAGATTGAACGACGTAATCGGCCCACCCATCAAGCCGCTAAGCAACGGGATCTGGATCGATTGACCAAAGGCAATCAGCGCATCCGGCTGCGTCAGGTCCTTGATCCACCAACCGTCGAACGGCGCGTGCCGCATCTCGATCATGGAATTCAGGGCCGCCCACAAGCCCGCCCAGATGGGCACTTGGAGAAACATCGGCAAACAGGTGAAAACGTTGCCTGCCGGATTGACGCCCTCCTCGCGGTAGATCTCCATCGTGGCTTGATTCATCGCAACACGATCGTTCGCATACTTCTCCTTGGCGGCTTGCAGTTTCGGCTGCAGCCGTGACATCTGCTTCTGCATCTTGGTCATGTTGACCTGGCTCTTCTTCGTGATCGGGTGGAGAAGGCCCTTCACGACGAGAACCAGAAAGATAATCGCGATACCGTAATTATGAGGTGGAATCGCCTGGAAAATGCTCAACAGCTTCATCATCACCCCAACGACGGCCGTTGGGGCACAGAAGTAGAAATAATCGCTAATAACCGCGTAGTAGCCCCGATCAGCATACGCTTTCACATGATCGAAAATAGGTTTCGATTTGGGGCCGACATAACATTCGAACGCCACTTCCTGACTTTGGCCGGCGGGGATTTTCAATGGCTTGCTGATATAGCGGAAAGTGAAATCCGGGGCGAAAGCCTCCGCCTCGTTCCCGGTGAGCTGGACCGCGTCCACACGTTCAAACAACGCCGGCGATTGCAGGCCCATTCGGCCCACGGGCGTCATGATGCAGGCAAAATAGTTGTTGGCCTCCGCAACCCAAGCAATTCGTTCGTTTTCCCGGTCGCCGCCAAGATCAAGGTCACGCCCCGTATCCTTCATTAGCTCGGTTCGGAAGTGGCCCTTGATGTGCGGAACAATCTCATCTTGCTCCCAAGTCGCGCAAATGACCCGACGATCCTCACTGCGGGTCGCTTCCTTCCGAAAGCCGATCGGCCCCTGCTGAACGACAATCGCCTCCATCGGTTCGCCACTCAGGTTCTCAATTTTGAGCGCAAGTCCAAGATCGTAGGTCTGAAACTTCCGTTTCTTCGCCACCTGCTCAGGCAAGGTGTAAGATTTGGTGAGCTTGGCCACTAGTTGTTTGTCTTCGCGTGATTTTACCAACGCCGAGAAAACAACCCGTTCCGCGCTGACTTCAGCCTTGTCCCAACTCACCTTGTCCAGGTAGACATCTTCCTTCGAGGTCGGGAAACGAAACTGAATTTTCTGCGTCGCAAACGAATAGGCAAGTCGCGTCTTGTACACACGGATCACATCGCGATCTTCGATCAGCGTATACCACGACCCCTGGTCGCCAATCAGCCACCTTCGACCCAACTTGACGACAAACGAAGAGGTCTCAGGCCCAAGCGGAAGTGCGTGCTCAACAAAAGCCTGCTGCAGCTCCGCCGACAGAATGCCCATATCCAGATCATTCGCGATCTCGAAGCCGGCACCCTTTTGCGGGCCGTCGCCGATCCCAAAAAGAAACTGCGACTCCTCCGGCCGATCAAGCAACGGAACCGGCTCAATCACCGGATAAAGAACCCGCTTCGCCACCGTCTCGTAGTGCCCACGAATGCGAACACGTCGAATAGAGGCTCCACGAGGCATGATTTCAACCGCCATGGGGAAACGACCATCTGCCTGGTCGCTGCCCAAGGTGATCGGTGTTTCGTCGTGGGCGGAGTCCACGATCAATCGCCCCGCAGACGGGGTGCTGGTTGCTTCGGCAGGTCCAGAGCGAGCCGCAGGTCGGCTCACCACCCGGGAAGTACGCTCAGAAACGTCCATCCCAGCCGGTTGGGTCGTGGTATCCCCGGGCATCGTACGCGACGACAACCGCTCCTCGTACCTGCGTTCGTCCTCGACTTGCTCCCCGCTAGGTTGCGTCGTCGGTTGACGGTAGAGCTCCGGCCAAAACTTCGTGGAAACGAAAATCCACACATAGAAGACGGCCATCGAAAGAAGCAAAGCAGTAATAAATCGTTTCGTTTGCATCGGTGAGTCTTTACGAGAAAGCCAAGAGGCTATTTAGCCATTGATCAAAAGTTGCGTTCAGAGTAGGCGATTCCAGGCTGGGCGGGAAAGAACCCGTTACTCCGGCCAACCTCACCACGCGATCCCTGTCGTTTAGCGACCTTCCAACAATCGGTGCCCCAGAAAGTCCTCCAACTCCGACGTGTCGAGGATTTTGCGAACCGTCTTCTCGATGTCATATTCAAGCCGGACAAACTCCACCCGCCCATCATCGACCACACAGTAGGAAGCCCGGGGGTCGCGATCCCGAGGCTGGCCCACGCTGCCGACATTGATAATCACCTTATCATCATCGGCAATTTCGTAGATACCGGGCTCCGCCAGCTCGTCCGGCGACTCAAAATAGGGATCGTCCACGAAAATGCCCGGCACATGCGTGTGCCCCACAAAACAAGCAACGTTCTGCAACCGGTCAAAGTTCGCCATCAGCTTGACCGGGTTGGAATAAACATCGTCGGCAAAGAGGTACTCGTTCATCGGCCGCCTCGGCGATCCGTGTACGAACAGCAGCCCATCGTACTCATACCGCACCGGCAAAGAGCCCAAAAACTCCCACCGACGATCGCGCAACGACTTCTTGGGTTCATTTTCGAGCACTTGCCGAGTCCAGTAGCACGCCCGCTCTGCCCCAAGGTTGAAGTTGAAAGGCTCGTAAAAAACGGCATGATCGTGGTTGCCACACAAGCAAAACTCGCACCGCTCAGCCAAGAGGTCAACGCACTCGCGAGGATCGGGCCCGTACCCGACCACGTCGCCGAGACAAACGATTTTCTCTACCCCGCGAGCTTCGAGATCAGCCATGATGGCCTGAAGCGCTTCGAGGTTGCCATGAACATCACTGAGAACCGCGAACATCAATTCCCTATTCTGCCAGCATTCGGTTAGCCAGCTACCTGACCGTACCCGGCCTAACCCCTACCCATAAGTATCAAAACCACATCCCCGTTCCCCGCTAGGGTCTCTGGCCCGCTACGCCAGGCAAGCGAGGCACAATCACGATATGCTATGATGATAGCGGCTGCTACGCAAATAGACCGCTTTGCCGAGCCTCCAGAGTCGAAAAGGACCGACCCACCCCCAGTATCGGCAACGGTCAACGACCCGCGGGCGATCTTTGCCGACAAGGGTTTTAGTCAAGTAGAGTACTGAAGGAAAGAAGGAACCGGGAGACGTAGATGAAGTTGGGAATCATGTCCGACAGTCACGGCCGAGCCAAGCAGGTCCGACGGGCCCTCGCTGTCCTGGATCAGGCCAGGGCTGAAGCGTTCATCCATTGCGGCGATGTCGGCAGCTTGGAGGTCCTCGAAGAGCTCGCGGGCCGAAAGTGTTGGTTCGTCTGGGGCAACACCGATTACCCACATCCCAACTGGCGAGCCGCCGTCGAGGCCATAGGCCTGACCTGGCCCGAAGGCCGCACTGAATTCGTCTTAGCGGGCAAACGGATCGCCGTTTTCCATGGCCACGAGCGAGTTTTCCACCAAGCCGTAACCTCGGGCCAATATGACTACGTCCTGCACGGCCACTTACACCAATGCAGCGACCTCCGTGCCGGATCCACCCGCGTCATCAACCCCGGTGCCCTCTACCGAGCCGGCCTCCACACCGTCGCTGTACTCGACCTCGAAACCGACCAGCTCGACTTCATCGACATCGATCAACAAACCCAGACATAACTTGCGAACAAAACGGGGACGCACCTAGTTTTTGACAGGTAGGCGGGTTTTGGCGTATACTTTGGGCCATGCCAAGGGTCGCCAGATTTGCACCAGGTGGGTTGGTTTACCACGTGCTGAACCGCGCGGTGGCGCGATTGCCGCTATTTCGCAACGAGGAAGACTACGCAGCGTTCGAACGTGTATTACTGGAAGCCCACGAGCGGCACCCCACGCGGATTCTGGCGTGGTGCATCATGCGGAACCATTGGCACTTCGTCATTTGGCCGCGGCAGGACGGCGAGTTGACGGCATTCATGCGATGGCTGGCCCACACCCACGTCATGCGTTGGCACGTCGCCCACAAGACGGTGGGCTGCGGGCACCTTTACCAGGGCCGATTCAAGAGCTTCCCCGTCGAAACGGACGAACACTTCCTGACGGTGTGTCGCTATGTCGAACGAAACGCCCTGACCGCAAAGGTGGTGCAGCGGGCGGAGGATTGGCGTTGGGGCAGCCTCTGGGTTCGGCGGCACGGGCCAGCGAAACTGAAGGCATTGCTCAGCGATTGGCCGGCGGATCGGCCGCGGCTCTGGGTGCGGGAGGTCAATGAGCCGATGTCGAACAAGGAGATGGAGGCGATGCGAACCAGCATGACGCGAAATCGGCCGTTCGGTAGCGAGGCTTGGCAGCGCCGCGTAGCCAACCGGCTAAACTTGATGCACACGCTTCGCTCCGAAGGTCGGCCTAAAAAGCGGAAGACGACCTCGAAAAAGGTGGGTAAACATAAAAACTAGCCCCGTCCCCGTTTTGTTCCCCGTCCCCGTTTTGTTCCCCAACAACATCGCAACGTTCCGCCAACTGTTCAGCCGCCAACTAAGTGAACAGGACATCGCCCGTGTCGCCGCTGAAGAAGCGCAACCCCTCACCGCCCGGCCCGACCCCGACGCAACGACACCGCAACAAGAAACGGAAGAGGGAAAGTAAAAAATGTGATCCCCCTGAGGTCTAGGCCCAATTCGCTGGCGGGTGTTGACAAACCCAATAAGTGGTATTACGATTGTTAATAGGGTAATACTGACCAGGTCGGCACGGGGTCGGTTGGTATTCGCGGATAACCTGAAACAACGAGAGGCAAGGAAAGAAAACATGAAATACGAGCGATACTGTTTCATCGGCTTGGTCTGTATTCTCGGTTACGTCGGCCAAAGTCAAGCAACCGATCCCAATTGGGCCAACATGGACAATACACTGCATTCGCAGTACCAGGCGGTCGACGTAACAGGCATGGGAACATTTTCCGTGAACGATCCCATCAAAATGCAAGGCGTCATCCTCCATTGGGCAGAAAACATGCTGGACCCCACGCCGGGTTCCAACCCGTTTATGGGTGGACAGTGGCAACGATTCGTCCAAGCGGTTGACTTACCCGAAACGACGGAGGACGACAACGACTTTGGCGGAACCGCTTGTTGGATGGGACAAAATATCGGCAAAATCATGGGCACCCATCCCATCGGCAGCTATACCGATGAACAATGGCTGGCGGAGTTGGATCGTCTCACCCACGATCCTGTCACGGAACGTTGGTTTCGGCCCGGCGACCTGGTCGAGATTCGAGCCCGGGCGCCTGGACTCTTCTACGGCGGCAAAACCAACATCAATGAGCAGCACATCGACGACCCGGGATTCGATTTCGATATCGTCTTGCTCCAAGCCGACTACGGCTTGCCAACCCCCACGGTCATTAGCCTTTCGGACATCAAGAATGCGAGTGACTCTTTTATTTTTGACGCAACCCGCGTAACCGGAGCAGAACACTACCAAGGAACGGCGATTCAAATCGACAACATCAGTTTTGTGAGTACCGCCGGCTGGGGCATCAACGGTGACCTCACCATCCAAGATACAACTGGCCGAACGTTGCCGGTCAAACTCGGTCTGGGCAGCGGCTTCCAGCAATTTACTCCTCCGACAGGAACTTTCAGTATCCGGGGGATTTTCGACCAGGAGGACGCCGACGGAAGTAACGGATGGACAAGCGGCTATCGACTTTGGGCCATGGAATACGACGGCAGCGACTTTCTCTTGGTTCGGTTTGCAGCAGCCGACTTTGATCAGGATGGCGATGTCGATCCGATGGATCTTGCCCATTTCGAAAGCTGTGCCTCAGGGCCAGCGGTCCCACAAACCGATCCGAATTGCTTCGATGCCGACTTGGATCAGGACAGCGATGTAGACGTGTCCGACTTTGGCATCTTTCAACGATGTATCTCCGGCGAAGACAAGCTTGCCAACCCAGCGTGTTCGGGATGATCTTGCGACAGACAAAAACACATTCATCACGTGATACGATAAGCTTTCCACAGACCCGGTTCGCTCACCTGGGCCCAAACAGGTGCGCTACCGGGTTCTCCCTCATTGAACTGCTTGTGGTGATCGCCATTATGGCGATGCTTATCGCGTTACTGATTCCGTCACTGGCAAATGCGAGACGAAAGGCAAAAATCGTCGTGGCACACCACGATCTTCGGCAAATCACCATAGCGCTCGACGCCTATGCCATGAACAACAAAGACAAATTCCCACCCACACGGCACGGCTGCATGGTCAAGGATTTCGATTATCCCCTTCCTGTGGAACTATCGTCGCAGAAATACCTACCTAAGAGTCACGGTAGCATTCCCCGTTCACACATGGCCGACGTGTTCAATCCAGAGCACACCTACAAGTATCGTGCACCCGGACCCGGCTACTACAATGGCATGTTTTTTGATTCGCCGTCCAAAGCGCCTTTGTGGGGCAAGATCTGGGTCCCTGACGATTTTCCGACATGCGCCAGTGAAGAGGGCGCCTTTTATAACAACGCAGAGCATGACCAGCAGAGCCCCGCGGCTTATGCGGTATGGAGCATCGGCCCAGATCCTGAATCCCCGAAATTTCCACGATGGCCTAACACCAATCGGATCGATGACAGTCGGTTTCCACTCCAGAGAAAATGCTGGCTCTTGGGTTCCGGCGCCAACACCTTAAAAACGAATCCGGAAACAGGCAACGTACTCAAACCAGGTCCGGGCCTGATTACCCATTTTCGAACGCGTGAGGGTATCGTCGACATGAGTCCATAATGTGTGCACCCGATCACTAAACCATACTTTGGAGACGACGTGAATCCACCAAAACGAGGTCGGCTTTTTTCGACCCTATCGAGGGCTATGAAAATGCGTTTGAATCGATCGTGCTTTGTGTTCGTCGTCATAAGCATCGTAATGCTTTCGCATCACGCAGTAGCACACGAAGACCAACATCTCACGACAATCGTCATTGATACCGATATGGGTTTGGATGATACGGTAACGCTCGCAATGGCTTTACAAGCACCGCGATCCGAGATCGTGGGCATCGTGGCTTCCGAGGGGGTATCAAGTGGCCTGAAATGCGTGGATCATCTGGAGCGTATGCTCAGTCTGTTCAACCGCCAAGAGATCCCCCTGTATAAATCAGCCCACGTCGAAACGACAAAATCGGCACCACCGTTTCGCTCTTTTGCGGAAAACGCGATAGCCCATGCGTTACCCGAAAAGACCTCCTCCTTCCACCGAGCTTTCGTGCCCGATGCATACGTGTCAAATGCGAACAAAACGATCGTCCTGGTTCTCGGGCCGTTAACAAACCTTGCGACTGCTCTGAAAACAAAACCCGAAATCAAAGAAGGAATTGACGAGGTACTCGTTGCTGGCCCGTCGAAAGCCGCCCGTAACTGGAATGTGCAATGGGATCCGGCGGCTTTGGCAGCCGTCCAAGCATCGGGGCTGACGCTGGAATTCGTCGTCGGAGGCGCTGCGGGTCGCAAACCCGAATCCTGGCAGAACAAACCCTTGACCATTGGGCAAGGAACATCCATTGGCGAACGATTCATGAAGCGATTGCTGGCTGACCACGATGTCCACAAGCACTACATGAACCAATTCACCTGCTTCTACGATGAGCTCGTGTTTCTCTACTATTTGGATCCCGCGCTCTTCCAGGAAAGCAGTGACCGGAATGTCTTCGCGCCTCGCGCCCGCCAGGGGGTGATCGATCTATTCACGCAATTGATGAGCAATGGCCGCCAGCACAGAATGCGAACGGTGTTTGCGGAGGAGGCCTTACCCGATGCGATCTTCCAGAAGGACGTCAGCGAGCGCAAAGCGCGTATCATTGCCAACAACGGCAAGGAGGAATGGTTCGCTCAACTTCTGATGAATGAACTACACGAGCACCTTGGAGCCTATTCCGTCATTGGAGCGAAGATGGGGCTTTATGCGGCCGAGTTGCTCAATGCCCCAAGGCACGGCATGAACATCGTATCTCGCGCTGCAGCTCATCCTCCAGTGAGTTGCTTGAATGATGGTGTCATTGTATCCACGGGCTCCACGCCGGGACGATGTTTGTTCGTGCATCAACCCGGCCCACCAGGCTCCACCCAAGTTGTCTTCACATTCAACGAACGGTATCTTCGCTTGGCGCTCAAACAAGAATATCAAACGCAAATCAGCACAACCATCAAGACGCTTCTACAAAACCATACGCTTGCCGACGACGAGTACTGGGACGGCGTCCGCCGGTTGGGTCTTGATATTTGGGAAAAATGGCATCGCCGGGAATTGTTTGAAGTCGTCACCGACCATGCCAACACGCAGATGCGATTACACTCCCACCCTAATAAGCGATAGTGATCCTCTGCCTCTCGCTACAGAAACCCGAGGGGAAAGCATAATCCCAATTGCCCCGCCCGCAATTTAGAGGGCACGATCATCTTAGCGTCAAGCACGCGGAGGAAACAATTCAGCGTGCTACTGCGCTGTCAAGCTGACATCGTCGATCCAGGCAACAGCCGCGTGGCTTGGTGTCGCAAGCAGGGGCTGAGTGAGGCGAGTTTCTACTGGTGGCGGCGTGCGTTGGCTCGACGCGAAGGATCGGGTGATCGTTTACATTCGACGGAATCATCTGTAAGACAGCGAGTGATGGATGCGGAAACATCGTGTCCATCGCTCGTTTTCGTTCACATTGCTGCTGATGATGTGGCTGACGATCGCGGGTTGATTGAGATCGTCATTAACCTGTGGACGACGTGTTCGAATCACCGGCATAGTGGAATTGCCAGACGTTGACGGATGAGACATGGATGGTTTTCAGGAGGCCGCTTCTCGCTTGGAACGGTATTGAATGAGCCTGATCGTGTTGATCAGCGCATGACCAGCAATAAGAACGGTAACGATCGCCGACCACCAGCCCCCGCCCAAGCGCCACGGTTTTCAACCGGCGTTTACAAACGTATCGGTCGCGCCAATCCTGTCCCGCCGATAAAAAGGCTCCAGATTGAAGTTCCGTTAACTTAAGTTGTTCCCTCCGCTTTCCGACGATTTTACCGGAGCATAACAGGGATAGGATGGACGGTGCGGCAACGTGTCCGGACAGATCCTGATATCTCCCCTAGGAGAGCCGAATGATTAAAAAGGTATTGGTCACCGGCAGCAGCGGCTTGGTCGGCAGTGAAGCGGTCCGTTACTTCGACGCGTTGGGGTGGCGCGTTTTC
>Ga0180433_10011840_pt1 | contig 10288 bp, 10 predicted proteins | sample SS_ome_8_FD_132980 | JGI IMG/M metagenome (GOLD analysis project Ga0180433, IMG submission 132980) | Hypersaline lake sediment archaeal communities from the Salton Sea, California, USA - SS_1_D_1 metaG | ecosystem: Environmental > Aquatic > Non-marine Saline and Alkaline > Hypersaline >...
ACTTGGTATTCGGAGTTTGATTGGAGACGGTAGGTTACCCATCCGCCCCCATTCAGTGCTCTACCCCCAAGCTTATACCTGAGGCCAACCCTACAGTTGTTTCGGGGAGAACCAGCTATTACCAAGCTCGATTGGAATTTCTCCTCTAGCCACAGCTCATCCCCTCGTGTTGCACGACGAGTGGGTGCGGTCCTCCATCCAGCTTTCGCTGAACTTCAACCTGGCCATGGCTAGGTCGCTCGGTTTCGGGTCTTGTGCCTGCTGCACATTGAAAAAGATAGCTGCTTGTCGAAGACAAGCAGTAAATCAAATTCAATTAACGGACTTTCATCCTCGCTTTCACTACGCCTTCGCTCTTTTCGAGCTTAGACTAGCAACAGACAGCAAACTCGTTGGCTCATTCTGCAATAGGAACGCCGTCACCCAGAAAAACTGAGCTCCGACTTCTTGTAAGCATATGGTTTCAGATACTATTTCAGCCCCCTCACCGGGGTACTTTTCACCTTTCCCTCACGGTACTAGTTCACTATCGATCATAAGAGATATTTAGCCTTACCAGATAGTCCTGGCAGATTCCTACAGGATTTCACGGGTCCTGCAGTACTTGGGTATCCCTGCAATAGCATTATAATTTGTTTCACCTACAGGACTATCACCTTCTATGGTTGGGCTTTCCAGCCCCTTTGATTACAAATTATAAAAAACTATCTTTGCCTGTCAGGGCAAAATCACAGAGACCCCGCTACCCCCCAAAGACATGTAGACTGACATCCTTACGTCTAAAACAAGCAATAACCCGAAGGTTAAAGCTAGACTCAGACAAGGTCTAAGGGGTTTGGGCTCTTTCCTGTTCGCTCGCCGCTACTAAGGAAATCATATTTATTTTCTTCTCCTCCAGGTACTGAGATGTTTCACTTCCCTGGGTGAACTTCACTGCCCTATGTATTCAGACAGTGACGATCCCGGTTTAGCCGGGACCAGGTTTCCCTATTCGGAAATCCCCGGGTCAAAGGTTGCTTGCCACCTAACCGAGGCTTATCGCAGGCTGCTACGTCCTTCATCGTTCTCTTATGTCTAGGCATCCACCATACGCTCTTGAGTTGCATAACTACTAAAATGAAAAAATTTAAATTTGTTGTAATAACTTTTTCTCGACGAATTTTCATTCGTTGGTTCAATTGTCAATGACCGGACAATTTGACGGAAATAAAAAAGGTATCTGCAGCTCTAAATTTTTCGGGAATTGGAGCAAACAGCTACCTGTGGATATCTAAATTGTCTGTACACTATTATACAGCAAAAGTATAAACTATGTCAAGAACCTTGATTTTTCGCTTAAAAAAGCCTTAAATATTGACATTTTCGGTAAAGTACGCTATAATTATATAGTTAATTGTTAATTGATAATTGCTGATTGTTTGATACATTTTTCATGTTACATGATTCATGAAAATAGGCCGGGGTGGTGAAACTGGTAGACCTGCCTGCCGGCAGGCAGGCACGCTTGCCTTAATCTACTAATGTATGTATTACACATATACTATAAGCAGTACAATAAAATCATACATTTACGTTGGAATATCTAATAATCCGGAAAGAAGAATTAGTGAGCATAATAAGGGAAAAGAGAGAACTATAAAACCTTATAGACCTTTTAAAACATTATTAATTGAAGAATTCAAAACCCGCTCTGAAGCAAGAAAGCGTGAGAAATATCTAAAGTCAGGATGCGGGAAAGAATATCTAAAAACACTCAAGCCGGGGTGGTGAAACTGGTAGACACGCTTGCCTTAGGAGCAAGTGGGCGTAAGCCCGTGGAGGTTCGAGTCCTCTCCCCGGCACCACGAAGTATTTGTCTCACTGCGTTCGACAAAACTTCGTGGCGCAGCCACGAACATTGAGACAAATACTTCGTGTCCTGAAGTGATACGAATGAAATGAGTATCTACTTCAGGACGGACAATGTAACTAGCCAGAATAAAACAGCATTTAGATGCTGCTTTTTTATCTTCAAATCTAACATCCATCACTTAAATAAAAAACCGCTAGAATTGTCTAGCGGCTAAGTAAGTTTGCCAGTCGTTTGACATGGCTATCGCATAGCATATGAATATCATTTCTCAGAAGCACTGCTCTCCCTGCGTGCTCTTCTGGAATTTTATCAATCAGTATATTACATAGATCATAATAGTCATTTCGCGTTTCATCGATTTGCTTTTTCTGTTTGTCAAAATCACATCCCTCCAGAGTTCGAAGGTTATGAAGTCGATCACAGAGCTTAATCAGCAGCACCTGCCAAGGTGCATGTTTTTTAAGCCGTTCAATATAACCTTGCTTAGGATCTTTGGTAAGCATCTTTACCCAAATAGTAACTGTTCTGCCAAAATTAACTTCCAACCGATGCTCATCTAGCAACCATGAGTCTTCAAGGATATCATGAAGCAATGCAGCAACAACAATCTTCCAATCATCAACAAACTCCAATTTATTGATAAGTATTTCTGCTACTGATCTGGGATGTTCAAAGTACCTTTCACCTCCATCCCGCTCTTGCCCTCGATGACCGTATTTTGCAAAAACATATGCAGTAGCCACCTGTTTAAGCTCGCGTTCAAGCATATATGGACGAAGTCTTTCCAAAAACTTTTCCCTGCCAGTTAGCTCAGGCATTTTCGCCTCCTTTCAAAGGACTGGGGACCAATTAGTATAGCAAGCATTGAGAATATTGTCAAGATCTAGTGTTTTAAAGTATCAAAAAAGCAAACTATCTGATAGTCTGCTTTGAATCACCTAGGGTCGTAAATCACCCCTGTTTCCTGATCTGTGACTCCAGTAATGATCCATAAATTTTTAATTTCGTGCATCACAGTAAAGTCAACTGTTGCCCTTTTTAGTTCATCAGTTTTAACTCTGGCTAGAACCAGGCAGTCACGAATTTGCCCATCAACCTCAATTTCCAAAAAACTAACATAAGTAAATCCACAGTTGCATTTTCCAATGTCCTTAATATCAGGCCCTCGGCCATAATGCTTGAAGCTCTTCACTACTCCACGCATTCTATTATGTGAAATAGTCATATTGTCCATGAGCCTGCCTCCCCTCCTGTGGCATATAAACCATATTAAAAATAATGCATTAAATAATTTTTGTCAAATACTTTCTTGACAAATTAATATTTTCGTATAAAATAACATATCAACCAAAAAAGGAGGGCAAGCGATGAGAATCCTAATCACTGGTTCTGGCTGCACTGGAAAAAGCACATTTAGACAAATTGTAAAAAAACTACTCAGGTCTGCAAATCAACAAACCTTAGAACTGAATATTGGACAAAACAATGTTCAAGCACTAAAGCAAGGGTCTATTATTTTACTGGAAGATACTTTTGCTCTAACTCCTGAAAGCAAAACATCGCCCCAAGATTACGATGTTATCTTCTATGTTCACACAGATCCTTGGTCGCATATAAGGTTCTATGCTCAAAAAGCTTTTTTTGATCTGGCTGAGGATAAATCAGAAGTTGAAGATCAATTGGAACTTTTAGCCAGCTTGCCAACATTTGATATTGAAAAAATCCCTGAAATTGTAAAACAATACATGTTTGATTATTTAAATGATAAGGCCTGGGAAAAAGTGCATCAGAATGAGTTAGCCAAACTTGAAAAAATGGGCAAGAAAGTTATCCGTGTTGAGTCAAAACGGATTAAAGGAGGCATTCGCTTCAGTATGAAACATGAAAACCATTCGTTTATTATTGATTTCATATTTGACACAAGCCGTTAACAAACGGCTTTTTAAAATTGCGAATTTTAGATAAGAGTGGTAAAATCCTTATACAAGATTACAAGATCCACATACGAGATGGTACAGATTACAAGATATACGAGATTATCATTATCATCCCATCTTGTAATATCTTGTATACAAATCTTGTAAATCTCGTAACTAAAAAAATATGCAAACAATCTACATAATCACCACTGCTGTCTTTGCAATACTGTTTATTGCAGCTATTATTTATTTTTCAAAAAAACTGAGCGCGCTTAAGCCTGAAGAAAAAGAAGATGATAAAAGCATGCAGCTTCTGCAGGAACAACTTAAAGAAATCAGACAGACAATGGATTTTAAACTTAATGAATCACAAAAACAAATTCAAATGCAGTTTGGCCAAAGTGCAAAAATTATTAAAGATGTGACTGAACGCTTGACCAAGCTCGATGATACTAATAAACAAGTGATGGGTTTTGCTGAGCAGCTTCAGAGCTTAGAAAACATTTTAAAAAATCCTAAGCAAAGAGGAATCCTAGGTGAATACTATTTAGAAACACTTTTAAAAAATGTTTTTTCTCCAAATCAATATCAAGTGCAGTATAAATTCAATGATGGTGAAATTGTTGATGCTGTAATTTTTGTCAAAGACAATATTATTCCAATTGATTCAAAATTTTCATTAGAAAACTATAATAAAATTATTGAGGAAAAAGATCAGGCCAGACGCGAGCAGCTTGAAAAACAATTTAAACAGGATTTAAAAAATAGAATTGATGAAACAGCTAAATATATTCGGCCTCAGGAAAAAACCACTGACTTTGCATTTATGTTTATTCCTTCTGAAGGAATTTATTATGATCTTTTGGTTAATCAAGTTGGCGCAATCAAAGTTAATACTCGCGACTTGATTGAATACGCATTCAAAGAAAAACATGTGATCATTGTTTCACCTACTTCATTCTATGCGTATCTTCAAACAGTGATTCAGGGCCTGAAAAAAATGCAGATTGAAGAACAGACCCAAGAAATTATTAAAAGAGTGGAACAGCTTCATAAACATATGTCAGCTTATGAGCAATACATGCAAAGACTTGGCAATAATTTAGGAACAACTGTTAATGCCTACAATACTGCTTATAAAGAATTAAAGAAAATTGATAAGGATGTAGTTAGGATTACAGGAGAAGAGGGAAAAATCGATCCGATGCAGATCGATCGACCGCAAACTGAGTAAACCTTCCGCCTTGTCGGAACTCCAGTTCCGACAACCCAACAAACTCAAAAATGCCAGAGGTGTCTGGCATTATTTTTTTTCATCTTTTTTCCCTGTCTCACTTGCTCTGACCAAAAAGAAAGTCAATTCACGCCAAAGCGCTGTAGCTTCCAAATCATTTAATGCAACAAGCTTCATTTTTTTCATCTGACCGGCAAATATGATGGAGAATTCATCATTTTCAACCCTTAATATTCCAAAATCAATATCCTGAATTGCTGCCAAATTTTTCAAACATACATAAACACACTTATCACAAATATATACGCCTTCTGAACCGGCAATTAATCGATTTACATCTTTTCGATCTCTTTTACAAAAAGAACAATGATCTGGCATTTTCTCAGCCATGTTTACCTCCTTTTTTTGGACATTTTATTTAATCAAATTATTCCAAATCTGTCAAGTTCAATTTAAAAAAGCCAGATTTTGGTCTGGCATTATTTATTTTCATCCTCCTCTGATTCGTCTTCATCAGGCTCTAATGCAATTATTGCCTCTCTCATCTCATCAATTCTACCCCTTAAGGCAATGCGAACTGATTCAATAAACGCCTGCCAAGTCTCTTGCATAAAAGCAGGAGAAACGCCTCTTGTCTTTTTGGCAAAGCTAAAAACAAATTTTTCCGAGCCCAATCTAACAGTACATTTAGTTTGTTCAACCTTTACTATAAGATCTAATAAATCAACGGCCCCGCTTTTTAACATACCTTCTATAGCAATCAATACACATTTTTCACAGATACTAATTGCAGGTCCAAACAATATCTTTTTTGCTTCTCTTTCTGATCTAGCGCAAAAAGAACAATTTGCTGGTGGTCTATCGCGCATGATTTCCTCCTCTTGTTTGAATAGACACTTTATTTAATCAAATAAACTCAAACCTGTCAATATCATGAATTTCCGTTGTATCTGTTGTAGATCCGTTGATCCGTTTTTATTTACTTGACACATTCCCAATAATCCGCTATGATAATTTAAGTCATATTCAAGACCCAAATTACTAATTACATATTACCAATTACCAATATTATGCCTATAACAACAAAGGGAAAAAAAGCATTAAGAAAAAGCATAAAACGCGAAAAAATAAACCGCGTTGCTTTGGCGAATGTAAAAACATTAAGAAAGAAAACTCGAAAAGCAATTGAATCAAAATCTACTGATGCTGAAAAAAACATTAAGGAAACAATAAAAGCAATTGATAAACAGATTCAAAAAGGAAGAATAAAGAAAAATACAGGAGCACGGATGAAATCAAGAATGGTGAAAAGCTATAATAAGACTAAGGCGACTGTAACTTCAAAATAAATTTTGCTTAAATAAAAAGACCAGCGTTATGCTGGTTTTTGGTTTGGACTGCGCGGCCGGGTGGCGATGAAATCGCCGCCATAACATGTAGGGAACAAAAATTTTTGTTCCCTACATGTTATGGCCCGCCTTTGGCGGGACGGCCGCGCGGCATTATAATCCGATCACAAACAAATCAAACAACAACTGCGGTGACCAGGAACTGGATTTAAATTTCTTTTCAATTGCTAAAAGCCTTTTGTAAATTATTTCCAATTCTCTTTTTTTAAAACTGTCAGCTTGCTGCCAAGTTTTTTTTGCCACAAATGGATGGAGCTTCAGCTTTTGGGCAGCAAACTCTGGAGAGCTTACTGTATTATTTTCTTTTAAATCTTTAACCATTAAAATATTTCTAAATTGCCGACTTATCATTGTTAATAAATAAAACTGATTTGCACCACTTCCTAATTGATCAGATAAAAGTTTTGCGCTTTGCGCTTTATTTTTGGCTGCCAAAGCATCAACAAATTGAAAAATATTATCATTGAATTTGCCTTTGACAAGTTCATCAACATCCTTATCTGAAATTTCTCTTCCCTGGCAATAATTGGATAACTTTTGAATTTCTGTTTCCAGCTGCCACAAGTCATTTCCCACTAAAACAATTAGACGATCAATTGCATAATTAGAAATTTGTGCGCCAGCTTGTTGGACTTGCTTTCTAATCCAATCGTTTATCAAATACCCTTTTGGCGCATCAAATGATTTAACTTCTGAGTTTTTCAAGCTATTAAGTTTTTTGAAAAGCTTGCTTCTTTTATCAATATTTCCTCTTTGTGAAAAAATCACAAAAAAAGTTTCAGGCAGTTTTTCTAAACTTTCTAAAATCAATGTTTCAATATTTTTTTCCAGTTTTTTTGTAAAAACATTTTTTAAAATTATTAATTTATTTTGTCCAAATAAAGAATCAACCTGCATGGCATTCTTTAAAGTCTCTTCAAGCTTATTTTTTTGTCCAGGCTCCTCAAAATCAATTTTTAAAATATTAAAATCACCATATTTAGAGTTAAACACTTCTATCCATTTTAAAATCTGCTTTGATATTGCCCAGTCATTTTCCCCAAACCAGACAAATATTTGATTTTTCTCTGCCATATTTGACAATTATTGAAATTCAAGTAAGGTTTATAAAAAAGGAGGGACATCATGGATCTTTTTCTTAACCTTGCCATAATGGTATTCAGTGGAGTTATTGTATACTTTTTATGGAAATTATTCAAACGAGCAAAACGTCGTGCTAAACTGACAACAAGAAAAAACTGGCAGCTTAAACAAATTTTCTTTTGGCTGTTGATTGCCCAGATAGTAATATTTGTTTTCGCTACATTTCTTCTTATGTGTTAAACACAAAAATAGTCTGCATTAGACTATTTTTTTCATGCTGCTGTACCCCCAAGTGTCATGCCTACGAAGGCAGGCATCCAGGGAAACAAACAATAATATCAACTAGATTCCTGCCTTCGCAGGAATGACCGTAAATGACAGCAGCATCAATACAGTTTCTCCAAATCCCTCCAATTATCCCCATAATCAGTCTCAACAGTTATTGGCACACATGTTTTGTGAATTTTTTCCATTTTTTCATCAATTACTTTAGCAACCTTTTTCAATTCTTTTTCTGGCACTTCAAAAACCAATTCATCATGCACCTGCAATAACATTTTTGTTTTTGGGCTGACTTTTTTCAATTCTTTATGAACTTCAATCATAGCGATCTTAATCAAGTCAGCTGCTGTGCCCTGAATCGGTGTATTAATTGCTTCGCGCTCAGCTGCAGCTCGAATCTGCTGAATTCCAGAATGAATGTCTGGAAAATATCTTCTTCTGCCAAACATTGTTTCAGTATATCCTTTATCTTCTGCAAATTCTTTTATACTTTCCATATAATCTTGCACACTGCTGAAAGCTTCATAATATTTATCAATAAATTCTTTTGCTTCTTTTGTGGAAATACCAGTTCTGGCAGCTAAGCCAAACGGTCCCATGCCATATAAAATTCCAAAGTTAATCATTTTAGCTTCTCTGCGCATCTCTTTAGTTACCTTATCAAGTTTTACTCCATGAATTTTTGCTGCGGTCTCAGAATGAATGTCTTTACCAGCTTTAAAAATTTTAATCATGTTCTGATCATTAGCTAAACAAGCTACAACTCTTAGTTCAACCTGAGAATAATCAGAAGAAACAATTTTATGTCCTGGGCTGGCAATAAAAGCTTTTCGAATTTTCATTCCCAGCTTTGTTCTCTTTGGAATGTTTTGCAGATTAGGTTCTGAAGAAGACAATCTGCCAGTAGCTGTAATCGTCTGATTAAAACTGGTATGTACTCTGCCATCTGGCTTAACAAGCTGCGGCAATGCATCAACATAAGTTGATTTTAATTTTGTTAATTCTCTGTATTCAATAATTAATTCAATAATTGGATGTTTACCAAGCAGTTTATCAAGCTCACCAGCAGCTGTAGAAATTCCAGTTTTTGTTTTTTTAAGTCCTGCTGTAGGTAATTTTAATTTTTCAAAAAATATTTCTTTCAATTGCTTAGGTGAACCTATGTTAAATTTTTTTCCAGCTAATTTATATACTTTTTTCTCAAGCGCACCAATTTTTTCTGTAATATCTTTTGACAATCTTTTTAAATATTTCAAATCAAGCAAAACTCCGTTTCTTTCCATTTCAGCCAATACTGGGATAAGCGGCACTTCTATTTTTTTAAACAATTCAAACTGCTCTGTCTCTTTAAGCTTTGGCAAAAGCTTTTTATAAATTCTCCATGAAATATCTGCATCCTCGCAGGAATATTCTGATACTTTTTCTTTTTCAACATCAAATAATGAAATCTGCTCTTTTCCCTTGCCAATCAAATCTTCAATTGGGATCATCTGATGGCCAAGCTCTCTGAATGCCAGATCATTTAAATTATGGCCGCGGGATCCTGGGTTTAATAAATAAGAAGCTATCATAGTGTCAAAATACAAACCCTCAGTTTCAATTCCAGCTTCTTTAACCACTTCATAATCAAATTTAAGGTTATGGCCAACTTTTTTAATTGAAGAATTTTCAAAAATCGGCGTTATTTTCTTTAGCCATTGTGGTTTTGCCAGCACATAATAAGCCTCTTTGCCTTTCCAGCAAAAACTTATTCCTAAAAGATCACTGAAAAAAGGATCCAAGGCACTTGTCTCAGTATCAAAAGCAAAAATCTTTTGTATTTTTAATTTTTCAAAAAAGTCATTAAACTTTTTATCATTATCAACTAAAACATAATTTGCTTCTTGTTTTTGCTGCTTAGCTTTTTTTTCAGCATGCTCATCAGAAATATCTAATTTTGACAGACGATTCATTAAAGTTTTAAATTGCAACTCTTGAAATAATTCTAAAACTTTTTGCTGGTCAATTGTCTGCACCTTTGTATCTGCCAGCTTAAACTTTAATGGCACATCTCTAACAAGTGTAACCAACTTTTTGCTATCAAAGGCAGCCTTTTTATTTTCTTTTAATAAATTAACAATGCGCGGCCGAAGTTTTTTTGCTTTAGCGCTATCTTTTTCAATTTCTTTATATAAATTTTCTAAAGTTTTAAATTGATTTAATAAATCAATAGCAGTTTTTTCTCCAATGCCTGGCACACCAGGAATATTGTCAGATGGATCTCCCCTTAATGCCTTATAATCAATCATCTGCTCAGGACCCAGTCCCTTAAATTTTTCCTTAACAGCCTTTGAATCATACGTAACTATTTCAGAAATACCCTTATGAGGAGAATATACCTTGGTGTTTTCATCCACAAGCTGCAAGGCATCCATATCTCCGGTAACAATAACTGATTCCACATCAGGTTTATCAATTGACCTACGTTCAACCAAAGTTGCAATCACATCATCAGCTTCATAACCAGCCT
>Ga0180433_10011842_pt1 | contig 10287 bp, 9 predicted proteins | sample SS_ome_8_FD_132980 | JGI IMG/M metagenome (GOLD analysis project Ga0180433, IMG submission 132980) | Hypersaline lake sediment archaeal communities from the Salton Sea, California, USA - SS_1_D_1 metaG | ecosystem: Environmental > Aquatic > Non-marine Saline and Alkaline > Hypersaline > Sediment...
ATCCGGATAACACGCGAAGAACTCCGGTTACTAGCGGAGATGGGGGAAGAGGAAGGGGCTTTGAAAAAAGAGCAGCTCCGTATGGTCCATGGCATTCTGGACCTGGAGAACCGCACGATCGGAAAAATCATGACGCCCTTGATCGAGGTTTGTGCCCTATCCCAAAACACGGATCCCCAGACGCTCCTCGCTAAGGTCAAACAAACCGGCTTTTCGCGGATTCCCGTTTATACGGATCGTATTGATAACATTACGGGAGTGGTCAATGTCCTGGATGTGCTCTCAGCCGATCCTCTACCGGAGACGATTGATCCTTTCGTCCGGAGAGATATTCACCATGAGCCCGAATCTCGACGAGTCTTCCCTCTTTTGAAAGAGCTAACTCGCAGCCGCAAACCCATGGTTTTTGTGGTTGACGAATACGGTGGGGTGGTGGGATTGGTCACCATCGAAGATTTGGTCGAAGAGGTCGTGGGAGATATCTGGGAAGAAAGAGACCGTGAAGAAAAAAAATCCATTCACAAGATAAGTGATCAAGTTCTTGAATGTGATGGCAAAACCGAGATACTGGTATTGAACCATGACTATGACTTCTCCCTCCCAGAGGGAGAATACAACACTATAGCCGGTTTTTTAATCGAGAGACTGCAGAGAATTCCGAAAAAGGGAGAAAGCCTCACTTTAAGTAAGCTGAAAATTCTTGTTTTGGATGCCGATGGCAGGAGTGTGCGCCGAGTGAGAATCGTAAGAAAATAGGAATTCTAAGATTCTAGTCGGGAATATCGAACCCTAATCCGGGCTGGTTGGTGGGAAAAAGGGTTCCGTCGCGGAGAATAACCGCGCCTTCACAGGGATCATCCACAAGGTCCAGATGACCGTCGAGATCGGCATAGTAAACATTCGGGCGGGCTAGGGCGAAATGGAGTCCTGCCGCGATACTCAGAGCGGATTCGTCCATACATCCCACCATAGCTTCAAGTCCGGCCGAACGGGCAACAGCATTGATCTGGATTGCCCTGTCGATTCCCCCGACTTTCATCAGCTTTATGTTGACCATATCGACCAGCTCTCTGCGGGCAAGCTTGAAGGCATCACGAAGGGTCATGAGGCTCTCATCAGCCATAATCGGGATTTTGACGCTCTCTGTGACCCTGCCCAACAGATCCGGCTGGCCTTTGGGTGTGGGCTGCTCGATGAGCTCGACCCGGGATGATTTGGTTTCATTGAAGAAAGTGATGGCCTCTTCCAGACTGAATCCCTGGTTTGCGTCGAAGCGCAGTTCTATGCTCGACCCAACAGCCTCTCTGACTTTTATGATGCGGGCAATATCAGACTGAACATCCAGTCCGCCTTTTATTTTCAAGGATTTAAAGCCTTGAGCGGCGAACTCCTTCGCGCGTTCCACGGTTTGCTTCTCGGGAAGGATTCCGATAGTGATACTCGTTCGGATACGGTCTCTGAATCCTCCCAAGAGTTTCCACAAGGGAAGGCCACTCACTTTGCCCAGGATATCATGGAGAGCCATATCCACACCCGCCATTGCAGCAGGCTGCGTATCCAGAAGGGGTGCCAGGCGTTCGAGAAGCTGAGCCGTACGCAGGGGATCGGATCCTTTTAAGGAAGGGACCACTGTTTCGTTCACAGCTTGCAGCACACTCACGGGGGTTTCCCCGGTGACCTGCAGGTCAGGTGCTGCACAGCCGCACCCTGTGATGCCTTGATCTGTTTCCAATCGGATGAAGATATTGGTGGCCGAATCGATGGTTTCGTAGGCGATGGTATAAGGTTCAGTCAAACGCATGGCTACAGACCAAGCTTCGATGTGTTTGATTTTCATTTGCTCAGTATCTTCTGTGATAAATTTCATCGAGGCTCATAGTTTTGAGGCCCTCGACAAACTCGACGAGGTGCTTGATCATGTTCTCCCAGATCTTTTTGCCCTTTTGCCGGCTAGCTTTGGTGGGGTCACCCAGAACACCGGTGGGCGATATTTTGGCCACACGGGCATACCATTCCACACTCCTTTTTGAGCTGAAGTTGAGGTAGCGGCTGGAAAAACGGGGGACATATTTTCTCAGTTTATCGGTGTGAACAAGGTGAGGGCGGTTGGCCAGAGCTGTGCTCGTTTCCACCTCGCCGGCGTGGACATCGTTTGTTGTCTCAGTGATGGCATTGACGTCCTTTTCACTGGTTTCGCCCGTCTCAACGCAGGTGAAGATATGAGCATCGCGATTGATCATTTGTGCAGCAAATTGGAGGGCAGGAATGTTGCCACCATGGCCATTGATGATTATGAGTTTGATGACTCCGTGACGAGCGGCTGCCATGCCGATGTCGTAGACGAGGTCGGATAGAGTTTTGGGGCCTATGCCGAGAGTTCCACTGAAGTCCTCATGGTGATAGGATACGCCGTAAGGGATAAGAGGCAGGACGAGCGGCTTAGGCTCAGAGCATGCCTCGGCGACCTTTTGCGCCAGGTATTGTGCGTCGAAGGCATCCGTATCCAGGGGAAGATGGGGGCCGTGCTGTTCGATGGAACCGACGGGAAGGAGGGCGATGTCGACCTCTTTGAATCTTTTCTGAGCTTCCGGCCAGGATAGTTCCGCCAGGAGGTGTGGGTTTGGTGTTTTAACCGGGCCGCTGGATGCTTGACCTTTTTTGCGGCTTTTGCTCTCTTTGGATTCAAACAGATAAGGCGCATTCATCTCCGGATCATCGATGAGATTAAAGTCGGTCCATAACCGTCCCAGGTGCTTGACAGCACCGTCGGCATGCTTTTGGAAAATTTTGAAGAGAGGCCTGCGAAGGTCTGATGGCACGGTCGTGACCGGGGATTTTTCCGGATCAAAACGCAGTTTGGCGATTTCAGGCCGGGATTTAATGTTCACGTTTTCTGGAGCTCTGGCGATCAATTCTTTTTCTTTGAGAAGATAGAAAAGATGTTGTGCTCCGGCTGTTTCTTGATGGATCCCTTTTTCAGGCAAGGCACGCAGGCAGTCTGTGATTTGTTGGGTTGTGTAACCGCAGTTCGTCGGATCGCCGCCTATGGCTTTCAGAATCCCGACAATTCGTCGGCACTTCTCGCATTTTCCACAGGGGAAAACCCTGTTGTTTTTGATATGCGTGGCGTGACAGGAAACCTGGTTCCTCTGCAGGAAAGGATATCTCTCGTACAGGATCTTTTCTATCAGGAGCTCGGAAAGAGGACGGAGTAACGAGAATTGACTGACTGTCCAACCTTTGCGGAAGAAATAGCGCGTAAGGGCATTGTCAAAGTACCGGCTTTGATCGTAGTATCCGTTGTAATGGACGATCCCTTCGGTGGTTGTTCTGTTCGTTGTGTCGTACTCATCCCCGATAATCAGTCGGCCGATACGTCTTTTCCTTACAAGAGGCAGGGCTCCAAAGAGGAACACAGCAACTGTCCACAGGCGTATAGGGTAATCATCGGAGCGAATTCGGGAAAAGTCCTGGCGGACAAAGGGGAGATGCCTCAGCATCCAAGCAAATAATCTGTCGCAGTTAGTCCACACCTTCGAGGTTTCGGAATAGGTGCTCGCGAAGTACCTGTAGCCGTTCAGAGCTGTAAACCAGTGACGCCCCGATTCATTGATGAATATCGGATGCACCTCTTTGCCTATTTCCTTGAGCAGCCCGAAACTCAATAGACTGTCCTTGCCTCCGCTTGAGAGGACCGCGTGCTTGGTTTTATCGGCAGCCCATAAAATTGATTTTTTCCTGTTTAGATCCCGGCTTGGGGAAGATTTTTCCCCTTTAAAAGAAAGGCGTGCCTGGAGATACGACTCCTTCTTGACTGCGGCTAAATGGGCCGCCTTGCCCGTAAGAAAAACGTTCGGCTCCAGAAATTTCAGTACAAATATTTCACGAGCGGTGTTGGCCATCATGTCCGATATGAACTTTTGGTCAACCGCATCCAGGTCATCATGAAAAAGGATCTCATCACAGAAAAGTCCGTAGTTGATGGCGACTTGAGCGGTTATCAAGCTGGCCAGATTGACGGAGAGCGGATCTGACGGTTCAAAAACGTCTTCTTCAAAGCGATAGGTCAGATTGAAGGTCGAGATACTGTCATGCTTTGTGACTGTGTAAGGGCACTGGATTTGGCGGCGCTTCACCTGGACCGGCCCGACTTCGAGTTTTGGGAGAACCTGTAGAAGACGAAGAGGATCTTCTGCTGCCGGTTTTCGTACGCCCCGTTTTGATGGCATCGATGTTACCGGTCTTTCCTTGGGATTTTTGCGAGTTTTTTTCTGTGGCTCTGGATAAGAGAGGCTAAAATGCGCACAAGCTCGCCACCTCCCTGTACCAGGGCATCTGTTGCAGGAAGCCCGGTCTCATCGGTCAGCCGCTTGCAGGTATCAGGAATTTTCTCCAGAGGAATGTTTTCATGATTGATGGTGAGAGCGACCACCTTTTTCCCGGAGACAATCTCCAGAGCCTGGATCTGTTGAGACAGAGGCTGAATGATGTAACCGGGAAAACTGTCGTATTCTATGCGTGAGGGAGCATGCTGGAGAAGGAGCACATCGGGCCGTCCGGCGGCCAGGATCTCGAAACCGCCGGGATAGGCGGGATTTAGAAGCCCTCCCTGTCCCTCGATGATGATGATATCGGGCCTGGCATCGTACCAGGCTGACCACACGGCATGTTCGATTTCACCTGCGACAAAGTCATTGATCATAGAATCCATAATGATGCCGTAGCCAACTCCCTGCATCCAGGATGTCTGACCCGTCCCGATGAGTTCTGTTTTATAGCCGGCCCGGCTCAGCGCTTCCACCAGAATCCATGCGGTCGTCCGCTTTCCGATGGCCGAATCAGTGCCCAGCACGGCAACCTTGAACGAAGTCACCTCCTCGATTTTCCCGCTGAAAAAATGAAGGTCTTTGAGAGCGGGAGGTTTTCTGACATCCCGGATCTGAACGCCGTATTGCCGGGCAAGTTCACTGATTTCTGGATCATCGGAGAGGAAATCATGCAATCCTGAATCGACGTTCAAACCGGCCTTGATTCCCTCCATGATGTTGTATCTGTGTTCGGGGGCGAGACGGCCTCCATCAGGCGTCACGCCCATGATGAAGTGAGTTGCCGGGTTCCCTGACAGGAGGGCGTGTTGGAGAGCTTCAGCCAGGCTGGCTAGAATCGGTATGCCGTTGGGTTGACCATTCAAAACCTGGCCGGCATCACTGCTGGAAACAGTCGAGTCAATAACGGAGAGGATGCGGTAGCGCTTGGTGCGGCGTGTGAGTCCATGGGCTGTTTTTCCGTTTGTCGTTTCAAATGCGGCTTCACAGTACACAATGGCATTACCTTCGGGAAAAGCGGTCATTATCGCCTCCCTGTCAAGATGATGACGTAGCGGTCATTACCAAGGCTTTCCTTGGCATGCAATTCGAGCAATGCAATCAGCCCGGCAGTGGACGCTGGCAGGGCATTCAGGCCTTCGCGCTCGCGGATCAGACGCGCGAAGTCGAGCATATTTTTGTCGCTGGCGTAGGCAGCCCATCCCCGGGAAAGCCGCACAGCTTCAAGAGCGTGGTCGCCGTCAAGGGACTGCCAGTTGATCAACGGCTCGTTCACGGCGGTTTCCCGGATTTGTCCTGGTTCCAGATCCGTGCAATGAGGGATTTTTTTCTGGAACGCACGAATAATTGGGTTCTTTTGATAAGAAGATCCGGCAATCATGCGAGGGATCCGGGATGTTTTTCCCCGTCTGTAGAGGCTCACGAAGCCTCTGTAGATGCCTGCCAGTGTTGTGCCGTTGGAGACGGGCGCAGCCACATAACCTGGTGCGTCTCTCAGCTCGTCGTAGATTTCATAGGCAATTTCCCCGTAGCCTCTCAGCTGCAAAATCGTGTTGGCCCCGCCCGGGTTGGCATCATAAATTTCTTCCGCTTCGGCAAATTCTTTGGAGACATCGACGGATTTTTCGTAATCCCCTTCAACCCGCATAATTTCAGCCCCGTAATCGATCATTTCCTGGGCACGTTTTGTGTGATAGGTGCTCGGGATGTGTATGATGCAGCGCAATCCTGCCAGGCAGGATGCAAAAGCCATCGCTGCGCCGTAATTCCCGCAGGTGGCAAGGGTGATGGCGTCGAATCCCCGACGCAGTGCATCTCGAACCTGGGCGAAGGCAATCCTGTCTTTTTGGGTGCCAGTGGGATTTCCCCCCTCAAATTTCAGATAGATCTGCCGGAACCCAACCTCACGTTCAATATTCCGGGCTCTAGTAAGGGAAGTATCGCCGATTTCGGATTCGAAGATATCTTCGTATGCTTCCAGTCGTTCTTCGATAGGTTTGGAGGCGTCGGCGGCAATTTTTTTCTGGGTTTCCAATTCCGGCATGAGCTCGGATATCTGCGAGCTTGCCTCATCCAGAAGGAAGAAGCTCTGGATATCCTTTGTGGATTTTGATAAAGAGGAATCGGAGATTTTGTTTTCTGCCAATAGCTTCCTTCTTTTAAATTGATTTTATCCTTTTACTGAACAGACACCTTAGTCTTATTCATACATTTTTTTCGCTTTAGGTACAAGATATCGAGACGAATAATCTGTTCTTTTACCATTTTAAGTTCTCAAATTTAGGTTGACGATACAAATATAAGTGATATAATTAAAATATTCAACTTAAAATTAAATATTAAGCAATAATTAAAATGGCCAAAGTCCTTAGACAGTTTACTGTGAAAAAACTCAGGGAACCGGTGGATAAACAATTGGACAAGGATATAGAATGGATCTGCACAAGTCTGGGCTTTGTGACATCCCGTGATCATGACAAAACAGCATTCAGGATTCTCAAAGCACTCATCATTGCGGCCAAGGAAGGCAAGGGATTGACGAGCGAAGAGCTGACTGAATATGTGGAACCCACCATAGGTTCTGTTATCTATCATTTGAAAAAATTGATAAAAGCCGGTCTGGTCGTGAAACTCGATTCAAGCTATGAGCTTCGCATGAACAATTGTCAGAAGACGATTGAGGAAGTTGAAAAAGAGATTGTCAGCACTCTGGATGATATAAAAAAAATTGCGCGCGACATAGACCGTGATGTGGGTTTATCACACAGAGCACAATGAACAACAAAAAAAAAGTGAGGCTAGGAAGATGCTTCCGGTGCAAGAAGAGATTTCCGATCAGAAAGGATCAGCATCCACGATACTCTTTGTGCCCGTCCTGCAAAAGCTACAAGGATGAGATCGGATCCGGTTACACTTGGATTGATCATCGGTCACGGTTTCCCAAATATTAGATTTTCTGTAGAATAAAAAGGGATGGCCGTTAACAATCATCTCAAATCTCAACCGAGTCCACCTGTCCAACTGGCCCGGCATCTGGGTCTTTTTGAAGCCACGATGATTGGGGTCGGCGCCATGATCGGGGCCGGGATTTTTGTCCTCACCGGAATTGCGGCCGGCAATGCCGGCCCTGCTGCTCTTATCGCCTTCGGCCTGAACGGAATCATCACACTCTTCACTGCCCTCAGTTATGCCGAGCTTTCCAGCGCTTACTTTCCCTTCCGCCAAAAACGGAAAGGTCCGACTACAGGCATAAAGGAATAGCGGGCTTTTTGATTAGGAAATATCCCGCGGGAGACCAGCTTTAAATCCTCAAGCGTGTAGAAAGCTTTGGGATTGAACGTCTCGATGGCTGTCGACACGGTGTGAAAGTCGTGTCGTTTTATGATGACATACAGAACGTTGACTTTGCCTTCTGCGCCTTCGGCTTCTATGCTGGTGACACCGAATCCTTTGGCTCTAAGGTGGTTTGTCAATTCAGTGGCATCCTTCTGGGTGACGATGCGAATAATCGCGTTTCCCAAGGCCAGTTTTTTTTCGATTTGGAGCCCTATGAATGTACCCATAGCAAAACCCGCACCGTAGGCAATATAACAGACCACATTATTCAAGTTCTGCATGATGACTCTAATGGCCAACAGCCAGATGATGACTTCAACGAATCCTATCAGAGAGGCGATGTACTTCAACCCTTTGGAAACAAGGGAGATCCGAATAGTGCCCAGGCTGACGTCGAAGATGCGGGCACAAAAAATCAAAAATGGAAGGATGATCCAGTTAAAAAAACTAGAACCGATAAACGCCTCAATGTTCATTATCACTCACTCTCAAATTCGGAATAACTATACGCTTTTTAATCGAATTGTCAATCGATAAAAAACTGAAGTAACCGTTTCCAAAACTGTGGCAGTAGTAGTCTGAGTGCATTTTTGAGTGATCAGATTGTGTGATGGAGAAAACCGTTTGAAGGCCGGAGGCGGGCATGGTTCCTTGACTGGAAGGAAAGGAGAGCCGACGCCGGAAACCGAGCCAATTTTCCTCGCTGGGGAAAATTGGCGGGTTTTCGCAATCACCAATCTGATCATTGGGAATAGCCTCTATCACAGTTTTGGGAGAGCTTCCAAAAATGAATTTACTTACGTTGATGTTTTATAATCTTCTTTGCGGAGCCCGTATTTTGTCATTAGCTTGTGCAGCTGACGGGTAGAAATTCCGGCTGAAGCCGCCGAGTCGTTTATTCTGCCTTTATGTTCTGCCAATACGTTTTCGAGGTAACTTCTTTCGATATCAGCGATAGCCTTATCCCTGACTTCGGAAAGTGTTCCTGAGGACGCTGCGTTGAAGATTGTCGAACGGGACTCAAATTCGAAGAGCTCGTGCGGAAAATTCTGTGGTAATAGTGCTGAGGTGTTTTCGAGAATATACGCCCGCTCTAAAATGTTTTCCAATTCTCTGATGTTTCCCGGCCAGTGGTATTTGCTAAAGGCTTCAATAACTCTCGGATCGATGTCATGTATCTGCTTAAGATGCATTTTGTTCAGTTTGTTCAAGAGCACCCTGGAGATATGGGGGATGTCTTCCTTCCTATCCTGCAGCGGAGGGATTTCTATGGGAAAGACGTTCAAACGGTAAAAGAGATCTCGTCTGAAAAGCCCCTGCTCACACATTTTGACCAGGTCAGAATTTGTGGCTGCAATAATTCTCACGTCGGCTCTTAGGGCAATTTCTCCTCCGACCCTCTGATACGTCTGGTCTTGGAGTATTTGAAGGAGTTTAATCTGCGCGGAAGGAGTGATGGTTCCAACCTCATCCAGAAATATTGTGCCTCCGGTGGCGATCTCGAATTTTCCGAGTTTTCTACGGTCGGCTCCTGTGAATGCGCCTTTTTCGTGTCCGAAAAGTTCGCTTTCCAAAAGTGTGTCGGGAATGGCGCCGCAGTGAACCGGTATGAACTGTTTGTCTCTGCGGCTGCTGTGTTGATGAATGAGATTGGCAAGGATTCCCTTTCCGGTTCCGGTCTCGCCTATGAGAAGCACAGTCGTTTTGGTTGGAGCGGCTGCCCGTATCTTTTCGTACACTTTTTGCATCACGCTGCTCTTGGTTTGGATGAGATCCAGCGCATCCGCTTGCCAGAATTGCTCTCTGAGGTAATCCAGCTCTGATTCCAAAATTTTATAATTGTAAATGCTGTCCACCACGAGCTTGAGTTCTTCTGGATCTATGGGATAGGTGAGGTAGGTGTTGGCTCCTGCCTTGACAGCTTTAACGGCTTCCCGCAGGAATTTCTGGGAGCATATGACAACGATTTCCAGCGTTGGATACACGGACCAAAAAGGCAAAAATGCTTCCTTATATTCATTATTTGAGACGGATTGCATGAGAATTTCCAGGTCGATGAACACAAAGTCACAGCGCTTCTTCTGAAGCCCGTTCAGTGCTGACCGAATGTCTTTTGCCTGAGTTGCGAGCGGACGAGGAGTTAAGCAGGACTGGATTGTCTGCAAAAGGGTATCATCCCTTGTGATGACTATGATAGATCTCATCGGTTCGGATATACTCTTTCCTAAGACCGTTTGATATTATAGAAAAAAAAGGCTCTTAAGTAAAAAATACAAAGCCAAAAAGCAAAGCTTTTCAGGATATCTAAGGAAACCTTTTTGGGGGTCTCTTATGTCGCCTTGACATACCGAGAGAATGTGTTTCTTTGTCGGACATATTCAAAATGCACTTCTTCATCTCGTTTATTTTCAATAGTTTTTTTCCCCCAGCTTCAGATATTTGTCCTTTAACCGTCACAGAATCTTGAAGAAATTCGAAGAGTTTATTTCCCATCTCGTCATTACAAACGTGAAATTCCTCCTCTCCATGAGTTGAAATCGCAATGGCAATGGCGTTTCCGTTATCGTCCCACTCGACAGGTATGATAATCCCTTGGAGTATTACGACATCATCCTTATTTTTAATC
>Ga0180433_10011843_pt1 | contig 10286 bp, 16 predicted proteins | sample SS_ome_8_FD_132980 | JGI IMG/M metagenome (GOLD analysis project Ga0180433, IMG submission 132980) | Hypersaline lake sediment archaeal communities from the Salton Sea, California, USA - SS_1_D_1 metaG | ecosystem: Environmental > Aquatic > Non-marine Saline and Alkaline > Hypersaline >...
GCAGCTGGGCGTAGCTCTACCAGCGAACATCAGCTGGCCAGCTACAGCTGGTTCGAATCCAGCTCGGTCTGTCAGACACCTCCTTCTCCAGCTCAGCTGCTACCAGCTGCGGGTTGTGTGAACCCGCACTGGTAGTAGCTGAGTGAGCTGCGGGAGCGGCGAGGACTGACCTAAGTGCGAGTTACGATCCAGCTCAGCTGGTGGGCCAGCCTGCAAAGCAGGTGGTAACAGCTCGCTGCACTCCCCAGCTCGCCACATTCATAGATTGGAGGTGAACCCATGCACCAGCTCAGCTGGCTACGGTCGGCCGAGCGCCCAGCGAACCCAGCTGGAGGGTCTCAGCTGAACCCTCCCTGGTAGTAGCTGAGTGAGTCAATTAGTAGGAGAGCTGCCATGTACTGTGCCATCCACGGAACCCAGCTGCGTAACGGGGAACCCTGCCCGGACTGTGAGCTGAGCCGGAAGCGCCGGGCGCTCATCGTCAAGTACGAGCAGGAAGGCGGGGACTTCTGCCAGCTGTGCGAGGCAGCTGGGCTGTGCGACTTCGACGAGGACAACCCCCGCTGCTGGAGGTACAGCTGACCCCCACCCCCGCCCCGCGGGGGAAGGGGGAGGGGCCCAGCGTTAGCTGGGAGGGGGCAGACAGCTCAGAGCTGCCTGTCCAGAGCTGGGGTACCTGGTCCATCTCCAGCCTTAGGTAGGTGTCTGGATGGGTCCAGCCCCGCCCCCCGAGCGAAGCGAGGGGGCGAGAGAGGAGAGCTGATCATGGGCATGTCGATCGAACTCTACAGGATCTCCTGGCTCGCGGAGCTGAAGCGGGCGGAGGACGACTTCATCCGCGCACCGTTCGAATGCCGGAGCGTTGAGCCGGCCGGGCGGCGGATTCGGGAGCTGCGCGAGATGCTCGATGGTACCGGTTGGGTACCCGAGTGCCGCATCTGCGCGCGCATGAAGCGTATCGGCGCCGCGATCAGGCGGCGCAAGCTCGAGGGACTCGAGCTGCGGAAGACGTACTGGTGCCGCGCGTGCGGCGCGTTCGTCGATAAGCGGCGCGAGGCCTGGAGGGACGAGCTCCACCGGCTCGAGGGTCTCCTCACGCCGGAGGAGATGGGCTCCGTTAGCCAGTCGACCATCGAGCATTGGCAGTCCAGGGCGGCGGAGCTACGTCAGCTGCTCGGCCGATGAACTCTCCTTGGAGATCTTCTGTAGGCAGCATGGAGCTGTCGAGATTGGAGGTGCAGCATGATCCAGGTCGTGAACAAGCGCAGCTACAGGCAGACGGGCGAGCGGCACGAAGTGTACATCGGCCGCCCCAGCCCGCTGGGCAACCCGTTCACCGTGCGTGAGCACGGGCGTGAGGGTTGCATCGAGAAGTACGGGGTGTGGCTCCGGCGCGAGCTGAACACCAACCCCGAAGTCAAGCGTGAGATGAACCGCCTGTACTGGTTGTACAAGCGCGAGGGCAAGCTCACGCTCATCTGCTGGTGCGCGCCTCTGGCGTGCCACGGTGACGTGCTCAAGCAGATATTCGAGGAGATGTACAGGTGGGAGGCCAACAACCCCAGTGCCGTGACTACCGTGTTCACGGATCGGGAGAAGTGGCCGTTCTGAGGAGGTGCAGCATGCACAGTATTCGCGAGCTGGTGGGCGGCGTGGAAGCCGCCTTCCGCTTTGTCTTCTGCCATCTCATTCTCGAAGAGATTGGCAGCATCCACGGCGAGGCGTATCCGCCGCACGTGATACGCGGTGCCCGGCGGGCCTGGAAGGCGCGGGAGCGCAAGCAGGCTCAGCTGCTGGTCGTGAACAAGTCCGTCACCAAGCTGCCGATTGCGGCAGGATAGGAGGAGCCGTGTGCACGCGTCTCGTGATCTCTGCGGGTTCCCCGCATGCTCTCTACGACATGCACATCTCCCAGGTCCTCGGCAAGTACGCCGAGCTGACCGGGCACACGGCGATCCTCTCCTTCCCGTTCAGCGGCTTCCGCCGCATCGAGACGGCACGCGAGGAGATCGCCCGTGAGGGCGTGGTGGCGTACACCGAGAAGCGCCTCGTCTGCAACGACGAAGGCGAACCGCTGAGGACGCTCGTGCCCGTCGCGAGCTTCAGCGAGAGAGGGCAGGACGGGCAGCTCAGGAAGGTGGAGAAGTCCGGGCTCGCCACCTTCATCCTCATGAAGAACCGCACGCCTCAGGGCGCCGGATGGTACCTCGTGACCGAGGCCGGCAACCACGGCGTGAAGGATCGTCACGGCAACCAGAGGCAGCCGTGGCTCAGGCAGGCGGAGCAGGTGTGAACTCTCCCTTTGCCTCATTCTTCCCATTGTCTTCTTCTCTTCTCATTAACTGAGAGGTGGGAGTTGAACGCCAAAGACCGATACGTAGCCACGGCGGCCGAGTTCCCAGCCTTGGCTATACACGCTCGCACCAATCGCAGCATGAGCTGGTGCGTAGAGGTGGGCAAGAAGTCCAACGGTCGATGTGCATACTGTTGGGAACCGATCGACTTCACGGACCAGAAGAGTTGGGAGCTCGATCATGTCATCCCGGTGTCCCGTGGTGGGAGTAGCGAAGCCAGTAACATCGTTGTCACCTGCTTCAGGTGTAACCGAGTGAAGCGTGACCTGACCTACCACGAATTCGTGCTGCTCTGCCACAAGATCGCCACCAACCACAAGGCCACCGTGGAGCAGCTACTCAGAACGTACATGCCGGAACCGGGGTAATTGCCGGCTCTATGGCTCATCAGCTTCTCTTCTCATCCTAACTCGGCGTTGGGAGAGGAGTTACACCAAGCCAAGTGCTCGAATGAGGAGGGTTCGAGCTGGCCATTCAGTAGGAACTGTGTTGGAACACGTGCGAACAGCAGTCAGCATTCAGGAGAACAAACGATGTCCAAGGATTCGAAGAAGGCCAAGCAGACCCAGGCCGAAGCGGCTCTCGGCGGCACGGCCGCCCCCGCTCCCGGCACCAATGTCCAGCCGCAGGACGCGCCCGACCTCGCGGCCGAACCCGCGCCTCCCGGCTACGAGGAGGACAACCGCTCCGGCGGCGGGTACATGGGCCCCACCGAGCCCAAGTACCTCCAGGTCTCCCTCGCTTCCCGCAACGAGATCCAGGCCGGCCTCCGCCGCCCGTGGGTGCAGGTCACCCGGATCAACCCCGGCAAGGCGCTGGTCCGCGTCGCCGTCTACGGCGAGCTCAAGGGCCACGACGAGCCGGTGTTCCTCGGCGTCGCCACCGCGCGCTACGCCATCGGCCAGGACGGCCGCGTGAGCGGCCCGTTCCTCTTCCAGGACGATTCCTGGAGCCAGTACCAGACCGGCCAGAACGTGGCGCTCTCGAAGCTCAGCCGCACGGCGTCCGCCGACCAGGACAAGGGCGCCTACTTCAACGAGCTGATGCAGCGGGCGAACGTGAGCCCGTTCCAGAACGAGCGCGGGAACGGCTCCTACTCGATGTTCAGCGGCGCCCTCGCCGACGACATCAACGCGTTCCTCAACAAGCACGCGAGCTGGATCGCGAAGAAGATCCTCTCGCTGGCCCCGCCCGCCCGGCGGGCGCCCGCCACCACGGCGCCGCCCGCGCCGCAGGCGCAGGGCAGCTGATCGGACAGCAGCTCCGGGCCCCGGGGAGGGTTGAACCCTCCCTGGGGCTCTTGGAGTGACAAGCCAGCTGGAGGGCGTATCTCCAGCTGGACGAAGTTTCGGATCCACAACTGGAGGGTGCAGCCGTGACCAAGAAGGAAGCCAAGAAGAAGCTCGCGAGCCTGAAGGGAATGCGTACGTCCCGTCGCAAGAAGGTCGCCGCGAAGAAGGGCGAGCTCGTCCTGGCCAGGGCCAAGAAGGACGAGCACAAGTACGACTTCGAGTCGGACGAGGAGCGCACCTCGTTCCACCAGGCCCGCGCCGAGGCCGAGACCCGGGCCATGGAGCTCAAGTTCGAGATCGAGGACCTCGAGCACGAACTGGAAGAGCTCAAGGACGAGATGGTCGACTACCAGCTCATCCTCAGAGCCGAGGACGCCGAGGAGCGCGCGGCGCGCGAGGAGCGCAAGTTCGAGGCCGAGTTCGGCGCCTTCGAGCGCATCATGGGCAAGGTGCTCGACGGGTTCGAGCGCGTCACCGAGGACGACAAGCAGCTGGACCGCCTGATCGGCGTGGCCAGCAAGATCGCCGGCAAGGTGGGCGCTTCGACCGACCGCTTCATGGCCGAGACCAAGCGCCAGCAGGCGCGGTACAAGGCCGAGAAGAAGAAGGAGACCGAGGTGGCCGACGCCCCCGAGGTCCCCGAGGAGGTCGCCGCCGAATAGGCATCCCCGCTACATGGCTCCAGCTCCGCAGGGTGAACTCGCCCTGCGGGTGCTGGAGTGAGAACCCCTACTTTGAGAGGAGGGTGCAGATGGACAAGTTTCACATTGTCGAGGGCTCCTCGCATCTCGACCATCACCTCACGGCCGAGCACGTCGCCTTCATGCGCGACGCATTCAGGGACCGGACCGGCTTCTTCATCGAGACGGTCGAGCTCCCGTCCGAGCTGCCCGAGCTGCCGAATGGCATCTACGGGCCCTCGGTGGGTGACGAGCCCGTCTCCGAGGACGAGGTGTTCTACGCCATCCGTAGGGGAAGGCCGTGGCCCTCGCGCTTCGTGGACCGTCCGGTCCGGACGAGCCGGCTGCTCACCGCTATCGCGGGGCCCACTCTCGACTGCCCCGAGGAGTGCATGCTCTACACCGCCTTCGGCGGCCCCGCCGCCAAGAAGGAGCCGGGCGACTTCTCGCTGGGCGTGGCCTGCAAGGATCACCGTGAGGACTGGAAGCGGCTGCTCAGCCGCAACCTGACCTCGCAGCACGAGCTCTCCGCTGCCGGCTACCCGCTCTCGGGCCACTGCCCGGAGTGCAGGAAGGCCTGGCTCGAGCTGTACGAGAGCCTCGGCTTCTGGCAGGAGCACGCGCTCACCGTGCAGGACTGCGAGCTGGTCCTGAACAGCCGTGACGAGCGGCTCAGGAACTTGCGCAGCAAGAGCTTGCTCTTCCTGAGCGTGAAGGATCCCGGCGAGCGGTACACGCTCACGTGCGACGCGTGCGAGAAGAACAGCTCGTGCCCTCACGCGTTCAACCCGTTCAACATCGCCGGGCTGTGCCTGTTCAACGAGATCATGGGAGGTGCCTCATGATCACGTCCGACAGCCCGTGGAACGAGCAGTGGGCCGCTTACATCGGGTTCAGACCCAACTCTCCGATCGAGGAGAGGATCGAGCGGCTCGAGAGAAGGCTGCGGTGGGACCGCAGCTGTCTCAACTCCGCCGAGTCCTTCCTCATGGTGTGCGGCGAGTGGAACCCCAAGGAACTCGCCGACACCCGGCGACGCGTCCAGTTCCTCCAGCTCAAGGTGGAGAGGCTGGAACGCCTCATCGAGATGCTGGAGGAGAAGGCGGAGGCCGAGCTGATCGACCGCCTGCTGCCCGACATCCCCGTCGCCGATGCGCCTCGCCCTCAGGACGAGGCCATCGAGGAAGAGGTCAAGGTCGAAGACTGAACTCTCCCTCTATCTCTCCTATCTACTCTTCTTCCCTTTGTGGAGGACCGTGCTAATGGAGGAAGTCGAGAAGGTCGAAGGGCAACCGAAGGGACTGGTTGCTACCTTCCACAGCTGGGTCCAGCGGGCCCAAGATTGGTGGAAGGGTAAGGTCGTCCCGTGGGCCAAGGCCAACCCGAAGGCCGCAGCCGTTGTTGCAGCTGGCACCGTTGTGGGTGCCATCCTGTACATCGGCGGCTCGGTGTTGGTCAATGGCCTGATCGCCGGTTGTCTGGTTGCTGGCGCAGCCGGCGTGATCATCTACAAGGCGAAGACCAGCAAGAATCAGTACCTCGTGCAGGTCTACAACCAGGCGGTGGCCCACCCGTTGGTCACCGACATCGTGCTATCCGTGATCGCTCTGGCCGTAGCCCCCGCCGGAATCACCGGCTGGGTAGCTGCCTCGATCACGGCTTTGCTCGCGTCTGTCTGGTTGTTGGGCGCGGAGCCCGTCGAGCTGCACGAGGAGGTCCCCGCCGAGCTCTCGAATACCGTCATCGCGGATTGCGGCGAGTAGCTCGGCAGTTCGTACCTTGGAGGGTGCATATCGTGAACGATTCGATTCCCGTACCTCCGGGCGCGGAAGACGAGAGCGGCAACCCGATCCGGGCCGAAGAGCCCGAGGTCGTGGACGCCGAGTTCTCCGTCACCGAGCCCGCCCCGGCCGACGAGGAGCCCAAGGGGCTCTTCCAGAGGGCCTGGGCGAATCTCAAGGCGGCCGCCCACGCGGTGGGCAGCGCCATCGGTACCGCCGCCGGCTGGACGGCCGGCAAGGTCCAGTGGGTGTACGCCCACACGTTGGGCGTGGTGCTCGACTACGTCGAGCTCTACGTGCCGGGATGCGCGCAGCTTCGCAGCGCCATGTTCTGGTACACCGCGGCTCTCGTGATCATCGGTGCCGTCCTCGGCGGCCTGATCTTCGCCGAGGCCGGCTACATCCTGCCGATGGTCTTCGTGGGCATGATCATCGGCGCGGTTCTGGTACCCGCCCTCATCGTGCTCACGCCGGCCGTATGGCTGAGCGTGCTCGCGGACCTCTGGATGCTCTCGATCATCTACATCACCATCGACACGGTGGTGTACTGGCTCAAGGGCGAGTTCGAGGACGCAGGCTTCTGGAAGGCCTACATCACCATGCTCGCGCCCGGGTGGGCCGTGCTCTACGCGGACTGGAAGGAGGAACGTGAGGAGACCCTCGAGGCTGCCGAGGCCGATCCCGTTCCGGCCACCGCGTGAGGTGGATCAAGGCGGCCCTCAGGGCCGCATGGGAGAACCTGAAGGGAACAGCGACGCGCGTGTCGGCGTTCTTCTGCGGATGCGTCCGCAGTGCCACCAAGAGGTGGTGGGTGATGCCCATCGCAGCTGGTGTGACCGCCGGCATCGCGCTCCTGTCCCCCTTCTTCGCGGCCGGGCTCGTCGCGATCATGGTGAACGACCCGGGAGCCCACCAGCTGTGGCGAATGCTGCTGGATATCGTAGCAGTCAGTGCAGCGCTCGCCCTGACAGCCTTCGTACCCATCCTGGCGCTGCCCCTCGGGGCGATTCCCATCGCTGATCTGATGAACCGTTGGCTCGATCAGATCCAGCGCCACTACCAGGAGCTGGAACATGAAGCCGAAGCTCATGGCGATAGCGATCGTCAAGGCGACGGTGGATGTCCTGCCCCTGCTGTTCAAGTCAGCAACGAAGCGTAGCTTCAAGCGCTGGCTGGGGCCGAGGCTCAGGCCAAGGTTTCCAGCTGGTATCGCAGCTGGCGCGCAGCTGGCTCGGAAGGTACTGCACCCGCCTCTTGCCGTCCCGGGTGGTCGAGCGACGATGCCGCCACCCGGACGGCGGAGGGGTCAGCTCATCGTGGTGGCCCACGTGTCCAGCAACGAACACGTGGAGATGTATCTCTACGACCCGGAAGGGTCGGGGATATGCCACAACGTGGGCGTGGTGGCATTGCCTGCTGGCTCCTTGAAGACCAACAACGATGGCTGGTTCACCCAGTCGTCTAAGGAACTGGCAAGGTCCATCTTCCGCAACAAGGCAGCAGGCAGAGACTTCATCGCGATCTCCACTGACCATCAGCTCGATGAGGCGATGAGTCAGTGGAACGACCCACAGGATGGCCCGGAAGGGTACGGTGCTGGACCCATCCGGGAAGTGATCCACGTCGAAGACGTTGAGATCGTCAGCAACGGCAGCACGGTGGAGTTCGTGAGCTGGTGGCTCAACCCCAACCAGCCCACCTACGTCCATGTGGTCTTCCCACAGACGGAGGCCCGACGCCCGGTAGGCGTGATCGGATTCAAGGTCCTCGATGAGCCCGGGTTCGATGATCGTCTGCACCTGACGTACGACCACGACGATGTGGACAAGCTGCGAAGAAACGTAGGACCTGACGGTCGAGCTTCGATCAAGGTCGATGGCGCAGCTACCCACTTCCGTGTAGACAAGAACGGCGCCAGGTACTTCAGTCCCAGGCACAGCAAGGAGACCGGCCGGCGCATCGAGTACAGCTTCAAGCTGGGCGAGATGCAGGACGTCAAGTCCGATGTGCCCATCCAGGGGATGGGCGAGCTGGTCTTCGTGGATACCAGGACAGGTAAGGAGATCCCAGCTCATGAGATTGGTGGCGTGCTCAACGCCAACCAGCTCCCAGCTGAGCATCTGGAACCTCGCCTGTACATCTATCGAGTTGACCGGGTAGGGCGCAAGAGCACGCTCGACGAGCCCTACTGGGAGACCAATCGGCTGCGGTGTGAGGCTGTTGCAGCCGAGCACAAGCAGTTCACCGTTCCAGCTGAGGTGCCTCTCGATCGGATCGAGGACACCCGCGACGCCGAGGGCGTCGTCGCCGTGCCCGCCAACACGTCCATCGTGGACGGCGGCCGGAAGCTGAAGTGGCGTGGAGACGCCACTGATGTGGTGGTCACGCGTGTGGAGTTCAGCCCAGGTTCCAAGGGTGGGATCGAGGGCGTGGTGTGGTACGAAGATCCGGCCACCGGCCGGGAGTACAAGACCGCGTCAGGGTTCACGCGTGAAGAGAAGGAAGCCATGATGACCAACCCCGAGTCGTACGAGGGAGAGGTCATGATGGTCTCCGGGTTCAACAACGGTCACAGCCAGCGAGCTGCAAAGTTCGAAGGCTGGCACCAGGACAAGGACGCGGATGACGCAAGGAGGTCAACATGGAACTGAAGGATGGCTTGAGACAGGGAGACGCGCGGAAGGCAGCCAACGAGATGCTCGAGGCCTTCGCGGAGATCCAGAGGCACGTGGACATGAGCAACGTGGCCTGCATGAAGGCCTGGGCGATCGCCGAGAAGATGATCAAGAAGCACGCACAGCTGGTCCACACCAAGTGACAAGCGGAACGACCCCAGGGTGTGAATGCACCCTGGGTTCGTTCCATGACAAGTTAGGAGGGTGCAATGAGAGTCATGGTGACAGGCCACAGGCCCAACAAGCTGGGCGGCTACGACGTGAACGCCCAGCTGAACCAGAAGGTCATTGCGGCACTTCGAGCTCGGCTCGAAGGACTCTGCATAGCCCACCCTGAGCTGGTGGCATGCTCGGGCATGGCTCTTGGTGTGGACCAGTGGTGGGCCGACCTGTGCAACCAGATGCACATTCCCTGGATCGCCTTCGTGCCTTGTGCCAAACAGTGGGCCAAGTGGCCGCAGCATTCGCGCACCGAGTGGCACCGGATTATCCAAGGTGCCCAAGAGGTACGGATGGTCTCGAACGAGCCGTACAGGCCTGGGTGCATGCAGCTGCGCAACCACGCCATGGTGAACTGGGTCTGCTGGCTGGATCGTGAGACCGGCCAGCGTGGGATCCATGAGAGCCTGCCTGGCATGTGCGTCGCCGTCTGGAATGGTACGGGCGGCGGCACGATGAACGCCGTTCAGGCTTGCCGCACGCTCAACGTGGACGTGGACATCATCGACCCCAACGAGCTGTAGCCCGTCCTTCGAGACGGGCCGGTGGGAGCCGGGAGTGACTCCCGGCAAGTTGCCTGATAGGAACACACCGAATAACTAAGCCAAGGCCTCAGGCTTGTAGGTCCTGAGGAGCTCCTTGGCCCACCTCACAAGGTCAGATACACGCTGGCCATTGGGATGCCAGCGTACCCACAGCTCAAGGTTCTTGAGCCTATTGTCGTGACGCACACCGTTGCGGTGGTGAACAACCTCATTCTTGTGAAGACGACGACCGAGATGCTTCTCCATTACGAGCTGGTGCTCAGTGGTGTAACGCTTCTCACCATGTGGATCGGGTACGAGCACGTACCCATTCCTACGTGGTCGTTCGTCCTTCCAGTTGGAGTTGTTCTTACCGCGTTGCAAGCAAGCATGGCAGGTCTTGGTCCTACCACTGCGCAGGTGTGCGTGACGAACGGTTCGCTCGTTGCCACACGAGCACTGGCATAGCCAGTACCGTTCGTATCCACGACGTGGAGCTTCTTTGAGAACCTTGAGCTGACCAAAGGTCTGACCGACAAGATTCATTAGTTTCTTCGGCATGTTACATCCTCCAAGCGCTACTCCCGATTGTAGCACACAACTTGGAGGATAGGAACGCAGCCGGGAGATAGGAGGGCCAGTGCACGAACTACCTATAGACCCACCAGCCTATCCGTGGCTGGATCGCCTACGTAGAGGACACATAGTCTACCTACCTAAGGAAGGGTTATATGCCCACATCGCCTTTGCTTGGGAGCCGC
>Ga0180433_10011844_pt1 | contig 10286 bp, 11 predicted proteins | sample SS_ome_8_FD_132980 | JGI IMG/M metagenome (GOLD analysis project Ga0180433, IMG submission 132980) | Hypersaline lake sediment archaeal communities from the Salton Sea, California, USA - SS_1_D_1 metaG | ecosystem: Environmental > Aquatic > Non-marine Saline and Alkaline > Hypersaline >...
ACTATTAAAACCTAATTAATGTCAATAAACTAATGTAGTTTGTTAAACTTATAAGATTAATTATATATCAGGTTTTTTTAGAGGGATTCCAGATGGAGTGTAAGAATTGGTCAAAGGCAGGCAATAGCGCATGATTTAGCTCATGGCCTCCCTCGAAGGGGTGTAATTGGCCATCAAATTTGGCTTCTAAGAGCAAGGCCTCTAGGTTTTGGGCCAGAACAAATGGGAGGATAGGATCGTTTTTTCCATGAGTTTGGAAAAATGGCATAGATTTTTTTTGAGTCGCAAGCTTTGCCCACTGTTTCTGATGTACCAAGGTCCCCGAAAAGATGGCAAGACCAGCAAACTTTTTAGAGCTATTGAGAGCCACCTCTGTTGCCAAAACAGCCCCCTGGCTAAAGCCGCCTAAAATCAGTTGATGGGGCGAAATATTGAGTTTCGCTAAAAAACCATCGATCTGTTTGCGGATCTCTGCAATTTCTTCCGGAAAGGCATCCTCTACTGATTCGTAATCTTCGGCCCTAAAGGCTGCCTGAAGTAAGTCCAAATCAATTTCAAACCAACTACGCCCCGAAAAGCCAAATCCCAAGGATACCTTTACCGGCCCATTTGGAAAAATCCATGTGGCTCTTTGTGCCCCACTATAGGTTTTGTACAGTGAGACCAAATCATTATAGTCGGCGCCAAATCCATGAAAAAGGACAATGGTGGGAGCCCCAGGATCACCCGCTATTTCAAGGTAATCAATTCCGTTAGCTTCTTTCTTTACCGGCTTGTTGCTTGTATCTTTTTTGAACCACATCCCAATCTATATTCTCAAAAAATGCATTAATATATTCCATTCGATCGAGGCCATAATCCACCATGTAGGCGTGCTCAAAAACATCCATAATGAGAATGGGAGCACCTCCTGCAAGATGACCTCGGTCATGTTCATTGATCCACATATTGATCAAACGACCACTTTGTGGATCTAGGTATAAAATTGCCCAGCCAATGCCTCGCATTGCACCCGTTGCAATAAAATCCTGCTTCCAATTGTCATAACTTCCAAAATCCTTCACAAGGCGCTTGTAGAGCGCAGAATCCTTGGCAAGTACGCTATCTTTGCCCCCGAGATTTTCAAAGTAATCCTCGTGCAAGCGCATCCCATCAAACTCCCAACCCAAACGCCTCTTTACTTCGGCAAACTGGGGGGTACGCTCTTTGTTGTTAAGAGCATAGTCATTTAGAATAGACAAAAGAGTGTTGGTGTTTTTAACATACCCCCTATAAAGAGTAAAGTGTGTTTGCAACGCCTTATCACTAAAACCTGGCATCCCCATTAAATTGGAGTAATCCTTGGGTTCAAAGGGCTTTTGTTGTACGTCTGCACAAAGAAATGAGGTCGTTAGCAAGAAAAAGAAAATAAAGTACCTTTTCATCAATCAGCTCCAGGGGTTAAGATCAAAAAAGGCAAGTATAAGAAATATTTTCAATTTTAGTCTATAGCGATGCTCAAAACACGAAAAAAAGAGGAGAGGGGAGTTTGCACCAAGGCAAACAGTACAAGTTTTTACTCCTTTTCATTTGATGATTTTTACGATCCCAATGCCATGGGTTATCAATCCCTGAAGGTGTTAAACGAGCAGCTTTTAGGGCCTGCAGAGAGCTTAGAGGCTCACGTACACCAGGAAATGGAGATTGTCACCTACGTGTTAGAGGGGCTTTTGGAGTACCAAGATAGCATGGGCAATGCGCAGCTTATGCAGACAGGGGAAGTGCAGGTAATGAGTACGGGCACGGGGGTGGAACACAACGAGTACAATCTTTCCAAAACGGAGCCTGTGCGTTATTTGCAACTTTGGTTTGCGCCTGCAGTGCATCAATTACCTCCAACTTGCACCAAGAAACAGTTTACCTCTGCTGCCAAGTGGGGGCAATGGTCATTACTTGTTTCGCAAAATGGAAGGGATGGCTCTCTGCGCATTCATCAGGATGTCGATCTCTATGCCACTGTTTTGGATAAGGGTAGTGAGATTGTCTTTGATGCGTTTATGGATCGCTATTATTGGATTCAAGTGCTGACAGGAGAGTTTGTGGTGCAAAACACCCCTCTTAGAGCAGGAGATGGCCTAGCTATTGATAATCTCTCCACCATCACAACCAGTTGCACTACCTCTGGCGAGCTTTTGCTCATCGACATGGCCAACTGATCGACTAGTGCGAGTCACCAATTAAGAATAATTGGGTTTTTTGTATAGTCGTTTAAATTTACATTGAGAAAAAAGCTATTGGATAATTCAGCGTGCTCTAGCATTCTAAATTGAATCGACTATATATGAAAAGAAAAACCACAGAGCGCACAGAGAACACAGAGAGAGATTTTATAGTTGGTTAAATGAACACTCCTTATGTCGTGAATATTTATCTTGAATTTTCTCAGTGTAAATTTAAACGACTATACCCTTTCTTTTTCTACCAATAGCCGAGGAGGTGCCACCAGATGGGGCCCAATCCCAGCCAAATGGCGATATTGGCAAGGCTTAAAATAAAACCAAACTTCCACCAGCTCTTCACATCCACATAGCGCGAACCGTAGTAAAGGGGCGCTGGGCCACTGCCGTAATGCGTCAGCCCCCCAAATAAGTTACTTGAAAAAGCAAAGACCAAAATAGCGAGCGTAGGCGGTGCGCCAATACCAATGGCAACCATCAGAAACGAGGGAAAAAGAGCACCCACATGGGCCGTGCTGCTTGCAAAGAAGTAGTGCGAATAAAAGTAGATCGCGATCAAAATTAAAAAGGCCCAGACCCAATTCATGCCATGCACAAGCCCTACCACTTGCTCACTAAACCAAGGGGTGAAGCCCAATTTATTAAGCGATGTGGCCAACATAATCAAGGTTGAAAACCAAATAAAGGTATCCCAAGCACTGCTTTCATTGGTGACATCCTTCCAATCCAAGACACCAAAGAATAAAATCAATGAAAGACCAACCAAAGCAGCAAGAGTCGCTTTTATATGAATCACACTGCCAAAAACCCATAAAGCAATGAGTAAAACAAAAATTCCCAGCATTAACCACTCTTTGCTCTGCAGTTTGCCCATTTCAGAGAGTTTGTTTTTAGCAATTTGGGCAGCATGGGGAGTCTGTTTAATCGAAGGAGGGTAGAGTTTGTAGACAATCAGGGGCATCAGAACCAAACTAATTAACCCAGGTAGAATCGCAGCCGAGGCCCACATTCCCCACGAAATATTGTAGCCAGCCTCTTGCAAAAGCCCAACCAAAAAAGGGTTGGCAGCCATCGCTGTCAAAAACATCGCGCTTGTGATTACCGAGCCCTGGTAGGCCACAAACATCAGAAAGGAACCGATTTTTCGCTCAGTTCCTAAATCCGGATCGCTGCCAAAGGAGCGCGCAAGCCCTCGCGCAATCGGGAAAATCACCCCCCCTGTGCGGGCTGTCACGCTTGGAATCGCAGGAGCTAAAATCAATTCACTGGTCAAAAGGCTGTAGCTTAACCCCAATGTCTTTTTACCAAAAATAGAGACAAAGTAGTAGGCAATCCGCTCGCCCAAGCCTGTTTTGATAAACCCTCGTGAGATAAAAAAGGCAAAGACCACAAGCCATGAAATGGTATTATGAAATCCTCCTAGGGCAACCTCCAAAGAAATTGTATGGGTAATGGTTGCCACGCACATGGATAAAATGGCAATAGCTCCAATAGGCAGGGGTTTTAGTACAATCCCCAAAATTGTTGCCACAAAGATGGCAAAAAGATGCCACCCTTCAGGATTTAGATCTTTGGAATGGGGGATAAACCAGAGGACAATCCCAACGAAAAAAATGATTCCAAAATTGAATATTTGCTTTTTTTGCATCTCACAACTCTATAACATAAAGCCTGTAATAGTAAAACAGAATCCCATTTTTGACACGGAGGTTTTTTCATGGTTTCCATTAAAGTGCTGTATGAAGGTCATCTGCATACAATGATCACCCACACAGAAACAGGTCAAACGTTGCACACAGATGCTCCCAAAGATCATCATGGTGAGGGCAAGACCTTTTCTCCCACAGACTTACTGGGAGCATCGCTGGCAAGTTGCATTGCAACACTTATGGCAATGCAGGCCCAAAAAGAGAAGCTCGACCTCACATCAATGTCGATAGACCTTACAAAAACTATGACGTCACAAGGGCCTAGGCGCATTGCAAATTTAGTGCTTAAGATTCATATGCCTGTGCAATTAGGAAAAGAGGTAATGGAGAGGTTAGAGCGTGCTGCTAAAAATTGCCCCGTCTGGCTTAGTCTGCATCCAGATATCCAAAAGGAAATTACATTTCTTGGGCCAGAGGATCACCCTCCGAAAGAGTAAGCCACTTTTCCATCTCAGTAACTGCATCTTCAATCAGCTCGCTTTTTTGCAAAAGATTAAAAAGATGGAGCTGCTTGTTTTCTGTTAAAATATTTCCCACATCTTCCAAGCTGATAAAACAGGGATCTACAAGCCCCCCTTGGTAGGCAGTGGATATGTCGTCAACGAGCTCTTCGGGATAGAGCTCGCAAGCGCAGGCCACCAAATTATCCCAGACAAAAGAAGGTCGCTTTTCCAATTTATTCTGAAATAGGAAAGAAAAGTATTTGACCACTTCATTGCGAGATTTTAACCCACATCCGACCAAAATCACCAGGGTAGACTGTAGCGCTGCCCGTACATACTCATTGGTCACTTGGCTCTCTAAAAGCCTTTGCATCGGGATAATATTTCCACAGCAGACACTGGCAAGAATGCGACTAACATCCTCTGTTAACACATCACCCAAAATATTGTGGGTGATCTCTCCAGGGAAGCTCAAAAGATTGAGAATCAAAGGATAGGCCTTTGGCTCTCTAAATTGCGCCAAAATATACATCGCGTGCAGATGACCCTGGTAATTGTCGTATTCGATAATATCGTCAATCTGCTCGACTGCATTCTCTAGAATCTCGAGCAAATGGGGTGTAATCTTCTCTTTGTTTACAATGGCTGCCTCAATTGCTTCTCGAGGCAGTTGTCCCATGTCAAAGGCGAGCTCTTCTAAAATATGTGTGATATCCATGATAACATTGGCTTATAGCAACTTTTTTTCATTGCAACAAACACTTTTTTTCCTGAAAATGGAACTTTGTTTTACTAAAAAAAAAATAACCCATGAAACATCTACTTTCTGTCTGCTTCCTACTGCTATTGATTGGATGCAGTGCAAACCAACCAAATAAAGGATCTACTATGAAAAACCCAACTGTAAAAATCGTAACTAACAAAGGGGAACTTGTTTTAGAGCTCGACGCACAAAAAGCACCCGAGACAACTAAAAACTTCCTCGGATATGTGAATGCTGACCATTATAAAGGCACCGTGTTTCATCGTGTGATTGATGGATTTATGATTCAAGGTGGGGGGTATACCACAGATTTTCAAGAGAAAAAGACAAACGACCCGATAAAAAATGAAGCCAATAATGGTTTATGCAACAAACGCGGCACAATTGCTATGGCACGCACAGCTGATGTGCACTCTGCCTCCGCACAATTTTTTATTAATGTTGCAGACAATGCCTTTTTGGATTTTCAGAGTGCTACGCCAAGCGGATATGGTTACTGCGTCTTTGGCAAGGTAACCTCTGGGATGGATGTGGTAGATCGTATCAAATCTGTAAAAACGGGATCTAAGCAGGGGCATCAGGATGTACCCCTTGAAGACATTAAGATTATCGAGGTCATCGTAGAAAAATAGGGTACATGGTTTTGAGAACCTCCCCCTCTCATTTCTCCGAAATGCGCGTCGTCAACATTCAAGTTAAGATGAGTTTGACTTTCGGCTGAGGCTTCTTTTTGCCAAGGGAAATAGGGCTGTTTGGGTGGAGGTGGCAGGCTGTAAAATGGCCACCTGAAACCTCTTGCCAGCTAGGCCTTTTGATTGCACAGAGTTTTGTCGCCTGAGGACAACGTGGGTGAAAGGGACATCCCTTGGGGGGATCTATGGGACTTGGCACCTCACCCTTTAAGACAAAATGTGCCCGTTTTTTCTCAATTTCTGGATCAGGAATTGGAATCGAAGCAAGCAATGCCCTTGTGTAAGGATGCAAGGGATTGCTATAAATTTGTGCAGCTGTTCCAAACTCCACCAGTTGACCGAGGTACATCACAGCCACTTTATCCGAAATATAGCGCACCATGGCCAAATCATGCGCAATAAACAAATAGGTAAGATTCATCTTTTTCTGAAGATCCTTCAGTAAGTTTACCACTTGTGCCTGAATGGAGACATCAAGGGCCGAAATTGGCTCGTCACAAACAATAAACTCAGGCTCTACTGCCAACGCCCTGGCAATGCCAATGCGCTGCCTTTGCCCGCCACTAAATTCGTGCGGAAAGCGACTTAAATGGTTGGGATTTAGACCCACCAATTGCAATAGCTGCCGGCAACGATGCACGCGCGCTCTGCGCGCAACAAGCTGATGGATTTCAAGCGGTTCTGATAAGATATCCTGTACATTCATGCGTGGATTTAAAGAGGCATAGGGATCTTGGAAAACCATTTGCATTTTTTGACGCATTTTTTTTAACTCTTGCCGCCGCAACAGACTAAGATCCACACCGTTAAAAAAGATCTCACCTGCAGTGGGCATACAAAGGCGCAAGATTGTTCGCCCAACAGTTGATTTTCCACATCCCGATTCTCCCACCAAACCAACCGTTTCGCCTCGCTCAATTGTGAGGTTAAATCCACTCACTGCCCTTAACTGGGCACCTTCAACTCTGTAATGTTTAGATAGGTTTTTGATCTCAACAAGAGGTTTGGTGGACATACTAAATGGTTTCCTGATTTGCATGTTTCCAACAATCTACTTTATGCGAAAGGGAGACTTGAAATGTTTTAGGCTCCCTATTAGCACAAATACGCATTGCCTCCGAGCAGCGGGGACAAAAGGCGCACCCGCTTGGTATATGTAGTAAATTGGGAGGGGAGCCCTCAATAGGCAAGAGGCGCTCTTTGGTATCCATATCAAGCCGAGGGCACGACTTTAAAAGCCCCCGTGTATAAGGGTGAGCTGGGTGATGATAGATTTGCCTTACACTTCCCTTTTCTACAATTTTTCCAGCATACATTACCATAACCTGATCACACAAATTGGCTACAACCCCAAGATCATGGGTAATGAAAATAATGCTCGTATCCATTCTCTTTTGGATTTTTTTCATTAACTCCAGAATTTGCGCTTGAATCGTAACATCAAGCGCAGTTGTAGGCTCATCCGCAATCAATACCTTTGGCTCTAGGGCCAAGGCGATTGCGATAATCACACGCTGTCTCATCCCGCCACTTAGTTCGTGTGGATACTGAAGAGCTCTCCTTGTTGGATTTGATATCCCTACCAACTCTAACATTTCCACAGCCCTAGCAAAAGCCTTGTCGCGAGACATCCTTAGATGTTTTCTTAACCCCTCCATAATCTGCTTGCCAATGCGCATGGTAGGGTTCAGTGAGGTCATAGGATCCTGAAAAATCATCCCAATCTCCTTACCTCGTATCCTTTCAATCTCTTTGTTTGATTTGCAAAGAAGATCATCACCCTCTAAAAGAACTTGTCCGCTTTCGATAACACCTGGGGGGGTAACAATCAATTTCATTAAAGATTGCGCAAGAACGCTCTTGCCACATCCAGATTCTCCAACAATAGCAATACTTTGCCTGCGATCTACAGAAAAACTTACCCCACGCAGCGCCCGCACCACTCCCATGTATGTCTTAAATGAAACCCTTAAATCTTTGACTTCTAAAAGCATCGACACAATTACTTCCTGGATTTGGGATCTAAAGCATCACGAAGTCCATCTCCTAAAAGATTAAAACTCAACATAGTAATGCTAATGAATGCAGCTGGAAAGAAAAGGCGCCAAGGGTAATAACGCATTGCTGGCAAACCATCATTTGCCATTGTACCCCAACTAGCCATTGGAGCCTGTACTCCCAGTCCTAAAAAACTCAAAAATGCCTCTGTAAAAATTGCCGTTGGAATGGTTAAGGTCATAGTAACGATAATAGGGCCCATTACATTGGGAATCAAATGTTTAAACAAGATTCTGCGACGACCTGCCCCCAATGCTGTGGCAGCAAGAATATATTCTTGCTCTTTGAGTTGAAAAATTTGACCTCTCACAATACGAGCCATGTTAATCCATCCCGTAATTGTGAGTGCAATAATAATGGGTACAAGCCCCGTGCCCATGACCACCATCAGCATAATCACGATCAGTAGATAGGGGATCGCATATAGAATATCTGCTATGCGCATCAGTAAAGTATCCACGCGGCCTCCTGCAAAAGCAGCAATGCCTCCCCATAAGACTCCAATGATCAAATCAATGGATGCGGCTGTAATCCCTACAAACAGTGAGATTCTGGCTCCATAGCAGATGCGCGTAAACATATCTCTTCCCAAATCATCCGTGCCAAACCAAGAATCCCGTGTCGGAACCAGGTTTTTTTGCGTAAGATTGGTTTCAAAATAGGTATGTGAGCTCAATAGGGGGCCTGTAATTGCTAGCATTGCTAATAAAACCAAAATCACCAAAGAGGCAAAGGCTGCTCGATTGCAATAGAGCCGTCTGTAGACACCGCCCCAAAAGGAAGGAGAGTGGCACCCATTTTCATCAGAAAGAGCTTCTCTATTTTCTAGGGGTAAAAACAAATCACTATTTTTCATCAAGTTTTCAATCCACTCGTTCGTTTTACCAATTTGATACGTGGATCAATACAACTATATAGTAAATCTACAAAAAAAATGGTTGAAAGCAAAATGATACTGTAAAAAACAGTAATGCCCATAATCACCGTATAATCGCGATTGGTAACGCTATTAATAAACCAACCTCCCAACCCAGGAATGCCAAATATTTTTTCGATCACAAAGCTGCCAGTTAAGATATTAGCAACCAGGACACCTAAATAGCTTACAACAGGTAATATGGAATTTTTTATTGCATGCCTTGCAATCACAAGGGGCTGACTGACCCCCTTGGCGCGCGCTGTTTTAATATAATCCATCGATAAAACCTCTGTCATACTAGAGCGCACAAGGCGCGCAATAAAGGCACACGGCAAGGCTGCCAAAGAGATCGCAGGCAAAACAGATTGTGAGAAGTGGCCCCACCGTGCCACTGGAAACCAATCCAACTTAATGGCAAAAATATATTGCAAAAAGGAGGCCATGATAAAACTTGGCACCGAGATGCCAATAACAGCTATCAGCATCGCAAGCCAATCCTGCCATTGATTTTGCCACAGAGCACCAACACAACCAAGAAAGAGGCCAACACCTAGGGCAATGGCTAAGGCTTCAAGTCCTAAAATCGCAGAGATAGGAAAACCATTTTTGATGATGTCATTGACACTTCGTCCTCGATATTTGAATGAGGGACCTAGATCAAATTTTACGATCGATTTAAGATAATTGCCATATTGGACATAGAGGGGATCATTGAGTTTGTAATGCTCGTAGAGCGAGGCCAGGATCTCCTTGGGCAAGGCTTTTTCTTGGGTAAAGGGATCACCCGGAATAGCTTTCATTAAGAAAAAGGTGATCGAAATAATCACAAACAGGGTGAAGAGGCAAGAGGTGATTTTTTTTACCAAATATTTTACCACTACCAGGCAGGCCTTTTTGCGAAATCCAGAGCATCAGAATACGATTTTTAGAATTACTCTTCAAGATCAGTAATTACTGCACAGTACAACAGGGATTGGGAGCCTTTTTTCTCTCTTTTTTCTTCTCATCCAGCAAAGATGGGGGGGAATTGAAATCTTTTTGCTCCGATTGAGAAGGAATAGGGGAATCGCTATAGCTTGGAAATTGTGTTGTATTAGGAAGAAAACTTATAGAGGGTTTTTTTGCACGAGGAGCAACAACCCCCGGAGGAAGCATGCCCCTTTTATTTGGAAAATTTGGTATTGCGTATCGATTCCCAACAAACTGTGGAAAAGGGCTCTCCTTTCTCTCCTCCTCGCTAAAAGAGGGAAGCTTAGGCAACCTTTGAACACCTACCTGCTCTAAAAAAGGAGATATTGATGGAGAGAGTTCTGCTACTTTGGTTATTTTTGCAACTATTTGGCGAAACACAGAAGGTTTTAAGGGTTTTGAAAGCAATCCTTTCATTCCCTTTGAAAGGCACTCTTGCTCAAGCTCTAGGTCATAGTTCCCACTTAGCCCATAGATTGAAGTTTCTTGATTTTTTCCTTCTTGATCACAAAGTATA
>Ga0180433_10011846_pt1 | contig 10284 bp, 6 predicted proteins | sample SS_ome_8_FD_132980 | JGI IMG/M metagenome (GOLD analysis project Ga0180433, IMG submission 132980) | Hypersaline lake sediment archaeal communities from the Salton Sea, California, USA - SS_1_D_1 metaG | ecosystem: Environmental > Aquatic > Non-marine Saline and Alkaline > Hypersaline > Sediment...
CCAGGACATCCCGCAACGGTACAATCCGCGTGCGGTTCGTGGTGTGCAATTGCTGAGTGCTGACAGTTCGGTGACGTATGAGGAGGCCAAACGGATCGCCATGGACTGCTATATCGACCGGAGCGACGCGTGGCAGGAGGCGCTCGAGCAGGGGTTGAACGCGTATGGTGGCTCGCTGGATGCGACTGCTAAGAAAGTTGCTCAGCACATCCTCGACTGGGACGGCTATGCCGAGTCCGAAAGTGTGGGAGCGACGAACTTCATGTTTTGGAAGATGGCGATCACGCGGCTGAACCAAATAGAAAGACGATTACGACAGCGAGGGGCGGCAGCTACAAGCTATGAAAGCATTTACGGGGACCAACCGGTTGACTATGGAAGCATCGTTCGACGGGCTCCACTGAGCGACGCCTGCCTGAAAGCGTTGGTTCAGGCCGTATCCCAAACTGCCGCGTACATGGAAGATAAGTTCGACACCGTGGACGTTCCGTACGGTCGCGTGCACAGCGCTAAACGCGGCGAGTATTCGTGGGGTCTGGCAGGTTCCGGCAGCAGGATGGCCGGGATGACCGCGTTGCGTAACGTGGGCGGCGGAGCTCCCGATGACGACGGCATCAGCTGGGTGCGCGGCGGTCAATCCATGACGCGCATCGTGTTGCTCAAGAAAGGTCAGGTCCGCTCGTACAGCGCTACACCGTATGGCCAGAGCGACCATCCGGAGTCGCCTCATTACGTCGATCAGGGGATGAAACTGTTCGCTAACAAGGAGCTCAAGCCGACGTATTATCAGAAAGAGGAACTGCTCCAGCACCTCGAATCTACTAAGATTATCGACGTACCGACACTGTAGCGTCGGACGGAGAAGACAATGGGGCGAGGCGTGATGTCTCGCCCCTGCTGTTCTCGGGTTTGCTCGTCCTGGTCAATCCTGACCGGCCTTGTGTACGGCTTCGGCGAGACGGACGTAATGTTCTTTGAGAAGCGGGTAGAGGTCGCGGTAGATCTGGTAAAACCGGGAATAGTCCTCGTGCCGTTTCGGGTCGGGTTTGGCAACCTCGCCGACCTCGACCCAGTCTTTCACGACGCTGTAATCTTTGTAGACGCCGACGCCAACCCCGGCGCATACGGCGTTGCCTACCGGCGCACCCTTGGCCTCCGTCAGGTACGCGCACTCGACGTTGAGAACGTCGGCGATGATCTGTCGCCACATTTTGGAGTGCGCACCACCTTCGCTGAGTACCATCGGGAACTTCATGAACACGCCGCTCTCCTTCATGAGCTCGAAGTTGTGGCGGAGTCCGTACCCGGCCCCTTCCATCAACGCGCGTACAACGTGGCCGCGGCCATGATCGAGCGATAGACCGAAGAAAACGCCGCGTGCGTACGTGTCCCAGATCGGGGTGCGCTCGCCCATGAAGTAGGGGAGCACGATGAGCCCGTTTGAGCCGTGGGCCACGTCTCGCGCTTCCATGTTGAGCATATCGTAGGCGTCAAGGCCAGTCATCTTCTCAGCGGTCATCTCGAGCTGGCCGAACTTGTCGCGGAAGTAGCGGATCAGGGCGCCGCACGATACGAGCGCTGCCAGCGTCGTGTACTTCTTTCCGGAGTCGGCCGTATGGATAATCATGATCATGTCATGGGTGAACTTAGGCTCCTCATGGACTATACCCAGCACGCCCGCCGTGCCCATGACCAGTGATGTATCGCCGGTATCAACAGCGCCGCCTGCTACCCACGCAGCATTACAGTCTACCGTTCCCGCGACCACCGGGGTACCTGTCGCCAGCCCGGTTTCCTTTGCCGCGTCCGGCTGCACTTCACCGATAACCTCATCGCACGGATACGCCTCCGGATGTTTATCAGGGTCGAGTCCGAGCTGTTCGAGCAAAGCCTTGTCCCATTCGCGTTTGCGCACGTCGAACGCGATACCGATCAGCGACGCATTGGAGTAGTCGGTCACGGCCTTGCCGGTCAGTTTCATGCAGGGGTAATCCGCAGCGGTCTGCAGCTTATACGTTTTCTTATACAGATCGCGTCGGTTGTTCATTTCCCACATGAGCTTTGTTGTCGCGTAGTATGGGTCGACCGGGTTGGCGCTGAGCTCGAAGATACGTTCCTCGCCGATGGTCTTCTTGATCCAGTCGCACTCCTCAGTTGCGCGGCGGTCCATCCAGATGTGGGCGTTCTGCAGCGGGTTGAGATCCTTGTCAACAAGAATGCATGCGGGTGACAGCGCGCTGATCGAGACCCCCTTGATCTCTTTCGGGTCGACCTTCGATTTCTCGATTGACATACGAATCGTGTCCGCCACAGCCCGCCAGTACCATTCCGGGTCGTGTTCGGCTTTAGCGCCGGTGAACCGTTCGCCTCTGGTCTTCGTGGTTATCAAAGGATACTCGACAAAGTGCGTGCCGAGCACCGTGCCGTCCTCGGCCATAACGCACGCTTTGGTTCCACCGGTGCCCACATCGCACCCCACCAGGAATCTAGCCATGAATTTGGTCCTCCCCAAGTCTCCTCGTACTGAAACGCACCTGTCGCCCGCGGATTGACACCATATATCACGGCAGGCTCAAGAGATTCCCGCTTATTCTACACATCTGTTCTTCGTTGTGCAAGGCCAATGCGCAGCGCGGTGGCGTGTGCGTGGAATTGTGGCCGAATTCGTCTTGGCCCGAGCCACAGTCTGTCCGAACACGAATGGTCGCGCTGACCAATAGGCCGTGCATCGGCTGCCGCCCGCCGCCACCCGAAGCAACCGGCGGTGCTCGGGGTAGAACTGGTGTGTGGCACTACAGTGCTGTCAGAATTCCGTGGGTTCTCTCTTGGCGGTTGACAAGGGGGAACAGGACGGTGCACGATAGTGTCCAAATTTGGTCCAGGTGGGGGCGCTTGAAAATAGTGTTAGTCAGAGAAGGAAAGGGTGACGAATGGGAACCATCAGGGTAGGTATTGCCGGGTGCGGCGGCATGTCGTTCCAGCATATGCTGGCATTGACGAAAACAAAGGGCGCGAGCGTCAGCGCGATTGCAGAGCCGAAGAAGGAGAACAGGGAACGGTTTATTGCGTTCACGAATCCCGGTATCGAACACAAAGCCTCCCGTGATCAGGCGTTTCGCATACAGGTGGACAAGGCGCGGCAAATGCTGAGCTCATGCGTTCCGTATACAAGCTTCGATCGCATGATTGACCGGGAATCGCTCGACGCTGTGGTGATCGTCACACCACACGTGTACCATCATAGACAGGTGCTTGACGCTCTGGACGCGGGACTGCACGTCCTCGTCGAAAAACCGATGGTGTGCACCAGTCGGCACGCGGAGGATATAGTCGACGCGGCTCGCAAGACCGGTAAAACAGTAGGTGTCGCCTACCAACGCCATATGCTCCCTGAGTTTATTTATATGAGAGACCTCGTCCAGTCAGGCAAACTCGGGAAGGTCGAACATATCTCCTACACCTTATATCAGGATTGGTATCGGTTTACGAAAGGAACGTGGCGGCGCAGCCCGAAATATGCAGGCGGCGGCGAGCTCATGGACAGCGGGAGTCACATCCTGGATGTGACGCTCTGGATCACGGGACTCAGACCGAAACGCGTGTACGCGCAAATCCGTTACTTTGATGCCCAGGTCGATGTGAACTCGGCGCTCACCATCGAGTTTGCAGGCGGTGCTATCGCACAAATTGCCATCGTGGGCAAGACCACCATGGGGTGGGCGGAGGAACTCACGATCACAGGAGCGAGTGGGACGTTCCGATATCAGCAGGGCAGCATGACCCAGTACGATGAGCGCGCTAAGAAGAGCGTGCCGAAGGTGCCACGCAGGGCTGCGACAACACCTGTTGCCAATTTTCTCGATGCAATTCGAGGGAAAGCACCGATTGCGGCTCCACCAGAGTGGGGTCTGGCGGTTGCACGGTTGACGGAGGCGGCGTTTAAATCTGCAGAGAAAAGCCGTCCTGTCACCGTGTAATTCCGCAATTCAAAAGCCCTTGCGCGCCATTGTAACCGCGTGTTACTATGGATCGTGTTCAAAAGACTCCACATGGTGGCTACGCGGCAGGGGTAACGTTTGAAAGGGCGAGATGCTCTCCCACCTGTTTCAGCCGAAATCGGTCGCTGTCGTCGGTGCTTCGCGCGACGAAGAGAAAGTAGGTCACGCACTGCTCAGGAACATCCTTCGCTATGGGTACGAGGGGGCAGTGTACCCGATCAATCCGAAAGCCGACGAGATTCTCGGCGTCCGCAGCTATGCTTCCATTGATGAGGTTCCGGGCAAGGTAGATCTAGCGATTCTCGTCGTTCCCGCCAAACTGATTGACAGCATCATGGATCAATGCGCCGAGAAAGGTGTTGCCGCCGTCATCGTCGTATCAGCCGGGTTCAAGGAGAGCGGCAGGGAAGGCGCGAGGCTCGAACGCGCGCTCAGCGAGAAGGTCAAAGCAGCCGGGATACGGATGCTCGGGCCGAACTGTCTTGGGCTCATAGACACGGGGTCGCGGCTGAACGCTTCATTCGCGAGAGGTATGCCGGAACCGGGCAACATCGGTTTCTTCTCGCAGTCGGGCGCTTTATGCACGGCGATACTGGACTGGGCGCTTGGCGAAGGCGTGGGGTTCTCGAAGTTCGTGAGCCTCGGCAATAAGGCTGATATTGATGAGGTGGACTTGCTCACATTCATGGGTGACGATCCGAGCACAAATGTCATTCTCGGGTATATCGAAGGGGTGAAAGACGGACGGGAGTTCATGGGGGTGGCAAACGAGGTGTCCAAGAAGAAGCCGATCGTTTTGACCAAAGCCGGCGGAACTGAAGCCGGTGCCCGCGCCGCATCATCGCATACCGGGACGCTGGCGGGGTCCGACAAAGCCATAGATGCCGCATTCGCTCAATCCGGTATCATCCGCGCGAGAAGCGTACAGGAACTCTTGGATCTGGCGACGGCATTTTCCACGGGTCGGTTACCGAAAGGGCCAAAGCTCGCCATAGTGACGAACGCAGGTGGTCCTGCAATAATTGCTGCGGATGCCGTCGAGCGATCGGAGGTGCGGATGGCGACGTTCGAGAAGAAAACCATCGACGAGCTCCGCGCTCATCTGCCGCCGACCGCCGCGTTGTACAATCCTGTTGACGTTATTGGCGACGCGAACGCCGAGCGATACGGCAAAGGGCTTGAGATTGTGCTGGCTGATCCGAATGTCGAGGGTGCGCTGGTCATTTTGACGCCCCAGGCGATGAGCGATCCTGAAGATACAGGTCGTGCGGTTGCGGCGCTCGTTGACTCTGACAAGCCGGTCGTCGCAAGCTTCATGGGTGGTGAAGCGGTACGGGGCGGTATTAAGGCGATGAAAGCTGCCGGGATACCCAATTATCAGTATCCCGAACGTGCGGTTGCGGCGTTTGAGGCGCTTGTGAAGTACGAGCGATGGCGCAATGCTACCCCAAAAAAGGCAAAACGGTTCAAGGCTGACCGGGCGTTGGTCAAGAAGGCGATCGCGGGGGTGCTTGCCGACGAACGTCGAAGTCTCGGCGAACGTGATACTCGCGAGATCGTCAGCGCCTACGGATTTCAGGTGCCGAAGAGCATTCTCGCCACCACGGCAGCCGAGGCGGTAAAGGCTGCGGAAAAGCTTGGGTTTCCGGTTGTGATGAAGATCGCCTCGCCGGACATACTGCACAAGTCGGATATCGGCGGTGTAAAGGTCGGTCTCGAAGAGGCCCAGGAGGTTGAGAGTGCATTTCTGGGCATGAAGGGTAGCGCCAGACGCCTGATGCCGGAGGCACGGTTAGAGGGGGTACTCGTGCAAGAGATGGTATCGGGAGGGAAAGAAGTCATATTGGGGATGAACAAGGATCCGCAGTTCGGTCCGATGCTAATGTTTGGACTTGGCGGCATATACGTGGAGGTGCTCAAGGACGTCACGTTCCGGATTGCGCCCATCAACAAGGATGACGCACACGAGATGGTTACCGGAATTCGGTCATACGCGCTTTTGAGCGGTGTGCGCGGTGAACAGCCGGTTGACGTTCGTGCAATCGAGGATAGCTTGTTACGACTGTCGCAGCTCGTCACCGATTTTCCCGAGATCGTGGAGCTCGACATTAATCCGCTTGCGGTTTTTCCGAAAGGGCGCAATCCCGTAGCGATTGACGCCAGACTGACAATCGAGGAGGGAGAGTAGACATGGTGCCGCTTTTCGTAGGTTCCACATCGGGTTTTTCCGGCAAGAACGTCGTATGCCTGGGTATCGGCAGACGGTTCATACAAGATGGAATCAAGATGGGTTATTTCAAACCGGTAGGGGTGTTTCCGACACAACACGAAGGTGTGCTGACGGACGAGGATGTCCTGTTCTTCAAAGATGCGCTCGAGATTAAGGACGCCCTGACCGACATCTGTCCGATCGTGCTCACGGAGGGCCTGTTGACCCGGGCGCTCAAGGAGAAAGCGGTCGGCATGTGCGAAAAAGTGCTCGATGCGTTTCGGCGCGTGAGCGCGGATAAGGACGTGATGCTGATTAACGGTCTGGGCGATCTGCATCACGGCAGGTTCATGGGATGTGCGGAGCTGGATTTCATCAATGAGATCAACTCGAAAGTGCTCCTCACTGACCGATTCGAGTATTTGAATGTGTCGGTTGACGGTTTTCTCGAAGCTAAGGAGTTGCTCGGAGACAAACTCATCGGCGTGATCGTCAACCGGATTGAACCCGGCAAGATGGACAAGGTGCGAGAGCTTGCGGTACCGTTCTTGAAGAAGCGAGGCATACCGGTATTAGGGATGATGCCGGAGGACGCGGTGCTCGGAGCCGTCACTGTGGGCGAACTTCGCGAGGCGCTTGACGGTGACCTTGTGTGCGGGGAAGATCAGCTGGACAATCTTGTCGAGCGGTTCTGTATCGGTGCTATGAACGTGGAGAGCGCGCTGCGCTACTTTCGGCGAGTGCCCAACAAAGCGGTGGTGACCGGGGGCGATCGGTCCGATATACAGCTCGCTGCTCTGGAGACCTCGACACGGTGTTTGGTTCTTACCGGTGACCTGTACCCGAGCACGCAAATCATTATACGAGCTGAGGAGTGCGGGGTCCCGATTATCGTTGTTCCTGCTGATACGCACCGTACGGTGGAAAAGTTCGAGTCGATCCTCGGTGCGCTCAGCATACGCAACAAGAAGAAACTTGAACGTGCGGTGGAACTTACCGAGCGGACGATCGATTTCGACGCACTCTATGCCACGCTCGGGCTGAAGTAGAGGGAGCTAATTGAGAGGACCGGATGAACAAGAATATTCTGAGAGAGTACGACATCAGAGGTGTTGTAGGTGAAGATATAACCGAGGAGGTCTCGCTCGAGCTGGGGAAGAGTTACGGGACGTACATGGTCAGGAGGGGATCGAAAACCGTAACCGTTGGCAGGGACGGCCGGCTGAGCTCGGAAAGTCTCCAGGCCGCTCTCGTCGAGGGTATCGTCTCAACCGGTATCAACGTCATCGACATTGGGCTCTGTCCGAGTCCGGTCCTGTACTTTTCCCTGTTCAACCTTGATGTGGAGGGTGGTGTCATCGTTACCGCAAGCCACAATCCGCCGGAGTTTAACGGCTACAAGGTGTGCGCAGGCAAGAGCACGATATTCGGTGATGACATACAAGAGCTCGGTCGCATCGCCGACTCGGGCGAATTTGAACAGGGAAAAGGTGGTGTAACATCGCACGACGTTGTTGCGGACTATAAACAGTACCTGAAGGAGAATATACATATCAAGAAGCCTATCAAGGTGGCGATGGACGGTGGTAATGGTACGGCGGGTATGATTGGGGCGCCGGTCATGCGAGCGCTCGGCTGTGAGGTTACCGAGCTTTACTGTGAGGTGGATGGAACGTTTCCGAACCATCATCCCGATCCCACATTGCCGGAAAATCTTACCGACCTGATCGCTGAGGTGACCGGTTCTGATATCCCGATTGGTGTGGCGTACGACGGCGACGGCGACCGGCTCGGCGTCATAGACGAACACGGCGATATAATCTGGGGCGACAGGCTGCTGATAATCTTTTCGCGAGAGTTGCTGAAAGAGCATCCCGGCGCCATGATTATCGGTGAAGTGAAATGTTCGCAACGGCTCTATGATGATATCGAGAAGCACGGCGGTGAACCGCTCATGTGGAAAACCGGCCACAGTCTCATCAAGGACAAGATGAAGGAGACCGGCGCGCTTCTGGCCGGCGAGATGAGCGGACATCTCTTTTTCGCGGACAGATATTTTGGTTACGACGACGCGATATATGCGTCGCTCCGGCTGCTTGAGATACTGGCGCGTACCGGCACAACGCCGAGCGAATTGCTGGCCGACGTCCCTAAGAGCTTTGTCACGCCGGAGATACGCGTCGATTGTCCTGAGGAGAAGAAGTCAGATATCGTGGAAGGCGCGAAAGAGTTCTTCAGCCGGAACCATGAAGTGAACGATGTCGATGGAGCGCGGATCAAATTCCCGCACGGGTGGGGGCTGGTGAGAGCGTCGAACACGCAGCCGGTGCTGGTAATGAGGTTCGAGGCGGACTCTCAGGAGCATCTCGAAGAGATCAAGTCTTTGGTGGAGTCAAAAGTAGCGGAGTTGAGCAAATGAGTAAAGCGCACGACGTTCATGCGGTGATACTAGCCGGAGGCAGAGGCACCCGGTTCTGGCCGAAAAGCAGGATGGATGTGCCGAAACAGCTCTTGCCGATTATCGGTGAGAAGACGCTTATCAGGGAGACGTTTGAACGGGTGTGCGGCAACATTCCCGCGGAAAATGTCTGGGTGATCACCAACCGGGGGTTGCGGAGAAAGATAATAGAGGAGCTGCCGGAGATGGTGGAAGACCAGGTGATTGCCGAGCCGTACTCGAGGAGCACGGCGCCGGCGCTGGGTCTCGCTGCGCTCCATATCAAGAGAAAGGTTGGTCTTAGCGCCGTTATGGCGAGTTTTCACGCTGACCATGTGATCGGCGATCTCGACAAGTTCAATCGGACGGTAGCCGTCGCTCTGGAGGCGGCGAGAGAGCCGAACGTGCTGGTCACTATCGGGATTCGTCCGTCGTCGCCTCATACGGGGTACGGGTATATCGAGGTGGAGGGCGCGCTCGATGTGCGCGGTTCCGGAGACCCACCCGTGCTCAAGGTGGAACGGTTTGTGGAAAAGCCCGACCTCGATAGGGCAAAACAGTTTCTGAAACAGGGGAACTACCTGTGGAATTCGGGGATATTTTTCTGGCGAATCGACACGCTTATCCAGGCTATCGACCGGTACTTGCCACGATTGTATCGCGACTTGATGATCATCGACAAAGAGATAGGTACCTCAAACGAGTTCGACACCACGAGAGCGATATTTGCCGAGATCGATCCCGTCGCCATCGACCGCGGCGTCATGGAACGGGCGGATAGCGTGCTTACGGTTCCCGGCGATTTCGGCTGGAACGATGTGGGCAGCTTTGCCACGTTGTACGATTACTGGAAACCGGACGAGAAAGGTAACCGTGTTCGCGGCAAAGCGGTCACACTGAAAAGCACGGGTCTGCTCATCGACAGCCCGAAAAAGCTCGTCGCGGCCGTCGGGGTGGAAGACCTGATCATCGTCAACACGGAAAGCGCACTCCTCATATGCAGCAAACAGCACGCTCAGGATGTCGGCAAGGTCGTTGACACGCTCGAGGAACGTGGCGAGATCGAGCATCTGTAGGAGTAACCAGCCTCCTCGTGAGATTAGACGCTGCGGCAGTTCACTGCCGCGTTTGCGAGTGTGATGCCCGCAGACGAACCGAGCGCTTACGGCAGCTTCCCTATCGCCGGGCTCCGCGTGAGGAGAACGTCTTTTCCTGGAGAGCGTTCAGGTCGGGTTTGTTGCTCGCGAGCTCCATCGATTCGCGGTAGAGCGCGTTCAAGTCGCCGAGCTCCAGCGCCGAATCCGCTCTAAGGAAGACCGGGATCTTATGAAACGGGCACGGGATGGTCACAGTTCCTGGTCCGGTATAAAGGTTCTCCGGTTCCCACGCGTTACGCCATTCGCCTTCCGGCAGGTACATCGAGAACTCGGTCTGGTCGCGTTGCCATAGAGCGCCGACAAGGATGTCGGGCCCGTACATGTACTCGTCCCATCGGCGCCATGCCTGGGAATCGTCCGGGAACACGAAGAACAGCGGGGGGATGATCGGCATACCGGTCTCGTGAGCCTGTTTGGCGGACTGGTAGGTGTACTCTTGCAGCTTCGTGTGGAGCTTGGCGTAAAGGCGCCAGGTGGCTATCA
>Ga0180433_10011848_pt1 | contig 10284 bp, 13 predicted proteins | sample SS_ome_8_FD_132980 | JGI IMG/M metagenome (GOLD analysis project Ga0180433, IMG submission 132980) | Hypersaline lake sediment archaeal communities from the Salton Sea, California, USA - SS_1_D_1 metaG | ecosystem: Environmental > Aquatic > Non-marine Saline and Alkaline > Hypersaline >...
AAAAATTAGCAAACCTGTCTGCCGACAAGGCAGGGATTTATATGATTAATAAGATTATTGTACTGGGAAGAAAGTTATTATTTTATTTAATCCATCCTCCTTTGTGAATACTACTTTTATTCCTTCTTTTCGGGCAGTTAAATATTTTCCTTTTTTTCTGGTTTTGTCAGGTAATTTTAAGCATTCCTCAATTTGCTCTTTAGTAAAATAGACTTTATGCTTATTTAGTATATCAAATTTATTTTCGCTATATTTTGTAAAATAGATCATAATTTTAACCAAATAATTCAGAATGAGAACCGATTCTTAAAAGGTAAATAATTTTTTGATAATCATCTATTTCGTAAATCAGTAGTATGTTCGGTCTGATATGGCACTCAAAACAATTTCTAAATTCACCGTGCAGCTTATGGTTTTGGTATTTTTTATTAAGCGGCTTATTGGCAATCAATAAGTTTAGAGTATTCTCTAATTCTTTAATATTAAAATTATCTCTAGCTATTTTTTTTAAGTCCTTTTTGAATTTTTTTGAATATTTCAGGCTATACATAATTTATGATAGGGCATCTGAAATTAACTCCTTGGAAGATTTTATTTTTTTAGAACTAGTTTTAGCTTCTACTCTTGCTTCTCTTAATTCCTTGGCTTTTTTTAAAGTAAAGCCGTTAGCGTCTCTTATCTCATAAGGGAGAGTACCTGAATTGATTATTTGCTTAAAAAGCATCTTGACGGCAGTGCTGATATCCAAACCTAAACCAGCTAATATTTTTTTAGCCTGTTTTTTTGTTTTTAGATCAATTCTAACTTGAATCTGATCCATGGTTTTATTCTTGGTAGGCATATTATTAAATTAAATTATTATACTATCAGTGTAATGCATTTGAATTAAATTGTCAATACAGGAAATATTGTATAATTCTACCTGCTTTTTCGTAAAAAAGACTTTATGTTTATTTAGTATATCAAATTTATTTTCGCTATATTTAATAAAATAAATCATATAATAATTTTTTATCTTATTCTCCGTAACTTTTATCTTTCGTAGCTCCTAAGAAGAGGTGGAGGTAGAGATAGAGATGGATTACGTATTTTTATGAATTATACTTTAAATTTATTGACAGATAAAATCATGATTAAATCCGCTATCTTGGTCAAAGCACGTTGTTCCCTCCTCCCATAAATTTGGGGGTGAGGGACAGGCAGTTACTCTTGTTTGATTGCAGTCATCCCATTCAGTATCAGTGCTATTACGTTCTGATAAACAGCACCCGAGTGCACAACTTGCGTTTATGGCAAAATTAACATTAGATACATTTGTACTTCGAGATAAGTTAATGCATTGGGTTTGATTTAGGGAATCTGAAAATTGTGGTTCACCATTTTGTTCCCAGGTACAGCACCCTGTTAAATTAGTGCTAGTTAATTTTTTATAGCAAGGGTATGTTAAAAAATCAACTTCAGCATCTCTAGCATCTTCGCACTCTTGCTCTGTATTAAATGGACCTATAATTTGATTAGAAGTAAATAAAGAACTGTATTTTTCATAATACCAGTTTTCAATAAGATAATCTTTTTTTTCTACATTTTGTATTTCTTTTGTTTTAAATACTACTAAATCAGGATTGATCATGCTTAAAATCATATAAGATGCCATGGCTAAGACTAAACCAGTTAAAGAGGCACCGATCCAAGATTTTGCATTACTGATTCGTTCAGAATTACCTCCAGCAGTAAGCCATAAAATGCCGCCAAACATTAGAACAACAGCTGCTAAAATGCCGACTATACCGATTGCGTATTTATAAATTGCTTTTATGTATAGACCAATTGGTCTAGTACCATCTGTTTTATTAAATGTATATTCTCCAAAACCAGGTAATTCTACTTGTGGTTTAAATTTAACTTCAGTAGCCGAACTTGGGCTTGGAATTGATAACAAAACAATTATGCTAGCTAACTGGAGAATAAAAACAATTAGAAAAAAAGCTATTAAAATTTTAGATAGTTTTTTATGCATATGATAAAAAATTTATAATTTTTAATTTGTAATTTATAAACAATTTATAATATTAAATTTATAAATTAGTTTTATTTTCCTATAAGAATAGGATTTGATGCATTCTTTTTAACTTCTTTTATTATTTTTTTAATCATTGCTTCAGTTACATCACGACCACCTAGACCGACTATAAAACTCTGGATTTTAGATTTATTTTTTCCCTGGGCAATGGATTTTATTTCTGTAGCTAATGGCCCGATTGAACCTAGGGAAATAGCTTTTTCTATAACCGCTACATACTTAGCTTTATTAATAACTTTTAATATTTCATCTCCTGGAAAAGGGCGGTAGGTTTTAATTTTTAGTACTCCCACCTCACCCCTGGCCCCTCTTCCTCCAATTCGGCGGACAGGCCTTATTAAGGAGAGGGGAGCTAGCTTATCCACTGCATCTTTAATTGTGCCAACAACTGAACCCATGGCAATTAATACTGTTTTAGGATTTTTAGGACCGTAGTATTCTATGAGACCATTATTTTCAGAATGGAAACCAGGTTTCTTTTCGGTTTTAAATAGTTTTTGATATTTGTAATATTCAGTGTTAATAATGCCTAAGCTGTTGGTCAAGTCTTCGTGCAGGTCCTGGCGGATTTCCATGTAATAGGCTGGAGGAGCAAAAGCGCCCATGGTAACTGGATTTTTCGGGTCCAAGTATTGGCCCTTAGTAGGCTTATAATCTGGCAAGTATTTTTTAATTTGTTTAGCATCCGGAATAGTAACTGGTTCGTATGAATGAGTTAATACAAAACCATCAATATTTACCATGGCTGGAATTTTTTGCTGTTCAGCGATTTTGTAAGCGATAATATGCTGCTCTACTGCTTCCTGATGATTCTCGGCAAAAAACATGATCCAGCCAGCATCGCGGACAGTCATCGCATCCTGATGATCGTTCCAGATTGTAATCGGGGCAGAAACGCCGCGGTTAGCGCAGGTTAAAACAACTGGCAAGCGCATCCCAGCAATATTAAATAAAACTTCGGTCATCAAGAGGAGGCCCTGGGAACTGGTCGCAGTGTAGGTTCTGACACCAGTAGCGCTAGCGCCTTCCACAATTGAAGCAGCTGCGAATTCACTTTCGGCGCGAACATATTCAAAATTGGCCTGGCCATCAGCTTTAAATTTAGCTAAATCTTCCACAATATGAGTTTGCGGAGTGATTGGGTAAGCAGAAATTACGGCAGGTTTGATGTTTTTTATTGTTTGGGCGATAGCATGTGAGCCTTCGACAATTTGTTTCATATATTTTACGAATTACGAATTAAGTACGAATATACAAATAAATATTTAAACTATAATTTTTTCGAATTTGTATATTCGTAAATGATTCGTAATTCGTAAGTATTTATTTCTTATCTAACACCATTTCTATAGCCTTAACTGGGCATTCGGTGGCGCAGAGGCCGCAGCCTTTACAAAAATTAAAGTCGGTTCTTGGTCTTTGTTTAGTGGCTTTAGTCTTATCCGGAACCATAGTAATAGCGTCTTCTGGACAGACGCGCGCACAAGCACCGCAACCAGTGCATTTTTTATTATCTCTTTTTGGGATATATGTGCGCCAGCCACCGGTTTTATTTTTAGTTGTTGAGCCTGGTTTGGCTGTGATATTAATTCTCATATATTGCTCCCACAAATCTACAAATCTTTTCACAAAAATATACAAATAATAGATTTCTGAATTTGTGATTGGATTTGTTGATTTGTGGGCGAGTTAGTTCAAGAATTATAAGCCTTTGAAACCGCTTTAATATTTTTATTAATTATATCAGCTCCTTTAGAACCAAACTTTTGTTTAATTGCTTTTTTTAAGGCTTCTAGAGATACCAGACCAGTTTTTTTTACAAAGGCGCCTAAGATTACAGTGTTGACTAAGTTTTTACCAATAATATCAAGGGCAATTTTAGTAGCATCTACAGCGCTGATGTTTTTCTTAGGCAAGTTTATTTTAAGGCTATTTTTATCCTTTGAAGTGTTAATAATTAGTTGCGTATTTTTTTTAGCTCCATAAGCAACATCAACCGTATCTAAAAGAGTGGAGTCTTGGACAATTATAATATCAGGCTCATAAACATGTTCCCTGGTCTGAATAATTTTATCATCAATGCGGGCAAAAGATTCAATTGGCGCCCCGGTTCTTTCCACGCCAAAAGAAGGAAAAGCCTGGGCCTCTTTCCCGTCATTGAACGCTGCGATAGCGATTAGTTCGGCGGCTGTAACTACGCCTTGGCCGCCGCGGCCGTGGATTCTTATCTGTATCATAAGTTATTTCGCTTCGCGAAAGCGGCGCTACAAATGCCGCACATCCGAATTATGTTAATTAAGAAATTGATTAATGATGTCTATGAATATATTATACGGGATATCACCTTCAATTTTGTAGCCGTTGATAAACCAGGTGGGGGTGCCTTTTATTCCTAGTTCATTGCCATCCGAGAAGTCTTTTTGGATATCTGATAAATATTTTTTAGTTTGGATACATTTATTGTATCTGTCTATATCAGCTCCCACCTGATTAGCTAGTTCAGGTAAATCTTTTATATCAAAGTTGCCCTGGTTTTGGAATAGCTTATCATGCATGAGCCAGAATAAGCCTTGCTCGCCAACACAGCGGGCCGCTAAGCTTAAATCAGCTGAATAATCAAGGATGGGGTAGTCTCTATGTATTATTTTAACATCTTCTTTATATTTTATACTAATTTCTCTGATTTTTGAGTAGCTATTTTTACATAAGGAGCAGTTGTAGTCAGCAAATTCTACAATAGTTATTTTTGGTTTAGCCGATCCCAGCCAATAATTATCTCGGCTTTCAATTAATTTTTTTATGGCAGCATCTTGATATAGGGAAGGTTTGGATAATAATTTATTAGCTTCACTATCATTAATCTGTTTAACTAAGTTGAAAATATAAAAACCAATAGCCACCATGAATGATAAAATAAAAACTAGGACAATAATCAATATAATTCCCCACCATTTAGAGTACCAGTGCTTACCATCGGTTTGCATGTTAGGTTATAAGATAATATAATTAAGTTAGTAATTATAATTATAACATTTTTATATGAATAAACAAAATTTGGATAAAATTGAGAAAGCAGTTGAAAGTAAATATGGTAAAATAGATAAGAAAAAAAGAACGAAAATGAAGGTAAGCGGGGGGAGTGTGAAGAAATTGCAGAAGATTATCAAAGATAATTAAAAAACAATTTTGTCATTGCGAGGAGCCCTGCCAAAGGTAGGGTGACGTCGCAATCCCGAGAATATCCTTGCGGATTATTACCTCTTCCATTTATTCACGGGATTGCGACGTCGCTTGTCCACCTGCGGTGGACTGTGCTCCTCGCAATGACATTTATTTTATGAAAATAATTTCATGGAATGTCAACGGAATACGGGCAGTAATGAAGAAAGGTTTTTTAAATTTTTTAAAGAAAGAGAAGCCGGATGTTTTGTTGTTGCAAGAAATCAAGATTAATGATGTGATGCGAGCAAAGGAGAATTTTGATTTTCCTGGATATGAAGAATATTGGAATTCGGCAGAGAGGCCGGGGTATTCGGGGACAGCGATATTGGTAAAAACCTCACCCCTAACCCCTCTCCTAAATAGGAGAGGGGAAACTATAAATCAAGGAATTGGTATTAAGAAATTTGATATTGAAGGGAGGGCACAAACCCTGGATATGGGAAAGTTTTATTTAGTTAATGCATATTTTCCCAATGCTAATCATGAGCTTTCAAGATTGAAATACAAGCTGGAATTTAATGAGGCGCTTTTGAAATATCTAAAAAAACTGGAAAAATCTAAGCCAGTAATTATTTGCGGCGATTTTAATGTCGCGCATGAAGAGATTGATTTAGCCAGACCCAAGGATAATGTTGGTAATCCTGGATTTACCGATGAAGAACGGGCCTGGATGACAAAGTTTCTAAAAAAAGGATTTGTTGATACTTTTCGCCAGGAGCACCCAAAAAAAGTGCAATACACCTGGTGGAGTTATCGGTTTAATGCTAGAATAAATAATATAGGCTGGCGGATTGACTATTTTGTAGTTTCTGATAAACTAAAAAAACGTGTAAAAAACGCGTATATATTAGATAAAATAACCGGCTCGGATCATTGTCCAGTCGGTTTAGAAATAAAAGATTAATATTAACGTAATAGAGGAGGGGTAATGATTCGTTATTGTCATTGTTGCAACGAAGGCATATTAAATGTTATTGGAGACGGTAGGTATAGATGCAATAAATGCGGAACAGAATTTGATCAACAGGGGAATGCTCTTGACAAAGGCAAAGAGCCTGTTGGAATTAAGAGGCAAAGGCAAATACGTGAAGCAAAAAATGCGTGAAACCAAATACGCAAGATTCTACAGATAGGGCTCGGAGCCGCCAGCTTCGAGCCTTTTTTCTTGATTTTTAAGGTAATTTACGATAAAATAGAAACATAATGCGAATACTGTGAATCGCGAATGAGGACAAATAAAAAACGAATATAATGAATTGCGAATAAATTATGCGAATTACCTCCCCTAACCCCTCCTTACATAAGGAGGGGAACTAGAGGGATACCCATTTTTAGGAATTTGGGAAGGTAGTTTGATATAAGTCTGCTAATTTATTCTGTTTCTCGTGAGAGCAAGGTGAAAGAATTCAGGATAAAGAGAACTATAATATTTAATTTAATTTATGGAGCAATATAATCATAAAAAAATTGAAGTTAAGTGGAGGCAAAGGTGGGAGAAGGAGGAAACATATAAAGTGGACTTAGATAAGGCGAAGAAGCCTTTTTATAATTTAATGATGTTTCCTTATCCTTCCGCCGAAGGTTTGCATGTGGGCAACATGTATGCTTTTACCCATAGCGATGCTTATGGCCGGTTTATGAAGCTTAAGGGCTTTGATGTGTTTGAGCCAATTGGATTGGACGGTTTTGGCATACACTCGGAAAATTACGCTATAAAAATAAAGGAGCATATTAAAGATGTTTCTGGGCGTACAGAAAAAAATTTTTATAACCAACTGCACATGATTGGCAATGCATATGATTGGAGTCGAACAGTTGAGACCTATAAGCCGAATTATTATAGATGGACGCAGTGGCTGTTTTTACAGATGTATAAAAAAGGATTAGCCTATAGAAAAAAGTCATCAGTGAACTGGTGCCCAAGCTGTAAAACAGTGCTGTCAGACGAACAGGTGATAGCCGGAAATTGCGAGCGGTGCAAAACCGAGACTAAAAAAAAAGACATGGCGCAATGGTTCTGGCGGATTACGGATTATGCGGAAAAATTGTTAAAGAATCTGGACACTATTGATTGGTCCGAGGATGTGAAAACTATTCAGAGGAATTGGATCGGAAAAAGCGAGGGCGCATTAGTAAAATTTGCAATTTCAGATTTTCGATTGTCGATTGATGTGTTTACTACACGGCCAGATACTTTATTTGGGGCGACTTATTTTGTAATGTCTCCGGAACATCTTTTGGTAAAAAGAATTACTACTATTGAACAAAAAAAAGAAGTAGAGAAATATATTAAAGTAGCTGCCAAAAAGAGTGATATTGAACGAACTGATTTAGCAAAAGAAAAAACAGGCGTGTTTACTGGCGCCTATGCGATAAATCCAGTAAATAATGAAAAGATTCCGATTTGGATAGCTGATTATGTGTTAGCGGGTTATGGGACAGGAGCGATTATGGCCGTACCAGCGCATGATGAACGGGACTGGGAGTTTGCCAAGAAATATGATTTACCAATAATTGAAGTTGTTAAGCCAAACATTACTGAATCCACGGGATCCTTACGTCGTCGCCCCTCACCTTTTAAAAAAGGTGAGGAGGCTCCTCCTCAGGATGACAAAGAGTTGTTTACGGGTGATGGTGTAAATATAAATTCTGGATTTTTAGATGGTTTAAAAACAGAAGATGCCATACAAAAAATGAATGACTGGCTGGAAGAGAAAAAATTAGGCAAGCGAGAAGTGAATTATAAATTACGTGATTGGTGTATTAGTAGACAAAGGTATTGGGGGCCGCCGATCCCGATGATAGAGTGCGCTAAATGCGGATGGCAACCAGTACTGGAGAAAGAACTGCCCGTGGAATTACCTGAAATGGATGACTTTTTGCCGGATGGTACTGGCAAAGGGCCGCTTAATAAAATTAAGGAGTTTGTAAATGTGAAATGCCCAAAGTGTGGCGGGCCGGCTAAGCGTGAAACCGACGTATCTGATCCATTTGTTGATTCAAGCTGGTATTATATGCGTTATCTTTGCACTGACTTTAATAAAAAGGCCTTGGATAAAAAAAGATTAAGTAAATGGATGCCGGTTGATATGTATATCGGTGGCAAAGAACATAGTGTTCTGCATTTGCTGTACTCCCGTTTTGTTACCATGGTGCTTCATGATCTGGGATATGTACCAGAAGATGAACCGTATAAGCAGTTTCGAGCACATGGACTCCTGATTAAAGATGGCGCTAAAATGAGTAAGTCAAAAGGAAATGTAATAAATCCGGACGAATATATTGCTAAATACGGAGCTGATGCGATCCGCATGTATTTATTATTTTTAGGAGATATGCGCCAGGGAGGGGATTGGCGGGATAGTGGAATGGCGGGGATGTTTAAATTTGTTAATAAAATTTGGAAAATAGGTACGCAAATAGCCACGAATAAGAAGACAAATAGCCACGAATCAGAAAAACTATTGCATAAAACAATTAAAGCTGTAGGTGAAGATCTGGAGAAATTAAAGTTTAATACTGCGATTGCAAAACTAATGACTTTATCTAATGTAATTCAGGATAAGGGGTGTTTAAAAGATGATTTTGGTAAATTCATAATAATGCTGGCACCGTTTGCTCCACACCTAGTAGAAGAACTCTGGTCCAAACTTGGTAATAAAAATTCTGTGTTCAAGGAAAAATGGCCAAAATATGATCCTAAGTTAGTTAAGGATGAAATGATTGAGCTGGTTATACAAGTGAATGGCAAGGTGCGGGATAGGCTTGAAGTAGAAGCAGGCATTGCTGAAGATGAAGCCAAGAAGTTGGCCTTGGAAAGTGAAAAAATCAAAAAATGGGTTAAGGGAAAAAAGGTGGTGAAGGTAATATTTGTTCAGGGGAAGTTAGTTAATATAGTAATTAAATAAGGTAATCTCTACGAATTACGAATCTGTACGAATGTACGAATAATTATTTATTTATTCTAGAATTCGTATATTCGGTAATATTCGTATTTCGTAGTTTCATTATGTTTAAATATTTCAAAGGACGAATCTCCCACGGATTTGTTTCGCTTTATTCAAGCCGGATGGTTATCAGGGTAGCAAGTAATTTATTGGGTTTATTTATCCCTATTTTTTTGTATGAATTATTTGAATTTGAATTTAAGTACGTAATTTATTTTTACCTTAGCGGCCATTTTTTATACGCTCTGACAGTAGCCTGGGGATGCAAGTATTTAAATAAGGTTGGCCTGAGAAGGTCTCTGCGGATCAGTATAGTCTGGGGCGCGCTCTATTATGCAATTTTTTATATCATTGAACAGTTGTCTGGCAAAGGCGGCTGGATGTCAGAGGATCATAATAAAATATTATTATTATTGGTTTTGGCAATAATTATTTTAACCTTAGACCGTATAATGTACTGGGTGCCTCTGCATACTGATATAGCTAAGTTTACGAGCAGGCGTAATCGAGCTAAACAGCTAAGTTTAATGAGAGCTACGACTGTTTTATTGCAAGCCGTTATGCCTATACTGGCAGGCTGGATATTAATTAGGCATGGTTTTAGCGTCTTATTTATTATTGCTACGATAATATATTTATTAGCTTTAATTCCTTTAATTACCTTACCCAGAACCAAGGAGCGTTTTAGCTGGACCTACTTACAAACCTGGCGAGAATTTTTATCAAAAAAAAGAAGGAGGACAATTTTAGCTTTCATGGGCGATGGCGCTGAAGACGCTGTCGGGATTGTGATTTGGCCGATTTTTATCTGGAAATTACTGGAGGGTAATTATTTTGAAGTTGGGGCTTTAACTTCATTAATTGTGATTGTGACTATAGTTTTACAGTTACTGACCGGCCGGTTTGCGGATTTAATGAGTAAGGAAAAGATGATTAAAATTGGCAGCCTGCTTTATGCTACTGGCTGGCTGGTTAAAATTTTTATTGCCACGGCTTTCCAAATTTTTATTGCTTCAACTTATCATAATTTAACAA
>Ga0180433_10011850_pt1 | contig 10283 bp, 12 predicted proteins | sample SS_ome_8_FD_132980 | JGI IMG/M metagenome (GOLD analysis project Ga0180433, IMG submission 132980) | Hypersaline lake sediment archaeal communities from the Salton Sea, California, USA - SS_1_D_1 metaG | ecosystem: Environmental > Aquatic > Non-marine Saline and Alkaline > Hypersaline >...
AGAATGGACTCCATCTGCTAATGCTTGGGACATAAACTTCATCATATATAAGGTAAATCAGGATGGAACCCTGTCCACTATTGATAATACAACCCATGCCAGTACAGACGCGCCTGTGAGAGCGACGAAGGGAATACGTGGTCGTTATAACAGATCAAACTACAATACGCAAATAAAGCCTGAAGATGGAGAGGGTCTTATTGTAGCTCTTAATCAAACAAGTCTTGAAAACTTCTACTTCGAGTTGCAGTACTATGAGTAATACGCCAAAATTTGTAGAAGTCAGTTATGTGTTCGTATATGACACAACTTCACAGCCAATCTTAGCTGACGACACATGGCAGGATGTGAACTTCAGCAACAATGGAATGATCAGTGGTTGGACACATGTGGAGGGGTCTTCTGTTTTCACATGCACACAAAATGATGGAGACTTTTGTGTTGAAATAGAATACAATGTTGAGAAGAGCAGTGGCGGAAATGTAGAGGTTGAGATGCGAGCACTTTTCAACGGTGTAGAGATACCTGGAAGCCACAATGGAATTGATATCGACGCAAATCATGCAACATTCTCCTTTACTAGAAACTTTGGGTTTAGTGCTGTCGAAGGACAAGATCTTATATTGCAGATAGCAAGCAATGATGATTCTGTATCTATCAAGCCAGCCCCAAGTCCGGCCGGTGCTTATACTAGAGTTTCAGCTACAGTGACCATAGAGAGGATCAAATAATGTCAAGCTCTAGTAGCTCATCGAGCAGCTCAAGCAGTACGTATCCGCAACAGGTGCCAGAATTCCTTTTCGATCATGTAGCTGGCCCAAGGTGTATGTTCAGAAACGATGCTGGATCAGAAACGAAGGAGCTGAAGCTTGACGATTGTGGAGGGATGACAATAGGTGGAAGACTGTTACTAAACGACATCATGTGTGCTGTAAGATTTACTAAGACAGTTCTTCATACTGGCGTCATTACTACGCAGACAAGCACATTTCAAGGAAGTGGATTCTTTGCGACAAAAACCTACGTTTATGGAAGTTGCGGGCAAAATCAACCGACGGGGATGCCAAGGTATCAATATTTGACGTCATCGGCTGTAAATACACCGGCATACTTTTCGTCCCCACAGGACAACATATGTCCGATCAATCCAGACGTACCATTCTGCTGGCGGATCCTAATCTACAATCAAGACAGCGGGAACCTTCCATGGACAGACGACTGTCGTCTATTTGTTGGACTTACTGGAATTTCCGCCGATGGAGTTCTTCTTTCAGATACACCAACTGGTGAGTATATCGGATTACAGTATTCAACAAACAGGGGCGATACTACATATCAGCTTGTATGGTGTGATGGATATACGCAAACCGTTGTTGATACAAAATATGCCGTTACTAATGACGAGTGGATGTACTTCATCATCTTTAATTATCCAGGCATGGTTGTTAGGATGGAGCTAAACAACTATGACTATTTACCGATTAAGACGGTTAATCTAACGGCTAATATTCCAACTGCTGAGATGAGAACGGTATGTGGAGTAACAAAGCTGACCGGAGCGACAAACGACAAAAACCTGTGCTGGTCGAGCATGATGCTTGGCCACGTCTGAGAAAAACATGAAAGAATACAAGTTCGAAAACCTAAACCCAGACAACTATACCGTCCTCCAAACTGTCGAAGGTTGGTTTGGGGCTAAGCGACTTTCTACCAAAATCGTAGTTCCAGACGAGATCGTGATTAAATCTGAAGATCTTACCGATGGGGAAAGGGATACCATCATCCAAAACTGCTATTTGGCTCGGTACAAGGTTTCAGAAGATGATTCTGAAGTGGTCTCCGAAAGAGAGTACGATGACGTCATTCTCATTGGAGGATCAACTAAGTCAACGGCGTACACGAAAATAGCAACATTCAAGTATGGTGGTTCGAACAGATCTGGCAACATCATGTCGATGTCAGTTCTTGCCTACATGAATAACAAGAGCACATCCTACGCTGTTCGCGTGTTCGACAAAAATAACAGGAACGTACTGTCGGAAAGAACCGATCTAACAAACGAAACAGTCGAGGACATAATATTCGAGATTATCACCGACGTTCCAGCAGAGAAGACGGTTCTGGAAGTGCATATGAAAGTTGAGGGCACTGGAAACAAAGAGGTAATGTGTGATTCTATTCACATGGCCTTCGGAGGATAAGTGGTATGGCAACAGTTCAGAAATGGAGAATTCATTGTATTACTGAAAATGACGATTTCTTCACATGGGCAGAAGAAGAGCCTACAGTTTGCCCGAATAACAACACGCACACTATTGATTCAAACCAGACAATAGTTGAGGAAGAAGCGGTAACTGTACAGGCGGAAATCTCAAACCTGGCAACAACAGAGGATCCAGCCGGAAGCACCAAAAGAGTTTTGAGGGCAGCCCCTCAACCTAGTTCACCTGGTTTCTACATGTGTTCTAGAGACTTTAAGCTGAAGTGTGGAACTCTTGGCAGCGATTCGTTTGAAGATCTCAAAGTTGATCCGACAACGATCAAGAGGATTTCATGGAATGAGCTGAGCCTGATTGGCGTATACAAGGGTAACGAATCCGATGGATACACTCCATGTACAAGCCAGGGTGATGCTGATAATAATGCCATTTTGTCAATATGGGATTACCAGGCGCGGGTGCAGGCTGGAGCTAATAAGGGACAACTGTGCGAATATGAGATACGTGGTGGTGGATTATACCCTGCAAATCCTCTTAGCGGTTCTGGAGCCGATTTATGGAAGCATCAGATGTATGTCATTATGGCACCTGATATTCCATCTCCGTACGGTTGCGTAAACTTCTTTGACGGATATCTAAAGCCGGTTGAGTCGGTTGGGCTATCGTGTGAAAATTCGGTAGCCAGCAAAATGGATCCAAGCGTAGTTCCATATGCATCAATACTAAGGATTTATATGTACTATCCAGCCGGAGCAAAAGACGAACATGTTCTTAGGTTATGTACCTATAGACAAGTAGATACTCTCGGCGGCACATCATCCTCTAGCTCATCGTGTGGTTCTTCGAGCAGCTCGTGTTCTTTCAGTTCTTCAAGTTAACTACATGAGGTTGAGTTATGGGATTAAGGTACAACATTTCGAAGTTCATCATTTCTTCATGGGTCGGTGACATCCAGGTCTTCAAGATTCCCCCGTTCATCTTCTTTGGAGCTAGTAGCTATAAACTAAAGGGGCATATGCAGAGGGAAATAATCGACCTGATGCAGCCTGGTGATGTGTTTATGCGGCGATACGACAGTTACATCGCTGGAAGAATGATTCCTGGATTCTGGTCCCATTGTGGCGTTTATGTCGGGGATAATCTTGTTCTTCATGCATCGCCTAACGGAGGTGTAATCAAAGAGGATGTACTGACATTCTTCAGGACTGACTACGTAGCTGTCTTAAGGGTACCAGAGATCATTCGTGAACAAGTCAAGGAGGAAGTTCCGGTCGAGGCGAGAAAGTACCTTGGAACGGACTATGACTATGAGTTTGATTTCAGCAAGCCAAACGCTCTATCATGTACCGAATATATGCAGGTACTGTACAACAAATACCCCGGCATCGACATCCGACCGATCAACAGCGGAATCTTCAAAGGGAAAGTTCCCCCTGATCAAATGTTCAAGGCTGGCTTTCTCCAGATCTTCTCAAACAGGACTTAGCCCTCATTTTCTAGTATGAAAGCTTGTAGCCAAAGCTTAATGTGAGGACAAGAAAATGAAGGCTAGAAAAACGACCCTGATTGCACTGGTGGCCATAATGTCACTTGGGTTTGGCCCGTGCAACACTCCGCACCCGGAACCTTTACCTGTCAAGGTTGAACTACCTGAACCTCCGCCGAAAAAGACTAGAACGGTAGACGTTACGCCTGAGGCTGACAAAGTCAAGGAGGTTGAAACAAAAGTTACCGAAGAGGTTGCCGAGATCAAGGCCGAAGGAATAAAGATCAAGGAAGAAACAGCTTCCGGTAAAGAAACAGCTCCTGAACTTCCTCAGTGGACTCGTATCGAGAAAAGTGTGGGGGTGATCGACGAGAGTGCCACGGACATTGAAAAATCGTCTACAGAGCTCGTTGATGTTGAGGCTGAATTACGCAAAGCAATGGCACAGATTATCGAACTACAAACGTATACCAGAGATCTAGAACGGGCCGCCAAACAGATTGAAAAACAGAATGAACAGGTGATTAAGCAGAACAAATCGTTTCGATCCGAACTTGAAGATTATGAATCTGGAGCCGCAAAAAGGCAGCAAACGATCTGGATGTCCGTTGTCGGCTTCTCAGCCGTTTGTCTTGCCCTTGGCATCTTCATGGCGATATATGCCAATCCAAAGCTTGGAATCTCCATGATCGTAGCCTCAATTGTTCTCGCCTCTGTAGCCTATTTCATGGCTAAATATGCCACTTTTGTGGCAATTGCCGGAGGCGCAATCGTTCTCTCTATGGTCGGAATGCTGATATACACGCTTGGAGTCAACAGAAAGGCGCTAATCGAATCTATTACCAGCTTTGAGCTGGCAAAGGATAAGAAGTGGAAGGACGTTAGCCCGGAAGTTAGTAAGGTTCAGTCAAAATCGACCAAAAGCCTTGTCCACACGATAAAACTGCGTAACAGCATATAGTCTGGCAGGAACTGTAAGTTACAGTCTAGAAATAGATCATCGTCTTATGCCAAATGCAGTTAGAGGTAGGTATGAAAAGATCAATCAATAGCGTATTCTCAGAATCACTATTAAAACTTGCCGCTGATGAAGTCTCTGAAGAGCCGGTTCAGCGTCCAGGTCCTTCTTTGGACAATCAGATTCAGAATAAGCTACGTAATGCTTCTAGACAAGCGAAGTTGCTAGATGCCTTGTTTTCCAAGTATGGAGATGATCCTGACGTTTCCGCCTGTATCTCGGCGATCAAGGATGATGTGAGCTTCGTTCAGAGAGCTCTCAGTATCTAACCTGCCCATCTAGCAAAAGTTTCTCTGGCATGCTTATTGTCGGTCATGTATTCGATGAACATTCCCGACAGCATCCCGATTCCTACAATGAGATCTAAGATGTGATTCATCTTGGTCATAAACCTATCCGGCACAGCGAGCTTCTTTTCCTTCTTTGTAGTGCCGACCTTTACCCCCTTGAAGATGAACCCGTCCTCTATCGTCACGGAAAAATTACGGTCACTGATATTGAGCTCGAAATCAGCCGATGTTACTCTTTTTCCAAGATCGAGGGCGACTCTAGCCTCTCTAGCCAAAGCGGGAGTGCCCTTTGAAAGCTTGATAATCTTCGCGCCGGTTTCTGTCTCCGCGTCGCAGAGCGTCAGGTTTCCGGTCAAACATAGATTAATACCCTTCTCGGCCATCTTCTGGTCAACCCCATTAAGACCAGCTTCATCATTATCGGCAATGAGGTCTGAAATCATCCATAACCAGGTCATAAAGTCAGTACCCATCTTCGTACAGTCTTCATCCTTGAACCCTACGTAAGATGTCGGTGGCTCCTTTGTTTTCAGGGTGTACAGTGAAAGTGGTCCAAAAATACTTGCTTCAAACCCAGTAAGTGCCCTCAGGATGTCAGCGGTGTCGCCGAGCTTCTTGAGACTTGTCGACTCAACAAGCATAAGTTTGTTACGGGGGAGAACGGCCAGTCTCTGTCCGGAGTATGTCAGGCGACTCTCACTGCTCATCTGGAGAATTACCGTCTCGCGAATCTCCTTCCGCCTTTTCCTGGAGATTGGACCAAAGTCGTTTCTTACGTGTTCCTCATGATATGCCTGCTCCAGGCGCTCTTTCAGCATGTTGCTATCAATCTTCATCTTCTTCTGTCGAAGAGAGAAGTATGGGATCCCACCAAAGGTGAGAAACTCGTCATCTCCCTCCTCATGCGCTACATCAGCTATCGATGTACCGGCAGTGAAGTCGAATACAGGCGGTCCCTCATGGCTCGTCGGAACGGTTTCTGAATATGCCTGCGCTACTACCTTCCCAAGGAGTTCGTCCCCGATTTCATTCTTGGTCATCAAAACCCCGAAATTCGTTCGTTTCTTCTCAAAGCTCATGATCTTCTCCTCATAACGTCTTCTGTCTGCAACCTTTGCTACGTACTATTATACAACATTGCTGGAAATTGAGCTCCTTCCTATTCTTTATAAAATTACGTCGTTAAACAGTTCAATCGCACCTCGTCTTTTTCTTATTATTATTAGAAAAAGCCTTTATGTTTAGTAAGTACGATTCTACTGAAGTTCATTAAAGAAGTGACTTATGTTCCCTAAACTAACGACTTATGCTATTGTACGATGTTTTCTTAAAAAGAAAACTTGAAGTATTTTAGTTCAATACGCGTGTGCGTGTGTGCCCGCGAAGAGGTTGAGAGAGTCTGAGAGAGAAGGAGGCTCAAAGCCCTATCTTTGACGTTCCCCCTGAACCATCTGGTAGCCGCCGAAATTCGTTCGTTTTGCCCAAAACCAAGTTTGGTTGTATAATAGTAGTGACGCATGGAGTATTCCCCTTATGGATATTGGCGAGAAGCTCGTCGAGCGTTTCCTCGGCGTTGAAGAAAGTTCGATTGACATCAAGATTGCCGACTCTAAGAGTGTTGGCAACATCTGCTTTTGCATTCCTCTCGATCAGTTCACCTGTGACAAAGCAATTTCGATTAAACTGCAGAAGTCTCACACACCATCGGCTGATATCGGTTTGTTTTACGTTGACATGATCGGGGAAATGATAGTTCGGAAGTGCATCTCGATTTTCATAGACAACTTTGTCAACGTGACTGACGAGGAGTATCGAAAGCACGTCTCGACATACAACCATGTTCACTTCGGAATAGCAATTCGACATGAGCACGTATTTATGCAGTTTCACATGAGCCTGCTAAACAAGATTCTCGTTGACACCTTCTTTTCGTTGGCAGATGGAGACCAGTCATGACCGACCTGTCAAAGCTAGTATCGATAGATAGCCGTAACATACTTGCAAGGCCATATCTTACCAAACTGAAACTGAAGAACTTCATGGCTTATGATGATTTCGAAATTGACATCCCACTCAATTCTGATGACAGCGCCGCTACTTTGTTTGGTCTGTATGGACCTAACGGAACCGGAAAGACAACGTTTCTAGAGGCAATCGTACTCCTCTTCGCAAATTTCTCCTGTTACTCTCCAGGCCGGATCCGGAACCTACTCTCAAGATATGTACGTAATCTGACTAATGACTACCTGTCAAACGAGTCGTCGTTTGAAGTCGTTGGGTCATTCGTGGTAGATTGGGAGAATCGCGATGTATGTTATGACGTAGTCGTGACAAGAGACGGAGTCGTGCAGGGACATCCAGATTATGTTCGAGAGAACCTCAACCATCATGTATTCATGACGAGGTACGATACGGAGCTTAACCTCTTTCAACTCAGACGTGATAGGTGGTCTTTGTTCCAGGAGTTGTTTGAACTCACCACCGGGTATCCAGTTACTCAGAGAGACTCTAAGGTCAACTTTGACGGTAAATCATTTGACCTTAGTGGAGGTCTGATGGACATTGGGATGTCGAATCAGTTTGGGTGTCAGGAGGATTTCGTGTTAGGTATTTGGGTCCACAAAGATAATGAGACCATTACCGAAAGGCAGTGTAGCGATGGTGAAAGGAAGGTGCTCAAGAATCTAACGACGCTTCTGAACATGGAGCACATCCCTTCAATCATTCTCATCGATAACGTCGAAATGCATGTTGAGATCGGTAGGCATATGGCTTTGCTTAACGCAATCGAGAGAATGTTTCCAGAATCACAGGTGGTGTTCACTACCCATAGTCCGGAGATTATTTTACAGTGTCCGGCCGATAGGTTGATGAATCTGAGGACAAAAGAGCTAGCCAATGACCAGGCGGACAGACTTGAAAAGATTTCACGAGTAGCTCTTCTGTTGCTACGTAGTCAGGATAAGACTATTTTCGATGACATAGATTGTCTTCCGGCTGGCGAAGCAGCAGAAAAGGTTAAGGCGTTGTTCAGGAAGGCTGCAAGGTCAGTGTATTCTGACTTAAGGTCAATAGCGAAGAATGGGTGATTTGTCAGCAATCATGCTTCTTGGTGATGTCTTACTTAGGCATACACCATTATGGGAGTCGCTGTCCTCGTCAATACTATTGGCTGACGAGTTGATTGTTGTCAATTTTTCTTCTGATGAGTTGATCGAGAGGTGCCTAGAGAAATTCTATTCCATCAAAGGGGATAGGATGTCAATCTTTAACGCTTCTGGTGTAACTCGGGAAGATGCCTTTCACTATGCTCTAAACTTGTGTTGCGGCAAATGGGTCTTTGTTACGTACCCGGATGAGATCATACACGAGAATAGCGTACACTACATCAACGACATCATCGCCAGACATGGCTCTTCTTTTGACTTGATCAGGGTGAGGATTCGAACTTATTTTGGTTCGCACATGTCGAGAGAGATTGAGCCCGCTGCTCGGGTTATGAAAAAATCGCTTGCTAAGTTTGGTAAGGAGGAATATTCAAGTCAGCTGGGCTTGGGAGGTTTGACGATACCTGATGAGGAGATACGTCCGCATCCTCCAGTTATGCTTATGCCTGGTTGCCTTTACAAACTGCACTGGTTTTTTCCAGGAGACAAGCGCTGGACCAGTTTCAATTTCGAATACGACGAAACGGATAACGACAGCCCACTTTTCGTACTTCCATTATTTGATCAGCACTTGTACTCACCGCCGATGAGGATGCCTGGCTGATCTTGGAAGGTAAAACTAGGACTTTCTAGGTATAGAGATAGCATACCCTTTCAACAATGTCTCAAGGAGATAGTTGCACTTCTATGAGTAGGAAAATCTCTGTTTGCTTCATCATTAGGAATGGTATTAAGCAAGGGTACCCGTTTTGGGAGAGTCTTAGCTCTTGTCTTCCGTTTGCCGATCAGATAGTGATTAGCGAGGGTCATTCGGACGACGGAACGGCAGACTATATTGAGCAGTTCAGAAAGGAACATCCTAAACTCGTTCGTCTTTATCAGGACGATTGGAGATCAATAAGAAGCGCTCACGGTGAAGTCATTGAGAAAATTTCAACGAGAAATATGAGGCGTTGTTCATACGAGTGGATCTATTACCTTCAAGCTGACGAGGTGATCCATGAAGACAATCATGCCTTTATACGAGACATTGCGGAAAATCATTCTCGTGACTTCAATTCTGTATCCTTCAGGTTCGCTCATTTCATAGGCTCTTGGACTCCTCTTGAGCCGGGGGTAGCCTATGATGAAGCAATCAGGATGGTAAAGAATGACAAGAAGATTCATCTGATCGGAGACGCATGGAATTTCGGTGGTGGAATTCATGCTGTTTGCCCGGCCGGTCTTTCACCAAAACCAATATACCATCTTGGATGGGTGTTTCCTGAGAACAACGATGTAAAGAAAATTGAACATGGTGGAATCTACCTTGATAATCCGTCTTACCAGAGGAGTGCTAATGCTGGGAGGCGTAGTCAAGAAAGTACGCATGAGTACGTCGGACTTCCGCCAAGTGATACATTTGATGACTATCCAGATTCAGTTCGTCGTTTGATAGGACTATCGAAATACACTTTCCCAGATGGAGTTAAAGTGTGAAATTCAGCGTCATAATATGCTCATGCAACAAACTCCCGTATCTTCAGAAGGTTGTCAGGGCGATTGTGCCGATACTGTATCATGGCAGCGAAATCATACTTACTGACGACTATAGCACAGACGGTAGTGTTGAATGGGCTCGGTCGAGTAGGTTGTTTGGACAGATCTTGATCGAAAAAAATGACAATGGCTATTGCCTATGCACGGTGAGAAACAAGGGTGTTCGTGCTGCAAAGAACGAATTCGTTATTATACTTGACGCTGATTGCTGTCCAAATGAGAAGTTCTTTGCTGGTCACAAAGAGGTTTTGACCATGCACCCTGACTCTATATCGGTTGGTTTTACTGACCATTATGACGAGAATGGTAAGGAGATGATCGGCAAGGATACACGGAGGAAACAACTTAAGAAAAGCCGGATGCCGGTTATTAGATGGAACGATTGTTTTGGTGGAAACATAGCGTTTTCGAAGGCCGTTTGGGAGAAAGTGGATGGCTTTGATGAAGACTTTAATGGTGCCTGGGGCTACGAGGATCTTGACTTCGCTTACAGAGCAAAGGAAATGGGGATCCTGGCATATGCTGACAAGAGGGCGTCCGTAAGGCACCTACGCCATCCCGTAA
>Ga0180433_10011853_pt1 | contig 10279 bp, 15 predicted proteins | sample SS_ome_8_FD_132980 | JGI IMG/M metagenome (GOLD analysis project Ga0180433, IMG submission 132980) | Hypersaline lake sediment archaeal communities from the Salton Sea, California, USA - SS_1_D_1 metaG | ecosystem: Environmental > Aquatic > Non-marine Saline and Alkaline > Hypersaline >...
GATTGTCAGAGTCATAAATCTGCGACCCCGGCCTTGTATATAATTTCCTATTGACTGTGATTAAAAAGTTGTCTGCTGATTCATAAGAATGTAAAGGTGCATCTATGAAATTATCAGTAATCCCTCCATGAAATTCATTTAATTCTAGCGGCTGATATTGCATAGCTTCCCCTATACATAAATTGCAGTTAAGTCAATTGTATTGTCATTTATATACACCCTAAAAGATGTAGTTGTTACTTGCTCTACACTTAAAGTATAAAAGTCACCAGTAGTTGCATCTATAAACATTATTCCTTTAGTGCCCATTGTAATACCACCTGGAGTGGTTACAACTTGACTGTATAGACCAGCCTTACCTGCTACTGCTGCCCAGTTAGCACTTGAAATACTTGTAGTTGTATTTGTTATAGAAATAGTTGATAGCGTTGATGAATTAACATTATCATGATTATGTGTAGCTACTCGGCTAATATTATGTTCTAAGTCATCAAAGAAGCTACTTCCCTTATCCCCATCTTCAGGTAGTTTGTATCCAAAGCTAATATCTATACTCATTAGTAGATCCTCTTTTCATTTATTAATACAAAGCCTGCAGCACGAATATTTAGAAAGTCTTCTTTAGAGTCTAAAACATCTGTTTTCCACTCTTTGCAGTTTTTTGAAACGTGACTTCTCCATACTTTATACTTGTAGCAATATCTCCAACAAAAAGTAATCTTATCTGTATTTGGCCTAAACTTCTTTATCTCTTCAACACTGCAAGGACGATACCTTCTGTCTTGAAACTTTAGAATAACTCTAGGTGCAGTAGCACAGGCCGTAGTAAAATAGAATAAGAATATTAAAAATATTAAATTACTTTTCATTGCTTAATTCCTCTTTAAATACATCCATAAATCTAAGCAAGTCATCGTGAAGAACACCGACTAAGTTATCGTCCCGATCAGGGTAGTTCTTACTTTTTTCCTCTTCATACTTTTTTCTTAAAGAGTAAAATTGCTTCTTTTTGTTTTGATCATACGAAGGCAGTAAGTCCATCACTTTATCAACAACAGATACAAGTAATGTAAAGGTATCAACTATTTTTCTTAATCCCATATTTTAGCTCCCCCGGATAACGTCTTAGCATCTCTAAGTATTTCTTACGATTTTCATCTGATAACTTTTCTACATGGTTTTTGCAGTGGACTTTTCTGTATTCTTTAAACTCATCATACCTACAGATTCTTCTGTAAAGAGTTTTTTGAGTAATTCCAAGAAAGTTGGCGGCAGCTCTCTTGGAATTACATTTTTTTAAGGCATAGTCTATGAGTGCTATATCTATGGCCTTCTTTCTTTCACTTCCAGATAAATCGTCAGAAATATCAATTCGCATCATGATCCATATAGAACTATTTTCTCAATTTTAACATTTCTTTAATGCCTAGTGCAACAGGATTTAACGGTCCCATAACTGACATAACTGGATCAATTTCGAATTCATCAGGAATGTTTTGAACACCTGAAATTGCTGTTCCGAGGTGCGCAATAGCTGAAGTTATGATCACAGGAATATCTGTGCCAGGCTGAAAGCCATCTTTTAATGCCAATTGCATTGCTTTTAACATTTCACCCAACGCAATACCAACTTCTGTAATTTCTTTCGGTGATTCAATTTCCATCTTTACTGTTTCCATCATTCCTCCTTAGGAAAAATAGGTTTTAATATAGCAACAAAATTTTTGCGCAAAGGACGTACTCTAACCATTGCTCCACGCCTTACAGCGTCTTGCACAGTTGTAACAGAACTATCGCCTCCTGCACATTCAATCATAGTGTCATTTCCTATAGCAATAGCTACATGATTAATCTTATCTCTATTCCTGCCATAAAATAATATAGATCCCGTTGATAGTTTACTAGGCCATTTCTTAAGAACTAAGCTTCTATATAAATCTTGCGCTGTCTGATCACCCTTAGGATCTAAACCCACACTTGCAAGTACTTCTTGGACGAAGCCACTACAGTCAAAGTAAGGACCGTTACCACCCCATACATAAGGTAAACCAACCAATAGTTTTGCATAAGCAATCATAGCTAAAATCATACTTTCTTCTTTCATATTAACTTAGTAACAATGCTAGAGATGAAATTAAAAGCAATAGTAAGGATACCAACTAATACAGCAATACCACCATATAAGCTCCACTTAGACTCATTTAAATTATCTATTTTTCTCTCTAAACGATCTAGTCTGGCATTTATCATTCCTAGTATTTGCTCTGTACTCATATCACCCTACTTATAGTTTATACTTCTAATAAATAATATATCATACTATAATAGAATTGATTTTCTAAGAAATATCTTATTTTTTACTAATACCTTAGCTATTAAGTAAGCTTACTTTAAAATACTTTATATGGAAGTAATATGAAAAGATTCTATGATAGTTTTGGTCTAATAACTGAAGAACCTGTCCGTGAATATAGTGAAAACTCTTTATTATTTACTGTTGAAAATTTCTTTTTTAACACTTCAAATGAAAGACGTAAAATATTTTTAACTAATGTTTTAGAGATATGTAATGAGGGAAATGGTGTTTATAGGCAACACCCGGCCAAGTTAACCGGCCATGATAAATATATGTCCCATGATCAATTAACCGCAATATTTTGCTTTAGCCATTATAATAAATTAAATATTCATAAAAAAATTTGGAAAGAAATAAAAAGACAACTGTTTAGATACAATAATGTGGATGTTCCAAAAACATTCAAAGATAAAATTTTAAATGAGCGATTGCTTCATCCAAGAGACATTATTTTTTACGGTATTTGCAATAACAATGTGGCTTCTTATCTATTTTTCCCCTTATTGTTTTTAATAATGTTTATTTCTTGCTGGTCAAAAAGAAAAGTCATTGCTTACGGTGCTCCAGCTTTAAAAACAGACGGAAAGCTTTTGACTTTTATACGAGTTCGGGCTTTGGGTTGGAAGTGGTTAATTAAATTTTTTGATTATGTAATTGAAAAAAGATTTGGTGGATGGAAAGTGATCTTCAAAACTTATTTTCGTTATGAAGACCACCCTAACGTTATTTTATCTAAGCGATTCTATACCCACTGAATACGTTTTTAGTCCCATCTGCTATTGTATTTACAGACGTAGTTAAATCTTGTGCAACTCTTATGTCAACCGTATCACCAGCAGTTAAGCTTAATAGATCCCTAACTTGCCCTGTTACTGTCTGGGTTCCAGCGCCATGCACCCCATTTGGAACATACTTTACTAATGACCCATTTTTGTAAATACCAACCTTTACACTTTTATTTGTTGACCAAGTGGCCGACATAGATGCGATTGCGGAAATATCGTATATCCCTGTTGTTGGAGTTGTAAAAACCCCAGTTGTGCTATTGTATGCTGAGGAGGTATCTGTTTGCTCTGTTGTGAAGGGCATCGTTGCAAAAGTAGATGTTGCTGAAAAAGCTGTCGCCCTTGAAGCCCTAAAAATATCTCCAAGGCCAGGGTTAATCTTGTAAATAAATAATGCATCTGTTGTTGATGTGCCGTTCGTAGATGGATTATCGTTTTGATCAGACCTTGCCTTAATTTCTATTGTATCGTTTAAGGCTAGCGTGGCGATCACTGTTGCGGTTTCACCACTCGCAAAAGTGGCGGCCGCACTAGCTGAAGCATTTATTTGCGAAATAGGGTTACCGTTTTTATCTATATATGGAACTGCACCACTGTCTTGATTCCAGCTTTTAAACACTGAATAGGTGGCATATATAACATAATCACCAGCCTCAGGAGCTGTGAATACACCAGTAGTTTTGTTATATGCAGTATCGGAATCAGATGAAAAACCATGTATATTATAAGGCATCGTTACATAAGAAAGGGGGAGAGTAAAACCCGTTGATCTGTGGTATCTCGAGTAATAAGCCATTTTTAACTCCTTTTATATTCCGTAAATTTGTAATGTAAAATATTGGGCACCTGTCCAACTGTTAATAGAGCCGCCAAGGTCTTGTTTAACCCGAATTGATAAAGTATCCGAAGCATCCAAAGGAACAATGTCATCTATATATACACTGTCGTTGTACGTGTTTGTAGATGCACTATTATGTTCAATCTCCTTGTAAAGAGATCCATTTTTAAAAATTGCAATGAACGGGCCTGTGCCAACTGAAAAAGCTGCCCGCATGAAAAATGTTGCTTGAACTAAAAAATTTCCATTCTCTAAAGCTGTAAATATCCCAGTAGTTGAGTTGTACTCTGAATTAACGTCTTTATTCTCGGTTATGTACGGATAGGCTGCATAAGTGCCAGAAACGCTAAAAGCCGTCGCTCTTTCTGCGCTTACTTCGGCTGTAGCTAATGGGATTAAACTAGCTGCTGTTGTAAAAGTAATGATAGATGAATAAGAGCTGCTTCCATAAGTAGCATCTGTAACTAATGCCCTAAAATAATAAGTCGTGCTTGGAGAAAAATTTAAATAGTTAAAAGCGTATGATGTTAAATTAACAGTATCATCAACACTTTCTTCCACTATGTCGCCAACGCCAAAAGCTATATTGTCAGCAATCTGCCAAGTTGTACTTTGGTGATTTGCCGCTTGGCTTTGTTCATTACTTAAAGATAAAGCTGAAATAGTAAATGGGGTACCAAAGTTAACACCTGTGAATGGTGTTGCTGGATAGCTAACTGTTGGCGTGTCAACGCTTGGGAAAGCTGCTGGAGTTGTAAATTGAATATAATCACTCCATGCACTATCACCTGAAGTATTCCCAGTATGTCTTACTCTTGCATAATAGCTTGTACCTGTAGAAAGTAAGCTATTTGAGAAGTTTTTTGAAACTAAATCAGAGCTATCATAGGAACTTGCCACTAGTGCCAATGTAGAAGCGTTTCTAATTTCCCAATCTGAAGTAGCGTGAGTTGGTCCCCCTACACTTGAAAAAGCACTAGAAGTTAAAGCATCGCCTTGTGGTTCATAATTTGTTTCAGCATTAGCTGGATTAGTTATTGATGGTTGTGAAACGTAAGGTAAACTTCCTGCAGTAGTAAAATATACAGGTACACTCCACTCAGATTCACCAAAAGAAGCACCAACGTGTCTAGCTCTTATAAAATAGTATGTGCTTACAGCAAAAAATTCAGCAGATAAATTAATAGATACTAAATTTTCAGTATCTCTAAAAACACCGTATTTAAGAACACCTGTAGCTTCTCTTATTTCCCATTCTGTAGAGTCGTGAGTGTCTGATCCACCAGTAGTACCAAATGCTGAAGTCGTGAAGTTAGTAGCAAAGTCTACTCCAGTTAATCCGCTTGTAGGATAAGTTACTGTTGGTTGATTAACCCTTGCGCCTGGCCCACTTACTAAAGAGTCAGCATAAGCTTTAATCGCTTTTGCACTTGCAAGTGTGTCGTCAGAAGCTGAAACAGCACCTAAGTCTATATCTAAGATTCCTGCAGCTAGGTGAGTTGTGTTTAAATTGGAAATAGTGTTAGATGCAGCATCAATAGTTTTATTAGTTAATGTTTGTGAATCTGAAGTACCTACGATCGTACCAGTTGCTCCATGAACACCACTTGTAGGATTATCAACCTCTGCACCATGAGCAAGATTGCTTATTGTGTTGTTGTCGGCATCAATGGTTTTGTTAGTTATAGTCTGAGTATCATCTTCAGTTACCAAAGACTTCCATGCAGTACCATTATGATACTTACCAATGTTAATAGTTGTGTTAAACACCATTTGTCCAGCCGGAGGCGTACCAGCAGGATCTGAAGACACATTTTCAAGTTGGGCCTTTTCTAATTCACCGTAAATCTTAGCCATATATACTCCTATGAAATATTTTCAAAAACAAGCAATCTGTATGTCCCTGCAGGAAGAGCTATGTTAGTAGATATTCTAACATTAGAGGCAGAAGTCGCTAATAAAGAACACCAAATTCTTTCGTAATTATTTGCATTGTCTAGTAGTTGTATCTGTGCCTTTCTAGCATCTGTAATTGTACTTGACACATCTACGTTTTTTATAAGATCAGTACCATTAAAAGTTAAGTCATCTTCAAAGACTGATATAGTACCGCTTGTTGACAACGCGCTATCTATACCTTTTAGATGTGCTGATGTTTTATCAGTGCCTTCTGTCCCAACTTGCGCTGGAGTATAATTTGAAGGAGTAAAGTTTGCAGGCAAATCTCTGGCATTAATTTGATTACCAATAGTGCCTAAGTCTAATCCTCTCTTATCAATTGCATAACCCATAAGAAATTCCAATTATTTAAAAAAAGGGCGGTAGAAAAAATGAACAAAAAAGCTACCGCCCAACCCCTACAACATATAACTATTATAGGTAAGAATAATATACTTGCACAACATCACCAGCAACTAGTGCAGCAGCTTGTGCAGTTGCAAGTACGTCTGCAAATGTTAAACGAGTAACAGCAGCAGGTACAGATACAGTTAGTTGTGTCCCAATTATAGGAGTTGGTAGTCCTTGAATATGCACTACAATACTATCAGCAAAAGCTTCTTGAGCTAGTTCAATGTATTGATTAGTAATATCAGTTGCATCTAAAGTAAATGTTTCCATGTCTGGCTTTAAAGATTCAATTTCACCAGAAGCATTTAATTTAGTTGTACCATTAGTAGCATCTACGTTTACTTGTAATCCAGTATTATTTTCAATACCGCCATTTGTAGCAAGCTGAATAGCAGAACCAGATACTTTATTTGCAGTTGTGATTGTGTTTAGTTTAGAATCTTCAATTGATCCTGCTAACATAGCATTAGTTACTTTAGTAGCACCAATTGTAGTTGAACCAGTATTATCAATTGTAACGTCACCACTCATAGCTACATAAGTAGGTACTCCAGATCCATTTCCAACGATAATATTTGCAGAAGCACCAGAAGCTAACTTGCTTAGTGCTATAGAAGCTGAGGCGTTAATATCGGCATCTACGATAACTCCAGAACCAATAGCAGTTACACCTGTATTGGATACAGTAACGTCACCTGATAAAGTTCTTTCAGTTGCTACATTAGAACCATTACCAATTCTAATTGTTCCATCTGTTAGAGATGTACTTGAAACGGCCCTTTGTTCCCATTGTCCTGTACCATCATCTACAAATAGATAGTCATAGTTAGAAGTATCATCGTAAGCAACCCAACCTTCTTGAGGAACTACTTCATCCCAAGTTGTTCCGTTGAACTCTACGATACTTCCTGCACTTGCTCCGTCATAGTTAGCATGAGGTGCGCCACCGTCATGAGATAGGATATACCTGTCGCCACTAACTTCTGTAGCAGGAACAGCAGTATTATCTGTTACATAATTAAGAACTTTCTTTCTTCTGTTATACCCAGAAGATAAAGCGTTTAATTGTGCTTGTATCCCAGACGTAACACCACTTACATACCCCAACTCAGTTGCAGTTACGGCAGAAGCTACTAAAAATCCAGATCCATCTGATACAGCAGCCCTACTTGGAGTCATAGCAGCAAGTTTGCTTAAGTCTATAGCAGCAGATGCATTGATTTTAGCATTAGTTATTGTTGTGTTTGCTAGTTTTGCATTAGTTACTGAACCATCAAGATACGCTCTTGAATCTAATTGAAAAGATGCCATCTAAAAACCCCTATATTAAGAATAATAAAGCTCTAAAAAGTCACCAACCTGTAAGACTCCATCAAGCTCTAAAGTGCCCCATTTAATTTGCTTTTTATTTGTTCCATCAACAGTAAAATCACGACCATAAACAATATCCGGTAACCCAGATACATTCATGAGTGTTGTACTATCAACAGTTATATCAGTAGATACTAAAACATACTTATTCGTAATGTCTGTAGCATCTAGTGTAAAAGTTTCCCTATATTGACCAGTTCCACCACCACCACCAGTAGGTAATGTTATCTCTCCTGTAATTGGATCGACAGAAGCCCCCGGCATTAATATCTCAACATCCCCATACGCAGTAGATCCTGCTATAGTTATGCTGCTAACACCTCTTTTATTAATAAAGCTCATTTCGTTTTTCCTGCTAAGTAAGTTACTATTACTTTTTGATTGTCAGCAGAAGCAACGGCATACAAAACTTCGTCAGTATTAGTAGGTAGTAGAGAATCTGCCCCTACTGGAACTTCCCACCCACCATTAGTAAGTGTAGCATCTACATTAGATTTTCCAATCCAAACTGATACCGTATTGCTCGTAGGCATTTGCACTGTAATTGCTTCTGGTTGTTGTACTGAACCATACTTAACAGGAGTCGGAAAAGCTACCGCAGTATTTGCAGTTGGTAGCGATAAAACGTGCTGCTCAAACCTTTCATAAATCGTAGACATAAATACTCCTTATAAATAAAAAAAGAGTAGGACCAATTAAGGCCCTACTCAGAACCACATAAACTAAGGAATACTATGCATGACTCCACAATATGAAGGTCTTGAAAGTACTAGGTCGCCAAATAGGCAAATATCTACTAAATAGTAGTACCCAGTTGTTTCTCTAACTTCATAGAACTGTCTCCCGTCTGGATTAGTTCTTTTTGTGAAAAAGTTATTACTATGGAATTTTAATGCTCTCCAATCAATGAAGAAAATTACATCGTCATCCATTTCTTGAACACCAACAACTTTAAGTACACCACGAACTCCGTGGATTACTATTTCTGTCCAACCATATAGAGAAGCTTTCATACTTCCTGGTTGTACGTTGTAAGCACCCTTACCAATAACATTGGTAGCAGTTGCAACATTGCTAGAATGTTCAATAAGCTTCATGATGTTTCCAAGATGCTTATAAGAACATAAAACAGTATCAGGATTTCCACGACCAAGATTTCTAATATCAGTGAAAGCATTAAAAATCTTCTCATGAATATTAGTTGCTGTTACAGTTGAACCGTCAATATTAATAGCTTGTAGGTATGGATAAGCTAGTTTAGTTTGACCATAAAGAGTAGCAGATCCACCATTTGCAGCGGTTAACAATGAACTTCTTAAAGAAGTCATACTGTTTGATTGTGCTCCATCTACATAAAGCTTTGCATTTTGTGCCGTTGTGTATGCAGAAATGTCAAGAACAGCTCCCCCTCTCTCCTCAGAAACAGTAATTGTCTTAGAATTAATATCAATAGCTTTTACATAAACAGTAGCAGCAGCGCTATCATCATCATCAATCTGTAGCTTCATGCCAATAGTAAATCTTTCTGGACGATCTACAGCAGCTACACCAAGAGCAGTACCATCAGCAGTCAAAGTTGCTACATGGGTTCCTGAAAGGATATTTATAGAAACACAATTCTTCATGTTATCCATAAAATCTTCTAAAGCACTTGGAAGAAGTTTAAGGAAAGATTGCTCTTTTACCTTTCCATTGTGTTCCATAAGGTCACGATGGTTAAACTTCATTGTTCCCCATACTTCAGGTTGGCTTGTGATTTCTCCCCTTACATAAGTATCTTGAGAAACATCATTTCCTGCAGTTAAACTACCAAAGCTGATAGATGAAGCTGAAGCACCTTTAAATGGTACAGGTAGTGTTCCACCTTTCCATCCATTGTCTTTTTCTACTTTTTGAAGTAGATAATCTCTTTTTATAAATTCTTCTCTTAATAAATCATAATTCAGCCACTCATTGAGCATCGACTGAAAAGTTCTAGTTGTTGCCATTGTTTACTCCAATCAATCAAAGGCCGCAGCGGCCTTCTTTAAATCTTCTATACTGGTCGGGAGTTTTCTAGCTGGGCTGTGACCTCCAGACCTAACATTAGGTATCGTTGGTTTTCGGCTTACATTTGCAGTTTGCTGCTGCATTTGTTGCTGTTGGTTTACAGAATTTCCGTCCTGATTACCACTATTCGCATTCAACCCATCACCAAATAATCGTACAACTTCTTCAGTTGCTTCTTTGACCGAAAGGTCTTTTCCACTAGTGTAATATGCCAATTGCCCTCGGCGCATTACCTCATCTTTAAAAGATCCAGGCCTGCCTGCCCTTTGATCGAAACTTTCTACTAAATCCTTCATCTGACCTGATGAAAGATAATTATCTAGCTCTGCTACTCTTGCTTGAACAGCTTGAGCTTGCATTTGACTTTGAAATTGTTGATTTTGCATTTCAAGATTTCTAAGTCTTTGTTTTGCTTCTATGTTACTATCATACTCTGCTTTTTGCTCAGGAGGCAAGTCTTGATATTGTACTCTGTCAAGAGAATATTTCATCACATCTTGATCAGGTATTTTTAACTCATTAAAAAGAGTA
>Ga0180433_10011854_pt1 | contig 10279 bp, 5 predicted proteins | sample SS_ome_8_FD_132980 | JGI IMG/M metagenome (GOLD analysis project Ga0180433, IMG submission 132980) | Hypersaline lake sediment archaeal communities from the Salton Sea, California, USA - SS_1_D_1 metaG | ecosystem: Environmental > Aquatic > Non-marine Saline and Alkaline > Hypersaline > Sediment...
TACGGACATTTATTCAAAGACACTTTTTTTGCCGCAAGCTGCATGGCAAATGCAAGACAGGTAGGAAATCCGCATTCCTTGCAGTTTGTCCGGGGTAATATTTTATATATTTCGAGTCCTGATAGCGCCATTATCACACCTTTCTGTCATATATCGTCAAAAACCCTGTACCTCCATCCCTCTGATTGCCCTTCCTCAGTCATTCATCATAAATTTGTTCTTCTTTAGATAAGCGGCGGCATTTCGAGCGCCGGATGCTTCACTTCCTGTAAAAATTTCACGAGCGGTTCTGATTCTGTCGCATTTTCCTCGGTCGCTATCTTATCGAATAAGTCCGGAATGCCCTCTTCTTTGCATCTTTTTTTAAGCTTGTCGGCAAGGGCGTCCTTGAGTTCCTTCGGCATCCACAAGAGCCGCTTTAATCCTCCGTCAGCGGATATAAATTTCCTGCTCACGATATAAAGTCTTCCGACACCCATAAAACCCGGTGTTTGTTTTCCCCCGCCGACGGAACCGGCAAGCGTTGAAAACTTCATGCCCACCGGCGTAAATCCCGGATACTCTCTCGTAACCACCATGAAACCGTTCGCCTCCGGCAAAATCGCGATTATACACTCAAAGCACCCGCAGCTTGTCTCGGGCCAGGTCATGATGGAATAGCCGTGGAATCTTTCCAGTGTTTTATTGGATTTCTGGTAAATGAAATCATTTACGCCCTTCCACTCACCCCTTACCGCATCCAACACCTCTCCTTTTTTAACAGGCTGGTTGGGCCCGGTCGGATTAAGTTCGTAACATGCCTTTGCGTCGAGCCAGCTATAAGCACCGCACAAGCCCAGGCGTTCCGGTTTTACCATACAAACATGATTCGGAGCAAATGATTGACACAGCGTGCACGAATAAAAAGTGTCCACACTTTCATCGGTCATGCCGGCAAGGCGTTCATCGCGTTCTTTGTAACTTTTGACCGCTTCCGACATAACTCTTACTACATCTTCCTTCTTTGTATACAATTTGATCCGGACCTTATCGACTATCTTGCCATACGTATCGTGAAGCCTTGCGTGTATAATGATGCCGAAATGTTTTATTTTAAAACCCTTTTTTTGCGCCTCTTTGGAAATTCGTATCCAGCACATATTCCGCTGGCCCATATGAAATACGCCCATTGCTTCGTTCAAAAATGTATGCACCTGTCTCTCAAGTATGGGTTCGAAATCACGCTCCATCTTTCTTCCTGCCGCCTCTATCAATATACCCAGGGGGTATGCTTCGCCTTCTTTCATGTCATCGATTTCCGGTCCTATAACCTCTATTTTTCCGTCCTCGATATCTTCAAGGGGTTTTGAGCGTGCATACTCAAAAGCGGAGGAAAATTTTCCGCCAAATTGAACGTACATGTCCTGCCTTCTCACCCTCTCGCCCTCGAACGCGGCACTGTAGGCGACCGGAATCGGTATTTCCTTGACCTTGACTTTTATTTCCCTTGCCAGAAGCGCACTCGGCACAATTTTTGTGTAGTCATTCACGCTTAAAAGCGCCTCATGAAGCGTAAACGGCGTCTCTTTTATTTCAGGAACGCCCTGGTCCGTAATTACGGGAAATCCGAGCCTTATCGCCGCGCACGCGGCGGCAACCTTAATGTCGTCCAATGCGCCCAGAGCCAGAATAAATGCCGGAACACGCTCCTTGCAATAATTTACGTTTTTTTCAAGTTCGCCTTTTTTATTACCGCCGTACGAAAGTGACGCCCTTATCGCAAAATTCGCCGCATGTATGACCGAGGTTGTCTCTTTACCGACGGGCACAATATAAAAATCGAGCCCTACCTGGACCTTCCTTTCGATCAGCTGATCCCTGAATGTTTTTCCGCCGGAATTACCCACAAGAAGCGAAAGAATATTTTTTTCCTGCAATTCCCGTATTATTTTTTCCGCTGTCTTGGCATCAGGCGCCGCCCCCACAATTACCGCCACAGCGCTTATCCTTCCGTCAACAAGCTGTATGCCGAGGCTCCGCAAAACAGAATCAGGTATAAACCCCTGCCAGCCTTTCTCTGGAAGTTCGCCGGTCGCGTACCTTATCGCTTCTATAAGCTCCGAGGCTATGGCTGTGGCAACGCCTGAATCCATCGAATCCGTCAAAAGTGAACTCCATTCTCCTTCGGGAACTTTTTTAAGAAGCGTTTTGGCCGCATCTATCATTTCCTTTGCGTCCTTAAGCGTCTTCACTTCCTTCCCCAACGTAGCGTATATCAGAGGCAAGAAATAGCCCGTCTCGGGAAACGCCACGGCAAAATCAGCGCCTTTTTCTTCTATAAGCTTCTTTATCAAGTTGTCCGCCAGATTCACGGCCTTGTTTGACCCGCTTACCGCAAGTTCACCCACGATTCTAGCCATTATGCTGTCTCCCTTTTTGCTCTTGGTATAATCAACAATATTGTAGGACATATATGGTATCAGTTCGGGTGCGGTAAGTCAAGAAAAAGAGAGCGGGTGTCATACCAAAATGGCCGGGGGTTATTCACAGTCGCGGGACACTCTTAAAAATGCCCCGCAGCCATGACCGCGATTTTGTCGATCGAAATGATCGACAAAATGTATAGAAAAAGTTTGCAGTAAAAAACCCCGGGGGGTACCTAAATCCCTCCCGGGGCCAAGTCGATTATAAACCGTCCCTTACGCGTAGATCCAGAATACTTTAAGCAGCCTCATTTCGTGTTCAAGGATGCCGGTAAGTCTTACAACAACATCATTCAATAAATCGCTTAATCTTTTCTTCCTCTGGGCATCCGTTTCATTTTCGGGCTCAGTTAAACTATTTAGAAATTCTTCTACGTCTTTGACATTGTCCCGGAACGTGGCCTGCATCACAGTCTGCACTAAGGGACTTGCGGTTTTTTCATAAAGGCGCACAAAAACGGCTTTTGTAAGCAGATTCATTTGATGCGCTGTTTTCTCTTTTTCACCCATCCGGCGATACCTATTCGACAACTTAACGGGGAGTAGACGCACCTTCTCAAATAAATCGGGTCTGCTTTCCAAGAGCGCCGTAACGTCTGCCTTAGAGGTTTTTTCCACAATAAGCACTTTTTTTCTGTCGGGATTCGTCGAAAGTAGTTCTTCCAGCCTTTTCGTATTTCCGAATAAATTCCAATCTATAACTTCTGCGCCGGTCGGACCGCTTTTCCTCCTGAAGTTTCTTTTTATTTCCCTTAAGGCGCCCTGAATTTTACCCGTTAACGAGCCGACGCCTCTTTCCGAAGCGATGACTTCCATTTTATCGTTGTGGAAAAGATTGACAAGATCCCACAACGCTGTTTGTGTGTTTCCGTCAACCAATTTATTCGCCTCGTCTATCGAGAGCGGCTCTTCGTCTTTTGTGGTCCGGTCAGCAAAGTCATAAACAGCTTCGATAATGGCCGCGCTTTCTTCGCGCGAAAGGGGTTGTGTCTCTTCCGCTTCGACCGGTTCTGCCGCACGTTTCCCAAAACTATCTACATCGCCCTCGGCAGGGGCAGTGTCAATTTTCGGGCCGGTTGACGGTCTATCCGGTTCCGTTATGACCTGTCTCTCCGCCGCAACTTGCACTTTTGCCGCGTTCTTTTCTTGAAGAAGGTTTAATTTCAGGTCCTCAATAATATTCGTCCCATTAAATGTTAACGAATATTCATATGGCTTTATATTCTTGTTTATCTCAAGTATCGCCGTAGTTACGTCTTCAGTACCGTCATCTACCGTGAGCGCTTCAAGGTCTCTTCTGGCCTGGCTTTCGCTTATGGTGGTCCAGCCGAGCTCCGGATACCCGCTTGCCATCTCTCTGTGCCCGGCCAAAAACTCCTCGAGCGTAAAGTAGCCCTTCGTCTCAAGATCCGCCTTAAGACCCGCCGAAAGCGCTATAACGAGTTTCGCCGCCTCGGGGCTCTTACCGGGCTGGGTAGGCCTTCCGGATTTTTCGAGAAGCTCCGCGCGAAGAATCCGAATGTCCCGGGGCGCGTCTATTACGAAATCGATCTTTCCTCTTTCTCTTTTCCTTTTTAAGACCGTTACGGTTATTATGTCTTCGCCTGCCTTAATTACAATTGCTTCTTCGTGGCCGCGGCTTATCACATGGGCCGTAGTACGCGCAGGTTCTTTGACTTCCCGCTCACTATCGAGTTTTGAACGCTTTTCATAAGGAGCTACGGTAATATTTTCGGGACATTGGACCAAAATCTTTGCCTGCTTGCCATCCTGCTTATGATATGTCAAACTTATGTTATTTCTTATTATTATGCTTTTACCGAGTTTTCTTGTCAGCTTGAGCCCCTGGATTTTTTTCGGTGCACGGCGCGGTTTAGGACCAAAGCGGCCCCGGTCATTCTCTCTCTTTTCGGCACCTTCCAGCGCTCCTGAAAGCCTGCTCTCCGGGCTTACGGTCAATTCATCACTGCCGGTATATAAATAAGCGCGATTGGTCGGATGCAGGAAGTATTCCATGGTCGCCTTGAGCCAGTCTTCTCTCAACTCGTCTTCCCCGGTGACAAGAACGTAGCCTATCTTTTCCGCGTTTGTCCCCATAGCAAAAAGCGGAAGCCATGTATTATTTTCGTTGTGATTACCCTCGGGAAGAACGGTTATATAGGCTATCCTATCCGCCTCTAAAAGGGCGTTTCGTATTTTTTCGGCTCTCGCGCGGGCTTGCTCGGTAGTTATAACGTTTACTACCGGATGAATCGCGGTTTCCGAAACCACGTCTGTAATTCTTTTGTATCCCGCCTGATGCTTTTCGTAATCGGCCAGCATCCGAGCGTGCGCGGGCGTACCGGTCTTGAGGACATCTTTGTAAGCCGGTATGTCGCCTCCTCTTTCGTCTCCTGTTATAAGCGGCACGACCATCGGCTCGATGCCCCTTAAAACAGCCAAATCATAAGCCATAGACGTAATCAGGGTTTCTATTCCGTATATTTTTTGAAGAATGGAGAGTTCGGGCGTTGCAAACAAATCTTCTATCACTTGAGTCAGGGATTGGCTTCCCGGAATAAGCTGGACATCCCCGATAGTGAATACCGCGAAGATATCCTGATCCAGGCTTATGCTGTGGTCAAGGATCTCCCGTTCGGTGTAAATTATTGAAGGAACGAAGGCGCATTCGGCGAGTTGCTGCATGCATCTTGTGGCGATAGCCTGAGAGAGGGATTTTTCGTCAGTTATAAAAACAGGTATTTTACTCTTGCCGTTTTTGCCGTATGCCTCTTTGGCCAGACTCTCGGCGGCCTGCCCGATAATACTTTGATTTTCTGCCAGCTTACCGAAGATATTTTCCACTCCCGATACGACCCGGACATTTTCTCTAAGCGAAAAAATACGTTCCAGAAAGGCATTCAGTTTTAATACGGTCACCGGGTACGCTTCTCTCGGTTGTACGAGCATGCCGGCCTTTACAATAGAGATAAAACCCCAGCCATTCTTATCGGCCATACGCCCCAGTTTATCGCCCTGCCCTGAAGAAATTGCGATAACCTTCTTTTTGCCTTTTTCGGCAAGCCTTTGCCCCATTTTCAGGGTTTCGCCGGTAGTTCCCGAAAAAGAAGAGAGTATATATGAGGTATCCTTTTCGTTCTCGGTAAGCGAATCGGGAAGTTCGAAGCCTTTTACGGTAATAACCTCAATATCCGAAAATCTGCGGTATTCTGCCGCCATTGCGGAAAGGATGTTACCCGCAATGCCGGATCCGCCCATACCGCATAAGACTATGCGCTCTGCGTTTTCTATGCCCTCGATTCTGTCTATAGAAGAGGCGACCTCTTCGGTGACATGCCGGTTGAGTCGGGGAAGATAGCTTTTGATGAGAGCCCAGAATCTTTCTTTTGCGCCTGTTCCAAGATCCGTCCGGGTCGAATCAATCGCTTTGTATAAAAAATCCGGGTTTATATCATGAATACTCTGTTTTGAGGCAAGAATCCTTACAAAATGTCTGATAAGGTCCATCTGTACTATCCGGGCAGACCTGATGAAAGGCGAGGCGCCATCGGGAATGTCAATGCGGCTTTCGACGACTTCGCCCATTTTCCTTATCGTAATAACGTTACTATCCACGGAAACCGGATTATTTTTCGCGACTTCCGAAATAAGCGCTTTTATATTGTCTTTTCGCATGTCCCGCACTGCGTTTTCGACGATTTCCTTTATACGTTGCTCTACGGCAAGATTGGGTTCTGTTTTTTCCGTTGCAACGGTTTCAGTCGCCGGAGCGGGTTTTTTTAATTCATTTATCTGTAGGATGAGATGTTCCAACTTCTCATCAAACCTGATCACCGCGTCTTTTTTACCTTCTTCCGCAGCGCGGTGTCTTTCTTCGGTCAGGTTTTTCTTTAGATCTTCCAGTTCTTCGACGGTTGGGGTCGACTCGGGCAGGCGGACATTACCTATATTGTCCGGGACAGATACGCCCGAAGCATGCACATCGACGGACGGCAAAACCACATCGGTAATCTGTCCGCGCCTTAGGACTGTCGTGCGGCTCTTAAGTTCTTTCAGTTTTTGACTTATTTGACCAGCGGGTATGTTTTGGCAAAATTTTATAAAATCACTGTGAACGGTAATCTCGCGTTTATTTCCTTCGACAGGCTCTATTCTCGCCGCGGTAAATTCACCGGCTGCATCACTTTTTTCGAAATCGCCTTCTCTTACGTAAAAAGATCTTCCTTCCGGCACAACCTCCGCCTCATCCAGCATCTCCAATAAAGAGGCCACGGCGGGCCCTATGTTTCCGGACCATAAACGGGATGCCTGCCGGCGCACTTCCTCTCTTGCCGGGTCATCCGGCCTTGCAGATAGCGGCATCGTACCCAGTCCGTAAGAGGTGCTGTTTGCAAAAAATAAAATCGCGACGATTACAGTTATTACCTTCTTCAACATTTGGCGTCTCCTGTTCGATTGTTTTTTTTCTGATTTCAAAAAACGCGACGATAAGTATACCAAATTCCGGGAATTTCGTTGTCACAGGCGGGTAATAGAAACGTAAAAGAAGTGTAACCGGTAATTTTTTAAAAAAAGGACAGATTTACTTTTTTGTGAAAAATAAATTTGTCCTTCTTTTATTTTTTAACGCTATACTCTGTGTTGCATCTTAAAAGCGTTCACGGTATTCAGCATAAGCATTGTGACTGTAAGGGGTCCAACCCCGCCGGGAACGGGGGAAATAAAAGCGGCCCTCTGGCCGGCTTTCTCAAACTCCACGTCGCCCGTCAATTTACCGTTTACACGGTTAATTCCCACATCGATAACTACGGCGCCCGGTTTTATCCAATCACCTTTTATAAGGCCCGCTTTGCCTACGGCGACAACGAGTATTTCAGCCCTCCCGACGTGTTCGGGTAAAACACCTCGTTCGCCGGTAGCTATGTGGCAAACCGTGGTAGTAACAAGCTTATTAAGCAGCAGCATACTTAAAGGTTTTCCCACAATTTCCGAATGGCCCACAATGACCGCTTCTTTTCCGCGAAGATCCTGACCTGTGGATTCTATAAGTTCCATCGCCGCCCGAGCGGTGCAGGGCGCGAGGACCGCCTCACCCAGAAGTACGCGGCCCAGGTTTTCCGGATGCATACCTTCTGCGTCTTTTTCCGGCGCAATAGCGCTCATCACGCGCCTATGGTCTATGCCTTTCGGAAGCGGAAGCTGAATAATTATACCCGAGACGTTTTTGTCATGATTTATTTTTTTAATTTCCTCCAGCAAATCCCGCTGCGTTATGCCGGCATCCAGCGTTTTCAGCTCATACTCTATACCTAAATTTTCCGCGCTTTTCTTTTGCGATTTGGCATAAACGGCGGAGGCGGCATTTTCACCGAGGTTGATGCTGAGGAGTCTCGGGCCGGAGAGGTATTTTTCTTTCAATGACTCAACTTCCTTCTTCAGGGCTTCTTTGATTTTATCGGCGATAATTTTTCCCTCTAATAATTTCGCGTTCATATCCTAACCCCTTACTTTACTCAAAACTTCCCTCGTGGGTTCAACCTTATTCAGTGAATAAAAATGAAGTCCCGGGGCACCGCCGGCCAGGAGACCTTTGCACTGTGTCACCGCAAATTCTACCCCTGCCTTGTAAGTGGCCTCGTCATTGCCCTGGAGCGGCTTAAATATGTCATGAACCCCCTGCGGTATGGTGGCGCCGCAGATCCCGCAAAATTTTAAAAGTGTTTTGTAATTTGTTATTGTTATGATTCCCGGTAAAATCGGTACCCTTACGCCTATTTTTTTTATCCGCTCAAGATATTCAAAATAGTCCCTGTTATCGAAAAAAAGTTGTGTTATTGCGAATTCGCCGCCGGCGTCCACCTTGATTTTTAAATATTTTGAATCGGTTTCCTTGTCCGGGCAATTAACGTGCCCCTCCGGAAAACCGGCAACGCCAATACTGAAAAAGTCGCCCTGGTCGCGTATGAGCTTTATAAGCTGATAGCAGTATTCCAGGCCGTCCGGCGCCGGCGTCCAGAAATCTTCGCCCTCCGGGGCATCGCCGCGAAGCGCAAGAATGTTTCGGATATTGCGCTTCTTCATTTTTTCCAGTATATTTTTCAGCTCTTCCCGGCTATGTCCGACACATGTGAAGTGATGCATTATCGGTATATCAAATTTTTTTTGCAATTCATCAACGATTGACATCGTCGCTTCCCTGGTGCTTCCGCCCGCGCCATAGGTTACCGAAAAAAAATCCGCCCCGAGGTCTTTGAAAATTTTCGCAACTTCGGGAAGCCTTGCCCGGCCCTTTTCGGTTTTAGGCGGGAAAAATTCGAATGAAAGGGTGCGTTCTTTTTCTTTCAAGATATCGCTAATTTTTCGTATCATGCCATTTTTCCCCTGTTTTTTTCAGCAAATCTCTTGTTTCTTTAACAAACCCGTCGTCCCTGATGGTTTTCAGATTTGTTTCAACGTTTATCAATGCCGTCCGGTGGGCGCATCTTAATATCGCCTCGGCACAGGCGATATCACTCATAAGATTCTTGTTGCCTTTTCCGGTCAGCGACACACAAAGCTTAACGGCCTCCCGTGAGGCCTTACAGATGCGAAGGGGTACGTCCACCGCCGCCTTAAGCGCAAGCTGAAGTTTTTCATTCCGCTCTTCGGTCCTTGGCATCTTAAAAACGTCCGACAGCTTTTTATACACCGTCGCGTCTTCGGAACACAGCTTCAGAAAACTACCGCGCAAATCTTCGGCGCGCCTCAGGATATCCGTTGCTTCTTTTTCAACAGAACGGTATTTTTCGTTCCCGATTGTAAAGTTCGCTACCTTGCTTATGAGCGCGGCCCCGGCCGCTCCGACAAGCGCCGAAACACTCCCGCCTCCCGGAACAGGTTCTCGTGAGGCCAATTTACTCAAATAATCGCGGATGGTTTCTTCACTATACATCCCTCACCTCTCATATGCCGTCTATCGTCGGTCATATCATCCCCATCAAAACAGTCCTACGGTTTTTCCGTATTTATCAATATCCACCCTCTCGCCTGCCGGATGTGTGGGAAGCCCCGGCATCGTCCGCATTGTACCGCACAGGGGGTATAGGAACCCCGCGCCGACGGAGGCCCGTACATCCCTGATCGGCAATGTAAATCCCTCCGGCCTTCCCTTCAGTTTTGGATCGTGTGACAACGAAAGGTGCGTCTTGGCCATACATAAAGGCAGTTTATCATATCCAAGTTTGGTAAAAAGTTTTATTGCCTCTTCGGCCGCGGTTTCATATTTTACATTTTTTGCGCCGTAAATCTTTGTGGCAATAATTTCGATTTTTTCCTTAATGGGTTTTTCCAGAGGATAAAGAAATTGAAAATCGGACTTTTCTCCGGCCGCTTTTACTACCGCACCGGCAAGCTTCTCGCCGCCCGCGGAACCCTTTGCCCATACCTCGCTTAAAATAGCGTCCCGGGCACCGGCGGAGATGGCTTTTTCCTTAAGAAACTCTATTTCCCTTTCCGTATCGGTTGTAAACCTGTTGACCGCCACCACAACGGGCACGCCGAAAAGACCCATATTCTCAATTTGTTTTTCCAGATTGGAACAACCCTCCCCAAGAGCCTTCAGGTCCTCTGTAAGAAGCCCCGGATCAAGCGGCTTTCCCGCGACAACCTTAAATCTTCCGGAATGCATTTTAAGCGCTCGCACCGTGCAAACCATAACCACGCAATCGGGCTTGAGTCCGCTTATTCTGCATTTTATATTCATGAATTTTTCAGCGCCGCAGTCGGCGCCAAAGCCGGATTCCGTAACAACATAATCCGAAAGTTTCAGGGCCATTTCA
>Ga0180433_10011855_pt1 | contig 10278 bp, 12 predicted proteins | sample SS_ome_8_FD_132980 | JGI IMG/M metagenome (GOLD analysis project Ga0180433, IMG submission 132980) | Hypersaline lake sediment archaeal communities from the Salton Sea, California, USA - SS_1_D_1 metaG | ecosystem: Environmental > Aquatic > Non-marine Saline and Alkaline > Hypersaline >...
GCGTTAGGGTTTCCTGCGGCAAGGCTCGTGAAATGCTCTGGTCATGGAGCGTTGCACTGAGCAAAGACGAGGTGCTCCCTCAAAATGACATTATAATATGTATTTATGAATTTGGTATTTAGAGGTTAAATATTAGAAACTAAAGGATAAGTAATGGCACGCATTGTCGGTGTAGACCTTCCTAAAGGTAAGTCAATTGGAATAGCTTTGCAGCACATTTATGGCGTTGGTGCTACATCAAGTCAGCACATTCTAGCTGCTAGTGGCATCGATCCCGATATTAGAGTTAAGGAACTTAGCGAGGAACAGGTTGGTCAGATTCGGGATGTCATTGCCAAACAGTATAGGGTTGAAGGTGAACTCAGGAGAGAGATTCAATCTAATATAAAGCGGCTTATTGAAATCAGTTGTTATCGAGGCACAAGACACCGAATGAGGCTGCCAGTTCATGGTCAGAGAACACGCACAAACGCCAGAACTAAAAGAGGGGCAAAGAAAACAGTTGCAGGGCGAGGGCAAAGGCGTGGCGTAGCGAAGAAATAAGGAGTTTATTTCCAACAAATGCCAAAGAGGAAGAGAATTCGCAAAATCCATAAAAAAGTCGGCGAAGGCAAGGCTTATATCCAATCCACTTTTAATAACACGACCATTACCATTACCGATATGCAAGGTGACGTTATTGCCTGGGGGAGTTCTGGTCTTGCTGGATTCAAGGGTTCCAGAAAGGGTACTCCCTACGCTGCACAACTAGCTGCCAGAGATGCAGCGCACCGAGCAATAAGTGGTGGCATGCGCCGAATCGAAGTTTATATCAAAGGTCCGGGTAGCGGGCGAGAGGCAGCTATTCGCGCCTTACAAGCTTCCGGTATTACCGTCACAGCTATTAGAGACGTGACTCCTATTCCCCATGACGGCTGCCGTCCACGAGGAAGGAGAAGAGTATAAAATGGCGCGTTATACAGGCCCAGCTTGCCGCCTATGTCGCCGCTTCGAAGTCAAGTTAATGCTCAAAGGCGAGAGGTGTTCCACCCCTAAATGTCCTTTAGAGAAAAGAAACGTTCCCCCCGGGGGGCGTGCTACAACTCGAAGGCGCAGCAGGGTCTCCGACCGCGGACTTCAATTGCGCGAAAAGCAAAAGGTGCGCTTTTGCTACGGTGTACTTGAGCGGCAATTTCGCATATTTTTTAGCGAAGCCAAAAAAGGTCCTGGTACCACTGGAGACGACCTTCTCATTCTGTTGGAGCGAAGATTAGATAATGTAGTGTATCGTCTGGGCTTTGCTGATTCACGTGCTCAAGCTAGGCAAATAGTTCGGCATGGTCATGTATTTGTCAATGGTCTCAAAACAAATATTCCTTCCTTTCTGGTGAAATCGGGTGACGTTGTAAAGTGGCGGGATGCCAGCACAAAAACAGAATATTACAAAAGAGTAACTGAGGAGATTGAGGAAAAATTTGTTCCTAGCTGGTTAAGCTTGGACAAGGAAAGCATGACAGGCAGGGTGCTAAATCTGCCTGGTAAGGACGATATCGAAGCTGGATTTAATGCAAAAGCTATTATTGAATACTACTCGAGGTGAGTTATGCCGGAATTGGCTATCCCCACAGTAACCTGTGCAGAAGGCACCAAGAATTATGGTCGTTTTCTCGCTGAACCCCTGGAGCCAGGTTTTGGCACCACCCTAGGCAACACCTTGCGACGTGTGCTTCTCAGTTCTCTACCTGGTGCTGCGGTGACATGGGTCAAGATAGAAGGAATTCACCATGAATTTTCTCCAATCCCTAATGTTAAAGAAGATGCTATGGAGTTCTTAATGAATATCAAACAATTGAGACTCTGTCCTCTTTCTCATCGAGCCGGGCAGCTGACTCTGGAAGCAGCAGGTGAAGGTAAGATATGTGCTGGTGATATTAAACCATCGGCTGATTTTCAGATTGCCAACCCCGAACTTTATTTAGCTGCTCTGGATTCCCCACAAGCCAAGCTTTATGTGGAACTTAACGTGGAACTGGGGAGAGGTTATATACCGGCCAAATCAGCTGACGGTTTGCCTGTGGGAGCATTGCCCATAGACGCCATCTTCACTCCAGTGCGGAAGGTCAATTTTTCTGTGGAATCTGTAAGACCTGGTCAGGAGGGAAGTCCAGAATTGCTCATCCTAGAAATTTGGACCGATGCCACCATCTTTCCCTGGGAGGCACTCAGTCAAAGTGCTAATATCTTAATTAATCAGTTTTCTTCATTCAGAGACCTCGAAGTTCCCATGGCCAAAGAATTGTCCATTGTGCCCGAGCAGTATGATACAACTCTGGAAGAATTAAATTTATCAACTCGCTCCTATAATAGCTTGAGGAGAGCGGGTATTTCCACTCTGGGACATCTTATAGAGAAAAGTAGGAACGGTTTGCCACCATTGCCTGGTCTGGGATCAAAGTCTCGAGCCGAAGTAGAAGAGCTAATGATAAAAATGGGCTTTCCTGTTCCTGATAAGACAAAGGAATGAGACACAAGCTGGCAGGACGGAAACTAAGTCGGACATCAGAGCACAGGTGGGCTTTATACCGAAATCAAATTGCCGCGCTCCTGACCCACGAAAAAATCACCACCACCGAAGCTAAAGCTAAGGAGGTTCGCGGTTTAGTGGAAAAGATGATTACTTTAGGTAAGAATGGCAGCCTTGCCTCGAGGCGGGAAGCCTTGGCTGTTATTACTGATAAAAAAGTGGTTGATAAGTTATTTACCGAAATTGCTCCGGGTTATGCTGAACGTAACGGGGGTTATACAAGATTGTTAAGACTGGGACCCCGCTCTGGGGATAACGCGCCTATGGTTCAAATTGAACTGGTCAAATAAATTTGTTTTGCTAATAGAATATGATGGCACACAATATCATGGCTTTCAATGGCAGGTTGGCTTGCCTACCATTCAAAGTGAGCTGGAGCAAGCTATAAGACGACTTTTCGGGCGAAGTAGCCGGGTCATGGCAGCTAGCAGAACTGATGCCGGTGTGCATGCCAAGGGACAAGTGGTGAGCTTCTGGGCGAAATCCACATTCAATACTATGACCATAGTTAAAGCACTAAATTATTATTTACCTGGAGATATCGCAGTCAAAGCAGCTTACAGGACTAGCGATGATTTTAATGTCCGACGCAATGCTTCGAGCCGGAAATATCATTATTATATTTTGAATAGCAATACTCGATCACCGTTTAGCCAGAGATACGCTTTACTAGTACCCAAAATGCTAAACATACAGGTGATGAACGAGGCTTGCCAGCTTCTACTGGGTGAGCATGATTTTGCTTCCTTTATCAGTTCTCTAGATGACAACCGAAGCACGCTGCGTAATGTTTATGAAGCGGGAATCGACGATGCCATCAACGGCCCCCTCCCTTCAGGCGAGAGGAATAAGCAGAGGTTTGTCATCTTTCACATCGTGGCTAATTCCTTTTTACCTCACCAGATACGCAGTACTGTAGGTCTTTTAATCAGATTAGGTCTGAATAATATAGGCATCGAAGATTTTCATGATATAATGGAGGCGAGGAGTTTAGGTTTAGCTGGTCCTGTGGCTCCTGCGTGTGGCTTATGCCTTATGAATGTCAATTATCCTACGCCATTAGGAAGTTAGGCCTTTCCCGATTTTATCGAAAGAGATGAAAACTTATAGCCCTAAAGCAAAAGACATCAAGCGAGAGTGGCGGGTGATTGATGCTATGGATAAAACTTTGGGGAGGATGGTGACACAGGTAACTAGTTTACTTATAGGCAAGCATAAGCCGATTTACGCCCCTCATATTGATACCGGCGATTATGTTGTGGTAATTAATGCCGCTAAAGTGAAAGTAACTGGCAAGAAAGCTAAACAAAAGCTTTACTATAGACACTCAGGTTATCCCGGCGGCTTAAAGAGCCAAAGCTTTGAGGAATTACTTAATAAAGACCCCGCCCGTGTGATTGAACTTGCGGTCAAAGGAATGTTGCCTCATAATAGTTTAGGCAGAGCCATGTTTAAGAAACTGAAGGTTTATCCTGGAAATGAGCATCCTCACCAGGCTCAAATTTCCGCTCGCCCCCACAAGCAGAGCGCAGAATCGCGAACAACCGGGAAAGAAGAAGGTGAAACATCATAAAAGGAAGGATGATAACTTATGAGCGAGGAAAGTTACATTTGGGGAACAGGTAAACGCAAGTGCGCTATAGCCCAGGTCAGGCTTTTCCCCGGCGAGGGAGAGATAATTGTCAATGACAAGCCTTACCAGGAAGTTTTTACTCGCCCCGAGTATCTCCGTATGATTGAACATCCTTTACTGGCCAACGACAACATGGGGAAATTTCGTATCACAGTGAAAGTGAATGGCGGCGGCCTCACCGGGTGGGCTGGAGCTATTCGCCATGGCATCGCTCGAGCTCTCGCCAAAGAGAACGAACTACTTAAGCCCATGTTGCGTAAAGAGGGTCTGCTTACCCGGGATGCCAGAATCAAAGAACGTAAAAAATACGGGCTCAAACGGGCTCGCAAGGCACCACAATACACCAAACGCTAACTATACTGCGACTTACCAATCGGCAGCACGCTGATGTTCTGGGGATTTTCCTTCACTGACCCAGACAAGAAGAACAGCTATAATATTAGCCTGCTGGGGATTAGTCTAGCGGTAGGACGACTGACTCTGGACTACTCCGAAGCGAACAGACTGTTAAGCGATTTCATCAAATCTCGACGGCAAAGCCTATCTCCCAGAACAATCGATTTCTATACACGTATGCTGAGCAATGACAGCCCAGTCCTTGGCATTGATATCAGTGGGCAAGACATCCAGCAATTTCTTAATAACTTGCAGTGTACTAACGGCGGTAGACATGGCTATTATCGTGCTCTAAGAACATTCTACAGGTGGCTATATTCTCCTAAGTCAGGCTATAGACTAAATCCCCAGGATAATCCAATCCTTCGCATTGAAGCGCCCAAAATAGATAAAAAAATCCTGCCATCATTAACGTTGAACCAAGTGGATTGCTTAATCGGAACGGCAAACAACTTAAGAGACAGAGCCATTATCTAGCTCTTTGCTGATTCTGGTATGAGACTGAACGAACTTGTCCATATAAGAACTCAAGATATAGACTGGGAAGACTACACGGTAACCATATGGGGTAAGGGTGGTAAGCAAAGGAAAGCTCCCTTTACCGACAGGAGCGCTAAATTACTTCGAGAGCTAGTTTCCCAGAATGGAACAGCAGCCAATATTTGACATATCGATTACCGGGGGAGTGGAGACAATGCTGAAGAGGCTCAAGGTAAAAAATGGATTGCCCTGCAACGCTCACACCTTCAGGCGAACCTTTGCCTCTAATCTACACCGTGCTGGACTTGATGTTTAGCATATTATGAGGTTAGGTGGTTGGGAAAGCCTGGACATGGTGCTAAGGTATATTAGGTCGGTTAAGTTCGAGGATAGTCTGTAACTTTATCGTAACATAACTACTCATTAGAGCGAGTTCATCGAGCAATCGAGCGAGTATATCTTTAAAATGATAATATTCCATAGACTTCGCCGCCTATGCCCCAAAAATCGCCTTTAAAGTGTCTCTGGCACGATTCTAGTAACTAGTTGAACTCCACTTTGGAGTGAAACGAGAGAGTGCTTCCACTTTTACCACTAACCAAGCTCTTATATGAGATTGCACAGAGATTAGACAGTAACGATAACAGTGGTACCAGAGCAATAGAATCAGCAATAGGGATAAGAACAACAATATTCAACTAAACGTGATATGGAAATATACTTATTATAGTGAAGTTTGAGGATGTGTTAGCCGTCCGAAGCTCCTCTTTTAGAGCAATGCGTCTAACTAGATAATATGACGAGCAAGGGAGCCTCCAAATAGACTCCCTCTTTTTATTTTCCTAGTGTCCTCTGGGTTATACTCACTTAATTTAAGGGGATAATGCATAAGTCCCAAAATCCCATTCAGTATCATAAGGAGCTGCATCTAGTACGATAACGATTGAAGCACTCATAATTGGTTCAATAGAAGTAAGCTTCACTCTGACAACACCTCACGAATTAGCGTATATAGCATCAACACCAGTATCTGGCCAATATGCTGCACCATTTGGAAGCCTTACGTAATATTGTTGGCCTGGTGTTGCACCCTTTAGAACAAGTGAGAGTTTAATGTAGTTATCACGGGTTCCTTGCAGAGACACTGAACTTGTTTCAGTACCGGGGATGATCCCACCACCCCATACGTATGAGTCTCCTTTTGCTTGTTTAGCAGCAAATGCAGGTGTTGTCAATGTAACATGCATTACAAGCACAAGTAATAGTGAGATAAGTAATCTAGACTTCATAAAACTCCTCCTTTATTTATATTTGTTATTGATGTATATGCTTCTATATTAAAATTCACCTCCTTTCAAAACACAAAACCGACCCTATTTAAAGTTTAAGGTCGGTTTCACTATTGGCTCCCTGCCACCCAGGTTACCAAGTACAGGCGACAGTTCAAAGCCACCCTTGTTAGTTTAAGACTCCCTGCTAGATTATATCAGCTATCAACGAAAGGTCAAGATAAACGGACTTAACTTTACTTAACCATTTCAACAAGGTTTTCAACATATCCCTTATTTTAAGGTTGGAATATAAACACTTGTGTGAGAAGTAAGCACTATCCTATTAGGCACGGTGCTTCTAAAATTGGCTCGATGACCAGTGTTGTCTAAGTGGCAGGTACTCAAAGCTGGATTGTTCACAAGACAAGGGGGTGCCCCAAGGGCATAATTGCTACCTACATTTCAACGTCAAAAATGGAGACCTGAAGCTAATGGAGTAATAACGATAATACCATAGCAATAAAAACAGCAACGACTCATAACAGTAGAAGTGGTTCACGTAGCGCCGAGCCCAAAATTTGAAATAGTGGTTATGTCACCAGATTTTTATCCCTTTTATTTGCTTTAAGTAAACGTTGGTTGAAATCAAGAACCAGGGGGCCTTAGCCCTTACTTTCCTTAAGTTCCGTCGGAGATAAAGCCTCAAGCAGTTTTTCTACTCTGTAAGGCGCTTGCCCCCCTCTGGCAATCAGTTCAGCCATGAGCTGTCCAGCACTCAAGCTTAACATTATACCAGAGGGACCGAATCTGCTAGCCAGATAAACATTGCCCCATTCGGGATGACGACCCAGCACAGGCTGCAGTCTTAACCCGGGAGCCCAGCACTCCAGGTCACCTCTATGTTCGACTATAGAACCATTTTCTATCTCGGGGAATAAATGTGTTCCCATTTCTATCGATAAAATCTTGCTCTCTTCGGTCAGTGAACTATCAAAATTTGTTACCAGGTCAGGCCATCCCTTAAAACCATGCAGAAGGACTTGATTGTCAATCTCGGGGATAATGGCTCCTTTCGTCGTCCCGATACTATAAGGAGGTAATGGGCAAGGTAACTCAACTCTTATACACTGTGCTCTGGATAGTTGAACGGGTAACTCTTTACCCAGCCACGAGGTTGCCTGCCCAATCCATGGCCCCATGGCCAGGACTACTTCAGTGGCCTCAACCTCAGTCCCACTAGCCAGGACCACCGAGGTTACCTTGGAACCCTGGCTACCGAATCCCACTACATCGCCGCTGCGGATAGTACATCCCATTCTCTCAGCGGCTTGTGCCAGACACAGGGTGTATTTATAAGGCTCAACTTTGAAATTAGGAAGACCAAGACCTCCCTTGATTTTTCCCTTGATTTGTGGATTAATGTTGGGGAAGATAGCTTGTAAATCATCTGACTTCAAACAATCCCCCTCATAATAGCCGACGCTTCTAATGGCGGATAAAAACTCCCTGTAATTCTCTTCTACTTCTTCCGAGAGAGCGATACGAATGAAAGGCAGCTCGCGATATCCCACATCAATTCCCCCTATTTCCTCCAGTTCGCGGATGGCTTCAGGCAGCCTGTGGTAACCGAGCCAGTAAAATTCGCTCACACGTCGGTCATATTCACGCCTTTGAGCTATTTCACCAAGAAATTTCGCACCGGTTCGTATTGTCAACCTGTCCTCAGTAACATCCAAACCTGTTAAAGACCAATTTTCAGGAGGATAAGACCAAACACCCCAAGCTTTTCCTGAAGCTCTACTAGCGATGCCTTCCCTATCAATTATTTGAGAAGTGATGCCAAGCCTGGCCAAATGATAGGCTACAGAACATCCAGCAGCGCCCGCCCCCACGATGATAACTCCATCTTTAATAGACATTACAATTTCCTTTCTATCTTCTATATTCTCAAGTTTTTTATCACTGGCTGTGCTTATACATACTCTTTATATGCTAACTAAGAGGCTTATGAAGGTGTCTCAAGCTGGGAGCTAAAGTTCTTATACTCTACTATCTTCGCCGCTGTCCTATGAATCCTTTCTGTTGATGGCAAACTGGGCACTCTTACCATAATATATGGACTTCGTAATAGACTCCTTGCCACAGCATTCCAGTCTTCAGTTTTGAAGTCATTAGCCTAATATATTGCAGCCAAATGTTTGTAAGAACGGATACAGGTATATCGCTATTTTGCACTTTGTTTCCTGTCACAACCGACGCAAGGCTGGTAGACGTAGAACTGCCACCAGGATAAACACAGTGCAAATAAGCGAGCCAGCTATCACAGCCACAGGCAGTCCAACCCAATCAGTAGCCGCCCCTAGCATAAGACTGCCTATGGGTGGCAGTTGCCAGCTAATGAGAAACAGTCCCATTACTCGGCCTCGATACTGGTCGGGAATAATAGATAGCAAAAGTGCATTTGTCACTGCGCCGAAAATTCCATTGGCTCCGCCGATGATAACAGATAGAACCAACGAAAGGGGAAAGAACCGTGACATAACAAACAGGATTAGCGTTACCGTGAATGTTAAGGCGCTGCCAATCAGCAGCCATCCCTTGCGCTTGAAGTTCCCCAATTTAGCTACAGTAATAGCTCCACCCAGACCTCCAGCCCCTACCGCCATCATAAGTTGGCTATAGCCAGCTTCTCCTAATCCAAGGACATCCCGGGCAAAGACCGGCATAAGCCATACGTAAGGTAGAGCAAACAAAGATACCACAGCCATCAGCAGAATTAGCATCAATACCACTTTGTTGCTTTTGATGTAGCTCAGACCCTCCTTGATATCTTTCCCAATACTTGTCCGCCTGGTTGTTACCGTAGCTGGTGACCGCATAAGGTATATCAATACAAGTGCCACCACGGAGGCTATCCCGGCACCATAAAAAGTGCCACCTAGAGCCACGAAACCCATCAGGACTCCTGCTATAGCCGGCCCAACAAAGCGGCTTATCTGCCAAGCGAGGGTATTCATCGCCATGGCATTCATCAAGTCATCGGGCGTGACCAGGCTGGGTATGATAGCCATGGAAGCTGGGTCTGTTAGGGCCCACACAGTGCCAAGAAGCACAGAAATTGTGGCGATATGCCAAATTGCGATTACCCCGGTAGAGGTGAGGGCGGCCAGCAGAAAGGTCAGGAGGGCTGAGAGGCCATGTCCAAAAAGCATCAGCTTACGTCGGTCAAATCTGTCAGCATATAAACCACCAAACGGCGAGAGAAACAGCGCAGGAATGCCTACGATAAAAGAAATCATACCCACCCAGAAGGCAGAGTCGGTTAATTGCAGAACCAGCCAGCCCTGAGCCATTACCAGAATCCAATAGCCCGAAAATACGACAAGATGGTTTACCCACAGCAAGCGGTAGTTACGGTGCCGAAGGGAGCGGAAAACCTGAATCCCTCTGCTGTTAGCTAGAGCGTTTTTCATAAGAGCATCTCTCGACTATCTCATATAGTGAGCATCTAATTTGACATCAGCGCTTCTCAGCGGACTATTGCTAAGCTTCACCCTGTCATTTCTCTCAATTTATGCCTTTCAATCCTTTCATATCCAGGCAATTTACTATCCAATGTCACACACAGGACTCCGGTTTTCATGAACTCATGCAATTTTCCTTTTCTTAATCTGATGCAAAATAGCCTGACGAAACTATAACCCCAAAATTCAGAATACTCATTATAGCAAGTTATCTTTATAGCTGTTATAGGGAGGCAGAGGGATTTAAGAGTTGCCCTCTACAATCGCCTCATTTGCCACTGAGAGGCTAAAGAAGGGGCATGAAGTTTGCTATCAGGAGTAAACCCAGCTTTCCTTTCTGTTTTGGGTGTGGTGATGTTCAATTATTCAAATGTTTTCAAATCATTTAGTAGGTATTTGGTTTGATTGTTA
>Ga0180433_10011856_pt1 | contig 10277 bp, 8 predicted proteins | sample SS_ome_8_FD_132980 | JGI IMG/M metagenome (GOLD analysis project Ga0180433, IMG submission 132980) | Hypersaline lake sediment archaeal communities from the Salton Sea, California, USA - SS_1_D_1 metaG | ecosystem: Environmental > Aquatic > Non-marine Saline and Alkaline > Hypersaline > Sediment...
CCATGAACTCCAGTCCATGAAACTTCTCCAAAAGCAAACAGATTTTTAATTTCAGTTTCACCTTTTAGGTTGGTTTTTACTCCTCCACAACTGTAGTGAGCTGCAGGAGTTATTGGGATTAAGTCTTTTGTAAGGTCTAAGTCGTATTTTTTCAGGTTTTTATAGATTTGAGGAAATCTGGACTTAATTTCGTCTGGGGATTTGTGAGTGATGTCCAGATAAACAGGTCCATTTTTTTCTTCTTCATAAATTGCTTTTGCAACAATGTCACGAGGGGCTAACTCTTTGAGTTTGTGATATTTGTGCATAAACCTTTGCTTTTTGTAGTTTTTTAGATACGCACCTTCACCCCTAAGAGCTTCAGTTATTAAAAATTTAGGATTTTTTTTGATGTTAAGTGCTGTTGGGTGGAATTGAATGAACTCAAGGTCTTTGAAGTTTAATTTTGCTCTGTGAGCCATTCCAATACCGTCTCCGGTGGAGATTTGTGGATTTGTGGTATGTTTATATATTTGTCCTAGACCACCAGTTGCAAGGACAGTATTTGCGCTAAAAATATTTTCAATTTTACTGTTTTTTATAACCTGAACTCCATAACATCTTTTATATTTAACAATTAGATTCAGTGCAAAGGTGTGCTGGAAGATTGTAATGTTTTTGTTGTTTCTGATCTGTTTCACAAGTGTGTTTTCGATCTCTTTCCCAGTATAATCTCCTACAAAAGCAATTCTTCTTTTACTATGACCTCCTTCTTTTGTTAAAAGGATTTTACCCTGGTGAGATTCGAATGGGACACCAAACTCAAGTAACCTCTGTATGGCTTTTGGTCCATTTTTAACCATATATTTAACTGCACCGATTTTATTGTGATACGATCCTGCTTTTAAGGTGTCTTCTATGTGTTTATCGAAGTTGTCGGTTTGGTCTAAAACTGATGCGATACCACCTTGAGCGTAGTTTGTAGTAGCGTCAACCAGTTTTTTTTTAGTAATAATAAGAACCTTACCCTGCTTGGCTGCATGAAGGGCAAAGTTGAGTCCTGCGATTCCTGAACCTATGATTATGTATTTATACATTTAATTATGAGTATTTACAATAGAATTATACACGAAAAAGTGCTATAATAAGAGGATAAATAAAAAAATAACATGACCTCTTTTGAATGTAAAATTCAAACTGATGAAAGCGGTAAAAAGAAACTGTCTTGTCCTGCAAATCCTGAATTTCAGAAATTATATACAAAAATAGATGAAAAAATAAATAAAATTGAAGAGAAAATAGAATCTCTAGATGAGTCAGACCCAAAAAAAGCAGAATTAAGTAAGTTGATACCTAGTTGGAGGGAATTAAAGAAAAAGATTGATGAAAAGTTGAAAACTGAAACAAAATCTGAAGAGTTTTTAGAGCGTCTTTATGATAAATTATCTGAATTTGCACAAAAGAATGAAGAACAAATTAAGGAGTTTGAACTAGTGGAAGGAAATAAACGAAATGATGCTACAGAAGAGGATAATAAAAAAATGTTAAGAATAGTGAATGACGATGAATTAACAAATCTTGAAGCTGGATATGCAGAAGTATTAAGTAATGTTACAAGAGTAAAAGATTTATTAGAAAATATTCAGACGTTAGAAAATTTTCAAGAAAAATGGAAATTTGAAATCAGTCCTAATCTGTATATTAGTGAGAATGAAGAAGGTCTAGAAGCTTTTTATATTCATTTTAATACAATTTCACCGGAATTGGATTTTAATATTATCTTCGATATTTATAATCCGGAAGATATTAAGTTGGAAGGAGAGTATTATACTCAGCCGATAAATTTAGACAATTTTAATACAGATTTTTTGTCTTATTTTGAGAGAGATTTATCAATGGAAAAAGGGAAGGTGCTTATTGATAAAAGAGTACAACAAATAGGTATGGCATTAGATAATTTGAGAGAAAAATATCCGAATTTAAGTTGCCAAAAAGGGAGTTTTAAAGAGATTGAGGAAGGTGAAGATGTTTCAAAATATGTTATGTATAATGTTAATGTTGAATTTAATCAACAAAAATATGTTATTTATATTTCGCAAGATCTAGCAAGTGATAAGTTATCAATAATTTTTTCCAGTGCTGAAGCTGGAGATATGTTTGATGTTACTTTTAGTAATAACCTGGATGATAATTTAGAAGAACAACTTGATCAGGCTTTGTCTAATATAGAAAAGCTCCAAGATGTACGAGAAGTTTTTAAGAAAAAGGGTAAATTATTAGGTTATTTTTTAGAATCTGATTTTAGTGATCCAAAAGAAGATTTTTGGTTGTTAAAAGATAAAGAGGGGCAAGTTAGATATAAATTTAGTTATCAGAAAAAGAAAGTTGGTGCAATTAAATGTTGGAGTGAAAGTATTCAGGAAAATATATTAACTGAAGAGAAAGTTGATTTAGGTTTTAAAGAAAGAATGGCTAATATTGTTAAAGAGATGCCAGGTAAAATAAAAGAAGAAAAAGAAAAGGCTAGTAGTATGATTTTACAGAATGCTAAGGAGTATATAGAAAGTATTGGTTTATCACATCGACTAGAAGCTGTACAAGTTGGTAAAAGTGATGTTGATATTCGTTTGAAAGCAAATGAAAAAGCTCTGTCTGGTTTGGTTGTAGCTTCACTTTTTATTCCACCTAAAGCGAAAGATAAAGCTCAAGTGCAGTTTTTGGAATTTTTCGGAAATAAAGGATTTACTGAATCTCGAGAAATGTCTTTAGTTGAATTAAAAAAAGTGTTGATAAACAAAATTAATGCACTTCCTTCAATTGATAATGTGGTTCGAATGTTAGAATCATTACAAATTTCCTCTAAATTTGATGTTTCTAAAAATTTATCTGTTAATTCTGATTCAGTAATAAATATTTCTCATCAAAACAGTCGATTAGAGATATATGTAAATCCAAATAAAATAACTCCAATTTCTATTAAAGTTTTTGAAGCAGGTGTCCTTCAGAAAGAACTGAATTTTAATCAAAATGGTGAATCTTTAAAGGAGGAAGTTGAAGTGTTTCTAGGTAATTGTGAGGAAAAATACAATATTCAGGAAATATCCAAGGAATCTGATTTCCCTAAAAACAGAATTGCCAGCATAAGGTCTTGGTTCATGAAAGAACATCCGGTTTTTAAAGAGTTTGAATTCAGTGATGTTGTTGAAAAAGAAGATAGTTACTATTTTACTTTTATAGATAAAGATGATGTTAAAATTGGGATATTTATGGATAAAAAAATCCAAAAAGAATTTGGTTTGGTGAATTTAATAAAGGAAGTTTGGAGGGAGATACAGTTTTTATTAGAGATGAATCAAAATTATTGGATAAAGTGGCGGAGTTTTTAGGTGTTGAAGTGACCAATCCAAAAAATGAGATAAAAGAAAAGGTGCTAAAAAAATGGGGAAGTAACGTTGAAGAAAAGAAACCTTCGTCTATTCCTAAAGCAAAGAGTAAAGAGAAAAGTCAGAAACACGATCAATATCGGGAAGAAATTGCTGAAAAAATTAGAAAAGTGGGAAAAGTGGCAGATGTCAAAACAGCTTATGGAATACTTCAAAAAGTACTTCAAAAGAGAGATAAGGAATTAAAGAAACGTGGATCTTTAAGTAAAAGTTATGAAAACAGGGTTAATGTCTGGAGAGAAGCTTTTTTCCTAACTTTAAATCCTATAAACGAGGAGGAAAAGAGAATGATTATAGAACAGTTTGACCATATTAGTAGAGCTGGTACAAGACTTCATGAAGATCCTGTTAAGTTGTCGGAAATTGTGGCCAGAAGGATTGTATTGGAGATGATGCCTTTGCATAGCGTAACAGATTCTTTTACTAAATTGCAGTACATTATTAGATGTCGAAAGGAAGGTCGTTCTCCGGGGGTAGATACTCTTGGTTATGACATTCCACCAAAAGCTATTGCAGAGTTAAGACGAATGTTAATTGAGATGGAGCCAAAAGATGAAAGTGAGAAAAAGATTGTTTTGGATCAAATTGAAGCTGTTATAGAAAATCGTGATCAGGCTAAGGAAGGTTTTTTACTTTCAGAAAAAGATTTGAAGTCAAGAAAAAAGAAAGTTCAAAAGCTAAGGTTTGGTTTAAGGGGAATGATTGATAAATGGTTGCAATAAGTAGACATATAGCTTTTCATGTTTTATAATTTATGGCGTTATATATCTATTTAAAGTACATGAAAAAACCTGAACTTTTAATGCCGGCTGGGAATTTGGAAAAGCTTAAGACTGCAATTATGTATGGAGCTGATGCAGTTTATGCTGGTGTGCCTGCAACAAGTTTACGAATGCGGGTGAACCAGTTTAATGAAGATGATTTGAAAGAAGGTGTTAAGTATTGTCATGAAAGAGGTAAAAAGATTTACATAACTTTAAATATTTTTCCTCATAATGATAAGCTTGAGGTTTTGAAGGATCATTTGAAGTTTTTGAATGAGCTTAAGCCTGATGGAGTTTTGGTTTCAGATTTGGGAGTTTTTAAGCTGGCGCAGAAGTATGCACCGGATGTTGATATTCATATAAGTACCCAAGCGAATATTGTGAATTCTGAGACAGTGCGGTTTTGGAAGGAGCTTGGAGCTACAAGGGTAGTTCTTGGGAGGGAGTTGTCTTTGGGGGAAATTGCTGCAATTAGGAAAGATGTTCCGGATATTGAACTTGAATGTTTTGTGCATGGGGCAATGTGTATGAGCTATAGCGGAAGGTGCTTTTTATCTATGTTTTTGACAGGAAGAGACGGGAATCAGGGAGATTGTGCGCAAAGTTGTCGGTGGAAGTATAAGGTTTATCAGCCGTCAGGTAAAAATGCAGAGGAGTGTAAGGATTTATATTTAGAGGAAGAGCTTCGGCCAAATCAGATGATGCCAGTTTCTGAAGATAAAAATGGTACTCATATCATGTCTTCCAAAGATTTGTGTATGCTTGAGCATTTAAAGGAGTTATGGGATGCTGGTGTGGTTTCATTTAAAGTAGAAGGAAGGGCAAAGACAGAGAACTATGTGGCGACAGTAGCCAAGGTTTATAGAGAGGCTATTGATGATATGATTGAAGGGAAGGATTTTGATAAAGGACTGCTGGAGGAACTTTTTGCAGTTTCCAACAGGCAGTTTTTTACAGGATTTTTCTTTGGGAAACCGGATGAGAATTCACACCAAATAGCAGAAAATATTTCCTACTCTTCGCATAAATTTATTGGGATTATAAAGGGCTATGAACAAGAAAAAGGGCTGACAAAGATTGAGATTAGAAATCGTTTGGAAAAGGGGAGTGAGGTGGAGATAGTTTTGCCGGAAAAAGTGGTTAAGGTGAAGGTTGAGGATATGTTTAATGATAAATTTGAACCACAAGACGTTTTGCATGGTGGAGTTGGGGAAGGGTATTTGAAGTTGCAACAAAAGTTATCTGAACGAGCAATTATTCGTCAGAAAGCGGATTAGCAAGATTAGGAATTAAATGCTGACGCATTTAATTCAATCCCAAAACTTCAAATCATTCCACCCATCCTTTAACGACTCACCAATTTCATCAAAGTCTGGAACTACTTTTTCGATAAACTCTCTTAAAGCTTCCACGTTGCTGTTTACCATGTCGTAGAGGTACCAGGTGATATAAAGAACTATTGCAAGCGGAATAATGGTCATTAAAGTATGATAAAGCATTCTCCAGTTATCTCTTTTTCGATCTTTTCGCATTAATGTGTACATTTTCTCTAATAAATCGCTGTTTTTATTTATTGCTGAAATCAGTTCATCGGTTTTTGATGACTGTTGTTGTTCTGGTTGCTGGGGTTGCTGGGGAATTTGCCCAGGTGGCATATATTCGTTCATACTTATGTGATTAAGTTTGCTTCTTTTAATATATTAATTATATTTTCTGACTTTCCTGCCAGGTCTTCTTTTTCGTTGCTTGTTTCTGCTGTTGTATCAAAAGTCACGTCAGCGCATTGCATGTATAGATCTTTTCTTTCTTCCCAAACTTCTTTCATTTCATCCAAATCGTTATTATTTTCAGTTAGTTTTGGTCTTTCTAAAGATTTTTGGATCCTTTCGACCAAAATTTCAATATTCCCAGTTAACAACACAAAGATTCCGTTCTTTTTTAAAGCTTTAACATTTTCATCATCCAAAATTATACCTCCACCAGTACTAATGACATAGTTATCTAACTCTCCAACTTTCTTGGCCATAGCTTTTTCCAGATTTCTGAAATATTCCCAACCATACTCTGCTACAAGTTCTGAGATTTTTTTACCTTCCTGTTTTTCAATTTCTTTATCTGTATCTATAAACTCCATTTCCAACTTTTCGGCTAGTGTTGTACCGATAGTTGTTTTACCTGTTCCTCGCATTCCGGTTAAAACAATGTTCATTTTAGTGTTTGATTAAATGTCTATAATAGGTGATGAGTGGAATTGTTAAAAGTGTAGAAATACTTGCTAAAATAATTGGCCACTCAAAACCAAATTTATCTCCAATCGGCCCAAAAATCAAGGAACCTGCAGTGGTACCTATGATGACGACGAAAATTACAACACCTAGATTTCCCCCAAGTCTAGCGGAAGGGAACAGTTTTGAAATTCCATGATAAAGGAAAATAAACATAACTGCATCTCCAACTTCATGTATTACTCTTCCTATAAAAGATGGATATAGAGAAGGGTATGCAGACATTAAATATCCAGCACCTGAAAGTAGGAGTCCGAAATATAATAAATTAATAGATTTAGAACCGTTTTGAACTTTTCTTGAAGCAATTATTGCCGGTAAAGACATACACGCTACACCAAGACCTATATATAACCCCATTGCTTTTGTGGAAAGACCTAAATTATTTTTTAGAAATGGTCCGTAAGCTACATCTTCTGATCCAAAATGGAGTGCAAATAAGAAAAAGATTACAAAAAACAAAAGGATTTCTTTTTTAAAAATGTCATTTTTATATTCGAGTATTTTAAATGAGAAGGTTGCTCTGGAACTTAAGAATGCAGCAAGGATAAGATTTGTAAGTAGAAGAACTGAAATGGTTAAAACAATTGTTTTTAAAGGTAAAAAAGTTTGTAAATATCCACTTGCAATTACTCCGGCACCGTAGGCAAATTGTGAAGCTCCTAAGAAGTGTCCTATTTTTTTACTATCATTTTGTACTTTTTCAGATTTTAAGAAAAAGCTGTCTATTGAGATCTTAAATAAGTTCCTTCCCAGTCCTCCAATTGTAAAAGCAGCAAGTATTACATAAAAATTTTCGGTAATTATTACTCCAAAGACAAAGAGCGACATTAAGACAACCCCTAACATTACAAGTTTTTTGGAATTTACCCGATCGTTAATAAATCCTGACGGTAAAGTGTTTATAAGTCCAGCTAAAGAAAAAGCCCCGAATATAATTCCTAATTGCCATCCAGTAATTCCTATCGACAACAGGTATGGTGCCCAGAAAAAGTGCATTGAGTAAAGCAGGAAGCTGTTTAAGCTTTTGATAATGATCGGAAGTTTTTCAGATCGGAAAGACATTTGGTTATTTTAATTGGCTTAATGAAAGCGTTTAGAGCTTTAATTTTACCAGAAAATTAATTTTTGTAAATGCTAGAGAGGTCTTTCCAGAAATTTGGATATGTTTTGTTCACACAGTCAGGATTTTTGATTTTAATTCCAGGAATTTTTGTGCCAAGTACGGCAAAACACATGGCCATGCGGTGGTCATCGTAGGTATTTATGGCTGCACTATGCAGTTTTTCTGGATCTCCATTTATTATTATTCCAGATTTTAACTCTTTTACATCTGCGCCAACCTTTTTAAGCTCTGTTGCTAGCGCTTTTAAGCGGTCGCACTCTTTTACTCTCAAATTTCCCAAGCCTGTGATGTGAGATTTTCCTTTAGCTAATGCGGCAAGGATCACAGCAGTCATCGCAGCGTCCGGAATTTCGTTTAAATCAATTTTTCCAAGTGGTTTGAGTATGTTAGGACCTTTTATTTTGATAGGGGCCTTAGAAACGATTTTTGAGCCCATTTTTTCTAAGACGCTTAGGAAAGCGATGTCTCCTTGTATAGAATTAAGTGTTAAGTTTTTAATGGTTATTTCGCTATTATGAAGTGCGGCTAATGCCAAGAAATAAGTTGCAGAAGAGGCATCTGCCTCAATTGTGTATTTTTGAGGTTTGAATTTTTGCGAACCTTTAATTTTGAATTTTTTTAAATCTTTGGAAGCTTGAATTTGGCATTTGAAGGCTTTTATAACCTCCAAAGTGGTTTTTATGTAAGGTTTTGAAGTTAATTTTGTAGTTACTGTGATCTCAGTATTTTTTTTTGCATACGGAGTTGTTAAAAGTAAAGCAGATAAATATTGAGAACTTATGTTTCCTTTAATTTTTGTTTTTCCACCTTCCATTTTTGATGGAAGAATTTGGAGTGGGGGATACCCAACTTTTTTTAAGAATTTTATGTTACATTTTAAAGGTTTTAGGCTTAAACAAAGGTCGTTGATCGGTCGTTGACTCATTCTTTTGTTCACAGAGAGGGTGAAATCTCCGTTTAAGAGGCATAAGAAAGCCAATAAGAATCGTGTAGCTGTTCCTGCGTTTTTAGTGTAAATTTTTTGTTCAAAGTTTTTAACTTTTTCAATTCCACCTGCGATTTTTAGAGCACCATTTTGTTTAGAAATTTTGTATCCCAATTTTTGTAAAGAATCTACCATAACTCTGGTATCATCACTGTCTAAAATGTTGTATAAAGTACTATTTCCAGACGCAAGGGCGCCGCAAATTAAAGCCCGGTTAGAAATTGATTTCGAACCAGGTATTTTTATACTTTTTTTAAATTTATTTTTGATTAATTTTATCTCCTTCATTATTTGTAGATTTTAATCGCAATGTCATCCCTAATTACAGCTTTCCCAATTTTTGTCACAAAAACCAGGTTCAACTTTTTACCTACACTTTTTTTATCCTTTTTAACAACTTCCAAAATTTTTCTGGACTCAAGTTTCCTTGGGATAGTAGTTTTAAGCTTATATTTGGTTAAAAGGTCTTTAATTGCTGCAACATTTTTATGGCTGATAATCTGATTTCGCAGTGCCAACTTATTAATGGCATGAATACCAATAGCAACAGCTTCACCATGCGGGATTTCATAATTAGAAATCTTCTCAAGCCCATGCCCGATTGTATGTCCATAATTTAGCAGCATCCTTAACTTTTTCTCTTTAACATCTTTTTTAACAATATTTGCTTTCACCATACAAGACATATACAGCATTTTTGTAACAGCTTTGCTTTTCACTTTTTTGATTTGATCTGAACTGTTTTCCAGATACTTAAATAAAGCTTTATCTTTAATGCATGCATGCTTGATAACTTCGGCCATTCCATTTTTAAACTCTTTCTCTGGCAAAGTTTTAAGAAGCAGGGGATCTATATACACCTTTTTTGGCTGATAAAAAGCACCAATTAGATTTTTCCCATACTCACTATTAACTCCAGTCTTTCCACCAATTGAAGAGTCGGTCATTGCCAAAAGTGTAGTTGGAATCTGCACAAAATTTATACCTCTCAAAAAAGTAGCAGCCACAAATCCTGCAATATCTCCAACAACACCTCCTCCAAGCGCAATAATACAGTCGCCACGCTTGTAGTCCTCTTTGATCATCTTTTCTAATATCTTTTCATATGTCTGTAAATTTTTATTCTTCTCACCTGAAGGAAATGCAATTATTGAAGATTTAATTTTTTTACCAGAAAGAGATTTCTGAAGTTTAGTACCATAAAGTTTTTTAACCTTAGTATCTGTGATAATACAGTACTTTTTGCCATACTCATTATCTTTAAGATCTTGGGCAATTTCCTCAAAAACTCCAGGTTTAATTATTATCTTGTACGATTTGTTCTCTTTCTTGTTAAGAGGAATTTGAATACTTTTTTGCATAAATAATGTTACTTAAGTGCATTATAGCTTTTTCCCAACAGCTTCGGCTACAGGTTTTAGCTCTTTCATCAACTCTTCAAACTGTTCTGGAAGCAAAGATTGGTCTCCATCACTCATAGCTTCTTCAGGTTTTGGATGAATCTCAATCATCAACCCATCAGCTCCACATGCAACTGCAGCTTTAGACATAGGTTTAACAAGTTTTCTTTTACCAGTACCATGACTCGGATCAACGATAATTGGTAAATGGCTTAACTCTTTAATTAAAGGTACAACATTCAAACTAAGTGTGTTTCTGGTAGCTTGTTCAAAAGTTCGGATTCCTCTTTCACAA
>Ga0180433_10011857_pt1 | contig 10274 bp, 11 predicted proteins | sample SS_ome_8_FD_132980 | JGI IMG/M metagenome (GOLD analysis project Ga0180433, IMG submission 132980) | Hypersaline lake sediment archaeal communities from the Salton Sea, California, USA - SS_1_D_1 metaG | ecosystem: Environmental > Aquatic > Non-marine Saline and Alkaline > Hypersaline >...
AACAAGGTTGATATAGGGGGGATTGCATTTGACAAGCTATTAGTATATACTAGGCGAAGGTGTTGTCCGAATTGGGTGCCGTGTTTCAGGATCACGGTCGAGTTAAAATGGCTTAGTGGTTTGTGGGACGTTATGTTTCTATACCCTCTTGGGGCACTAGAAATCTGTTAATACAGGGTCTTGAGGCGCAAGGTCGATCGGCAAGGGACAACCACCTGATGAAAAAGGAGGTCCGGTATTGGCTTTTGCGGACAAGATTCTGGTGTGTCGTGATTGTGGCGTTGAGTTCACCTTTACTGCTGGTGAGCAGGAGTTTTACGAAGCTCGTGGGCTTCAAAGTGAACCCAGTCGCTGCCCGGAGTGTAGAGCGGCAAGGCGACAAAGTCGCTATAGCGATTACGGAGCACCTCGCCAGATGTACCCTGCAGTATGTGCTTCTTGCGGCATTGAGACCGAAGTCCCCTTCGAGCCCAGGAGTGGGCGCCCGGTCTATTGCAAAGAATGCTTTGCCAAGTTAAGAAGTCGCCGCTAACGGTTGCATTCCTTGAGAAGCCGAGATGCCCTTCATACTTTATTTTAGTATGACGTCTCGGTTTCTCTTTATTGGGAGGATGCTATGAACATTGGTGCTTGCAAGGTGAGGCTTCGCCTGCCAGAGAATGCATCTCTCAAGGGTAAGCGGCAAATCTTAAAATCAATAACTGAGCGGGTGAAGAATCAGTTCAATGTCTCCATAGCCGAAGTTGACGAGCACGACCTGTGGCAACTGGTGACCTTAGGCATAACCTGTGTTAGCAATAGCCACCAGCACGCTAACGAGATGCTATCAAAGGTGGTTAATTTCATTGAGAAGAGCAGGTTTGATGCCGAGCTGCTCGACTATGAAGTGGAAATTATCCATGCCCTGTAGCGGTTGCTATGGATACTCTAGCCTTCTTGGATTATGTTAAAAACATCTCTGCCTATAAAGGGCAAGTGGTCCATGTTGAACAGGTGCCAAGCCGTGAGGCAAGCTATGCCGAGCTGGAGAAGCCCCTTCATGAGGTGCTCCAGGGCTACCTTGAATCATTGAGTTTATTTCCCCTCTACAGCCATCAGGCGCAGGCGATAAACACTGCCCGCTCAGGGGAGAACATCTTCGTGGTCACTCCAGCTGCCAGTGGCAAGACCCTTTGCTACAACATTCCGGTATTGGATAGGATGTTGCGAGAAAAGGGGAGTTGCGCGCTCTACGTTTTCCCAACCAAGGCACTGGCACAGGATCAGCTCCGGGGGTTGCAAGAGCTTGCTCAGCCGCTGGGGATAGGTTGCGCTACTTTTGACGGCGATACCCCGCCTGAGGGGCGGGGCGAGATAAAAAAGGCAGCCCAAATTGTACTCACCAACCCCGATATGCTTAATCTGGGCATCCTGCCCAATCATCAGTCTTGGTCTAGGTTTCTGCGGCGGCTGAAATATGTAGTGGTGGATGAAGCCCACATTTACTGCGGCGTCTTTGGTTCCCATGTTGCTAACGTACTGCGCCGGATGAGGCGGATCTGCGCTCTCTACGGCGCAAACCCTCAATTCATATGCTCCTCGGCCACCATTGCCAACCCCGAGGAGCATATCCAGAGGCTGGTGGGTCTCCCCTTTGAGGTCATCGATGAGGATGGCTCTCCCTATGGAGGAAAGGACTTCGTCTTCTGGAATCCGCCCATTATTGACCAGGCAAAGTCGGCGCGGCGCAGTGCCAATAGCGAGGCAACCTTCCTTTTCACCGAGCTAGTGGGAGGAGGGCTTCGCACTCTCACCTTTGCCAGGTCGAGAAAGATTACTGAGCTTATCTATATCTACGCCAGAGACCAGTTGGCCCGGGAGAAGCCAGAGCTTGCTTCCAGGATAAAGCCCTATCGCGCTGGCTATCTCCCTGAGGAGCGACGCCAGATCGAGCGGGAGCTCTTTGGGGGTGAGCTTTTGGGGGCGACGGCGACCACCGCTCTGGAATTGGGAGTTGATATCGGTGACCTCGATGCTACGGTGCTAACTGGCTATCCGGGAAGCATCACCAGCACTTGGCAACAGGCGGGGCGGAGTGGAAGGAGGGGTGAAAGGTCACTAAGCTTTCTCATCGGTTTAGATAACCCTCTTGACCAGTATTTCATGCGCCATCCCGAGGCCTTCTTCGGCAAGAGCTTTGAGAATGCCCTCACCAACCCGGAGAACCCTTATATTCTCAAGCCACATCTCCTGTGTGCTGCCTGGGAGCACCCTCTGCATGATGGGGATGGGGAGCTTTTCGGCGATAGCTTTGCCCGGGCTAGGGCGGAGCTGGAGGAGCAGGGACTGCTCAAGGAACGGCGGGGAAGGTGGTATCTCTCACCGAGCCTCTACTACCCTGCTGAGGAGTTGAATATCCGCACCACCTCATCGGAGCGCTACATGGTGGTCGATATCTCCCAGGGCTATAGGGAGCTGGAGACGGTGGAGGCGGCGGTTGCCTTTTTTCAGATCCATCCTGGCGCTATCTATCTTCACCAGGGCGAAGCCTATCTGGTTGCCGGGCTTGACCTTGATGCGCGCATCGCCTCCGTGGTGCCTGTAGATGCCGATTATTATACCCAGACAAAGGATATCACCGAGGTAAGCATTCTCAAGCAGAACCAGGTGAAAGAGGTTGGGTCAGTGAAAGTCTATCTGGGCGAGGTGGAGGTTACCACCAGGGTGGTGGGCTTCAGAAAGAAGAGGCAGTTCACTGAGGAGGTTATTGGGGAGGAACCATTAGACCTGCCTCCCCAGCCTTTCCCCACTGTTGCTCTTTGGTTCGATATACCACTGGAGACCCCTTGGCGGCTGGCGGAAAGGGACCTTGATTTCGCTGGCGGGCTTCACGCCGTAGAGCACGCGGCCATTGCCCTACTCCCCCTCTTTGCCCTTTGCCATCGGAACGATATCGGTGGGCTTTCCACTCCTCTCCACGCAGACACGGGAAAGTCTCAGATATTCATCTATGATGCCTATCCCGGCGGCATTGGCATTGCACAGAAGGGCTTCGAGTTGATGACCGAGCTGTGGCGGGCAACGCTAAAGGCGATCTCAGAGTGCCCCTGTGCGGCTGGCTGCCCCAGTTGCATCCAATCGCCCAAGTGTGGCAACAACAATGAGCCATTGGACAAGGAGGCGGCAAAGCTGATTCTGGAGCAGCTTCTGGGGCAAGGTTGCTAGTTTCCGAGATTATGGTAAAATAGATGGGTATTCCCCGAGGCCAGCAGGCGAAGGGGGGTGTCGATATGACTGTAGCTCCGATAACCAAAAGAGAAGAGGGACTAAATACAGAGTGGATCAAGTGGGGCAGGCTCACCTGGGTCAATGTTGAAAAGCCGACGACAAAGGACATCGAGTATCTGGCCCAGAATTACCTTTTCCACCCTTTAGACTTAGAGGATTGTCTCTCTAGGATCGAGCTGCCCAAGATCGACGAATATGAGAATTACCTTTTCTTGGTGCTCCACTTTCCCGTATTCCATAAAGAGGCTCGGGTAACTATGCCCGGCCAGGTTTCGGTGTTCATAGGCGAGCACTTTGTGGTCACGGTTCATGGCGGAGACCTCAAGCCGCTGGTGAAGCTGTTTAAGGACTGCCAGCAGAACGAGCGGGCGTGGGAGGAGAACATGGGCCGCAGCTCTGGCTATCTCCTCTACCGCATACTCGACCGGCTGGTGGACTATTGCTTCCCCATCATGAACAAGATCATCGCCAATGTGGAGACTGCTGAGGACCGGCTCTTCAGTGAACAGGCTAGGGATACGGTGCGGGAGATCTCGGTCCTCAGGCGCGATATCATGGCCTATCGCCGTATCATTCGTCATCAGCCGGCTATCCTCAAATCCCTAGAGGAGAAGGATTACCCCTTCCTTAAGGAAGACCTCGAGGTCTACTTCGGTGACATCGGCGATCACATCGGCAAGATCGGCGAGACATTGCAGGAATATAAGGAGATAGTGGAGGGGCTGTTTGACACCAGTGATTCCCTCTTCTCCCACCGCACCAGCGAGGTAATGAAAATGCTCACCATTCTGGGTACTATTCTTCTCCCCCTGCTGCTGGTCGCCAGTATTTATGGCATGAATGTCACACTCCCCTTTGAGGATAGCTCCCTTGCTTTTACCTTCATCATACTGGTATCGCTCGCTATCTCCGGGGGCATGCTGGCCTACTTCCGGCTCAAGCACTGGATATGAAATAATTTCGCACTGCTCCCTGACCAAGGAAAATATCAGTGGTAATCCTGCTTATTGGCTTTTACATCGCTTGCGAGGTAATTGCTAATGTTACTGCCACTAAGCCGGTAGCGCTGGGCAGCATTACGGTGCCTGCTGCTGTTTTCATCTACGCACTGACTTTCACATTGGTTGACCTCATCAATGAGAGGCTTGGCAAGCAGCGGGCGCGGCAAGTGATCTATGCTGCCTTTGCTGCCAATGTTCTGCTTGCCCTTTATTGTCAGTTCGCCATCGCCCTGCCGGAAGCCTCTGGTTACCCTGATCAGGAGGCCTTCGCCGGGGTGCTGGGCCCCACATGGCGCATCGTCACTGCTAGCCTTACTGCCTATCTGATTGCCTCTCTCATAGATGTCGAGATCTTCGCCTGGTGGCGGCAGCGAATAGGAAGATATAGATGGGCCAGGGTGCTGGTGAGCAATGCCGTTTCCACGTTCGTTGATAGCGTGATCTTTATAACTATCGCCTTTGGTGGTGTTTCCGGCTATGATGTGCCGGACTTGATCGGAGGGCAATACTTAGTGAAGATGGGGATCACTCTGGTGAGCATCCCCTTGATATATCTGGTGCACGCAAGACCATCAAGAGTAGAAGCGGAAAGGGTGGTGTAGGATGGAAATTCAGGTACTTGGTGCCCATAACTGCGAGTCCCGTGACACAAGGCTAGTCTGCCTCCTTATCGACAACGCCCTGGCTATAGATGCCGGCGCTATCACTTCAAGCCTCGCTCTATCCGCCCAGCAAGGGCTAAAGGCGGTGCTTCTCACCCATCACCACTTCGATCATATCAGGGACCTGGCCACCCTGGGCATGAACCTCCACAATTGGGGCAGCATCGAGCTCTACGCTCTCCAGAGCACTCTTGAGGCGGTCTCCACTCACCTTTTCACCGCCGACTTATATGTCGATTTTGCCCATCGACCGACCCCTGAAGAGCCGACCTTCAAATTGTGCCCACTGGAGCCGTATAAGGAGGTGATCATCCACGGGTATGCCGTTCTACCCCTTCCCGTGAACCATGGCGTACCGACGGTTGGCTATCAGATTACATCCCACGACAAGAAGAGCTTCTTTTTCACCGGTGATACGGGGAAGAATCCCCTCTCTTTATGGCAGGCGCTATCGCCGCAGCTTGTGATTGTGGATGTCACCCTGCCCAATAGCTACCACTGGATGGCGCTAGACTCCGGGCACCTCACCCCCCGGCTGCTTAAGGAAGAGCTTGCCGAGTTCAAAGGGATCAAAGGCTTCTTGCCTCCCGTCGTAACGGTGCACATGAACCCTCAACTGGAAAGCGAGATCAGGGAAGAGCTAGAGGAGGTCTCTCGGGAGCTGGGGTCGGAGATAACCCTGGGCTATGAAGGGATGAGGATTGTCCTTTAGCGGGTGGGAACATCGATGAGACCTAAGTTTATTGTGGACACAAATGTCGGCAGGCTGGCGCGGTGGCTGAGAATGATGGGCTATGATGCCCTTTTCATCAACGACATTGATGATCAGGAGCTGGTCTCTATCGGCTTAAAGGAGAAGAGGGCGGTGGTCACTAAGGATACTCAGATCGTGGAGCGGCGGGTGGTCACTAGCGGAAAGCTCAAAGCCCTTTTGGTCAGAGGTGATGATACCAAGGCTCAATTGCGCCAGGTGGTGAAGGCGATGCACCTGAACCCGGAGAGCAGGCAGTTCACCCTCTGTCTGGAGTGCAATCAGCCTTTGGTCTCCATAAAGAAGGAGGAGGTCAAAGACTTGGTGCCTCCTTATGTTTTCCAGACGCAATCCAATTATGTGCAATGCCCTTCCTGCCATCGAATCTACTGGCGGGGCACCCACTGGCAGAGGATGAAAAGGGAACTGGAGACACTTATGGAAGGAGCGGAGGAGTGAGAAAAGCGGCCTTTATCTATGATCCGGTCCAATCGACCTATGTCATGAGGGAGGACCATGTGTTCACTTTCACGCGCCTCCAGCTAACCTTTGATCTGCTCCAATCCTACGGCGCCTTCGAGCTGCCATCCTCGTTATTGCTCGCCCCACGGAAGGCTGAGGAAGAGGAGATCCTCTCCTTTCACACCCCGGAATATTTGGAGGCGGTAAAGAGTCTCAGCCGTGGAGAGGAGGGCATCAACCCTGGCGATTTCAATTTCAGCGACTATGGGGATAATCCCCCCTATGAGGGGATGTATGAGGCTTCGGCTCTGGGAGTAGGCGCATCGCTGCTCGCTGCTGAGCTGGTGACAAGTGGTGAGGTGGATGTGGCATTCAACATCTCGGGAGGGCTGCACCATGCTGCCCCCAACTACGCCTCAGGATTCTGCGTGTTTAACGATGTAGTCATCGCCATCCTATCCCTGATTAAAAAAGGGCTCAGGGTAGTCTATATCGATATCGATGCCCATCATGGCGACGGGGTTCAGAATGCCTTCTACCAAAGCGATAGGGTGCTGAACATCTCCTTTCACGAATGGGGGAGGTACCTTTTTCCCGGCACCGGCGATGTCGGCGAGATCGGCAGTGGCTCAGGCAAGGGCTACTCGGTGAACCTGCCCTTTCATCCCTATGCCGATGACCAGATTTACCTCTGGGCCTTCAGGGAGATTGTACCTCCCTTGGTGCAGAGCTTCGAGCCTGATATTGTGGTGACCCAGCTGGGCTGCGATGCCCATTATTTGGACACATTAAGCCATTTTGTGCTCACCACCGAAGGCTATATTCAGGTGATAAAAGAGATTCGCCAGCTTGCTCCCAAATGGGTTGCCTTAGGTGGGGGTGGCTACGACATGGGAGCGGTGGCCAGGACTTGGACGCTAGCCTACGGGCTGATGATGGATCACGATTGGTCCGATGAAATCCCCCCGCAGTTTCAAGAGCACTATGGGCTGAAGACGCTGAGGGATCATGTCCAGCTTGCCCTTGATGATAAGGTCAAGGAGCAAGCACATCTCTTTGCCCAAAGCAGGGTGGAGGAGCTCAAAAAGACCATCTTCCCCTTTTTTCGCACTTAAAACCGAATTCTGGCCAACGGAGTTCCCATGATTAGAGAGGCCCTTCTCTATGAAAAGCTAAAGGGCGCAAAGGTGAGGTGCAATACCTGTCCTCGCCACTGCGTCCTGGGCGAGGGGCAGAAGGGCTTTTGCTTCACCCGCCAGAACCAGGGTGGCAGGCTTTTCACCTTGATCTATGGCGAGGTCGCTTCCCTATCGGTAAACCCGATAGAGAAAAAGCCGGTGTTTCATTTTCATCCCGGCAGCCGCTGGCTGTCCTTGGGAGCACTGGGGTGCAATTTCCGCTGTCCCGGCTGCCAGAACTGGGAACTTTCTCACTCTAAGGGTGGAACAGCTAACTACCTGTCACCACAAGAGTTGATCTCACTGGCTAAAAGACACGGTTGCATGGGCATCTCCTGGACCTTCAACGAGCCCACTATCTGGCTGGAATACACCCTGGATGGCGCCAAACTGGCAAAGGAACAGGGCCTTTATACCAACTACGTCACCAATGGCTATATCACCCCGGAAGCGTTGGATACCATTGGGCCCTATCTCGATGTGTTTAGGGTGGATATAAAGGGCTTTTCCCGTGCTTCTTACGGCAGGACTGCTCACATATCGGATTTCGCCCCCATTCTGGAGGCGGCAAAAAGGGCGAAAAAGGAGTGGGGGATGCACGTGGAGCTGGTGACTAACATTACCCCGGGATGCAACGACAATGAGGAGGAGCTAAGAAGGATCGCCCGCTGGATAAGAGATGAACTGGGGGCTTACACCCCTTGGCACATCACCCGCTTCTTTCCTCATCTTGAGCTATCCCACCTGGATCCAACCCCGATTGCCACTCTGGAGAGAGCCGCCGAGATCGCTCGGGAAGAGGGACTGAGCTATGTATATTTGGGCAATCTCCCTGCCCATCCCGGGGAGAATACCTATTGCCATCACTGCGGGAGGCTTGTTATTAAGAGGCAGGTCTTCGATATCCTGGAGTGTAATCTGAGAAAGGGAAGATGCCGCTACTGCGATACCCCGATACCGGGCCAGTTTGATTAGCGCCCAGCGGCCACAGATGGCTTGAAATGCTCTAAATTGGGGCAAATCAGCCGAGAGCCAATGTCAATGGTTCCAAGGTCATTTTATCTTCTTCGGTGGCTTAAAAAGGGCGATTTTAAACGTTTGAAGGCTTTTTGAGGCTTGCCCTGCCCTTTCAGGGCGTAATCTCAGGTCGCCTCAGCCAGCCATCGGAGGTAGTCTTCGTTGCCCGCCGATATTGGCAGGGCGATAACTTCGGGGACCTCGTAACTATGGTTCTCCTTGACCAACCTGATAAGCTCCTCAAGAAGAGGTGCTCTGGTCTTAACCATGAGGAGGGCTTCATCGGCAGAATCTATTTTGCCCTGCCACCAGAATCTGGAGCGCACTGCGGGCACGATGTTGACACAGGCAGCCTTCTTTGCGTTGAGCAGGATATGAGCTATTCTCTCGCCCTCCTCCATGGTTGGGGTGGTTATCAGGACCAGTAAGAATTCCTCCTTCAACTTCCATCCACCTTGCAGATTTTTATCTTGCCCCAGAGCCCCAACTTATCATCCTTGATGATCAATACTCCTGTCAGCCCCTGGATGCCCTGGGCGAAGTCTATCCCTTTGGGGATATCAGCGACATCTTTGATCAGGTTGCCGATAGCAGTGGCCGCGGCATCTGCCACGGCAGCAGAAGGCGAGACTGCGATAACGGCGTCTGCCCTGCCAAAGCTTAAGGAGTGGCCTACTGTTCCTGAGGAGGTGCAGATACCCAGAGGCGTTTCCTCGGTCTCGATCTGGAGCGCGATCTTTCCTGTTAACGGGGATTGGGCGGCATAAATCCCCACCGATCTGCTCTTCAGTATGCTGAGGAAAATGTCCCCACCATTTTCCACGATCACTTCCGGGGAGAATCTCATCAGCTCTCTACCTACACTCTCAGCAATTGCCCCTGCCACCGCCGCCATGGGACCCACCCCTGCCCTTTGCCCCGCCTCAGCCATCCCCCTCACTATTTCGGGAGCATCTTCGGCCACGGCAATAGGCTCCAGGGCGGTGAGAAAGGAGGGATGTAACTGAACATATCGCTCCAGGGATGCACGACATTCTTGGATGGCTCTAAGCGCTTCCCTTTTGAGGTTGCTTTGCGCGCGAAGGAAGAGGTCGGTCTCCTTTAGCACTACCTGGAAAGAAACCAGATCATTATCCTTGATCCAATGGCGATAGCTCCGAGGCTGATACATGGACTAGAAATGAACCTCCATTGCTCTTGGAGGGCAGGGTAGGACACAGAGTGCGCAGGCAGTGCACTTATCAGGGTAGAAATTCACCCGCCTGGTGACGGGGTCGAGGGCTAGGGCACTTGTAGGGCAGATAGCGACACAAGCCCCACAGTGGGTGCACCTAGCTTCATTGCGCGTGACATCCTGACCCAGGGACTGAATCCTGACCCCTGTTTCCGTGAGATAGCGGATGCCCTTATCGTAGTCCTTTCGAGCGCCGCTCAGCTCCAGGACCAAAAGCCCCTCCTCTTTTGGTGTCACCGATGCCTTGAGGATGTTAAGCACCAAGTTGTGATCCTTAACCAGTCGGTAGATTATTGGTTGCTCCACCAGACGAGGGGGAAAATGTAAGACTACCCTTTTAGAAACAGTCATCCTTCCAACCTCCGTTACTCCTCTATGGGGCGCTCATTCAGGGGCTTGAAGGTTATTCCTGCTTCCACCCCGGGTAGTGGTGCCACCGGCTCAGTGAGCAGGAATTCCCCCTTCTCTATCCATTCTTTCAGGGTGTTGGCGATCTCCACTGCCTTGGAATAACTGGAAAGCGAGGCGGTGGGCACCTCCTTACCTTGAATAACAATTCTCCCACTCTTCAGCTCGCCATAGCTTACCTCGCCCAGGATGTCCGGGTTTCGCTGGGGATAAGCCTCAGCGTAATCTACAATAGGTGCCAGGATATCCTCATCCTTGACTGTGGTATAGCGCAATATCTCTGGTGAGAGGATG
>Ga0180433_10011858_pt1 | contig 10273 bp, 6 predicted proteins | sample SS_ome_8_FD_132980 | JGI IMG/M metagenome (GOLD analysis project Ga0180433, IMG submission 132980) | Hypersaline lake sediment archaeal communities from the Salton Sea, California, USA - SS_1_D_1 metaG | ecosystem: Environmental > Aquatic > Non-marine Saline and Alkaline > Hypersaline > Sediment...
CTCATGACTCGCTCCTTCGAAAGTATTCGTCAATACAGCCCAACAAACGCGTCGGGCTAAAAGGTTTTTCCATAAGGTGGGTGTCCTGCATCTCCTTGACCCAGTGACGGTCCTCAGGCGATATGCGGTTCGTCATCACAATGGTCAGGAAAGGGCGCTGTTTCTTTAGATGGTTCGTTTGTTTGCAGAGGCTCTCCCCATCCAGCTTGGGCATCATGATGTCTGTAACCACGGCGTCGGGCTCTTCCGACTCGATTACTTGAAGCCCTTCCTCCCCGTTCATGGCCATGAGCACATCGTATCCCCGTTTTTTCAACTTCAGTTCAACCACGCGCCTGATTTGCGCGTCATCATCAATGACCAGGATTTTCTTATTGTTTTCCAAGACGATAATCCTCCCTTGGTAATCTAATACTAAAATGCGTTCCCTCGCCCGGCGTGCTCTGGACTTCGATGCGACCCCCGTGGAGCTGAATGATATCCGAGGTCATGGCAAGACCCAATCCGCTACCGGTTTGCTCGCTGATATGGGGGTCTGAAGATCGATAGAATTGATCAAAGATGTGGTTAAGATCCTCCTCTGAAATGCCGTAGCCCTGATCCAATACGTCAAACATGACGGTATGGTCTTGTTCTCTCACGGCGAGCGTGATGTTGGAGTTTTCGGGGCTGTATTTGACGGCATTGCCCAGGATATTGATGATGGCCACCTTCAGCAGTTCCTTGTCTCCCACGAGAGAAGGCCACTTGTCGGGTAGTTTCTTCTCGATGGTAATGTGTTTTTTCTGGGCAGGGGCCTCGATGGCAGCAACACAGTCCTTGACGAGGCGATCGGTTTTGACGAGCTCCCTGTCTGTGGTTAAGTTCCCCATCTCGATTTTTGACATATTCAAGAGGTTTGCAATGAGACCGGCCAACCGGTCGGTTTCTTCATTAATGGTGTTATAGAATTCTTTTTGGGTCTCGAGGTCGGCGATTTCGCCATCCATGAGCATCTCATTGTAAGACTTAATCGTCGTTAAAGGCGCCCGCAGTTCATGGGCCACGTGAGCCACAAATTCGTGTTTTGCCCTGTCAACGGATTTCTGGTTGGTGATGTTCTTGACGCAGATCACCTTGCCGGTGATGGACCCATCCCCGTCATCCAGGTAGGATAGGGTCACCTGAAAGGACTCCCCTGGCGCGTGTGAAGGAAAAGTCGTTTCCATGTCACGCCGCGTCGTTTTTTGAGCCCCCGCCTCTTGTCCTGAGGCGAACGATAGGATTTCTTCATGTTCCAAGACGTCGCCCAATGGCTTGTCGATCACATCATCGCGTTCCTTGCTGAGTAGATTCAGCATGTGTGCATTCATATGATTGATATGGTCCTGGGTGTCGGTAATGATGATGCCATAGTGAACGGCATCCAAGATACGGGCGATCTGTTTTCTTTCATAGGCAATCACGCCTTTTTTGGCCTGCGATTCGATGTTGGCCGCCTCGAGCCTCATGTAACGTTTTCTGAGCAAACCAAGTGACTCATCGAGGCTGGCAATCACATCTTCGATTGCGGCGCCCTTTGCTGAACTGGTTTCAACAGGCATTGATGTTCCAGCCATGTTTTCCATCTTTAAACCAAGATTCTTGAGGGGACGGAGGGCGACCTTGATCCCCAAAAAAACGAATGGCACCATGGCAAAGATAAAAAAGGCGATGGTCGCCAGCAGGCCCACGCGATCCATAGAGAACAGCGATATGGGAGGGGGCCTGAGCCCCAATCTGACGGTCCCGGTTTGCTGTCCATTCTCAAATATGGATTTGGCGAATTCATACACGGTGTGATCCGAGCTGCTGGGGTGAAAGGTTTGATCCGTCAATCCCATGGTGTGCAGGGATTTGAGCCGAACAGCTTGGGGTATTTTTGAAACCAGCTTGTAAGGATCCAACACGACGAAGGGCTGACCCGCGTGGTCATGTATGAGGCAGTAGGCTAGGCCTTCTGAAGCAATGTAGTCATGGAGCGTTCTCAGGAAAAAGGGGCGCTTATTGCCTTCAAAGTCCTTGACGGAATGAAGCGCTATCAGCGTGACCAGGTAGCGGCCCTTATTGACCACATCCCGCGCCCTGGTCCGTTTCTCATACCGTATAAGGGCGGTGGAGACGACGCTTACGCCGATGATGCACAAGACAAGCAGCAGGATGCCTATCCGTTGGACTTTCACAGGATCTCCCGTTCCAAAGAGGCTGGTGATAAACGATTGCCGGCTCGGATTTGCGCCGGCAGTAATCGACACGCCTCGCCAGCGACTCAAGATCACATGAAACACATCGGCTTTCCTGGTGAAATTCTTTAGAAAGTTCATAACAAGCGAGATTCTTGAAATGCCGGTCGCTCAAGGAGCCATCAGATTAGTGTTCTCTGCCAGTTCGTTGATGCCAGGGGTTCGAGGATTCAAGGATTCGAGGGGTCAAGGGTCTCACTGTTTAGAGGCCTGATCATTCCTTTCAAGCCGCTAAAAGAGCTCTGGACCATATCCCTGTCTTTCAAAGCGCTGGCACTGACAGCGCCATTTTGCACAGTTCTTGCAGTCCCAGAAGACGGCATGTAGATGAAGTTTCTTCGAAAGGGGGGTGCAGCAACGTGATGGTGAACAAACGCTCCGGTATTGATCGACGCTCTGGCATTGATCGGCGGCAATTCTACGACTTGGATTACTTCTCGAACGGAGGGCTTGAGCGAAGGGGCAACAAAGAGCGAAGGACTCCAGTCGAGCGCAGAGCCGGTTGGATGAGGTTGACCCAGTGGAGCAGCGTGTTTGTAGCAAGCTTATACGGAACAGCGTGAGTCAATAAATCCTTAAACCCGCCTGATGTCCCTTCCTATAGCTCACCGTGACAGGTTTTATCCTTTGGGTACGGTCATAGTACTGTGGCCCAGCCGCGACCAGCGCTTGTAAAAGGAAAAAATCCGAAATCCGAATATCTAAATCCGAAACAAATCCGAAACCCGAATGTTCCAATGACAGAAACAAGCCGTTGGCACTGCGGCCGTGGAAGGGAGAGTCCCTCAGGTGAGTTTGTGTGATTTTGATTTTGGTCATTCGATATTGTTTCGTGCTTCGTATTTCGTGCTTCGAGCTTATGCGCTATACGAACTAGCGACCCGCCCATCCCATCGCAAGAAGTCGTCAGGTTTAGTTGGGGTACAGTCAGTCAATAAATTGACACTTGTCTACAGGGCAATCCTGATTCATCCGGTTTTCCATGCCCGGACGTTCCGACTGGCAAGATACTATTATTTGTAATTACAAGCAATTATCTGCGTTTATGACGACGGCATGATTTCTGCTAACAAAGAGAAGCGGCGTAGTGTTGATGTGTGCGGATTCTGATCGCTTTCCATTGCGAGGGATTTTCTCATGGCCGAAAGACTGAGTTACAAAGCGCTCGAACAAAAGATAGGGGCATTGGAGGAAGAAGCCGCCAAGGGGAGGTGGGCGGCGCAGGCATTGAAAGAGTCAGAAAAACAACTTTGCGAGCTGGTGGATAATACCCTGGTAGGGGTCTACAGGACCAATCTGCAAGGAGATATTCTTTCTGTCAATAAGGCCTTGGCCGGGATGCTGGAATTTGAGTCGCCCGAAGAGATGATGTCAGAAAGCGTTCTTCGTAGATATGCAAACCTCAAGGACAGAGATGTTTTGATTGAGAGACTCAAAAAATCAGGCAGGGTGACGAATTTTTCATTCGAATTGACGACCAAGACAGGGAAAACGAAAAAAGGTCTCCTAAGTGCGGTCCTTGATGGAGAAACCATATCCGGAATGATTGTGGATATTACGGATCTGGATCGGGCCAGAGAGCAATTGGTCTATGAGACCTGTCATGACAAACTGACTGGTCTGCCGAATCGGACCCTTTTCGTGGATCGCCTGGAACAGACGATTCGAAATTCAAGAAGGCGAAAGGACGCCCTGTTTGCCGTGACCCTTTTGGACCTGGATCGCTTTAGGGCTGTCAACGTGGGCCTCGGGCATAGAGCCGGAGATCGACTGATTGTCGAGATGGCCAGAAGGCTCGAGGCATGCTTGCGCGGTGGTGATACGGTCGCTCGCATTGGGGGCGACGAGTTTGTGATCCTCCTTCAGGAGATCGAGGATGTCACTGACACGGTTCGTGTTGCAGGGCGAATAAAAGAGGCACTAGCCGTACCTGTTAATCTGAATGGACAACAGGTACGCATGAGCGCAAGCATGGGCATTGTCCTGAGTGACCCCGGCTATGACCAGCCAGAGGATATGTTGCGCGACGCCGACATAGCCCTGCATCGGGCTCAACGTAGCGGAACGGCGAGCCATGAGGTTTTTGACAGGGCCATGCATGAACGTGCCGTGGCGCGTTTACAGTTGGAGAATGACCTCCGGCTGGCTGTGGAGCGTGAGGAGTTTCTGGTGCACTACCAACCCATTATTTCTTTGGCAACCGGTCGGATCATGGGGTTGGAGGCACTGGTACGTTGGCAGCATCCCAAGCAGGGTTTGGTGCCCCCCATGGAATTCATTCCCTTAGCGGAAGAAACGGGTCTGATCGTTCCCATGGGCTTCTGGGTTCTCCGGGAAGCGTGCGGCCAGATGAGGGATGGGCTGTCATTTTCCACTGATCTGCCTTTGTTGATTAGCGTGAATCTTTCTGCCAGACAATTCTCACAACCCGATCTTGTGGATCAGATCGAGCAAATCCTCGGAGAAAGCGGCGTTCAGGCCCGGAGTGTGATGTTGGAAATTACGGAAAGTGTGGTGATGGAACATGCGGAGTCTGCTGCAGCTGCCCTGGCGCAACTGAAAACACTGGGTGTTCAATTAAGCATCGATGACTTTGGCACCGGCTATTCATCATTGAGTTGTTTACACAGTTACCCCATCGACACGCTAAAGATCGACCGTTCCTTCATCGGGGAGATGGGCGCGGATCCGAGAAACTTGGAAATCGTTCGCACAATCATATCCCTTGGGGGCAACCTGGGCATGCATGTCACCGCCGAAGGCATCGAGACGGCCGAACAGTTGGCCCAACTAAGGGCATTGCAGTGCGACTACGGACAGGGATATTTGTTCTCCAAGCCAATAGATGGCGAAGCGACCAAGAAACTGCTTTCGTCTAAACCAAAATGGTAAGAGCCGTGCAGAACACCGATGATGAGCTGAAAACGACCACAGCGATTGCCAAAAGGGTAATTCCTCAGATGGCGGAGCGGGAGATTCCCATGACGCCAGAGAATTATCATCTGTGGTTTGAGTATTCTATTGGTAGTAATGAGGAATTAACAAGGGACATCGATCAGATCATAGTGTCAAGAAAACCCTTCACGTCAGACGTCAATAAGAGACTCTATGACGAGTATCTTGGCAATGAGCAGAATAAACGATTAGTAGAACAGGTCCAGAAAGAAACGCAAAAGATATTCAAGCGTATTGTTGATGATATTCTCGTCACCAATGAGTCGACGTCAGACTATAGCCACAAGCTAAAGGCCTATGCCCAAAAATTGGATCAGGCCAAGGAGTTGTCAGACGTTCAGTATATCGTCAAAGATATTATGTCAGATACCCATGAGATCGCATCGGCAACGCGCAATTTGCAGGACAGGCTTGAAGAAGCCACAACGCAGGCGGAGGGCTTGAGACAACAACTTGTGAGGACAGAAAGAGAGGCATTGATAGATGGTCTGACCGGGCTACGCAATCGCAAGGCCTTTGACAGGAAAGCTAAGGATCTCTATGACTTGTTCCAGAACGATGGGGTGGGTTTCTCCGTGGTCATGGTGGACATCGATTTTTTCAAAAGCTTCAATGACAAGTATGGTCACCAGACCGGTGACGAGGTGCTCCGCATTGTGGGGTCCATGTTGCATGACACCTTGAAAGGCAAAGATTTTCCCGCACGGTATGGCGGTGAGGAATTTGTGGTTCTTCTGCCCATGACTGGACTGAAGAATGCCTGCACTGTTGCAGAGCAGATAAGAAAAACCATATCCGCAAAAAACCTCAAAGTCATAAAAACAGGTAAAAGCCTGGGCAACATCACGGTCAGCCTCGGCGTGTCAGAAATCCATTCGGGAGACACCATGGATTCGGTCATAGAAAGGGCGGATAAGGCGCTCTATCTAGCAAAGGATTCGGGCAGGAATAATGTCAAATCCGAAGAGGATCTCAAAGCCTAAGTCTGGTGCATTTTGTCCAGTCATTAAAAGAGGTGCAACAATGATTGATTACGTTCACATTCCATTTGGTTCAAAGATCCCGTCCACGGGGCAATGTTTTTGGCGAGTTGTCATGGTCGCACTGGTGCTACTCATGGTGGGGGCTGTCTGTTCGGCAGTGGCCTCTGACACAGAGCCACCGCTTCCAGACGACCTGACTCAGCTGAGCCTTGAAGATCTCATGGATATCGAAATCACGTCTGTCGCCAAGAAGGCGCAGAAGTTGTCCGAGGCTGCGGCGGCCGTCTTTGTGGTCACCCAGGAAGACATTCGGCGCACTGGGGCTACGAGTATTCCGGAAGCACTTCGCATGGTGCCGGGGCTGCAGGTGGCACGAATCGATGCCAACAAATGGGCCATCACGGCTCGTGGATATAACGGCCGATTTTCTAACAAACTGTTGGTCCTGATGGATGGCCGGAGTGTCTACACGCCCCTTTTTTCCGGTGTGTACTGGGACATGAAGGACACCTTGATTGAAGATATCGACCGCATCGAGGTCATCCGGGGACCCGGAGCGGCACTCTGGGGAGCCAATGCAGTCAATGGGGTCATTAACATCATCACGAAAAGTGCTAACGATACTCAGGGAGGGCTGGTCGTTGCTGGCGCTGGCTCGGAGGAGCGAGGCCTTGGGGCGTTTCGCTACGGCGGAAAGCTGGGTCGAGATGCCTACGGCCGAATCTATGCCAAGTACTTCAATCGAGACGACGCTGTTTTTACCTCAGGCAAGGATGCCTCAGATGAATGGGACGTCTCGCGTGCAGGCTTTCGGATGGACTGGCAGGGGTCAGGCCCTGATGCTCTGACCCTGCAGGGGGATCTCTACGATGGCGAGACTGGTGAGACAATCATCACGAAGTCCCTGGATCCCAGCGAGCCACCAACGTTTGATGAAGATAACGACATCAGCGGGGCAAATCTTCTTGGCCGATGGAAGCATACCATTTCAGACACCTCTGAGACGGCGTTGCAAGTCTACTACGACCGCACCGAACGCAAGAGTGTCATACTTGACCAGGTGCATGATACCTTGGACATGGACTTCCAGCACCAGTTTACCCTGGGTCGGCGGCATGAGATCATGTGGGGCCTAGGCTACCGTTTCATTAGCGATGACATCACGAACACGTTCTACGGCTCCTGGGATCCGGATAGTCGAGACGACGACCTTTTTAGTGGATTCGTGCAGGATGACATCACCCTCATCAGGGATCGACTGCAACTAACATTGGGGTCGAAATTTGAGCACAATGACTACACCGGCAGTGAAATACAGCCCAATGGGCGCCTGATGTGGACACCCCACGAGGGGCATTCAATCTGGGGGGCGATTTCCCGGGCGGTGAGGACACCTTCTCGCACCGAACATGATGGCCGAATTAACATGATGGTATTACCCCCTGGTTCATCGCTACCTCTCTTTCCGGGGCACGTTGTGGTAGGCGTGGTTGGTGATGGAGATTATGACTCTGAAGAACTTCTTGCTTACGAACTGGGATACCGCGTCCAGCCGACAGATCAATTGTCTGTGGACATTGCTACATTTTATAATGACTATAGTCATCTTCGCACGTTAGAGCCAGGTGGACCGTTTCTGGAGATCTCACCATCACCTGCGCATCTTGTGTTCCTTTCTTCAGCAGACAACGAAATGGAAGGCGAGACCTACGGCATAGAGGTGGCGGCTGATTGGCGTGCATCGGACTGGTGGCGCATTCAAGCTTCATACACTTACCTCCAGATTCAGCTGGAGCTCGACAGAGATAGTGGAGACACCATATCGGAAAGTGCTGAAGGCGAAAGTCCCCATCACCAACTGTCTCTTCGATCTTCCATGGACATTGTAAGGGATCTGGCGCTGGATTTGTGGGTCCGTTATGTGGACGACCTGCCAAGCCAAGATGTGGACAGTTACTTTACCCTGGACGTTCGCCTGGGTTGGAAGCTTTACGGGAATGTCGAGCTTTCCGTCGTGGGCCAGAACCTGCTCGACGACCAGCATCCAGAGTACAAGCCGGAAATCATCGATACCATTCCCACAGAGGTCGAGCGGGGTGTCTATGGGAAAGTCACGTGGCAATTCTGAGCCGCGAAGTTGGCTGCTTCTAAAGTCTGGCAGCACTGAAAGTTTAGTTGGGGTTCCTACGGTCTGATCAAGATGGGTGGCACGTGATTGGAAAAAAGTTAAGATTATTCTTCATTATATGGGTGTGGGTTCTACTAAGCATTGGGTACAACCTTTATGCAGAGCCGTCATCATCCCGTGAATACTTGGTTAAGGGAGCCTTTCTGTACAACTTTGCCAAGTTTGTTGGTTGGCCCGAGGAAGCCCTTCAGGACGATCAAATGCATATCATATTGTGCGTTTTCGGGAAAGATCCGTTTGGTGATGCCCTCGCGCCCGTCAAGGGGAAGAGTGTTAAAGACAGGAAAGTGGTGATCAAGCATTGTGCGACGTTAGACGAGTTGGAGAAATGCCACATTCTTTTTATCAGCAGGACAGAAGAACAGAATTTATCTGAGATACTAGGGAGGGTCAAGGATTGGAACACATTAACAGTCAGCGACATGGAAGGGTTTGCTCAAAGTGGAGGCATCATCAATTTTATTACGGTTGAGAAAAAAATCCGTTTTGAGATTAACCTCGATGCCGCTGAAAGGACCGGCCTTAAAATCAGCTCGAAACTCCTGAGGTTGGCGAAGATCGTCAAGGAAAAAGAAACAGGAGCAGAGCACTGATGCAAATCTTCCGGGACATCTCCATCAAGCGAAAGCTGACGGCGATTATCATGCTAACAAGCGGGATTGTATTGCTTCTCGCTTCCGCGGCCTTTGTCACAAGCGACACCCTCTCGTTTCGTCGCGGGATGGTAGAAAGACTTTCCACCTTGGCAGAAGTCATTGGGACCAACAGCGCAGCTGCACTTACCTTCAAGGACAAGCAAGCGGCTGAGGAGACCCTTTCGGCGTTGACCGCCGAACCGCACATCCTGATCGGCTATATTTTTACCAGGGGCGGCGCAGTATTCGCCAAATACGTTGCCGGAGAAATCCATACTTCCGACGCCTTCCGCCATTTGGGAAAAACAGGCGACCAGCACTGGGCCCTTGATGTGGAAACCCCCTTGCTGGTGAGAGAGGGCCATGATTTTGGCGCCGATCATCTGGATCTGTCCAGGCACATCTTCCTTGACGGTGGCCGCGTGGGTACCGTTTATCTCAGGTCCGACTTAGGGGAACTCTATTCCCGCCTGCAGTGGTACGCTGGTATTGTCTGCCTCATCATGTTGGCGTCCTCGCTGGTGGCCTATATGTTGTCGAAAGGACTCCAGCGTGTCGTGTCCAACCCCATCTTGGGTTTGGCAGAGACGATGAAACGGGTGTCCAATGAGAAAACCTACTCAATCCGGGCGAACAAGGATAGCAATGACGAAGTGGGCACCTTGATTGATGGATTTAATGAAATGCTAGAGCAAATTCAGGTGCGGGAAGAAAAACTGCAACGTCGCGCCGAAAAGCTGTCACAAGCCAAAGAAGAAGCCGAGGCAGCCAGTCGTGCGAAAGGGGAATTTCTGGCCAACATGAGCCACGAGATCCGCACCCCCATGAACGCGGTGATGGGCATGACAGGTCTGTTGCTCGACACGAAATTGACTGCCGAACAACGGGACTATGCTGAGACGGTGCGGGCCAGCGCCGAGGCTCTGCTGCAGATCCTCAACGATATATTGGACTTCTCCAAGATCGAAGCAGGTAGATTAGAGCTGGAAATGATTGACTTTGATCTGCGAACAACCGTGGAAGACGTCTCCGACGTGCTGGCTCAGAAAGTGCACCAGAAGGGCCTTGATGTGGCCTGCTTGGTCCAGCCCGACGTACCGTCATGGCTACAGGGGGACCCCGGTAGGCTGCGGCAGATCCTGCTTAACCTCGTAGGCAACGCCGTGAAGTTCACAGATGAAGGCGAGATCCTCATCCGCGTGACATTGGATAAAGAGACCGACACGCAAGCCACGGTTCGCTTCGTGGTCA
>Ga0180433_10011859_pt1 | contig 10272 bp, 11 predicted proteins | sample SS_ome_8_FD_132980 | JGI IMG/M metagenome (GOLD analysis project Ga0180433, IMG submission 132980) | Hypersaline lake sediment archaeal communities from the Salton Sea, California, USA - SS_1_D_1 metaG | ecosystem: Environmental > Aquatic > Non-marine Saline and Alkaline > Hypersaline >...
TAATTTCAATCTTTTTGCTCATTAAATTTTAAATATATTAATTTTTATTTATATTATTTTAAAATAATATAAACTTTGTTTTTTATATTAATATAATGACAGATGAATGTGTTGAACTAAAAAATATAAAATATAAATCTATGCTTTTAAATGGTTCTAACGAAGAGATAAAAGAAACAGTAGAAAATGTTTCCAATTTGGATTCTTTCTTGGAAGAAGAAAAACAGACTAGCTTTAATGAACCATGGATTAAATTAAATAAAACAACTAAATTAATTAAATTTCAGGAATTTGTTGAAAAATATAGTATTGATAATAAATTAAACCAAGATGAAACAACTGATTTATTCAAATTTCTCTCTACTAATTTGGATAGAAAACGATTTCTTAAAACCAAAGAAGTTAATTATGATAAAGATTCAGGTGTTATTATATCTATTCCATCTCTTTTTTATAATTCTTCTAATAAAAAATTCACACTTAAAAGATCCGATAAAAGACAATCTACTTTAAAATCATTAGCACCTAAAAAAACTAAAAATAAAAAAAATATTGATATAAATAATTCCTAATATAATATAATAGTATAACATGGAAAAAGAAACCATTGTAATGGATGATGATGACGATGATGTGGTTGAGTTATTCACTCAAAAGGAAAAAGATGAAATTGAACTTAATATTTCTCAGTTAATTGACGAATTTATTCAGCATAATCCATTAGCATTTAGCCTTGATAATTTTAATAATTTATTAGAAGAATATATTTATACTAATATTTCTCTTATTCTTTCTCAAATATATTCTCAACATGATAATAGCATTGAATATGTTATTAGAAAATGTTATGATAAAGTAAATAAATATTATTTTTCGAATTATTACCCAGTTCGTTCATTTAATTATACCTTTATCAGAAAAACTCCTAATATGAAAGTTATTGAACACAAATTAAATCTCATAGAAAATAAACCGCAACCCGAACAACGAACATCTGAATGGTATAAATTTAGACATAATTTAATTACAGCTAGTTCTGCATGGAAAGCTTTAAAATCAGAATCTTATAAAAATCAATTAATTGTAGAAAAATGTAAAGAATTAAATGTAGATAAATTTAGTTCAGTTAATACTGAAAGTGCTTTTCACCATGGTAATAAATATGAAGAAGTATCGATTATGATTTATGAAGAAAAATATGATACTAAAATTAAAGATTTCGGTTGCATACAACATGATAAATATAAATTCCTTGGTGCTTCTCCAGATGGAATAAATGTTAAATCTGAAAATGATAGATATGGAAGAATGTTAGAAATAAAAAATCCTGTATCAAGAGAAATAACGGGAATTCCTAAAGAAGAATATTGGATTCAAATGCAACTCCAAATGGAAACATGTGATTTGAATGAATGTGATTTCTTAGAAACAAGTTTTAAAGAATATGGCAACGAAGAAGATTTTATGAATGATGGAACATTTATTTATTCGGATAAAGAAGAATTAAAAGGGATTATGATTTACTTTATTAAAGAGGGAAAGCCTTTTTATGAATATATGCCTATTAAATATACTAAAGAACAATATGAAAAATGGTATGATGAAATTATGGAAAAAAATAACCATTTAACATGGATTAAAAATATATATTGGCGAATGGAAAAATATAGTTGTATTTTAGTATTAAGAAATAAATTTTGGTTTGAACATGCTATTACAAAAATAGAAGAAGTATGGAATATTGTTGAAAAAGAAAGAATTTCAGGTTATGAACATAGATTAGCCAAAAAGAATAATAAACCACGAGCTAATTCTCTAAATGATGTAGGTTTAACTAAACCTAGTTGTTTAATTAATGTAAATAAGTTACAAAATCAAATTATTTACATAGATACTAATTATGAATTAGATATTTCTGATATATGTGGAAATCTTATAGAGCCTGTATAGGACATACTAAAGGATGAGAACCATAAAAATTGACTCTTACTTGTGGAGAAGAAAATGGAACTGGATTAGGTGTTTTCTCAATATTAACATTTTTTTCATTATATAAACTGTTACATAATTCTGCAGGAGCACATTGTCCGTTATCAGGAGTAGCCCAATATCTTACATTATTAGTAAATTGACCATAGGAAGATCCAAATACAGGATATGCAGGATAGTTATCTTCATAGGTATTCATTGATATTCCCATATTGTCTTTGGTTGGATAATCTCCAAATAAGATAGGTTCTGATACACTGACAGGAAAATTACCTGGAGTTAAACTAACAAAACCCTCTTTACATTTATGTATAATTGGAATACTAATTAAAGCAAATAATAATGCTAAAATTAAAAAAGTCATTTGTTTGTTAATCATTTCTATATAAAATAAAAATATTTTATTTAGTTTTTTATTTTATATAATATTTTAAACAATGATTTAAAATTATAATATTAATACTATAAATACACAATGGATAGAGAAATGAAAGTGCGTAAAAGAGATGGTAAATTAGAAAATATTGCTTTTGATAAAATTTTAAAGCGTGTTAAATCTATAGGAAAAGAATGTGATATTAAACTTAATTTTACTTCTTTTGTTATGAAAGTTATTGATCAATTATATGATGGCATTACTACTACTCAAATCGATGAATTAACTGCAGAGCAATGTGCTTCTCTAAGTATTCAACATCCTGATTATAATATTTTAGCTAGTCATATTATCATTTCTAATTATCATAAAAATACAAATAGTTCCTTTTTTTCAGTTATGGAACAATTATATAATTTTCATGATGTTCATAATAAACATTATCCTTTAATTAGTAAGGAATTTTTTGATATAGTTAATCAACATCAATCTGAATTTGATACTATGATTATTCACGAGAGGGATTACTTATTTGATTATTTTGGATTCAAAACTCTTGAACGAGCATATTTAATGAAATATAATAATAAACCTATTGAACGCCCTCAACATTTATGGCTTAGAGTAGCAATTGGTATTCATGGAAATAATCTTGAAAAGGTCAAGACTACATATGATTTAATGTCACAAAAATATTTTACTCACGCAACACCTACTCTTTTTAATGCTGGCACTCCTAAATCCCAATTAAGTTCTTGTTATTTAATTGCTCTGGAGGAAGATAGTATTAGTGGAATTTATAATACATTAAAAGATTGTGCTCAAATATCCAAGTATTCTGGAGGAATTGGTTTCCATATTCATAATATAAGAGCAGCAGGTAGTCATATAAGAGGAACTAATGGTAATACAGATGGTCTTATTCCTATGTTAAGAGTTTATAACGCAACTGCTAGATATGTAAATCAAGGAGGTAAAAGAAATGGTAGCTTTGCTGTTTATTTAGAGCCTTGGCATGCGGATATAGAAAATTTCTTAGAAATGAGGAAAAATCATGGAGATGAAGAAATGAAAGCGAGAGATTTATTTTATGCATTATGGGTTCCTGACCTTTTTATGGAAAGAGTGGAGTCCAATGGAAAATGGACATTAATGTGTCCAGATGAATGTCCTGGATTATCAGATGTTTATGGTGATAAATTTAAGGAATTATATTCTAAATATGAATCTGAAAATAAGGGTAAAAAAGTAATTAACGCGAGGGATTTATGGTTTCAAATTTTAGATAGTCAAATGGAAACAGGAACACCTTATTTATTATATAAAGATGCGGCTAATAATAAATCAAATCAAAAAAATTTGGGAACAATTAAATCGTCAAATTTATGCACTGAAATTATGGAATATAGTGATGCTACTGAAACTGCTGTATGTAACTTGGCTAGTATTGCATTATCTATGTATGTTAATAAAGACAAAACATATGATTATGATAAATTACATGAAGTTACAAAAGTGGTTGCTGATAATTTAAATAAAGTTATTGATATTAATTTTTATCCTACTGATAAAACATACAAAAGTAATATGCGTCATAGACCTATTGGTATTGGTGTTCAAGGATTAGCAGATGTGTTTGCTTTAATGGATTTATCTTTTACTAGTAATGAAGCTAGAGAAGTAAATAAATTGATTTTTGAAACCATTTACCATGCGGCAGTTGAAAAATCTATGGAAATAGCTAGAGAAAGATATGAGTTTATTCAAAAGGCTAAAATGGAAGGAAGATATCAAGAAAACGGAGTATTATCTATTTTAAATAAATATGAATTACACCTGGAACAGAATAAATATTGCGGAGCATACAGTACATTTGAAGGTTCTCCAATATCCGAAGGTAAATTCCAATTTGATTTATGGGGAGTAACACCATCAAATAAATATGATTGGGTTTTGTTAAGAGAACAAATTAAAAAATATGGTATGCGAAATTCTCTTCTTGTTGCACCAATGCCTACTGCTAGCACTGCACAAATATTAGGAAATAATGAATGTTTTGAACCATTTACTAGTAATATATATACAAGAAGAACATTAGCAGGAGAGTTTATTATAGTTAATAAATATTTGATGAGAGAATTGATTGATTTAAAAATATGGAATGAAGATGTGCGAAAAAGTATTATTGCTAATAATGGAAGTATTCAACAAATTATAGGTATTCCTACAGAAATAAAAGAAAAATATAAAATTGTTTGGGAGATTCCAATGAAAACCCTTATTGATATGTCTGCTGATAGAGGGGCTTTTATATGTCAAAGTCAAAGCTTAAATTTATGGATGGAAGAACCTAATTATAAAAAATTAACATCTATGCATATGTATAGTTGGAAATCTGGTGTTAAAACCGGCATTTATTATTTAAGACGAAAAGCCAAACATCAAGCTCAACAATTTACCATTGAACCTGAGAAAAAAAATGATAGTCATGCTGAAGAACAAGAAGTTTGTGAAATGTGTTCATCTTAATATGCTTCTCTCATCCATGATCTTACTTCTCTATTAATCCTTGTTATATCTTTTTTTAATTCTATTTTGCAATAACACCTCAAACAAATTAATATATCAATTAAAGCATTATGAGTATTTTTTGGAATTTTTTTAAATAAATGAAAATGCAGCTCACTAAGCGTAGGAAACTTAAAATATTTTTCGCCTTCAGGATTTATTTTTTCTATTTTACATATTTCTGTGCTGTTTCTCATTGTGCAAAATGTTTCTCCCATCTCCATATTTATTTTATTTCTTATTCCTTCCACTATTACCATTCTCTTATCAAAAGAAACATTATGGCCTACAATAAGGTCACAATGTTTTGAATATTCATTAAATTTATGTAATGCCTCTTTTATTGTAATGCCATGATTCAACATTTCTCTGGTAATTTTATGAACTTCTTGACTCTCTTTTGAAATTTGGGTATCAAATGCTATATTTATATAGTCATTCACTAAAACCACTACTTCATTTAATTCGGAATCATAAACTACATAAGATAATTGAATTACATGCGGCCATTGTTCTGTTTTGTAAATACTTGGATTCCTTTCTTTTGGCAATCCAGTTGTTTCAGTATCAAATACTAATATTCTCATTCTTTTAATAATTACAACTAAATTGCATATTAAAACTTCAATTTTTATTTTAATGATAAAATTTACAAACTCCATAAGTCTTACGATGCCATTTACTTATTCCATGATTCGATATACCTACTAGATGCTCTCTTGTCCCGTATCCTTTATTTTTATGAATTCCATATTTTTCTTTTAAATCTGGATTTTCTTCACATAATTCTTGTATATATTTATCTCTCTCTGTTTTTGCCAATATTGACGCAGCGGCAATAGCACAATATTTATTATCTCCCCCTTCAATACATTGATGTTCTACTGGTAAAAACATTTCATTTTCATAACGCACATATGGTTTAAAATCATTACCATCTACTAATAAGAAATATTCTCTATCTTTATCTTTCATTACTCCTTTAATACTATCATGCATACTTGATAATACAGATTGTCGAATATTTATTTTATCTATATTTTTTTCATCATTATAAGTAACATTCCAAGCTAAAACATTTTCTTTTATATAATTAGCTACTTCCAATATTTTTTTTTCACTACTGAATTTTTTACTATCTTTTAACCATTCATATTTAAAGGATTCATCTTTAGGTAATATTACTGCAGCCGTGTAAACCCGTCCAAATAAAGGACCTCGTCCTGCTTCATCAATTCCTACTTCTAATTTATCCCAATCTTGATTATAAAATTTAGTTAGAGGTTCTGGTTTAGTCCTTGGCATACTATTTATCATATTTTAATATTTTATTATAATCTTCAATTTTTAAATTTTCTTAAAGTATATTATATAATGAAGTTCCAAAAAATACATCTATTTTTCATATTACTATTGTCATTAATCTTTTGTGGCTGTTTAGGAACATTTATGCGTGAGGGTATGGTTTCCCAAACATCTTATACTGGACCTGCCGGTAATACTGCTACTAAAACTACTGGTCCTGCTGGTAATACTGCTTATACTGGTCCTGCTGGTAATACTGCTGTTACAAATGATAATTATTCCTCTGCTTCAGCAACTACTTATACAGGACCTGCAGGTAATCAAGCTACTGTTGCAACTGGACCTGCAGGACAAACAGTTGTTGCTACAAGTGATAATACTGTTAATGGAATTCCTTATTATGACATTCCTCCTGGACAAGAAGATCTTTATATTTTAAAATCTGAAGTCGTTCCTCCTGTATGTCCTGCTTGCCCTCCGGCCGCAGCATGTCCCAGACAAGAAGCATGTCCACCATGTCCTCCTTGTGCAAGATGTCCTGAACCTGCATTTGAATGCAAGAAAGTGCCTAATTATTCCAGTTCTAATGATAACTTTTTGCCTAGACCTGTTTTAGCAGATTTTAGTCAATTTGGAATGTAAATCTATTTAAATATTATTTAATATAGTTTATTAAATAATATGCTATTAGGGTATAAAAAATCAGAACCACGAATTATTATACAACCTTTAACCAAAGAAAAAATTAAATTCATCCATGAATTATTTATTAAGGAAAAACGCGTTCAAAGAAACCCATGGGTTTAATGCTTTCTAGTTTTTCTTTTTTTTGTTTTCTTTGCTTTCTTAGTTTTCTTTGCTTTCTTAGTTTTCTTTGCTTTTTTGGCTTTTTTGGCTTTTTTGGCTTTTTTGGCTTTTTTAGTTCTTTTCTTTTTTCCTCCATAAGTAATTCTGGGTACAGATGGTCCTTGTACAATTGTTCTTTGGTTTACTACCATTGATGTGCTTTTTGCATTAATTTCATTCAATATATTATTTAAAAATTCTGCAATCATTTGGGATTGTCTTGCTCCATCACTTCTTTTATTAATTGTTTGATTAAATTTTATAAGTTCTTGAAAACTTTGTTGAATAATAGATTCTTGTAATAATCGATATAATTCTTCTTTTGCTTTTTCTTTTTGGCTTGTTACTGGTATTATGCTCATTGCTAATTGTTCAACAACCTGGTTTAATTGACCCTCTGTTAATTCTCTACCTAATACAAGTGTTACAACATCTTCCATATTTAATTGTGAAAAATTACGAGCAGCAGATTCTAATATTTTTTCTTTATCTTCATCAGATAACGATTCATCTGAAATTAAAACATTTATTAACCATCCAAATATGCCAAGTAAAATGGATATAACAAAACCAGATATGGCATAAGCAGCCAATAAATTATTTAATACATTTTCATAATGATAATATATTGCTCCTATTTCACTAGGAACATTAGGAACTCTAAATAATAAATCAGCACCCACACTAGGTAAAATATTAAAAATTTCGTGAGCAACTTTTAGTTTTCCTTCAATATTAGATACTTGCGAAACTTTTGTTGTTCCAGTCATATAGTCAAACATATTAGAAAATACCCCCCCAACAGCACTAATAGTTTTACTAGAACTACTAGATGTATCTTGTAATGTTTGGTAATCTTTTTGTATTTTATCTACAAGTTCTTGACCTAATTGTTGTAATTCATTTATTTGTTGTTTTTGATTGGCAGCTAATACTCTCCATTCCTTTAGTTCCCCTTGATAAGGTGATAATAAATTATCAACATAGGTAGTTGTTCCTTGAGTTATAATAGTAAAACTACCCCATACACTTGGAATGTCATCAATACCTATTAATTGATCTCCAGAAGATTGGTTTGATTCGTCAATTATCTCTGGAGGTTCTAATAATAATCTTCCGTTAATTTCATTTGCTTCATTAACATATTCAATAAGCACGGCTTTTTGAGCACTTAAAAAATCTTCTCCAGAATCAGTATCATCATATTGTAAATATATTTCAGTTAATTGACTTAATGCGTTCAATTGTGGGGATTGAATTCCTCTTTGTAATTCTGCTTTTAAACGGGAATATTTAATTTTAGCTAATTTATCTTGTAACCTTAATGTGTCTGTATATTTATATGATAAAAACATGGTTGTAATATATATTGTCATTAGTCCAGAAATTAACCATAATAAATTTTTAAAAGATTTTCTTGATAAAGTTAAAGCTGATGATTGTTTATATTTAACTAACTCACCTGCTCCTCCCTTTTGGCCTGGATTAAATAACATTTCTGAATTTTTAATTAAGGGTTGGCTAAGAGGTGTTATTAATAATTGCTCATTTTCAAATTTAATATTATAGGTTATACATAATATAGCCGTGCACATATTTAATGTAGGAAAATTAAACTTATCTAAATCTAAAGGAGAAAGAATTGTTCCTTCGATATTTATTTCATTGGATAAAATAGTAAATACTAAATCTACATTTTCTTGTAAAAGTTGTAAATTTTTACTCATTATAAAATAAATAAATATATTATTTTATAATGTTAGTCTTTTGATTTTTTACATTTATTATCCATTTGGAATGTTTTACATTTAGAATCTTTTGGGACAATTTTTATTATACATTTAGCTTTTTTTCCATATAAAGGTTCAGTACATCCTTTTTCCTTTTTATTTTTATGCGTTTTATTAAATTTAAATAGTTTAGGTTTATCTTCTACACATCTAGCTCTGAAATGCTCATATCTTTCTCTCACATCACAATAAGATAGGCCTGAATCTTTACCTAAATTCTTATTGATTCGTTCATGTAATCTATAAACATAACGAGAAAAACTGTCTCTATTTTTCATACATTCCATAGTTAATGGAAATACTTTATAATTTTTTTTGAGATTTATTCTACAATATTTACAAGGTAAAACATGAACTAAATTTAACATAAATTTTCTGTAATGTTTCTTTTGTTCGATAGTAGGTTCTACAGGGTAATTAAAACTAATCATATGTAATGAATGCCACATAGCTGGACCCCATGCATATGTTTGCATTCCGTCGGGTGCACTATAATCTTTTTTAGTAAATACTCTTTTTTTAGATTTAGAAAATTTATTATTTTTTTTATTTTTACGAGTTTTCATATTACATTATTTAGAGAAAAAACTTTATTCATATATAATAATATGGAAACATCATTTATATCCCTATATCAGAAATTTTGTGATGATACAAAGACATCCTTTTATTTAAATATTGTAGCAATAATATTAATATTTGTATTTCTAATTGGAAATCAAAAAACATTTTCTTCTCATATGGCTAGATTAATTATTATTTTACTATTAGGACTTGGTATATATTTAAATTTGAAATCTTCAGCATCTTTATTAAATGTTAATAATATGGGTGATTTATTATTAAATCCGTCTTTAGCAGAAATAAGAAATAATTTATTATTAAATTTGTTATATTGTGTTCTAGTAATTATATTTATTTTTTATTTAGTAGCAGATTTTTATATAATTCGTTAATGAAGTTATTGTTTTATATAATAAAAATATATATATGTTAGAAAAGATCTCAGCTTTATTAACAAATACCAGATTCTGGTTAATTTTATTAGCAATTATCTTCTTTTTATTTTTAGCTGGATATGTTTATAAATCCTATGTATCACCTATAATTAAAAAGGAATTTATTCCTAATGATGAATTTCCACAAAAGCAAGAAGATAATAATGAAGGAGGCGGAGAAGGAGGTGAAGTATTAGTTTATATGTTTACAGTGGAATGGTGTCCTCATAGCAAAAAAGCATTACCAGTGTGGGAAGAATTAAAAGAAAAATATAATGGTAAAAAATACAACGGCCAGTTACTTACATTTATTACGGTAGATGGAGAAGAAAATTCGGATTTGGCAGACAAATATAAAGTAGAGGGATTTCCTACAATTAAATTAGTAAAAGGAAATCAA
>Ga0180433_10011860_pt1 | contig 10272 bp, 8 predicted proteins | sample SS_ome_8_FD_132980 | JGI IMG/M metagenome (GOLD analysis project Ga0180433, IMG submission 132980) | Hypersaline lake sediment archaeal communities from the Salton Sea, California, USA - SS_1_D_1 metaG | ecosystem: Environmental > Aquatic > Non-marine Saline and Alkaline > Hypersaline > Sediment...
ATTCAGGAATATCGGGCTATACCAGCGTATTATTGAAATATATGAAGGCAACGAGCTGTTCGTTAAGACCGGAAGGATAATGATCAACGGACAGGAAACAGACACATATACTTTTAAAATGGACTATTATTTTGTTATGGATGACAACCGCGATAATTCAAAAGACTCACGGAGGTGGGGTTTTTTGCCTGAAGATCATATAATAGGAAAAGCATCATTCGTCTGGTTCTCTGTTGACAAGAATAAAAGTGGCTTCAGCAGGATCAGATGGAACAGAATATTTAAAAAAGTTTAATACGTGTCAGGTGTTTCCAAATGAAACGATTTTATTTGATTTATTATAATATTACTTTGTTGATACACAAAATATTTTTTCAAAAAATATTTACTTACATACAACGTTGTTATGAAAGGACAGCACTTTAATATGAAGTAAATGAAAAAAAATCTTCTAATAATATTGATAATCATTGCAGTTATTATAATAGCTGTAGTTATAATCCTGTCCGGGAGCAGTGGTGAGAAAAAAGCTGACATCACTATTGATGTAAAGAAAAAAGATTTTAAGATTGAAGTTACAACTACCGGTGAACTTGAAGCTGAAAAGTCGGAAAAGATAAGGGGCCCATCAGGATTCAGGAATATTTATATATGGGAAGTTCAGATCAAAGACCTGATCCCGGAAGGTACAATTGTTAAACAAGGGGATTATGTTGCCAAACTGGATGACTCGGGTGTGAGAGACAAACTAAATGAAGTAGAAGATAATATACAGAAATTTGAATCACAAATGATCAAGACAAAACTTGATACGACTATTGAACTGCGTAAAGCAAGGGATGAACTGACAAATATGGAATATGAGCTTGAAGAAAAGGAGCTGAAGCTTGAGCAGTCGAAATTTGAACCCCCTGCTACTATTCGTCAGGCAGAAATTGACCTTGATAAGACCAAAAGGAAATTTGAGCAATTGGAAAAAAATTATCATTTACAGGTAAAAAAATCAATTGCCAGTATGCATGAGGCAGAAGCTAATTTATCTGTGTTTTTAAGGAAAAAGCAGAGTATGGAGGATATACTGCAGGGACTGACCATTTATGCACCCAAGGACGGTATGCTGATATATGAAAAAACATGGAGAGGTAAAATAGAAACAGGGGGAACTATATATACAGGAGACCCTGTTGTTGCAAAACTACCGGATCTGGGCTCACTAATATCAAAAACATTTGTAAATGAAATAGATATAAGTAAAATAGCAGAGGGTCAGCAGGTAGAGATAGGGGTTGATGCTTTCCCTGAAATGAAATATAAAGGAGAAATAACCAAAGTTGCCAATATCGGGCAACAATTACCTAACAGTGATGCCAAGGTATTCGAAGTTATAATCAAAGTATTTAATATTGATACTATCCTTAAACCTGCTATGACCACAAGCAATAAAATATTGATCGATACCTGCCAAGATGTTATTTCAGTACCACTGGATGCTGTCCATAGTAACGATAGTGTTTCATACGTATATAAAAACGGTTCCTTCAGCCTGGTAAAACAAATCATAATAACAGGAAAAAGTAATGAAAATGAAATAATTATTGAAGAGGGCCTGAAAGAAGGAGATGTTGTATTGCTTTCTATACCGGATGACCCGGATAATATTGAATACGAAGGACTGGAAATATATGAAAAAGAGAAAGAACAAAAAAAGACAGAAAAGAAAGAAAGTGAGAAACTGTCTGATACTATTCCTGTAAACAATAAAATTATCGAACCGGCAGTAAATCAGTAATTATTATATGCAGCGATATTTACACGATTTTTATATTGCCCTGGATGCAATTTTTGCGAATAAAATGAAGTCCATACTTACCACACTGGGGATCATTTTCGGTGTAGCTGCTGTGATCAGTATGCTTGCTATTGGAAACGGGGCAAAACAAGAACTTCTGGAGCAGATGAAACTTGTAGGAGTCAATAATATTGTGATCACTCCTGTAATTGAAGAAGACGAAAATTCTGAAACCAGCTCAACTGAAGAAACCAGGCCAGGGGAAAAACCAAAACAGAAATATTCCAGGGGACTATGCCTCTCTGATGTTAAAGCTATTGAAAATGTTCTTCCTGTCGTTGAAAAAATAAGCCCAGAGATAAATATTGATGCCTATGTCATAAAAAACGGAAAACAAAGGACTGCCAATGTAATAGGCATTACACCTGTATATTTTGAATTATTTTCTTTAGGACTGCAGTCAGGTAAAATGTTCAACACATATCAGATGGAACATGGTCTTGATGTATGTATCATAGGAGAAGATATCAGGAAAAAATTCTTCAGCAATGAAGATCCTCTGGGAAAATCTATCAAATGCGGAAATATATGGCTGCGGGTGGTTGGAATACTGAAAAAAAGAAAAACGTCAGTATCAAATGTAAGCCTTAAATTAAGTAACAGTAACGAATGTATCTATGTCCCGATAAAAACTATGTTACTGAAATTTAAAAATCGTTCACTCATTACTGCTAAAGCATTTGACAATAGACGGAGAAATAACAACAATAATAAGGAAGTTAATTATAACCAGTTAGACAAGATCATTGTACAGGTTAAAAATACAGAACAACTTGAACCTGCCAGCGAAATAATTGGACGAATGTTATTAAGGAGGCATTCAGATGTTGAAGATTTTGAAATATCAGTACCTGAATTACAGTTAAAACAGCAACAGAAAACCAAGGACATTTTTAATATTGTACTTGGAGCCATTGCCGGAATATCATTAATTGTAGGGGGCATAGGCATCATGAATATTATGCTGGCATCAGTCATGGAACGGATAAAAGAGATCGGCATACGCCTTGCTATCGGAGCAACAAAGAAAGACATCATTGTACAGTTCCTTTCTGAATCTACCCTGATAAGTATTTCAGGTGGTTTACTGGGTATAGTTCTTGGTGCTGTGATTTCAAAAATGATCACCAGGTTTGCAGATATTGACACTATTATTTCTTTCTCATCAATAATAATTGCTTTCAGTGTTTCAGCAATAGTTGGTGTGATATTCGGATATATGCCTGCTAAACGGGCAGCGGAAAAAGATCCGGTAGAATCATTAAAATATGAATAGGCTAACAATTTTAATACTATCATTCTCAATCGTATTTTCCGGTTACAGCCAGCAGGTAAAGCAACTGACATTACAGGAAGTCATTGATATTGCTTTAGACCAGTCTCTGGATATTTATATGGCAAAACACCGTTACAGGTCAGGATTCTGGAAATACAGGAGTCATATAGCCGGATACCTGCCTTCGTTAACCCTTGATGCCACCATCCCTGAACTGAACAGGTCAATATCCGGGATCACTATGCCTGATGGTTCGGAAGCTTTCATAAACAGGAAATATGCCAGTTCATTCGCCAACCTGTCACTTTCTCAGAATATTTTTTATACCGGGGGCAAAGTGTTCGTAAATTCCGATCTGCAGCGAATTGACCTGCTTGGTGATTCAGTGGTAACCTCTTTCCTTTCTACTCCCGTTAGTATCGGATTTGTACAACCGCTTTTTGCATTTAACCCGTACAAGTGGGAAAAACAGATCGAGCCGCTGAAATATGAAGAATCTAAAAGCGAATACCTTGAAACAAGGGAAGAAATATCCATTAAGGCAGTGGATTATTTTTTCGACCTGATGCTGGCGCAGATCAACCTTAAAATGGCTGAATTAAATTATAATAATAACGATTCGATATACAAAATATCCGTTGGACGTTATAATCTCGGCACTATTGCTGAAAATGAACTTTTACAGATGGAGCTGGCACTGCTGAATTCCGAGGCAGATCTAAAGCAGGCAGGTCTTGACCTTGAAGTAAAAAAGTTCCGGCTCCGGTCTTTCCTGGGATTTACAGAAGACATTGACATTTTTCTTATATTGCCTGAGGAATTACCTGATCTGCAAATTGATGTGGGTAAAGCAATTGATCTTGCAAAAACAGTAAATCCCATAATCAAAAGCAGTGAAATAAGTGTAAAAGAAGCTGAGAAGAATGTTGCAAAAACCAGGGCTGACAATCGTTTTAATGCCAACCTCGTCGCAAGCTACGGATTAACACAAAGCGCCGGTTCACTTGAAGATGCATACCGGGACCCGGAGAACCGTCAGATGGCAACAGTAGGTATTATGGTACCTATCTTAGACTGGGGAAAAGGCAAGGGTAAATATAAAATGGCCATGTCCGGACTCGAAGTAGTAAGGACTTCGGCACAACAGGATCTGATAGATTTTGAACAGGATGTATTCCTGAAAGTGGCTCAATTCAATATGCAGAAAAACCAGGTCATGATAAAAGCAAAAGCCGATACTATCGCCTTAAAAAGATATGAAGTCACTAAACAACGGTTTTTTATAGGTAAAATAAATATACTTGATCTTAATGTAGCTTTGAAAGAAAAAGATGAAGCTAAACGCACATATATCAATTCTCTGAAAACTTATTGGGAATACTATTATCTGATCAGGAAATTAGCTTTATATGATTTCGAAAAAACACAACCCCTAACTGCCGATTTTGACAGCTTTATAAAATAACCGACAAATATTCAGGAATATCCCCGCTATTTATTGTATTTTGTGTTTTTCCTGGTATAAACCGGTATGAACTTACCCCTTTTGATCTTATACAACATATTTCCTATTGTTATCTCCCCTCCTTCATTCATTTCCGCCAGGTTCAGAATATCATCCTCAATAGTATGCAACGAGCCTTTGGTATGTCTTACAATGTCTAAATATGCCGTATTTATACCTCCATTTGTCCCACACAGGATAATTCTTACGGGTTTATCAACCTGGTGCAGTAATGACATGTCTCTCGGGGTGGCAAAATTATCCGCTATCATTATTATTTCTTCACAATCTTCACATTTTCCGATCGCTTCAAGTAATGCCTCAATGTTATTCTCAGGAACGTCCCCACCATGACCTCTCATCATTGTCTTTTCAGCTAAACCTATTATATCTTCTAGTTTACGGGACTTACTGTGATAAATGCCTCCTGTTTTTCCGATTTGTTTTCTTGTATTGGGTTTATGATCACCATCATTAAAAAATGTAAAATGTTCGATCTTTTGTTTATCTGTATTATTGTATAATCTGAACCATAAAAGAAGCTGTACTGTATATGGTGACATACTTCCTGTAAAATCGCAGACAAGAAGCATTTTGTTCCAGCCGGAATTACGGCTGAACACGTTAAAAATTGTTGAATCGGAAATATGAGCCACCAAGGATCTGTCATGTGTGGCCAGCGAGCCCGAACTTAAATCCGAAGTTGATGACTTACCTTTATGAACCGGTGTTAAATACACAGATTCTGTCAGTGGCAAAGATCCGTCCAAAAAAAACCTTACAGGTAAAGTATAATTTGAACTTACAGGTTTGCCTCTCTGATTCGCCGGTATCCATTTTGGCATTTGTTCAATAACCCGAATAGCTTCTTCATCACATCCTCCCCCGATCCCTTTTATTGCCTTCACTAATGACACTTCTCCTGACTCATTAATAACAAAGGAAATATAAACAGTGCCCTGGATGCCTTTTTCTTTTGCCTCTTCAGGATACCTGACCGTTCTCAGCAGGTATTCTGACAGTGCACTGTTTCCCCCTTTGAATTCAGGCATTTCTTCAACAACAGAAGATATTCCGTATGCTGCTCTATCAGGTTCAGTAGTCTCAGCCTTAGTATCTTCTCCTGATAGTATTTTTCTTATGTATTCTATTTCTTTCTCAACTGTTTCTTTAGTTGAAGCCGGGCGGTATGTAATAACAAAGCCGTGGAAAAAATCATTTCCATCTTCCGGAGAAGAACATGCTGTCTGCCCGACCATTTCCCACTCTGTCATTTCATTCTTTAATATTTCCGGAGCAAGATTTCTTAGAGATATCAACCTGTTCCTGTTTAATTCCTTCTGGTCAAATTTATCGCTCTTTTTATAAGTAGTATATACAAGTTCGATCCGGAGAATAGCATTATCCTTAATTTTTTTGAATTCCGAAGAATTTAAAATAACCGGCGAAGCAAATTCTGTTTTCAGGAAAATTTTATTTTGTGTCCGGCTCTTTTCTATCTTATTTGTCAATCCGGTGTTTGAATTCAATATATATTCTATCTTATCTGCCTGCCCTGCAACTAATGTGCTGATTAATAATAAGACAAAAAAAAGTATTATTGATCTTCTCATTGATCTTAAGTATCGTTTTTCAGTTTGAAAGTACAAAATTCCCTGAAAAAAACCTAAAGAATATTATGTTTATGTCAGTTGGAAATCAGCCGGTAGTCTGACAGGCACCTGAAACCAAATCAACCGAATCAATATCCGGTATCCTTTCATTAACAAATTGGCAAATTGACAAATTTTCAAATTGATCCGGTATCACCGGTTCAGAGAATTGTAATCCATAAGTATTGTTTCGAGGAAGCGCTGTGCATGAAGGTTACTTTCAATACCAAGCCTCTTCTGTATCACATCCTTGGTATTTTGCGATAATAACAATGCAGTTTGCGATCCACGATTCCTGTATATATGCTGCAGCACCTCTTTAACAGTCTGCATATCATCTTCTTTCAAAATGCTGACCTGAGGGAAGACAGGCTTGTAATTCTCAGGCAGCCTCACATATAAAGTATCCCTCAGAATAGCCTGTTGTTTTAACCTAATAACGGTTGTTCCGGCAGCAATATCCCCCAGACGCTGCCCCCTGCCGTTAATAAGGATCGTCAGTACAGACACCGAACCGCTTAAAAGCAGGTTATCTACAGGACGAAACACCCACCTGAGCAAATAACCTCCTATTGTTGGCTGCGATCCGTCGAGCCTGACAACCCTTATCCTCATTATCATCTTACCGGGATTCTGTCCATTGAAAAATATTTCAAACACAAGATCATAAAAAAGTATGGGTAAGTACAAAAGAATTAACATTGAAGGACTTTCATAAAGTGCGAATATTGAAATTAAAAAAGACGAGAGAATATAATAGCTGAAAAAAAACAGGTAATCCAGCAAATGAGCAAGGATACGCTCGCCAACACTCGCAACCTGGTGCTCTATCTCTACATTCTGGGTGGTATTTATACTTACATTCTTCAATTTCCATTTTTCATTTTCAAATTGGCAAATCTTCAAATTATCTAATTAATCCTATCTTTGCAAATATATAAACTCCTGCTTTATAAAATGAAAGAGATCGTTTTTTTAAACAGAAATGCTGACAGGTGGAAAGAATTTGAAAAACTGTTAAATACAGGATACAATACCAAACCTGACATACTTTCTGATCTTTATATACAAATAACTGATGATCTCTCATATTCAAGAACATACTTCCCTTCAAGCCAGACAACAAAATATCTCAACTCACTGGCTATGAGGGCTCACCAGATAATATACAGGAACAAGAAAGAAAACCGCAGCAGGATAATATCATTCTGGAAAAGCGAACTCCCCCTCATCTTCAGAGAATCACGGAAATACATACTGTATTCATTTATCATATTTTTTATATCATTCCTTATTGGTGTGGTATCAACAGCCTATGACGACACATTTGTCAGGCTCATACTCGGTGATACTTATGTGAACATGACTCTCGAAAATATTGATAAAGGCGATCCTTTGGCAGTATATAAAAAAGCAAACCAGATAGACATGTTCCTGGGAATATCGGTAAATAATATCCGGGTATCATTCCTGGCATTTGTTCTCGGGGTATTCCTTTCACTGGGCACAGGCTATATACTGTTCATGAACGGTATTATGCTGGGTACATTCCAGTATTTTTTCTATCAGCACGGGTTGCTGGGTGAATCAATACTTACAATATGGATACACGGCACACTTGAGATATTTGCCATAATAGTGTCAGGCGGTGCAGGGATAATGCTTGGTAACAGCTTACTCTTCCCGGGCACATATAAAAGATCTTTTTCTTTTATAAGCCGTGCAAAAAAAGGAATAAAGATATGCTTCGGGCTTATTCCCGTTTTTCTTTTGGCAGCTACACTCGAAGGCTTTGTAACAAGATATACGGGCATGCCCGATGTGCTCAGGCTGTTTATTATAATCAGCTCTCTTATACTGATCGTATGGTACTTTTTTACATATCCCAATAGTTTACTAACAAAAATTAACAGTAATGGACAAACAAAACATTGAGTTTAATAAGGAAAGAGATTTTGGTGAAATATTCAATGCTACATTTACTTTCATTTCACAAAATTTCAAACAACTGGGACTTGCGATAATATATTATGCACTGCCCTTTTTGTTGTTTATATCTATAATGATGTCCATGGTTTATAAAGATATGCTTAATTTCTCAATTGATCCTTATGGCTCATCAATAGGATCCTTCATTAATAATTATCTCCTTATAATCCTCTGTTATGTTGCAGGATACACAATAATTATGGCTACGGTTTGCGGATATATCAGCTTATATGTCAGGCATGGTAAAGATAATTTCACTGTTACTGATGTATGGGAGGTAATAAAAAACAAATCATTAACTATATTATTAGCCTTTATTATTGGTTTTATTATGATAATCTTAGGAACGATACTACTGATATTACCCGGCATATATCTTACGATCTCTATGTCGATGATATTTTTCATAATTGTACATGAAGACAAAGGTTTTGGAAGTGCATTATCCAGAAGTTTTGAACTGACGCATAAAAGCTGGTGGTGGACACTTCTTCTGTTGCTTGTGATGAATATCCTTGTTTCTGTCGTAAATATGATTTTTCAGATACCACAATGGATCATTGTGGGCATTAATACGTTCCATAAGGTGTCCGGTGGCGGTGTCTCCGGTTTTTCTGCTCTTCAAACAATATTAACTGCAATATATTTCATTATCAGTACAATCCTTTTTTCATTACCTTTTATTGCCCTGTCTTTCCAGTATTTCAGTATTATAGAAAAAACGGAAAGCCCCACGCTATTGCAAAAAATACAGGATATAGGCAAAGATGAAACAACAGAATAGTAAAATAAAAATACTTATCCTGTGCTGCATCATCGCAGCATCCCTGGTTAATATTACTGTTAACGGGTTTGCAACTGAAGTTAATAACGAACCGGAGAGGCATCCTGCTGTCAACGATTCTGTGAAGTATGATAATTCCATGATCCTTGTGCGTAAACCTCCTGCTGAAAAGATCATGGGATTCAGGAATGACCAGGATTATGCTTATGACACAAATGCAAAAAAACCTGATAATTATTTTATGAGGTTGTTTTGGTGGATATCTGATTTCTGGTCATCAATACCTTATTTTGGAAAATTTTTAGAATATCTTTTTTACGGATTACTTATCGCAATGGTGATCCTTGCTGTTTTCAGGATGCTGGACATAAAGGTCAATAGTATATTTCAGCGGAACCGATACAGGGAAAAGATCCATATAGAGGAAATAAGCGAAGACATCCATAAGCTGGACATGGATGCATTGATCATGGAAGAGATAAAAAAGAAAAACTATAAGAATGCAATAAGATTACTGTATCTTAAGCTTCTGAAGCTTCTTAGCGATAACGGCATTATCCTGTGGTCTGTAAATAAAACAAATGCGGACTACAGACATGAGATCTCCCCCACCCCTTACCATATCCCGTTCAGCAGGTTAAGCGCTTTGTACGAATTTATATGGTATGGGAATTTTCGTATCGGTGAAGACGGGTTTAACAAGGCAAAAACAGAGTTTTACACTATGTATGAGAAAATCAATGACAAAGAAAAATAGAATATATATTGCCATTCTTATTTTAGGATTTACTATTCTGGTGATAATTGAATATCTGTCACCCAGGCCAATAGACTGGACTCTGACTTTAAATAAAAATGATAAGATCCCTTATGGCAACTATGCACTGTATTCCCTTTTACCGGATATCTTTCACGGCAAAGATATAACAGAAAACACACAAACTCTTTATGAATTTCTCAGGTTTAAAAACCTGGAAAATACAAATATGATATTCATTACATATTATTTCAATCCTGATGAATATGACTTTGATAATTTAATGTCTTATGTTGCTTCCGGGAACCATGTCTTTTTAAGCGCTGTGCATTTCAGTAATGATTTCCTTGACACGTTAAGCCTCTCTCTGGATGCAGACTGGTTCAATATAAAGGTAACAGGCAAAGACACTACACAATTCGCCCTTTCAGACACAACATATCTTAATTTTGTAAATCCCA
>Ga0180433_10011861_pt1 | contig 10272 bp, 4 predicted proteins | sample SS_ome_8_FD_132980 | JGI IMG/M metagenome (GOLD analysis project Ga0180433, IMG submission 132980) | Hypersaline lake sediment archaeal communities from the Salton Sea, California, USA - SS_1_D_1 metaG | ecosystem: Environmental > Aquatic > Non-marine Saline and Alkaline > Hypersaline > Sediment...
ACCTATCTTCTTGTCGGGAAGCAGCTCCATATCAAATAAGCTCTGGATTTAAATTAAAAACTCAGGTCGATGTAAAATCATTTGACCTGCCCGATTTTTATCACGGCGCATTTTAAAAGTAAAGCTGATATATCGGATGTCCTGATTATATGTTATATTTAAGGAGGTATGGGTGTAGAGATAGTTTTAGGTGCCGCTGGATGTGCAAAAGAGGATCTTTTTTACTCCAGAATCATTGAAAAAATAGAAAATAGCCGTGCCGACGAAATTCTCATCCTCGTGACGACCAATGAGATACGAAAAAACCTGCCCGAGAATATTCTTAAAAGCAACTATTTAAAAGCCTTTGAAATACCTGACATCAAAACATTCGATAACCTGGCTGAAAGTATTGTAAAACTTTCGCCGGATAGAATAGGAAAAATCAGTCCGCTCAGCAGTTCGTTCCTGATGCGCCAGATCATTAAGAAAAGAACAAAAAAAGGACAGCTTGCGGAGTACTCGGCCACCGCCGAGTTCCAGGGCTTCTATAACTACGTTATTAATTTCATATATACGCTGAAGCAGTCCATGATAGCGCCGGAGGATATTGAGAAAAATGAAGGTTACAAAACTGCAGAGCCCCGCCTCCGGGAGCTGGTCGGCATCTACAGAGATTATCAAGAATATCTCCATATGAAGAAACTGTACGACGATTCCGGCGTTTTCTGGCGTGCACTGGAGGTTCTACAGCACGCCGGCAGCGAACTTCTCGGCAGATACCGTACCATATTTATATATGGATTTACCTCTTTTACCTATCTCCAGAAGAGAATAATGCGAGAGTTAATAAATACAATCCCGGAAGCCGCTTTGTTCCTGGATTATGAAGAGGATGCGGAAAGGAGCGATCTCTTCAGCGATCCTCAAGAGATATTAAATTTTCTACAGCAGTTCAATCCGAATACCAGAAGCATGAAGCCGGGCAGCGTAAAAATGAGATACAGCCATCTGGAGCGGAATCTTTTTCGCACAACTCCAGTAACAGATTCCGATGCTCCCGTTCCTGGGCTCTTCTGTGCTCCGGACACGGCAATGGAGGCAGACGCAATCGCGGTAAAAATAAAACGTCTTCTCATAGATAAAAATCTCTCGCCGGATGAAGTCGCCGTCGTCATCCCCGGGATCGAATTATATGCGGACAACATAAATACTGCTTTCAAAAAAGCGGGCATCCCTTTCAGCCTGCAGAGCCGGCAGGTTATTACGGACACACCTCTCGGGAATTATCTGATGCACTTCATGCGTGCAGCATTTTCCGATCTTCCGCGAGCGGAATTCAAATCAATCGTGAACTCAAACTACTTCTACAGATTTTACATTAACCTCTCAGGCGGAAAAGAAGAAGAAGGAAAGCCGGATAAAATTTCACCTTGTTCTCTTTCCTATTCCGCGGCATCTATAATTGAGTCTTCGGGAGTTATCAGCGGAATAACATCCTGGGAACAGTATCTTAAATCCATATCTGATAAATCAAAAGAAGAAGTCGAAGGTGCAGTATCGGGCACGCTGGCGGAGCTGGTTTCTTATATAAAAATCCTCCGCTCCGCAAAAGACATAAACCGGGCTGCTGACCTGATGCATAAACTCCTTATCAAACTCAGACCGTGCTATATAAAAGATGATTATGTCAATCCACTGGATTACAAAATGGAGATTATAACCTTCAACAGGTTCTTCGATCTATTTAAAAGAGATTTACAGCGGCTGGAAGGTTCGGCGATTTCAGCCGGTTCGGATAATCTTTATGAAATTTTAAACTTCATTATTGGGAATGTGCGCCTGCCCGCAATGCTGAGATTAACCGGCGCGGCAACCGTCACAAACCCGTACGATTTTCGCGGAATGAAAGTAAAGGCGCTCTTTTTTGCCGGGCTGAACAGGGGAAGCTTTCCCATTTATCAAAACGCCGCAAGAAGAATACCTTTCTACAATCTTCTGGTCGATTTAAACAGTGATTTCAAGAATCGGCTGCCGCGCCAGCTGGAGATGGCGGAGGATCAGATGATTCTTTTCTACAATACGCTCTGTTCCGCATCCGAATACATATTCCTTTCGTGGGTGCAGAATGATGAGGAGAGCCGATCTGTCTTTATAAATGATGTTCTTAATATATATAAATCCGCCGATGTGGCAAATGTAATGCCGGCGGAGATCACCGGCGAAACCGGGCGAGCGACGAACACAGCGGCTCTCTATCAAAGTATAATTCTTAGAAAGCGCCCTATCCACAGCAAAGCACCTAATAATAATTCCAGAGAAAAGAAAAACATAAATCCTGCCGGGCAGTTAAAAAAGCGGCTGAGTAAAATCAACTGGATTATAGATCGGTCGAACATAGAGAATCTTCGCGAAAGCCCCGCCTATCCGGATAATTTCGATGGAGTTATGGAAAATGATCATGTCATTGAAAAGATAAGAAGACGTTTTCACGGCGGTTTTCAATACACCGCCTCGATGTTCTCTGACTTCGGCTTCTGCCCCTTCTACTTCCTGGCAAAGGACATCCTGAAGCTGGAGACTCCGGAGGAAAAAACCGAAGCGGGCACGCCGATGGATGAAGGGCTGTTTTATCATACCGTCCTCCAAAAATTCTATTCCGAAGTTTTCGATAAAGAAGATAATAAAGGCGCCTTTGAAATACTTTTAGATATCGAGAGTCATTTCAAACGTCTTGACGAATTGATAGATGCCGAATTCGATCGTATTGAAAAAACATCAAGAGTCCTTACCGGCTCTTACTGGTCTATAATTAAAGAAAGCTATCGTGAAAACATCAAGCGGTTTATTAAGTATGACATCGGGGAAATGGGAAATTCAAGTCCGGTTATGTTTGAAGCGGGCTTCGGTGATATCAGGAAAAGAGAGGAGATCGACCCCGCGTCAACCTCGGCTCCGCTGCGGATTCAAAACGAAGGTAATAATAAAAAAATCAACCTCGCCGGTATAATAGACCGGGTGGATATCTCAGAGAATGAAGAAGGCGATGCTATTCGCGTGATAGACTATAAATCATCGGGACATACCGGAGCGAAAGACCTGTTGTACGGCGCAGACTTTCAGCTGCAGCTCTACGCCCTTGCAGCCCGGCATCTGCTCGGCAGCAATAAGAGCAACGACGCGGTGATATCCGCTATGTACGCATCTATTAAAAAAGTGGGGTTTAAGAAATTGGTCGAACTGGCGAACGGCAATCTTAAAATTATTTATAACAAAAAGAAGATAGATTTCTCACGGCATCTTAGATCATATCTATTCGCATACGCGGGCAGAATTAATGCAGGATTCTTCCCTCCGTTCCCCAATAGAAATAAATGCAGCTGGTGTAGAATGAGACCGCTTTGCAGATACAATCCGCGAAGAATCCTGTTTAAACTGGTAAACAATAATTTCGAGGTTATAAAGTAGAATGCATCTGACAGAATACCAGCGAGAGGCGATCTTCTCAGATAATCCACGTATATGTGTCACCGCCTCCGCCGGAACCGGCAAAACCCTGGTTCTTATCAATAGATATATACATCTGCTGGAAAAAGAGAAACTGCCCCCGGATAGGATAGTTGCGCTCACCTTCTCGAGAAACGCAGCCAAAGAGATGCGCGATAGAATAAGGGAGGGTGTCGAAGAGAAGATAAAATCATGCAGCGGTAAAGAAGCTGCGTATTGGAAAAAGGTTTTCCGCAAACTCGACACCGCCAGGATCACCACCTTCCACAGCTTCTACGCTGATATCCTGAAGTCATACCCTTTTGACATAGGGATCGATCCGGATTTTGTAATAGCCGGAGATGACGAACTGCTGATGAGAGAGATCGATGAAATATACAGGAAAACCGCATCAAGTTTGAATGAAAAGAACTTCCAGCCTCTCAAGAACCTGCTGAGGTATATTGAAATAAATCAGCTCAAGAATAATTACATACTGCCGCTGTATCTGGAGAGAGAGAAGCTCCATTATCTCAGCGGGTTTAAAGGACTGAGTCCCGACAACCTGCCGGAACTACCTGAAGGATTAATAAAAGATTATTTAGAAGAACTGCCGAAAATAGTGGTCAGCGGATTCGACTGGCGCAGAATAGATGTAGAGGCGAGGGCACTGCTCAGAGAATTAAGAACCGTCACTTTCACTGATGAAAAGGCTGTCGTCTGCCTCAATAATTATAAGATGAAGATAAAGAGCATATTATCGCTCTCGAGAAGAATAAGAAACGACGAAGTTAAATTACAGATTGAAGGCTTTATCGAAAGTGTACGGGAATCGGCGGGAAAAGAACGCAAATCAGAAGATATTATCGGGGAGCTGTCGTTAAGGATTCGCGACATTCAGCAAAAATACAAGAAGATAGCAGAAAAAAATAATAAAATAATAAAAAATAGCACCGCCGAACAGGAAGACCTTATGCGGGAATTCAGTACTGATTTGCTTTCGGTCTATACTGAATTTGAAAATGCCGTCACCGAGTGGAAAAGGAAATCCTCCCGGCTGGACTATAACGACCTTGCTATATACGCCCGCAGACTTATTTATGACAATACAAACGTAAGAGAATCCCTGCGGGAGGGGATCAGCCACCTGCTGGTGGATGAATTCCAGGACACCGACCGCGTGCAGCTGGATATAATAAAAGCTATTGCCGGTTTTGAAAATGGATTAATTCCGGAGGATACTTCGGGGTGCCCTTCGCTCTTTGTCGTCGGTGATGATAAGCAATCGATCTACCGTTTCAGGGGAGCTGACGTTACCGTCTTTTCGGAGATTAAAAGATTAATTGAAATCTCGGGTGGACAGATCATCAACCTGGATAAAAATTTCCGATCAAGCGGCGATATTATCCGCTTTCATAACCGGTTCTTCCCACGGTTTATACCAAGACGTACCCACAGCGAGTACGACTCCATCTACAGGTATTCACACAGTCATCATAAGATAAAAAACGAACTTGCGGTAGAGCTGCTATTCGTAGAAAAAGAAGATGATAAGAGAGAGGACAACGATTCCGATCTGGATAGCTGCGTAAACAGCTCCATCAACTACAGGTATCCGGCTGAGGAGGAGACGAAAATAGCCGGTCTGCGGCGGAGCGAAGCCGGACTGATAGCCGCAAAGATCAAGAGCATGGTGGAAAGCGAAGAGGTTCAAATAAATGAAAACGGTGGAGCCAGAGCGGTCAGATATGGGGATATCGCTCTCCTTTTCAACGCGCTCTCTTCATTCGAAATATATGAAAGGGAGCTGATAACAGCCGGCATCCCCTACCTCACCGCCGCCAGCGAGGATTTTTACTACAGACCGGAGGTGATGGATATACTGAATTTGCTGCAGGCGGTCTCCAATCCGTTCGATAATTTCTACCTCGCATCCGCCCTCAGAAGCCCGATATTCGGCATAAGCGATGAGACGCTGTTCACGCTGCTGTTTCGCCGGGAACAGCTGCTGTGGGATCAAATAAAATCCGCGGGCAGAATAAACGAAATTTCAGAGAAGCAGAATGAAAGATTGAATGAAGCCGCTGTAACTATCCGCTTTCTCAGCTCCAGGAAGGATTTCCTGACGGTACGCGATTTTGTGGAGCTGGTACTTGATAAAACATCGTATAGGGAGATTTACGCAGGAGTCTCAGGAAGCCTGGAAAGGCTGTACAACATCCATCATTTCATTGAACAGGAGCTGCCGGGGCTAATCGCCGGCGGGGATAAAACCGTCGATGGTTTGCTGCATGACCTGAAGAGAATCAGAGAGAGCGGATATAGGGTGAATAAAAAGTATCCTTTTATGAATAATTCAAATGGTGATGATGAAGAGGGCGGTTCTGTGCTGGTATCGACGATACATCAGGCTAAGGGGATGGAGTTCCCGGTGGTGTTCGTGCCGAATCTTTCCCAGAAATACACTTCTCATAAAAAGATATTTATAGATTATAAATACGGTATCGGTCTGGATTTTAATATATATGATGATGTCAGCTCAAAATCCGAGAGCGTCAACGCCATGAGCTATAGAATACTGAAAGATTTGAATAACAGACAGGAAGAAGCGGAGAAGAAAAGGCTGATGTATGTGGCGGTAACCAGGGCTAAAGACAGAATCATCCTCTCCGGTGCCGATAAAAAAAAGGGGAAAGGTCCCTTCATCGAGATGATAGCGGATTTTCTCTCAGGCGGAAGATTCCGGAAGAATAGACCTGCGAATATACGAGATATTGTAAAAATAGAATCTATTAAAAGCGGGGACTTACAAAAATCAGACGTCCACCCGGATAAGGAAGAGAAAATACTTATTAATCCTTTGGAGATAGATTGTGATGTAAGCGCACCGCTAATCGATCCGGTTGAGCTGAGCTATACGACAAAAAATAGATTTGCCCCCACCGAGCTGAACGATTACGCTGCCTGTCCAAGATTGTATTATTATAAAAATGTAATGATGATCCCGGATGATATCTACCGCGAACAGCCCCGCAGTACTCTACCGATGAGCGGAAAGGATTTTGGTTCATTCATACACTACATCCTGGCACGCCACCGGGGCGAAAATCCACCGGAATGGGAATACAAAGCTTTGAACCTTATTCCTACCGATGAAAAGATCGTAAAACAACACACAGAGAAACTTCTTTTGAACTACAAATCAACGGATATATATAAGAAAGCAAATTCTACTTCCGAAGTTTACCGGGAGTTTCCCTTCATCTCGTCTTTCGGGGAATACCTGATAGAAGGAATAATGGATATGCTCTTTATTGACGAGGACGGTCTGTATCATATAGTTGATTTTAAAAGCGACGGAATCGGTAAAAGTGAAGTCGGTGAAAAAGCCTCATTCTACCGACCGCAGCTTTCCGCCTACGCCGCTTCTGCCGCCAAACTGTTTAGCGTCAATAATCTAAGGTATTCTATAATTTTCCTCACTCCGGGAATCACTCATACCGAAGAGATAGATAAAGCCGGATTGACAGAACTAAATAATCAGATATCTGAAATAATCAGATCAATTCGTGACGATAAAAACTGGCAGGGGACAGAGCACTGCGACGACTGCCCTTACAAACAACTCTGCCACAAAACGGAAAGTAAATTCTATGGGTGACTATAAACGCTCTCAACCCGAATAAAACAGTTTTATTAAGATGGTCGAGCAGCCGCATTACTTGCCCGCCTGCATATGAATGAGTGTTTGTCGGATAAAGTTTTTTTCATCATCAACGTAACGATTTTAATTTGCGTGAAACCACACGGGGTATCTTTGCCATGAAAGACCATTTTGATTTTAATATACGTTCGTGATAGATTTCGATGATCGGTGAGGTAGCGGTTTGAGAATTATTATTTGCGGCACTCAGGTTCCTTTCGTAACAGGTGGGGCAGAAAAGCTTGTCTATACTTTGTCCAAAAAGCTGACCGAGAATGGGCACCACGTGGACCGGGTGATGATCCCTTTTCAATGGTATCCGAAGGAGAACATTTTACGTTCCGCCCTCGCCTGGCGGCTGCTGGACCTGGAGGAATCGGCTCATCGGAAAGTAGACCTCCTGATCGCCACCAAGTTCCCATCATATTTCATTAAGCATCCGAGAAAGATAGTGTGGCTGGTACATCAGCATCGGGGCTCGTTCGACCATTACACAACCCGGTTCTCACCGTTTCAGAACACACCCGGCGACACAAATCTCAGAGAGGAAATAATGAAACAGGAGAAGGCGTCGCTCTCCGAGGCTAAGGCGCTTTTTGCAATCAGCAAAAACGTATCCGACAGGCTGGAAAAATACCTGGGTCTCACCGCCGACCCCCTCTACCCGCCGCTTATCGATCCGGACAGGTACTACAGCAGAGAGGGCGGAGATTACGTACTCTCCGTTTCAAGGATAGAAGCGGACAAAAGAGTTGATCTGCTGGTTAAGGCACTGGCACTCTGCAAGAAAAAAATACGTGCGAAGATCGTTGGCGAGGGAAACCAGCTGGAGGAGCTGAAGCAGATGGCGGAAGGTCTCGGTATAGCGGAGCGGATAGATTTCCCGGGTTATGTATCCGATGATGATTTATATGACCTCTATGCCGGCAGTTTTGCAGTCTATTTCGCTCCCTGGGACGAGGACTACGGATATATAACAATCGAGGCGTTTCAATCCAAAAAACCGGTAATCACCTCCACCCAGTCCGGAGGAGTGCTGGAATTTGTAGAGGATAAGGTAAACGGTATAGTTACAGACGGCTCTGAAGAACAGATCGCCGCCGCGCTCGATTCCCTATACTAAAGCAAAAGACACAGAAAAGAGATGGGGGAAAAAGGTTATGACCGGATTCAATCCATCACATGGGAGCATACGATTGATCGGCTTTTATCATCCGCCTGAATCGAGATCATATTAATTCATATAAATCTATATAATCACAATTGAATCACTGACCTTGAATTGTCGCCCGGGGAATGGAAATTTTGAAATATATACATATAATATAATAAGCAGTATAGCAATTTAGTGATATTGTTTTAGAATGATAATCGGGTTGCTGTTTTTGCATCTTTGATTATTTTGATATAAGTTTTTATTACAATTTATATTTAAAGACATGGAAATAATTTTTAAAATAATAAAGAAACCCGAGAAAAAAATCATACCTCTTCTGGCAATCTGTTTAATTCTACTTACAGCAAGCTCGACCAGGGAAACAACCACAGGCAATCTCCCCACTGAGAATATGCCGACAGTTTATATCGAGGTATCCGTGCCCCTTCCCTTAAACCAGGATGTTCTCGAGATGATTGTATTCTTTCAGATAGAGAGGAGAGACAGTATCATCAAAGCACTCTCCCTCATGGATATATATCTTCCGAGAATCAAGGAGATATTTAAGGAAGAAGGAGTTCCGGAGGTTATCGCCTATCTGCCTTTAATAGAGAGCGCTTATGACCCATTGGCTCACAGCAACCGGGGGGCGAAGGGTGTATGGCAGTTCATGCCCTCTACGGCGAGGACATACGGTCTGAGGGTCGATTCCTGGGTGGACGAACGCATAAATCCGGAAAAATCATGCCGTGCTGCCGCCAAATTCCTGAAATATTACAGGAAAAAATTCGGCAGCTGGACGCTTGCCCTCGCAGCTTATAACGGCGGTCCTACGCGCGTGAGAAGGGCCATTCGTCGTCTAAACACCACCGATTTCTGGACGATTAAACAAACCCGTTATATTCACCCGCAAACTAAAAGATACATCCCCGCCTTTATAGCCGGTGTGTACATCGCCAAAAATCCCCTGTTCTTCGGATTCTTCTACGAGAAAAAAAAGAGTGCGCTTTTTGATGAAGTAGAGATACCGGAGCAGACCGACCTGTCCGTAATCGCAAAATGTATTAATAGCGATGTAAAAATACTTCAGAAACTCAATCCCGAGCTGAGAAGACCGATAACACCGTATAGATATGAGAATTACAAATTGAGAATCCCGAAGGGCAGAGCCGGAGATTTTGAAGCGAATTATGCTAAAATTCCGGCGGACAAAAGAGTAATAAAAAGATATCACCGCGTCCGCAGGGGTGATACGCTGGGTGAAATAGCCAGGCGCTACGGAACCAGCATTAAAAGCATAATGAGCGTAAATAATATCTCCTCTCCCCGAAGACTCCGTATCGGTAGAACTATAATTATCCCGATGATACCGGGAAAAGCCGGTTATCAGAAGGCGAGCTACTCAATAACGAAACGTCATACTAAATACAAAAGAGGACAGCAAATTACATACAAAGTTCGCTCCGGAGATTCACTTTATGAAATCGCAAGCCGCTACCGCACCGATATAGCCTCCATATGCACATGGAACGGAATCAACAGGGAGGATATCCTTTTACCGGGCATAAAGCTCCAAATAAGATATGGAGCCCGCATCGCAAGGGGTGGAACGCCGGTACATGACGGTTCATATTTAACCTATGTGGTGCGCAAAGGGGACACGCTGTACGACATCGCAAAGGAACACAACGTTACTATCGCATCCCTCAGACGCCATAACAATATCTGGGGATCAAGACTCTACCCGGGCGAAAAACTTATAATCCCCCTTTCAAACAATTAAAAAGCAGAGAATATGTTAATTTTATACTTGACTTTAATGTTAGCATGAGTATCTTTCTGTATAGGTAATCGTAAATGTTTAGAATAGTTAGTGCAACAGTAATAGGGATAGACGCCTACGAGGTGGATGTAGAAGTCGACGTATCCCAGGGCTTTTTTAATTTTA
>Ga0180433_10011862_pt1 | contig 10271 bp, 11 predicted proteins | sample SS_ome_8_FD_132980 | JGI IMG/M metagenome (GOLD analysis project Ga0180433, IMG submission 132980) | Hypersaline lake sediment archaeal communities from the Salton Sea, California, USA - SS_1_D_1 metaG | ecosystem: Environmental > Aquatic > Non-marine Saline and Alkaline > Hypersaline >...
AACTATATTAGTTTAATAGCTATATATACTTATTCTTCAACTGTCTCGTTCTGTATCTCCGGCCTAAAGACCGGAGTATTAGAACTCGCAAATTTTTCTATAAAATGGTCGGAAGTTCATGGCGCCCCCGTCCACATCAACGGAGCAGATTACCGAGTGGAATCACTTGCCGATATCGAGTTCATAGACCCGGACAAGGAGTTCGATGAACTTACGAAGGACCTCGAAAGACTTGAAGAATGAACGAATGAACATAAACATTATATATCCGTTTGGATATCTATTGGACCATGAACACGGAAATAACCGAGCGTATGATAAAGATACGGAAACGATGTATGCGCATACAGGAGCAAATGGATTGCGGATATTTCCACCTGAAGCTTACAATGAACTGTGAGAACGATTTTATCAAAGAGACTATTTTCTATTGGGTTGGTGAACTCGAAATCAATTTCAAAGAGGATATAGATTTCATGTATTACGGCCGTTGCTATACCTTCGATTCGATGTATGCAGAGGCCGTTTTGGACAGGCTCGAAGAAGTGGTTACACTCATCGAGAAGGAAAAGAACATTAAGCTATCATGAATGGATTTTCAAACCCTTATTTTTCAACATATCGCATGCAACTGAAAACGCAAGGTTTCTAACCTTGCTTTTGCCGAATTTCGACTTAATGTGTCTACTGATGGTCGAATAGAATACATCTCCGGCGTATTCTCTGCCTTCATATATTTTCTCAACTACGTCGACAATATCGTCCAAACGCCGAATCATAAGCTTGAAATTTGGGTCCATAGCTTCATTTTGGTCCAAAGTTATTTTGTAGCCTTCGTATTTTAGTTCGGCGTAATCTCTCCAATCATCAGCGTCGATTACCTTGAACGTGGCATTGTGTTTTTTGGCATAGTCAACCATATCCGATATGGTCGTATCTTTCTTTATTACCTGCCTTTCAAGCTCAGGTTTGACCATTTCAATCTCTTTTTTGGCATCCGACACCGTTTTTTTGTAGAGTGAATTCCATATTTTTTTATCATCGGGGTCGTAAAGAACGACCTCATATGGATATTTATTATCGGTCTTTACAATTTCAAACCTGTAGTCTTTATATTCTTCGGACTCCACAACAGTGTCATCAGCGGAATATCTGTTCTCCCCCGTGTAGTTCATAGCCCAATCGTCAAGGTCTTTTATATATTGATAAAATTTTTGTCCTTCGCCGTATTTACAATCGCTATATTTTTCCTCAAGTTCTCGAATCTCTTTTTGTCCGAAATTTTCGTATATACCCTTTTTTATTGCCCTGTTCCTTAATTTACGTTTTACACGCTGTACGTCGGCTTTTATTTCAGAACATTTTGGTGAGTAGTATTGTTCACGCTCGAAGTCCGGCCCGCGTTTCACCTGGTATTTTCCCCTGAATTTAACAACTTTGATAAGTTCACCTTTATCTCGGTGTTGTTGTGCCTTCTCTTCGGCCTCTGCCTTCGTATCTTCAAGATATAAAATTTCCCATTTCCGTCTGCCTGCAGAATACTTCTGTTCAACATTAGCTTCCCACCAACCGTTATATTCAATACCGTCTTCAGGTTCATCATCATCTCCGAAATATATATTGGTTAATAGTTCGCCACTGCTATATCCCTCATCAACCATTTCATTAATTCTTTTTTCTGCGTCTTCGTATAGTGCGATTTTATGTTTGTGTGGAATATTTTGGCCATCAAGTCGCCACCATGTAAAAGTTCCCTTCTCAACTTCACCTACATATTTATCCTCTTTCGGTGCAGAAGTGTTGTATTTACTTCGAATAGTCAATTTATTAAGATATGGAACGTTCCGTTTGCTGAGTATGTTATAGAGTTGTTTTCTTTCATTATTGTCGCCGGGAAAGTTGAGCCATAACTTGTTGGCATCATCGAATTTACACGCCATAAGCCGACTGACTATATCCTCGGCATAATCATTCACAGAAACCGCAGAATACTTCTGTTGTTTTCGATAATATGTAGGAACAGGTTCGATATCATATTCATCGGCACGCTCATACAGAATCTCAGCATCGGCCCAAGCCTCGGCCTGTTCCCTTGAAGCAAAACCTCGCTTAATCCTGAAATTATCTTCATCATAGAGAAGATAGACGACTTGCCATTCTTCGCTATCAACAGAATATTTTTTTGTTCTTTTCTTCCTGATGGCCATTCCAATAGCAATTACGGCTACGGCGCCAATTCCCGCCAGAACAAGCTTGGACCTATCAAAGTTGACCATCGAGAATCACCTTGTTTACAAAGGCGTTCCCGGTGTCCTGCCAAGATAGCTTCCGAAGTTAAGGAGATTGGAGTTAGAACCCTTCGTGGCATTGATTCCAAGGTCGTTAGGTCTCAGCCTTCTGTGCCTGACCATCCTCTTCATGAACCGTGCGGAGTCCGGCATACCGCCACCGCTGAAACGCATCCTGCGCTCTGCCCGGACCTGACCACGCTTGATGAACTCACGGTCGAACTTGGGAGAGTTTGGAAGATTGGGCCTTGGTAGGATGTCCGGCTCAGGCAGTGTGCTCGTAATCGAGTGCTGGCCGAACCTGCCCTTCTTCTCGATGTGCTTGGGCATCTTCGGGATGCGCGGTTGGTTTATCGTCGGCCTGTTCGGTACACCGTAGAACTGCGGACCACGGACCCTTCCGGGTATTTGCGCCATTTTTTGCCTTGGCCGTGTAGGATATGCCGGCATCGGCGGAATCGGCCGGAAGTGTGGCTGGTTCCTGAGTAATGGTCGCGGTTGTGCATACTGTCGTTCACGGGGCCTCATATTAAGGCTCGGCATCCACGTCTTGCTTCTCTCATTATATCTGAGGTTGTTAGTCATTATGATTTCCTCCGATGGATTATGGAGTTACAGTTCTTTATTGTATCTTCTCCTATTTATAGTTATGATTGATGACACAAACCGGAAATCCTAACGCGAGCGGATTTGTAGATAAACCGGAAATCTTAACGAGAGTGGATTTTCGGGTTATGTTTATATACCGATAACGACCAATACATACGCAGTGATGTAGAAAATGACGGTATCGTTCACGGATGTAGTGTTCTCAACAATAGAAGCAGTAAGGGCCTTCAACACAAAACAAACACCGCACTATATGTGGGAACAGAACGTGAACGGGAACACTGTACTTACTACATCACGCTCAGGGTGTATTCGAATTGAAAGTTGCAGTATTACCATACCAAGGTCGACTTTGGAACGACAGCGTTGCGTGGTTCTTCCACGAGTTTCATCCGATGACCAGTGAAGGTCAAAGCATTATCTATCGAAAGCTTGGTCTTCCGCCACCACCGGACAATCTCACTATGGTTTTCGAGCTCGTGGATATGCCGGGTCAATGTATACCGATGGTGACGCCTACCGGTAAATCACAGCCATCGTTGTTCGGCGACAAGACAAAGATATCGATATGCGACAAGGCCGTCGCTAACGAGTTTCATGGGTTTACCACTCCGTTCAAAGTCCTGGTTCATGAAATGACGCATTCATACTTCGCATACTACGGTGGACTTGATTATAATATGAAACCCATTGAAATGAAGGAGGGTGTGGCGTTGTGGACAGCTGGGCAGACCCCGGCAACCGATTTCTTCAAGGTCCCGTTCCATCTCCGTAATCAGCGTTGGGAGCGCTATCTGTCGTATTACCAAAACTTCGATATATGGCTACAGCGTATGTCGCCGAAGGAGATAACGAAGTATCTCCTATCCTGAAAAATGGAAAAAATGGACATAGATTTAAATAACATTTAGCTTAATAATAATAACCATGAGAGCGACAGCTAAGCACCCGACGTTCAAGGAGGACATATCTCTTGCACGTAACGGCGAAATACGGATGCCGAGCGGTGATATACAGAAAGTAGGGGTAAAGAAGGCTTTTCAGACAGTGGATGAACGCGAACGGAACGGATTCTATGATGCTCCTGAACTGAATCCTGATATACAATGGAAGAATAGGAGACCGGAACCGAAGAAGGAACCGGACACCGAAATAAAGGAGCAGACCAAATCCGTAACCAACCATAGGCCTGAACCTGAACTTGAGATTGAAACTAAAACCGAATCAAAGGAGGTCGATGAAGATGATGCCGGGACATTCGTCCGGAGGTCAGTCTCTGTTTCAAGAAATTGAAGCTTACAACAGACCGTTCCAGCTAAACAATAACCTACCGCAGAACTATGATGCCGTGACCGGCGTTCCTGATAATACCGTTGACGACAGTAGGTCGTTAATCCTATCTCCACACCTGAAGCTCCCGCTGAAAGCAGCGCAGGATGTATGGTTCATATGTGGAAAGCGCGGTAGTGGAAAGTCTTACTTCCTTGGGAAGCTGTGTGAAGAACTGAACAGGATAGGTGTTCCTTTCATAATAATAGACGTTGTCGGAGCGCATTCCGGGATACAATTACCGGGTACAAGCCAGGTCCATATCAACAGTATCTCTACGTCATCACTCATAAACCGTGCCGGCGGCGGTGAATCGTTCGTGGTCAGTTGCCGGGGGCTGGAGATAGACGAGCTTCGTGAGAAGGTCCGGGAGCTGTGCGTCGGCATAAGTAAATCGAGCTTTGCCCGTCGTTATAACCGGGCGTTGATGCTCGCTATCGAAGAGGCGCATAACTTTGTTGGCCAGGGTTCCGGAACAGCCGGCGGGAACGCGGAGATGCGGTCTCAATGCTACGCATCAATCGACAAGCTCGTCAGGGAAGGCCGGCAGGACGGCGTCGGGGCTATATTCGTGAGCCAAGCCGTGGCCAATATCGAATCGAACATCCGTCGTCAATCGGAAATAAAGGTCCTGTTCAAGGTCATGGATACTACGGACATCAACACGCTCAGGAAGAGTCTGATAGGTACTGATAAGAACGAGATAGAGCAAATAGTCAGTGATATCTACAAAGCCCGGGTCGGACAGTTCGTGTGCGTTGCACCGTCGTATATTAAGGATAAAGGGATGGTAAGGAACGAAAGATGTTTTCCAAGGACCACTGAGCACGCCGGAACTTCGTTCCTCGGCGATTCAGAGGGCTTGGGAACTGGCCTCAGTGATTTCCTCGACCCTGACCCGTTCAGTATTGACAACGACGACAGCCAATCTGACATGTTAGATGTGACAGACATATTCGAAAGCCCTGGTAAGGAAGATGATGACGATGACGAACCGGTATCGTATTACAGTGGTCCATCGGGGAAGATAGACATCAAAAGCGCTTTATCGTTATCGTTGCTTGCTATATCGCTCATTGGTCTATTGGGCGTAATCATCAAACGTCGTATGGATAAGAAGAACGCCGAGCGTGAGATGGAGCTTGAGAAGCAGTTCAAGGCAGAAAGACGCCGTGAGCGTGCGGTGGCTCAGCAACAATCGGAGGTAGTGGACGCCCCGGCGCCTGGGAGTATAGGTGATTTGGTCGCAGACTTTAATAACGATGACGAACATTTAGATGAGAGTCCGTTCTCCGATTTGGATGACCTCGACGCGATGTTCGGAGACGGAATTTGAAATCTGAAAACGCGGGTGAAGAATATGGCCAGAGATACTATATGGACAGACGATATATTGACAGAGTTCGTCAAACTACGCCGGAGTAAAGCAAAGCCGACCTTGAAAGAGATACGCGACCTTTTGATAACGGAGTTCGGCAGGGATTTTTCAATCGGTCAGATAAAAGGGTTCCAGAAATATTACAAATATTATCTCGATAATAATCCGAAGCTTGGCGAAAGAAAGCATGAACAGTTCGAGCGCATCATTAATGTCCTTGAACCCGAACCTGAGCCCGAGCCTGAGCCTGAGCCTGAACCAAAACCAGAACCTGAGCCCAAACCTGAACCGGCGCCAGTACCGATTCAACCGCCGGATGAGAATGAATATACACCGGAAGGAAATGTCAGCCCTGATGGTGTGGGGGCAGACCCGCCGTGCAAGACGGTCTTCACGCTTCTGTCTTCGCCTGATGACACTCCTGAAGGGGTGAACCTTGACAGGATGAAAAGGAATAAGGTATACACCGCAGTAAAACCAGGTACTTCGAAGCCTTACGCTTTGTTCAACCCCGGTGATAGGGAGTTCAATGAAATCAAGACAGAGGACAAAGCGCCGGAGGAATATATGTTGTTCCAGGGCAACCTTGCTGTCGAGCTCGAATCCGGACGTATTTCAATTCCTATTCCATCACCACAAAGTGTCTTAGTAGAAAACCCGGAAGCAATCGACCCTGAAGGCCCGGTGAAGATAGACTGTCATTGGGAAGTTGATGACCTCGGAAACTGGTACATTGCCCCTGTTAATAACGATGATATGGGAAAGCGTGTGATACTGGATTGGCTCGTTGCCTGCCCGGTGTTGAGCGACACATACTGGTCCGATGTCGAGTCTTTTGGGAATGCTTCATTACCGCAACGTATGTGGATGCAATCGGCCCTCGACCCGCAGTTGAATGACATAGCCGACAGGATGGCAACGTTCATAGGACTGGGTAAAAAGAACGGTTTGAAGGACGTGATAACCGTGCTTGGTAAGCATTGTTCATCGTTCAGTTGTGGCGACATACCACCCGGTGATATGGCGGAAGAATCGTTCAGGAACAAGGTCGGCGCCTGCAGGCATCGTGCTCTTGATTTCTTCATTGTGGCTTCAAGGCTAGGTGCTACTTGTAGGTATGCAGTGTCCGATTGTCATGCATATGTTGAATTATGGCATCCTTCGAAGCAGTTCTGGGTAGCGCTTGACCTTGGCGGTTGCGACCCTGGTGGGCCACGGAACCCTGACGACCTGAACCCGCCACAGCCTGCGCCACCGAAGCCGGAAAAACCGGAGGACCGACTTCCGGAAGCACCGGAAGCTCCAGAGGAACGCGAATTGCTCGATATCCGGGAACTGATGCGTGAAGAGGGCATGTCGAACATCGATATATCGCAAGCTTACCGGGCATGGCTAAACGCCGGCGGAAAACGAGGAGGATATTAATAATATGTCAAATGGACCGTCATCAAAGGATTATGCTAAAGCGTTATTGGACGATGGATTCACACAGGAGCAGGTCAACAAATTCCTCGATAACCTGTTCGAGGATGAAAATATCCCTGATGAGACTGATAAGAAACCCGATAATGATGACGATGGCGATTGGGACAAAGACGACGTGCCGTCTGATGAACAATCGGACCCGCCTATGGACTCGAAGACTGAGCCAGAGAACCCGGAGGATGATTCATATTCTCCTGAACGGAACGTAGACGAGGCCGGAGGGACGGTAGGTAGTGACCCACAGTGCAAACCTATCTTTAATCCAACTGTTGCAAGGATGAAGCGTGGGAAGACATATGAAAAATGGGAAGCAGGCGGGCGTGATGGCTATATTTCCGTTTCACCGCCGAACACCGACCTTCGGGTGTTACGGGTGAGAGATGCCCCTGACAGCTCCGGGGAATACCGGGAGTTCAAAGGGAAGATGGACGTAATCGTCTCTACTGGAGGGTATACCCGAATTTTTATGCCTACCGAAGAAAGTTATATCATCGGTTATTCGACCACGGAACCTGATTGTGAGCTTGAGTTCTACACCGACCATTTGAGCAATACCTTTGTCCGTTCCAAGCATGGGAAGTATGATGTTACGTTGCAATGGACTGTCTTTTGCAAGTGGTCCAAGGAAATCGGCAATCTTCTATATTATTATCAAGACTATGATGATGATATGACACTCCATCGTCTTTACGAGTTATCAGAGGGGTATCACAATTACAATGACAGCGTTGTGATACAATTCCGCAGGCTTGTTCCTGGTCTGTTAAGAATGATAGATGAAGATTACTTTGGTGAGTTGATAGATGCTCTGGAACGGTCTTCCATGCCCGGAATGCTTCTGAACCGTTCAGAACCGACATCGCTTGCATATTTTGAAGCATTGAAGAAATATAATTTTCGGTCAACGGTGCAAAAGCTCGCGGGGTATATGATGAGCTTCGGCTGTGATAACATACCGGAGGACGGTGACATGGTCGTAGATTGCGTCCGTTCAAGGGAAGGCAGTTGCCGGAACCGTGCACTTGCGTTCTTCGTTATCGGGAACGTTATCGGAATACCCACTCGGTATTGCTGTTCTGATTGCCACGCTTACGTAGAGGTTTATTTCCCTAACGTAGACAGGTGGACGGGGATGGACCTCGGCGGTTGTCCTCCGCCACAGCCGAAAGGACCGCAAAGGAAACCGAAAGAGCAAGTGAACGTCCTGAAGAAGTTCGAGGATAATCTGCTTGCGATGGGCTGGTCCAAGGACGAGGAACGGTTCAAGATAGCCATCATGTCAGCTACGGCAGTCGAAATTTCCGGGGGAGCATAGCATGAACAGTGGATTACAATCAATGATTGACGCTATCAACCGCTCAGATGAACCGCAGGATGTCAAAGCCCGGGCCATTGACGTGGTCAGGAGAACATATCAGGATAAAATGAAAGAACCTGATGTTCAAGAGCCAGAAGACCCATTGGATGTCTGGAACGATGGCGAGCCCAATGAAGATAATCAGAAAGGTAAATTGAAAGTTCAACCCTGTCCGAACTGTGGTAAGTCCAGAACAATGCAAGCGATAACGGGCACAGACTTTCTTGCTTGCTCGAATTGTGGCTTCGTCACGAAGGCTGTCAAGCAATGATTATCGGCCATCGAGGCCGTCGACCAAAAAGTATTTTAGTGCTAATCGTTATTAATGTCCTTAATGTGCTGGTGTCCTGAGTGCGGTTATATCACGACGATACAGAAAATATGTCCCATCTGTGGTACGAAAATTGAGAACGGAGACAATGGCAATGGCGGAGAGTAATATGCAAAAAACAATACGAGATAAGGCATTTGCCGTAAAATACAGAGGGTCAGATTTCGGAAACGGTGGTATAGGTCTAAATACCAGGGAACTATATTCAGATTGTTCATTTGAAAACTTAGACATCTTAACTGACGGTTCAAGAATAATCCTGGATTCCTGTCAACTGTTAGATACCAAGTGTAAGAAAATAATAGACCCAATGGATTGTAGCGGAAATATCTTTAAGGTGGACGAGAAGGATGACATTATAATCGTCAATTGTTTGTTTTTTAATGTCAACATCAAAGGGACAGTCTATCGGATAAACACAACATGTACGACAAGTCCAAAGAACAAATTACATAAGCTTCGTGTGTCAAAGAATCGGTTTGGAAGACGGAGAAAACCAAGGGTGGGCGAGTACGTCACCGATGGTAAGGGTAACTTTGGGCGTATGCATAAAATTGGTGTCCTCTACGATAATGGGGGCTCACTTAAATTATCAAAAGTTGGGTCCCTAAAAATCATAACAAAAGAAGATTATGATGCAAGAGCCTGGGGGGTGATTAGGTGAGTGAACAATCAGCGGAAACTATTTAAACTCAAGCAACAATATACCCTATATGTGTAAATGTTGTAAATGCCGACAGGTAGCAGATTTGGTGTACAAAGACAAACCGTATTGCACGAAGCATTTCGGTGATGTCACCGAAAAGGAACGACAGAAACAGAAGGAGTTTCGGACCGAAGAAAACCTATGCGATAAATACAGGAACGATAAAGATGACACAACAGAAAAAGAATGATGCCGGTGGCATACCATCAATAAACAGGTTTAGTGGTGAGTATCGGTTCTTGAGCAACTTTTACGAGGCGGAGTTCGAATATGAAGGCATAGTTTACTCCACCTCGGAGCATGCATACCAGGAACGGAAGACCAATGACCCGGAGACCCGAGAGTGGATTAGGTCCGCTGAGACAGCAATGGAATGCGCCATCAGAGGCCGTTCCAAGCGCACGAAGAACGTAATGCGCAAAGATTGGTTCGACGTCAAAGGAGAAGTAATGCGCCCCATCGTCAGGGAGAAGTTCAGGCAGAACCCGGAGCTTGCAAGGAAACTCATAGAAACCGGAGATGCCACATTAATCGAAGGCAACTACTGGCATGATAACTACTTCGGTGTCTGCACCTGCAAGAAGTGCCATAGCTCCGGGCAGGCTTTGAACATGCTCGGAAATATCCTGATGAACATACGGGAAAGTATGAAAGAATTCACACCGGAGGAATAAAATGACCAAATATCTCATCGTCTGTACAGAATATCGATATGTTGACGGTTCTCTGCTGTTCTGGCGACCTGACAGTGCCGGATACACGGCAAACCTCGACGAGGCCGGAAAGTT
>Ga0180433_10011863_pt1 | contig 10271 bp, 10 predicted proteins | sample SS_ome_8_FD_132980 | JGI IMG/M metagenome (GOLD analysis project Ga0180433, IMG submission 132980) | Hypersaline lake sediment archaeal communities from the Salton Sea, California, USA - SS_1_D_1 metaG | ecosystem: Environmental > Aquatic > Non-marine Saline and Alkaline > Hypersaline >...
CTTCCGTGCAGAGCCTCCTTGATGCTCGTGTCGAGTACGTTGTTGGTGTGGAGCGGAGGATAGATATTCTCAATTTTCATGTTCCCACCTCCCGATAAATATGATAACACCTCCGGGGGATCCTGTCAAACTGCGAAGCAGTGCGTGACGGAAGCTTCGTCTCGGAGAATGAGGAAATATTTATGTCCGAGCAGAGAAAATCACCCGAAAAATCACAAAGACCTGGAAAGGGCATCGTCACAGTGACCGTAAATCCCTCAATCGACATGAGCACCACGGTGTCACAGGTCGTCGCAGACCGCAAGCTTCGCTGTGATGCACCCCTCTACGAACCGGGCGGAGGGGGCATCAACGTCACAAGAGCGATAAAACGCATGGGCGGCAGTTCCAGAGCTCTGTACGCTGCAGGAGGGTCGACCGGAACGCGTTTGGACGGTCTTCTGAAGTTCGAACACATCGAACACCAGGCAGTGGAAATCGAACGGCAGACCCGCGTCAATCTCACCGTCAGAGAGACCTCCAGCGACCGCCAGTTCCGGTTCGGTATGCCGGGCCCTTTTTTACAGGAGCACGAGTGGAAGAACCTCCTGAAATGCATCAAAGCCCTGCTCCCTTCGAATGAATTCGTCGTGGCGAGCGGCAGCCTCGCACCTGGTGTTTCTCAGGACTTCTACGCAAAAATTGCACGGATGTGCAGGAAAAACGATACCCGCTTCGTGCTCGACACCTCTGGTGAGCCTCTCGTCCGTGCCGTTGAAGAGGGAGTGTATCTCCTCAAACCCAACATGCGCGAGTTCCAGGAGCTCGTGCAGCGTGAAATCACCGATGAGAAAGCCCAGGAGAAACAGGTCGACGCACTGGTACGTAGTGGAGCCTGCGAGGTGTTCGTGCTCTCACTCGGAAGCGCAGGCGTGCTCCTTGCAACGGAGAACATCATGAAACGACTCAGGGCGCCCTCGGTTCCGATCAGAAGCAGGGTGGGTGCCGGGGACAGCACGGTGGGCGGGTTGGTGCTGGGCCTGCACAGGGGCATGCCGCTCGAGCAGTCCGTGCTGCTCGGTATCGCCGCCGGAGCCGCCGCGGTCATGACACCGGGCACCGAGCTCTGCCGGAGAGAGGATGTGTTCAGACTCTTCGAGGAGCTGAAAAAGAACGCCGCTTCCCGTTGAATGTATAAGTGAAAAAATTTTTTCCGATCGGAGGACACACTACATATGACACAGAATGAATCTCGTGATGGTCGTGAAAAATCCGCCGCGTCGAACCAGGCCGGTTTCGGTGCTCCCCCCGAGTTCGGGCGGGGAGGTCTCGTCATCGCCTCGTGCTGTTCTGGTACCTACATGGCCCGGAAAGTGATTGCGCACTACCGATCAGAGTTTCAGCAAAAAACCGGTGAGAGCGATCCTGTCGAAATGCTCGATGTGGACTCGCACTTTCCGGATTCCGAAACACGCGTGCGTCTCGACCGTCATGTGAGCGGGCGCGACGTGTTTCTTTTTCAGGCGCTTTGCAACCCCGTGTCCGACACCGTGATTGACGAAAACACCATGGCGTTTCTCATCGCGGCGCGGGCGCTGAGGGAACACGGAGCGCGGCACATCACCGCGCTTCTCCCCTATCTTGCCTATGCGCGTCAGGACACACCATCAAAATTCAAAAGGGAGCCCACCACGGCGAGGCTCATGGCGGATCTCAGCATACAATCTGGGATAGATCAGCTCGTGTGCTGGCATCCCCACAGCGGTCAGATTCACGGTTTCTACGGCGACACCCCGATTCATCTTCTGGACCCGGTCTCCATGTTCGTGGAAATCTGCTCCAGGTTCAAAAGCAGAGACGACGTAATCGCAGTCGCTCCTGATGCCGGCGCGTCAAAGCTCGTCACCCACTTCAGCCGCGCGCTTGAAGTATCGAGCGCAGTTGCGTCGAAGCTCCGCACCGGTCCGCGGGAGATACAGATCACCCAGATAATGGGCGACTTCAGGGGAAAACGTACGGCGATCGTGCTCGATGACATCGTGAGCAGCGGGGGCACGGTTTTCGAGCTCATCAGGCAACTTATCGACGATGGCAGGGTGGAGGAGGTGATTCTCTGCGCCTCCCACAATCTCTGCATGAAGGATGCACACGAGCGCTTCGCCACGCTGCACGAGCGGTACAGTCTGGCGGAGGTAAAAGTCACCGACAGCATACCCCAGACCGAGCGGTTCTGTTCGCTGCCGTTTTTTTCGGTGCACACGCTGTCCGAGACTCTCAGCAAAGTCATCCACCGTCTGCACCACGAACGCTCGATAAGCGAGATGTTTTGAATAAGAAGACCGGGCGGGATTGTTTCCTCCGTCACAAGAGAAAAGCCGGAAGGTAGACCGAAAGGCCCGCACGTGCGGGCATTCATAGTACCGTACCATCCACATTTTTTCGTATTTTCACACCACCACTTTCGGAAAATATTGTGTATAGAAGGAGAGTTTCGTGCGCGTGAAATTTTTTCCACGTCAGAGAGCACAGAATACTTTCCACAAACATTTTCACCACTTCAAGGAGGTAAATCATGGCACTCGTCAAGTATCGCGGAGGAGATCCATGGAGGACACTGGATTCTCTGAGAGACGAAATCAACGGGTTTTTCGAGGGAACACGGCAGCTCTTCCCCTGGTTCCGTGAGGAAATGTCGGCACCCTCAGTTGACATATGGGAGGACGAAAAAGCGGTGTACGTGGAGGCGGACCTTCCAGGGTTCGAACAGAAAGACATCGATCTCAAGCTCAGAGACAACGTGCTGACCCTCTCCGCCAAGCGGGAGACCGTGAAAGAGGAAAAGGAAAAAAACTACTACCGAAGTGAGCGGCGCCGCGGCGCAGTCCATCGAAAAATCGAGCTCCCCGCCTCTGTCGACAATACAAAGACAAAGGCCAGGTTCAAGGACGGCGTTCTTCACGTTTCCCTGCCAAAGCGTGAGGAGGACAAAAAACGTGAGATCAAGGTGGATGTGGAGTAAACTTCTGAAAAAAAACAACGACACTCCCGAAGCAGCCCGGGAAAAAGGAGGGATTTCGCATGTCGGTGCACAACCGGGATATCGCCGAGATCTTCAATGAGATCGCAGACCTCCTCGACATAGAAGGAAAAAACCAGTTCCGCATCCGGGCCTACAGGAGCGCCGCGCGCACCGTGTCCGACATGTCGTCGAACGTCGCAGACATGGTGGAGCAGGATGAAGACCTGAGCGCACTCCCGGGGATAGGAAAAGATCTGGCCGGAAAGATCGAGGAGATCGTGCACACCGGCACTCTCAAACAGCTTGAGAAACTCAGAAAGGGCACCTCCCCTCAGTTGCGGGACATGATGAAGATCGGCTCTCTGGGGCCGAAGCGGGTAAAACAGCTTCATGATGAGCTGGAGGTGACAACCCTTGATGAGCTGGAGAAGGCGGCCGAGTCGGGAGAGGTCAGTGAAATAAAAGGCTTCGGCAAAAAAACGGAACAGAGAATTCTCCGTGACGTGAAGAAGGTCAAGGAGGGCACGAAAGAGCGGCGCTTTCTCTGGAACGAGATGGAGGAGTATGCAGAGCCCCTGGTCGGATACCTCGAAAAGTACGAGTACATCGACAGGATCACGGTTGCCGGAAGTTACCGCAGGAGACAGGAGACCGTGGGAGATCTGGATATTCTTGTCACGTGCAAGAAAAGCGCACCCGTCATGGAACGCTTCACCTCATACGATGAGGTGAGCCGTGTGATCTCCAAGGGAGACACACGCTCCTCTGTGGTTCTTCGGTCCGGAATACAGGTGGACCTGCGTGTGCTCCCGGACGAGAGCTACGGCGCCGCCATGCACTATTTTACCGGATCCAAAGCCCATAATGTGGCGATACGAAAAATCGCGGTAAACAAAGGGTTGAAAATCAACGAGTACGGGGTGTTCAAAAACAAAAAGAAGCTCGCCGGAAAAACCGAGGAGGAGGTGTTCGATCAGGTGGGGCTCCCCTATATAGAGCCTGAGCTCAGGGAAAACCGCGGGGAGATCGAGGCCGCAAAAAAGGGAAACCTCCCCAATCTTGTGACCGTGGACGACATCCGGGGAGACCTGCAGATGCACACAAAAGCAAGCGACGGGAATTTCAGCATCAGGGAGATGGCCGAAGGTGCAAGAGACAAGGGCTACGAATACCTCGCCATTACCGATCACTCGAAGCGCGTCAGCATGGCCAACGGACTTGATGAAAAACGTCTGAGAAAACAGATAGACGAGATCAACATGCTCAACGGGAAGATGAAGGGCATCAGGATTCTCACGTCATGCGAAGTCGACATTCTCGAAGACGGGTCCCTCGACCTGGAAGACGAGATCCTCAAAGAGCTGGACCTGGTGATCTGCGCCGTACACTACAACACCAATCTCTCCGAAAAGAAGCAGACGGAGCGCATCATCCGCGCCATGGACAATCCCTACTTCAACGTACTTGCACATCCCACCGGCAGGCTGATCGGATCTCGTGACCCCTATCCAGTGGATATCGAAAAGCTGATGAAGGCGGCAGTGGAACGAAACTGTTTTCTGGAGATCAACGCAGACCCCGAACGCCTCGACCTGAACGACATCCACTGTAAGATGGCAAAGGAAATGGGCCTTAAGATACCGATCTCCACGGACGCACACTCCGTCAGCGGTCTCGACCAGATGCGACTCGGTGTGGCACAGGCCAGGCGGGGGTGGCTGTCGTCGGAAGACGTTCTGAACACCCGTTCCTGGCAAAAACTGAAAAAGCTTCTCGGGCGAAACTGATATTCAAAAGCTTTTGGAGGAAGCAGTGGCGAAAAAAAATCCTTTCATACACGATCCAAAAACAACGTTTTCAAAAGCGTCGGAAATGGATGAAGACAACGCCCGCACACAGGCGGAGCAGCTTCGGGAAGCCCTTGAATATCACAACCACCTCTACTACACGAAAAACAAACCCGAGGTCCCTGACAAAACGTACGACACGCTGTTTCATCGTCTCCAGGAGCTTGAAGAGGCATTTCCGGCGCTGAAATCCCCCACCTCCCCGACCGTCAGGGTCGGAGCTCCTCCTGTGGAAGAGTTAAAGAACGTCGAGCACCGACGTCCATTGCTCAGTCTCGACTCGAGCGAGAAAGAAGCCGGAGTCAGAGATTTTTTGCGTTTCCTCAAGGAGAAAACAGGAAAAACGCAGGTTCCCTGCGTTCTCGAGCCCAAGCTGGACGGGTTTTCCGTGGAGCTGGTGTACGAGGACGGGGCATTCAGCTACGGATCCACCAGAGGAGACGGACGAACAGGCGAGGACATCTCGGAGAACCTGAAAACCGTTCCCACCCTGCCACTCAGGCTTCAGAGGACCGCCGGGCGTATCCTTGCCGTGCGCGGCGAGGTGCTGATGTCGAAGCAGGGTTTTCAGAATCTCAACCGGGACAGAGTGGAAAACGGCAGGGACCCTTTTGCAAACCCCAGAAACGCAGCCGCAGGAATCATGCGCCAGCTGGACTCCCGAAAGGTCGCGGGAAAACCTCTGGAGATATTCTGCTACGAGATCGTGGACAGTGAAGGGCAAAATCTCCCTTCCTCGCACCATGAAATCCTCGAGATGCTCTCAGAGTGGGGCTTCAAGACCGACCCGCTGATCAGCCAGGCCTCGAGCTTCGACGAGATGAAGGATTACAGGCAAAAGCTCATCGAAACACGCGAAACGCTCACCTATGAAATCGACGGCGTGGTGATCAAGCTGGACGACCGTGAGGCTCGCGAGCATCTGGGGACCAGACAGAGGAGCCCGCGTTGGGCCTTCGCATGGAAGTTCCCCCCGAAAAAGGAAATCACCACTCTCCGTGACATCGTCGTGCAGGTCGGTCGCACCGGCATTCTCACACCGGTGGCGTTGCTCGATCCGGTTGAGGTGGGAGGAGTCACGGTGAGCCGGGCCACTCTTCACAACGAGGATGAGGTGAAAAAAAAAGACGTTCGTCCCGGAGACGCCGTGCGCATCCTCCGGGCGGGTGACGTGATCCCCGAGGTTGCGGAACGTGTCAAAAAACGTGGTGAAAAGCGGGGGAATAAATTTCGCATGCCCTCTCGATGCCCCTCCTGCGGCGGCAAAGTGGCCAGGGAAGGCGCGTACGTTCTGTGTACCGCAGGGTTTTCCTGCCCGGCGCAGCGCACCGGCAGGATCATCCACTACGCGTCGCGTGATGCCCTTGACATCGAAACCCTTGGCGAAAAAAACGTCGAGCAGCTCGTGGAAAAGGGCCTGGTCAAGGAGCTTTCAGACCTTTACAAACTCACCCCTGAGGACCTCCGCTCTCTTGAAGGGTTCGCCGAGAAGTCGGCAAAAAAATTGTACAAGGCGATTCAGAACACCAAAGAACCGGAGCTGGCTCGTTTTCTTTACGCGCTGGGAATTCGTCATGTGGGTGAGCACGTTGCTGAGGTGCTGTCGCGCCACTTCGGCAGCCTGGAAAACCTGGCCGGTGCCGGGCGCGAGGAGCTGAAAGCTGTGGAAGAAATCGGGCCGGAGATTGCGGACAGTGTGAAAAATTTCTTCCAGGATGAAGAAAACCTCAGGATCCTCGAGGAGCTGAAACGATCAGGTATCAGCCCCAGGGAAACGAAACGGCAAAAGAGCGGGGCGCTGAAAGGATTGACCTTCGTGTTCACCGGGGAGCTTTCCCATTACACACGGGATGAAGCCGAAAAAGAGGTGGAATCCCTCGGCGGCCGGGCAACATCCAGTGTGAGCGGCAACACAGATTACCTGGTTTTGGGAAAAGACCCGGGAAGAAAGGTCGACGAGGCAAAAACGCACAAGGTGGAAATTCTAGACGAAAAGGAATTCGAAACGCTTTTGAGAGAGAAGAGGAAATAGGAGCAATCTCTCAGTCGAAAAGTCCCTCGATATATTGTATGCCGAAGCAGCTCGTTTTTAAAAAAACACGGCGTTCCCTTCGGGTGCTTCAGAACAATGATCCGTATCTCTCGCTGGGTGAATCTGTGGGGAAATGAAAGGAGCCTGTCAGGAACCGCTTTCCATATCGTAACCTGCTTCCATCCAGTCCTTCTTCCCCTTTGCGTAGACATACACCTTGTGAAATCCCATGCCCTCGAGCTTCTGTGCAGCCTTGGGACTTGCCTGACACTCCACATCCGCACAGTACACCACGATCTCCGTTTCCGGGTCGTAACGTTCTTTCGCGATGTGCCCGATATCCTTGAGGGGCACATTGACGGCTCCCCTGATGTGGGTTTTTTCGTACGCCTTTTTCCCGAGAACCTCTATGAGCACGAAATCCTCACCGGAGTCGATTTTTTGTTTTAATTCTTCTCTGTCAATTTTTTTGGGCATCGCTCTCTCACTTCTTCTTCTTCGATTCTTTCTTCTCACTGTCGGCTTTGCCCTGCTTGAACTCCTGCACCGCTGTTTCGAATCCCTTTTGCATCTCACTCATCCCTTTCTCGAGCCCCTGCGTGAGATCTTTCCAGGACTTTCCACTCGTGTTCCTGATTTCGGTGATCTTCGCGGTGACGGCGTCTTTGTTCTCACGAAATTTTTCTGCGTTTTTTTCGAACCGCTTCCGTGTTCTCCGGGCGAAGCCCTTTGCCCTTCCCATCATCTCGTCGACCTGCCCGCCAAGATCACGCAGCCTTTCTTCGATTTTCATACAATAGCTTTCTTTCTCATCCATCTGGCTTTTCTCCTTTTCCTGATTTTTCTGAATAATACTACACTCAAGTAACGCGGATTTTGTTACTCGGTTATTTCAGACGTGAGAGCGCGCTTCCCACAGCTTCTTCCAGATCCTTTACGGCTTTGTCCACGCCTGACTTCAAGTCGTTGAAGGATCCCTCGCCGGCACGCTTCAATGAGTCGAGCTTCTCCCTGGCGTTGCGCTGCAGCTCCCGGAGTTTTTCGATTTCCTTGTAGAGCGACTCTCTGGTCTGTGCGTCCGCCTTGTCCATGTCGGCCTTCAACTCATCGACTTTCGCTTCCCATTTCTTCAGCTTGATGTTCATGTCCTTTTCATAGGCTTCTTGCTGTTCCATGCAAACCTCCTGTTAAATTTTTCATATCTAATTTACACTATACACTGTGTCCTAAAGCAGATGGTCGGATATAGGTCATTTGGCCTATATACCCCTTCTTTTGTCACTGCAGGAAAAATATTTTTATACTTCTCATTCGTATTTGGCTGTGAACCTGTGGTGTTGTCTTCATTCGCCTCGAGTGCTTCCGGTCCTGCTGATGAGATGTGCGACGGGACGAAGTGAGTCGATGTTGCTGAACACAGTCCTGATGATGGCGGTCAGCGGCACGGCCAGAAAGGCTCCTGCCAGCCCCCACACGTAGGTCCAGAAAAACAGCGAGACGAGAATCACGATCGGGGAGAGGTTGAACTGGTTTCCCATGAGGTAGGGCTCGAGAATACTTCCCATGATCACCTGTATGGGAATGAGCGTCACCACCGCAATGAGAGGAATGATCGGCTGCTGGAACTGCAGAATCGACAAACCGATGGGAAACAACACGGCCACAAGCGAACCCACATAGGGGATGAAGTTGAACAGGAATGTAAAAAACCCCCACAGAAGGGCAAACTCTATGCCGAGCGCAAAGCAGATCAGGCCTGTCAGCACACCAGTCCCGACACTGATGAATGATTTCACGAGCACGTATCTGACGATTTGCCTGTTGATTCGTTTCACGAGATCGAGTATTTCATCCGCTCTTTTTCCGCTCAGCGCGTTTTTGATGATATGTGGGTAGCGCGCATAGGTGACGCCGATGAACACGAGAATGAGAAGAGTGAGAAGAATCATTCCCAGAATGGAAAAGGATTTTTCAAACAGAGACGTTGCAAACTCCGAAAGCCTCGATGACTGAACCATTTCTATCAGCCGGTCAGGATCCATATTGCCCACTCGCTCGAGAACGGGGCCGATCGCGTCGAAAAGCTCGCTTCTCAGCTCCGGGAGACGCTCGGTGAAGGTGTTGATATTGCTCATGAGAACCTGAACCCCGAAATACCCCATGAAACAGAATGCAATGATCAGTACGATGAGCGTCACCACACGTGGTATTTTGTAGTGGGCGAGGAACTCGATGGGTGAAGAGAAGAGGTAGGTGAGAAATATGGCGACCACGAGGGGCAGAAAGACCCCCTTCAGCGTTTTGAGGATCTGAACGATGAGAATGCCTGATATGAGGACAGCGGTGAAAAATCCTGCCCTGCGCAATTGCTCCTTCGATATCATGACTAATACCCCGAGTGCTGGGAATGTTCCCAATAAGCAGGGAACCGCACGTTACGCGACTTTGTTTTTCACCCTGTACTGAGGTGTGTCGAACAGCACGGAAAGCGAGAGGGAACAGAACCCGAGGATCGAGAATCCGGCTCTTATCGTCGCAAACAGGTAATATCTGTTTCGAACGCTCATCCAGGTGTCGGGTATGTTTTCCACCGACCACGAAGCGATCACCTGGTGGAGTGGCCTTATTGAGAAAAACCGCAAACCGATCACTACCGCAACACATACACAGCTGAGAAGGGTCATGATGAAAAACGGCTTTCTCCTCACGACGCACAACAGCGCGAATAAAACCGCGATGAAGGAAACCAGTTCACCAAGACCTTGTAACCTCTCCAGGTCCTGGTACACCACCTGCTGCACAGTGAGAAAAACCCTTCCTAAGACGTCGGCCCTGGCGTCGGCTCCAATGAGTGATGCCAATCCAAGGCCCAGGACAAGGGCCAAGAAGAGCAGAGCGGTGAACCGCGCGATCCGTAAAAACATTCGAACCTCCTTTCCATTCACTGTACTGCTCATACAATGGCTATTCCCCACACCCGGCGTCAACATGCAGGCACGCACAATGGTGCAGTACCGCACCCTGTGGAAGGGGAAACACATGCATGAAAATCCAGAAAAACGGAAATTTTACGCTCGACCATCAAGTCATTAACGTGTGTAGTAGAAAAAAGCAAGGAAAGGAGAGCACAGGATGAAAAAACTACTCATTGCGGCAATGACGTTTGCGATCTGTATCGGACTGGCGATGGGCGCGATGGCCGGCAGCAAGAGTACTTCCGATGCGTTCACCCATGAGCACATCAACAGGTCAGCGGTTTCACCGGTGCCCAAGAGTGAGGCAGTGATGGCCGGAAACATCGAGTGGAACATACTTGACGTGGAGGAAGTCGGGCCCGTTCTCCGTGAGGACAACACAGGTGCGACTCTGGAGACGAAAGGAAAATTCGTCAACA
>Ga0180433_10011864_pt1 | contig 10270 bp, 8 predicted proteins | sample SS_ome_8_FD_132980 | JGI IMG/M metagenome (GOLD analysis project Ga0180433, IMG submission 132980) | Hypersaline lake sediment archaeal communities from the Salton Sea, California, USA - SS_1_D_1 metaG | ecosystem: Environmental > Aquatic > Non-marine Saline and Alkaline > Hypersaline > Sediment...
ATCTGTACCACGCGGAACCTTTGGCTGTTGGCAGAGAACCGGCACGACCCGCAAATGCAGATCGTGCCGCCAGTTAACTGGCACGCCAGGAGGGACTCGAACCCCCGACCGCCGGATTAGAAATCCGATGCTCTATCCAACTGAGCTACTGGCGCGTGTGAAAGCATTGTATCATTTAGCCTCTGCTGTCTCAATGCCTCGCGACGCACCAACCCACCATCGAAAACGGCGTGACCATTCTCTCAAGAAGGCGGAAAACGCAAAGGAAAGCGTGAAATCTTCTCTCGACGTAGAAAATTCGGCCTGCCTGAAGCCACAATCAGACCTAAAGGGAGCCCCACTCCAGGCGACTATCTTTTTTCGATGCGAAGTATCACTTGGTGCAGTATGTCAGCTTCTTGCTTCGCCATATCTTCAGTCTCGACAAGGTACCCGATCATTATGCGAGGAACCACATGCTCCGCGTTGGGACAGAGTCCCTTCGGATATCTTTCTTTGGTATTGTCAATACCCGCGCAGTGGAAGGAATGAGCCATTCTGTCCTTGATCAACGGATGCTCGTAGGCTGCTCTACCCGTATAGCCAACCGTAAGTGAAATAGTCCCGGAGCTTTCGACCGCTTTCTTGAAGTCGTCAAGGCTGATTCCCTGATCATCGCCGGTAAAAGTTGCCGCCCAATGGTAAAAAGAGTGATCGGCATCTGCTGGACCGCGCTGCAGGCGAATCCAATCACAGCCCTCAACAGCCTGATCGTAATACTTCGCGTTGGTCTTCAGCTTCTGAATAGTCTCCTCCAATACCTCTACCTGAGCAAGCCCTATCGCAGCCATCGGTTCCGTGATCCGGTAGTTGTAGTCCAAGCCCATAGCAACAGAATGAGATGTAGGAGCTCCGCCATGTCTTCCAATACCCTTGAACATCTCCTCATCATTCATAGTCGCCATGCCGCCATCGCCAAGCGAGAGCTGCTTGCTCGCCTGAAAACTGAAACATCCAGCATCACCCCAACCGCCTGTGCATCGGCCTTTGTATGTTGCCAGGATTGATTCGGCACAGTCCTCAATAACCTTCAGACCGTGTCGATGGCCAATTTCGACTATCCGATCCATCTCCGCCGGAAGTCCCCAGGCATGGGTGACAATAATGGCTTTTGTCTTTTCCGTAATGGCTGGCTCTATGCAGTCTGGGTCCATGTTGTGAGTTATTGGATTGATGTCAATAAACATCGGAATGGCGTTGCAGTACAACACGGCCATTGCGCCGAAAACAAACTCGGAATCACATATGACCTCATCCCCAGCTTCCACTCCAGATGCCAGAAGAGCTGCATGCAGCGCGCTCATGCAGGAGTTCATGGCTACCGCATGCTTCGTGCCAATTGCCTTCGCAAAGGCCGCTTCAAACCGCGGAGTAAATTCACCGCCGGTAAGGCCCGACAGCATGCCCGACTTCAGTACCTGCTTTACGTATTTCAACTCGTTCCCGACATATGAGCGAGCTGACATCTCCTTTTCCTGCTCAACAAATGCGTCTTTTCCCATCGACATCTCCCTGCTAGAATGTTGCTACTTTGACTGGAGCATCTTTTTGCGCTGACTCGATAGCGGCAAGGCATACGGCGATGGTTTTGGCACCATCCAATGCCGTTACAGATGTTTCCCGGTCTTCCTTGATTGCGGCGACAAGCTCTTCTATCTCAAGATTGTAGTATTGGTACTCCGCCTTCATTGGCAGCGGCAGATCAATGAAGTCTTCCAGCTCGTCAAAGTCTTCACTGAACAACTTGTTGTTAACTAGTGTTCCTTTGTCACCGTAAATCGACAGATTAAGTGCATACGGACGCGGACAACCGATGGTAACCTGCACCTTCCCAATCGCACCGTTCTCAAATTTCAACGAAAGAAGCGCGTTATCCGCTGGCATCGGCAGATCAGGCATGCACATCTTGTTGGCCTGCGCGTAGACTTGTTCCACGTCTCCCATGATCCAACGCAGCAAATCAATTGGATGACACCCGCCGCCAAGAATCAGATCTGGACTATGAGCAGGATCAATACGCCAGCCACCCATAAGTGCGCGGCAGTCGTGAAGGTAATCGCTTTCGGCAAACACAGGTTTGCCGACCTTTCCTGAGTCAAATACCTTCTTGAGCGAACGAAATAGCGGCGCAAAACGCAGAACTTGGCCGGTTAGAAACTTGACGCTCTTCTTCGCCACGGCGTCAACGACCCTTTGACAATCATCCACAGTTGTGGCCAGCGGCTTCTCACAGAACACGTGCTTGCCAGCATTCACGGCCGCCACAGCCTGCTCCCCGTGCTGATAGTCCGGGGTGCAAATAGAGACTATCTCCACATCATCGTTCTTGATGACCTCTTGCCAATCTGCCGTGTGCTTGATTCCCAGGTCTCTTGCGCGCTCGGGTATCCCGTCCTGAGGAAGACTACATACCATCTTCACCTCTGTATCCGGGTTTTCTATGTAGGCGTCCAAATGTTGGCCGCCTGCATAACCTAGGCCAATTACTCCAACTCCCTTTTTCATTTCTATCTGCCTCCGCAATTTCACTTATGACAACGAACCTTGGTCTACCGTTTTCGTTTGCTCTTCAATTTCTGCGGATTCTCAGTCAGGACCTTCTCAAAAGCTTCTTCACCCAAAGCCGCTTCGTAAAGACTCAACCTGTAGCCGAGAATCCGCGCGCTGCCAAAACCGCTATCAGCACCAAACAGAAGCCTATCGGTGCCGACTGCTTCTGCAGCAACCCTTATTGCTGCCACAGGTGCTCCCGTTGGCTGTAACCATATATTCTCATGCAAAACAGCGCAGTCAACAGCATCCCGCCACAAGTCAGCAAGACCCATATGACCGAGAATCACTGTTGTGTTCGGATGTTTCGCGGCTAACCAACCGATCTGCCTGGGCGTCGCATACGGAGGGGTACCGTCGTGAAAAAGAACCGGCATCCCAAATGATCCGGCAGCCTCCATGACCATATCCATACCAGGATGGGTAACACTGAATGCCTGTAGCCACGGATGCATTTTCACGCCTAACAGATGTAGTTCCGTCGCACATCGCTCAATCTCTCGAGCACCATCCTCCATTGCCGAGGGTTCCACCGTACAGAAGCCTTCAAATCGTCCGGGAAATCTCTCCGCCAGTTCAGCAAGAGCATCATTGGCCACTCTCTGGACATTCAGATCACGTGTGATAAGAGAGTCAATCGATGATATCCAACAACCCTCGAAACCATATTCCACGAAATCAGAAAGAAGCTTTTCAGGATCTGTTGCTTCGAGACCGTAGAAAGGCTTCAGCATAACGTGAGTGTGTGTATCAAGCTTCATGACAAAAGGGCCTCCGCATTGACCCCAAGGATCTTCTTCTTGACTTCATCAGAAACGGGCAGCTTCTTGATCTTATCTAGCTCAACAGATAAGTCACTTGATGGAGCCGAACTACTGAAGAGTACCCTCGACTCCCCTGCCGCACTGATCACTTGCAGGATGCTATCCGGTCCATTCGGGGAAGTATCAAACCAGATATTTTCAACCAATTGCCCAATGTGAGGTACGTCATACCAGAAATCAGAAAATCCACTGTGCCCCATAATGAATCGTCCCTTCGGATGCCTCTCAGCCAGCGCTGCAAATTGAAACGGCATCGCACAGATCGGCGTGCCTGTATGAGCGTAAATCGGGGCGCTGTATCCTACCGCTAACTCCACAAGAGGGTCCACTAAAGGATCGCTCAACTGAAAACCCTGGAGAGGCGGGCACAGGAACAACACACGCAATCCTTTATCAAGAGCACACTTCAACTCCGTCAGAGCATCATCGCCATACCAGGGATTTGAGACTGCGCACCCGACAAACCGATCTGGATGTTCCGATAGAACATTTGCTATGAAATCATTCCCTTCACGGTTGCGAACGGCAACATACGCATCAGTCGGACAGATCCATGCCTTGTCCACTCCGGCATCGTCCATCTCGCGCAGAGCGGCATCGACTGGCCTTGTCTCCTCGATCCGTCCCTCACCTATTCGACAGTGAATGTCAACACACAACTCCATACGCACCCCCTCAGACTGCCCTAGATTTATCACCGGCTAATGAATACGATGCCCAATAGACCAGCTACTCCCTGCACAGACAATCTGTGCATATCTTGCACCGTAATCTGTGTCTGCCCATTCTTCTACCTACCAGCTTTCATCTCTCTAACGCATTCTATGACAGTATCTGCCATGAACTTCAAATCAGACCTGTTGAACTCGTAGATTGGAAGATGGGTGAACTGGTGGTTGAAGACCATCTCTGTGTTAGGGCATGTAGCTTCAATGGCTTTGGTGTCGTAGCCCAGTTGCTTCATAACAGAGAACTTGTAAAGCGGACCGAAGTGGGGTATCTGTGTAACTCCTCGTTCTCCGAGCTTCTTCCTCAACACCTGCACATCCGCACCTACCTCTTCGTGATCCACCCTAAGCAAATAAAGGTGATGACTGCTGTACGTCGTCTTCGTATCCTTAGGCGGAACGAGAATGCCCGGCTCCTTTGCAAATCTGCTTGAAAGATATTCGGCTGCCTTGCGACGAGTGCTGATTACCTTCGCGATTCTCTTCATCTGCCGACGCAGACCGAGAGCCTGTATCTCAGTGGTGCTGTGGTTGCCCGCGGCAAAATACGATCCGTCGAGAGCCTTGACCGCCGTCACATCATAAAGCCAGTTTGGTATCTGCCTTGTAAAATCAAGCCCCAGGAAACGGCACTTCGAGAAATCCGCCCCCTGTTTCAGGTTAGTTGCCAGAATGCCGCCCTCGCCCAGGCTGTTGACATTCTTTACCTCGTGGAAACTGAACGAACCAAAGTGGCCAATCGCTCCCGCCGACTTGCCGCGGTACTTAGCACCAAACGCGTGGGCTGCATCCTCGATGACAGTGATGTTATGCTTGCGAGCGAGCTTCATAATAGGATCCATATCCACAGGATAGCCGCCGATATGGACCGGTATGATTACCTTCGTTTTCTTCGTGATCTTGCGAGCTACATCTTTCGGATCCATATTCACTGTCGCCGGATCAACATCTGCAATCACGACCTTCGCACCGATTGACAACGGATAGGCAATCGTCGCAATAAATGTGATAGCAGGGGCTATGACTTCATCACCCGGCTTCAACCCTGCCATTTTATAGGCAATCTCGAAACCGGCTGTCGCGTTCGTCAGGAAACTCGTATACTTGCACCCAAGGAACTTTGCAGCCTCCTTTTCTAACGCACTCACCTGGCCACCAAGCGACAACTTTGTCGCCCTACCACTCGCTTTGCCCAAAGCTACGATAGCTTCCTTCGCTCTACGAAGCTTACTACGATACGTTTGCGCAGCACCGTCACCCTGAGGGAGAAAGAATTCAACAATTGCTGATACATCCTCAGTGCTTACCTTTTCCCCGACAGCTTCCCAAGGAATGCGGGTATCGCCAGTTTCATACCGAAAGTCAGATGTCTGCTTCTTCTTTGCCATCACAAAAACTCCTTCTTGCTGTTGCCTTTACGCCACATCCCCAACGAAATATGAATTCACCCCGCAACACACCGCATGCCCCCCAGGACGCGCCCAGGGACTTGCATTGCATCCCGCAACACTATACAATGATCAAAAGTATCCGTCAAGGCGCGGCGTGAACTACTTGCAACTTGTTACAATTAGACTTCAATACAGACACTTTTGCTAGAGAATAGCAAGAAAACGAAAGGTAGCCTGCTGCAAAAACAGCTCAATGAAAGAAGGTCATGTCCCCTCTCATTCTGATTCTCGTAATCTGACATCTGCTATCGTCAGACAGCTCAGGTTGATCGGCCCGTCAGCGCAAGCGGATATTGCTCGAGCACTGTCCGTATCCCGTGCGACAATCAGTCGAGCCGCAAGACGTATGGTCGCCCAAGGTCTTTTGGCGGATGCCCGCAATGACAGTTCATCCGGCAGGGCATCCACCTTACGTCTGAATCCCGACTACGGATACGTAGTCGGCGTCGAGTACACTGCTCATTCCATTCACCTGAAGATATTCTCTTTCGATGGCACACTGATTCTGTCTTCCGACGCAGACGTTGAAGCAACCACACCAACCGAACTCTTAGATAACGTGGTTTCGGCTGTCAAAAGCATCATCAAATCAAACGGGCTTTCTGAACAACACCTATTAGCAGTAGGCGCTGTCGATTTTGGATTGATTGACGTTAACACCGGCGTGGCAATTCAATCTTCACAGTTTACTGCGTGGCACGATGTGAACGTCCGTGAGCAACTGTCTTCTGCGTTTTCCGTACCTGTTGTCGTTGTCGGTACTGCTCAGGCCCGACTCAAGGCCGTTGACCGTCTGGAATTCTGCGGAAAGTATAATGACATCATCTTGCTTGAATACGGCGCGGGCATTGCTTGTGGCATCAAGTCGGGTGGCAATATAGTCTTTGGTTCCCGCGGCATGGCTGGTGAACTGGGACATACACACGTTATCGGGGCAGAAGAACCATGTACATGTGGAAGTATTGGTTGCCTTGAAGCCGTTGCTGCTCTTCCTGCCCTATCTCGTCAGACTGGCCAGGATGGACTTAAGGTGCTCGCTGACGCGAAGGCCGAGGACAAGTTGGCGATGCGTTATGTTCACGTGGCATTTGAACGAATCGGCACTGCCCTTGGAAATCTTGTGAATGTGTTGAATCCCGACATAGTCGTACTCGATCCGTTGCTGGCTGAAGCGGGCAACCTTGCGCTTGCCGGACTGCGACGAGCGATGGTTCAGCAAATGATGCCCCCTCATGCTGAGCAACTCAAAGTAGTCGTGTCAACGCTTCCCAGCCCGGTCCCTCCCGTGGGCGGTGCATTATTCGCCCTTGACCGAGCCTCTGAAGAAGCAACAAAGAACCGATAACACTTAGCGTGGAAGGGTTGATCCATGACGTCTGGCGATAATCTGCTCCTCATTGAAAAAATGACCGTAAAAGAGTTGCGGGAGGCGCTCAAGCGTACGCAAACTGTCATTCTCCCTCTGGGTGGCACAGAACAACACGGCTACCACCTGCCTCTCAACACCGACGTCATCACAGCAACTGAGATGGCGAAGGCTGCAGCTGTTCGGACTAATGCTCTGGTGGCGCCAACCGTGAGCTATTCCTTTTCCGGAGGCGAGCTGACCGGAACCGTAGATGCATCTCCGCATGCTACAGCCAATTATCTTCGAGACATCTCCCGTTCACTAGCTAATACCGGCTTCAAGAACATAATCCTTCTGGCCGGCCACGGCGGATCGGAGAATCTACGTGACATCCGGGAAGGGCTAAAGGTATTCTTGAGGCAGGAAAAGAAGTATCGTGATGTGGCAATCTTTGCACCTTGCGTGCTCGACCTCAGCGACACCTGGAAGAAGTATATTGCGAAGCAGAACTACCACGCAGATGCCGTAGAGACTGCTCTGATAATGCATCTCCGCCCGGATCTTGTGAAGAAGGACATGCCAACAGATAAGCCCAAGATAATGAACGTCTTGCTTGAAAATCCTGACAACTACCAAGTTCCTTTCAAGCACACAGACAGTGAATTCGAGATCCCCCATATCAGCCAAAACAGTGATATTGAAATCGGAGTCATGGGCGACCCGTCTCTCGCATCCCCCGAACTGGGTCGCCAGGTTTTCGAGGAATGTGTTGAGACAATCGTAAGTCTTGTAAACGAAGCCGAAACCGCAAGGAAGTGACAACACCTGCCCGCTTCAGTCTGTATTGCGCATTGGGAATTTGGACGCTCTCTATACTGGCACAACATCGCAGAAACTGCCTGTTCGGGCTGATTCCCGCGCCCAAAGACACGTAAGAGCACTGTCAATACCTGCACACATTGGCGAACGAGAGGGACGTCCGTCTCTCATAGTCAGAAGAAAGTCAAAGGCAAGCTCACGATCTCCACCGAAGTGAGGCATATCACATTTGAACTCAATGGTGTGCACCGTCGGTTGCTGATGCTTGAATACATCTATTCTGTTTGCATACCAGTCAAACTGAATCGTCCCTTTGTGACCGTAGAGTCGCGCTCCTCTACGTGCTGCTCCGTGCCTTGCGAAGAAATTCTGCGTGTAGCTCGCTTGCGTGCCGTTTTCATACTCTATGATGCAATTGCTCATATCCTCGTTTTCGATCCCTTCCGAAAACAGACACATGCGCTCCTCGTGCTCTTTGACCTTGTCGTCCTCATGGTGCCTGTAATACAAATTGAATGGGCTCTCAGGGCAGTCGATTTGTTCGTCACAGTCCTTGCATCTGAGATCAAACGACTTGTTGCCGCCATACACGCGCTGAGCATTCATCGCCGCCAATCTAACTGGTTGCTGATCCAGAAGGAATTGAATACAGTCGAGGTCATGCGTAGCTTTCTGAAGAAACAGCCCACCCACAATGTCGTAGTCTCTGTAAAAGTTCCAAAAGTACACTCCTCCATAGGGCACATCATTGAACGCGACAACGTGTTCAACTCTGCCAATCTCGTCAGCCTCGATCATTTCCTTGAGCTTCAAGCATATCTGACTGAGACGCAACGGAAATGAGACTACTGTTGGGGACTCTACTTCCTTGAAAGCTTCCCTCAGTTCCTTGACCTGATCAAAACTGATCGCGACTGGCTTTTCAATGAACAACGGGAGATTTCGCTTTGCCGCCTTGCATGCCATCGGGGCGTGAGAACTGCACCATGTTCCTATCATCACACCGTCAATATCGGCTTTGGCAAGAAGATCGTCCTCATTGTCATAAAACACAGTTCCATTCAAAAACGGGTCATTCCTAGATTTGATCTCGACGGACCTCGGATCTGATATCGCAACAATGGCAAAAGGAATACCGAATTCTCTCATGGTATCAACAACGCTTGAAATCCGATGGCCATAGCCAATCACACCTATCTTAAGCAAAACATCCTCCTTGCCCTGAAAGCCATCATTGCATGTATCCGAGCTGCTTCAGCTCACGCAGCAACTTCGCATCAGGCCGCCGTTGATTGTCGGGGTCTTCCAGTCCGGAAATCTTATCTGGGGAACGAAAGCCAGAAACCGTAATAGTTGGCAGAGCATCTAGTTGTATATCATTAGAAAGGCTTCTGAAAGGTGGTTGTGCCTCAGTGGACAGATCCAATCCAAAAGGAATTCCTTTTGGCCTTCTCAGGTCATCCCCAATACCAATGGAATCCGTCGAAAGGCGGTCGCCATCAACTACCAATTCAAAGGAGACCACAGCGTCATCAGGTGTTGTCTCAAAATAGAAAGTCTTTGACCCTTTCGAAAGAGATACTGAGAAGCCAACGCGATCAAGCTCTTCACTGAAGCTAATGTTGTCGTTTCCGAATAGATCGAAACCTGATGGGACTACAACGCCAAAGAGTCCTTCGGAAGTCTCCAATCTCCCTGTGATGGCCTTGTCTTTGCTGTCGGGGGTCAGCGTAATCGTCCAATAGGCCTCCGTTCGATTCATCCACCTTTCCATTTCGCCTCGAAACTCGCCTGTTACTGGCGAATCGGCGGAGACGTCACGTTGCTCATCGGGATCTTCTGAACGATCATAAAGTTCTTCTGAGCCATCCAGAGGCGAGTAGATATACGTCAGTGGTCCGGTTCGAATCGACTTGAGAACGGTGCCTTCAAGCAGCGCCTTTGTTTCCGAACGAATGTCAATTTCTCCGAACCTCGTGGCATCGTATTCAATCGGTAGCAGGCTAACGCCTTGGGCATTCTGGTATGGCTGCAGCTCACACACGTGCAGGATTGTTGGCAGAATATCTATCAATCGAGCTGGCTGCGGTGAACGCGCCCCTTCCGGCACGCGTCCCGGACACGAAATGATCAACGGCACATGCAAGACCTCTCTGTAGAGCGTCCCGCCGTGAAGAAAAGAACCGTGCTCTTTGAACTCTTCGCCATGATCACTGAACACGACTACGAGCGTGTTCTTCTGAATATCCAGTTCATCCAGCTTTGCAAACAAGCGGCCAAGATGATAGTCGTTGTAACGGATTTCACCGTCATAGAGAGAGATCAACTTCGGCACTATCCGCGGGTCGGGAAGCCCTGCGCCCTTCATGCGATAGCGCTGCACGATCATTCCGGTTTCTTCGCCGAGCATTGGAATATCATCTTTTGGTTTGAACATTCCGTCAAACGGAGCGGGCGGATCGTAAGGGTCATGCGCGTCGAAATAGTGGAGGAACATGAAGAATTTACCAG
>Ga0180433_10011865_pt1 | contig 10270 bp, 10 predicted proteins | sample SS_ome_8_FD_132980 | JGI IMG/M metagenome (GOLD analysis project Ga0180433, IMG submission 132980) | Hypersaline lake sediment archaeal communities from the Salton Sea, California, USA - SS_1_D_1 metaG | ecosystem: Environmental > Aquatic > Non-marine Saline and Alkaline > Hypersaline >...
CGTCGCTAGTCGTTGGTACGAACGGCCAAGTTTTAATAGGGGCAACTGGCGCCGATCCGGCATTTGCAACGCTTACTTCTGCAGGTGGAACAATAGCATTTACTACTGGTGTAAATACATTAAATCTTGAGGCTGGGGGATCCGTTGCAACTACATATACAACCGACTCCGGAAACGCTGTCCCGGCAGCAGGCGTTCTTAGTGTATTGACGGGAGAAAATACAAATACAACCGGGTCGGGTTCTACATTAAGAACACACTTAAACCGTATAATTCGCCTTCCCAACACAAATGCCGCAGGAACTGAGGGAGTGTTATATCTTGGCGCAACATGCAACGGCACAAGTTGTACTGGTGGGTCTAAATTTTTACACAACTATGACAACGGCGCATCAAGAGGCTGTGTTTTTGTTGGAGAAAATGCTGGTAATTTTACCTATACAGGCACAGTTGGAGCCAACGTTGGAATAGGAAAGACAGCTCTGACAGCTTTGACCACCGGAGAAAAAAACAATTGCATCGGTTATGAGAGCGGAAAGGCGATCAGCAGTGGCGATGCGAATTGCTGCATGGGCAATAGGAGTTGCCTGCGGATGACCACGGCGACTAACAACACCTGTATCGGCGATGGATCGGGCTATTCAATAACCACTTCTACGGCGACAATGAACGTATGTATAGGACATAGCTCTGGATTTGGCTTGACCACGGGCGAAAAAAACACGTATGTAGGCGGAAATACGGCTTATGCGGGCAGTACCGGAAAATGGAATTCGGGACTCGGATATAATACGTGTCGATATGTAGGTGCATCCGGAAATAACAATCTACACCTAGGTTATCTTGCAGGAAATTCGAATACGACTGCTTCTCAGTCCTCAAATATATACCTGCAGTCGCCGGGTGTTAATGCTGAAAACAATGTAATGCGACTAGGAGCTCAAGGAACTGGATCTGGTCAGGTAGACACGACATATATGGCTGGAGTTTATCAGTCAACTGTAGGCGCTACACATGAGATAATGGTTGTAGATAATAATCATCAAGTTGGGACTTTAGAGCCAACAGCATTTCTTGCTTACAATTCTTCAGGAGATTCAAATCAAACAGGAGCAGGAGCAGTTGCAACAATAGAATTTGATACAGAGGTTTATGACCTTAATGGAGATTATAATAACGCAACAGATACGTTTACAGCACCAGTGGACGGAAAGTACTTGCTATCGTTTACGGTAACGATGGATGACATCACCACTGCGATGACAAATGCAAGTGTTCGGTTATCAACATCAAATAGAACATATTATGGTGGATATTGTGATCCAGGAGCAACAAAAACAAGCGATGATCTTTTAGAGATGAAAATTGTTGTTATTGCTGATATGGACTCTGGCGATACAGCAACGGCACAAGTTGTCATATTGTTTGGAGCAGGCGATACGGCAACAATAAGAGGGGCCGCCTCTCCTACTATGTTGACATATTTTAGTGGACATTTGGTTATATAGGAATATGTATGAAAATTTCAATTAACAATAAAAACATTCTAGCGCTAACAGATATCCAAAAAAGAGTTATTAAAAACGATATACGAGAAGACGTTTTTGAAGATGATATGAAGAGGCGTTTGCAGTGGGTTGTTCAGCATAAATATGAAAGATGTTTTAAGCGACTTAAAGACAAGTGGGATCACAAGTTGATTGCCAACGGTGTAAAATCTGTTCCGACAGATCCTGACGAGTATGCGCAGCTTGTATTTTCACAGCCTAATTACAAAGACAGAAAGCAAAGAGAGGTTGAGGCAGAGGAAGCTCTCTCGAAGAAGGGATAATTATGGCTAGAAGATTTGTAAAGAATCCCAACAGTAATTTGTCGGGATTTTATCCGAATGGATGGTCTGATGCGAGCCCAAATGCCGGTTCAAATCAGGTATATTGGTGCAACAGAGCGCCTACAGTGAATGATTTTCATAATTGGTTTATTGGTGCTAGGTGGATAGATCAAAGTCCTGCGGGAAATCCTGAGATTCATACATTAGTAAAGAAAGAAAATAAAGCTGCAACATGGGTGCGCTCACCAACCAGTAGTGGTACGATTGAGACGCTGACGGGTAATGCTGGCGGTCCCGTTGGTGTTGATGCTAATGACAATATAAATATTGTTTCCGGCATAGCCGGCATGACCGTTTCAGGAAATCCGGCAACATATACATTGACGTTGGATAATGTAAGCGGGAATCCGTATATTGAATCACTTCGTGGTGATGGAGACGTAGATGTTTATGCAGCAGCGGGTAATTATATTTCGATACTTGGAACGGCAGGGCAAATAAGTTCGACTGAAGATGTTGGCAACCACAGAATAGTTTTATCTCTTGATGGAGCGGTTGCTATTCAGTTTACTGCTGATGATACGAATGCAGCGATTCCGGCTGCGGGCAATGTTAATATTTATGGCGGAACTGTCGGGAGAAATATAAATACGACGGCGACCGGCGCTACAGTTAGAGTAGAATGTAACAATGCTATTACATTGGGAGACTTGTCTGCAATTGCAACTGATAGCAATGCCTTGACAGCGACAACGGGCGATATAGAAATAACATCTGGAAATTTAAAGCTTCCGAATACAACAGCGGCTGGATCAGATGGAGTTATTAAGTTTGGCGGAAATAGATTTGTTCACAATTATGGTATATCATTTGGAGTTCTTTCCAATGTATTTGTGGGTGCCTTTGCTGGTAATTTTACACATACTTCAGCCCTTGATGCAAATGTCGGAATTGGATCATATTGTCTAAACGATTTAACAACAGGACATTCCAATGCTTTTGTTGGATCTCAGGCGGCTGGAAAATTGACTACTGGGACCTATAATGTTGGGATAGGTCAATCAGCGGCTCTTAACCTGTCTACAGGGATAAATAATACCTGTATTGGAAATGTGGCTGGAGCTACAATTACAACTGGTGGACACAATACGTGTATTGGGGCCGACACGGTTCAGGTTGAAACAGGCTCATATGTGACGGCATTAGGGTATAGCGCTGGAAGCCTTAATTCTACGACAACTCAATCATCAAATGTGTACCTTGCGAGCCTTGGTGTTGTCGGAGAATCTAATACATTACGTATTGGAAATAATGGATCGGGTAATAATCAGCAAGATAAATGCTTTATTGCTGGAATAAGGGGTATTACAACCGGTGTGGCCGATGCGATTGCAGTTTTAATTGACAGCTCACATCAGCTTGGAACTGTATCTTCTTCAAGAAAATATAAGATTAATATTGATGACATGGGTGACCAGTCGTCGCTTATTATGAAATTGCGTCCGGTTACGTTTAACTTTAAAGAGCATCCGGATGTTCCAGCATGGGGTTTGATCGCCGAAGAGGTTGCAGAGGTATTTCCGCAACTAGCTGTTTACAATAAAGAAACGGGTGAGCCTGAAACCGTCAAGTATCATGAGCTTCCAACTCTGTTATTGAATGAATTGCAAAGGCAGCACGCAGAGCTTCAGGAAACAAAGTTGGCATTAAAGAATTGTCGGGATAGATTACGTATTCTTGAGGAGCAGGTTTCGTTGTTATTGACTAAAATGCCAAAGGAGTGATATGGATTGGAGTTATGTTATATATGGTGGTTTAGTGTTGTTAGGTCTTGGTGGTATTGCTTCCCGCTGGATTCCTGGACTGAAAACTGATAATGTAATAGAGGAGTCCGTAGAGGAGATAATAAAAGCCAAGACCGGCGTGAATATCGATCTTTCCCCCGACACGCCGGAACCAAAGGATAAGAAATGATAGCACCTGAAATGTTGTTTTATATCTTTCTTGGAGGCTTTATAGCGGTAACAGGAGTGGCAATATATTCATGGCTGACGAGCTAACATTCAAAACTAAGCTTGAGGAACTACAAGAGCTTAATAACTATATCGAAGAAGAAGTTGTTAAGCGAATAAAAACGGTCGAGGAGCCACGTTATAGTAGCTCCTCGATAAATGAGCTTGCCAAGTCACTGTCTGCTGCTCAGGGCGAGTTTCCTGCCATTCCCTACAATAGAACAAGTGCTACATGGAATGATGACTATAGTGATCTTGATATCGTGATGAGACATATAAGGCCTATACTTGCAAAGTATGAGCTGGCTTTGAATCAGTGGACTGAGATAACTGATAGCGGTGGAACGTTATTGCATACAGAGATTTTGCATTCAAGTGGTCAATGGAAGGGGTCTATTATACGGGTGATTCCGTTGCGCAATGACCTTATGACCTTTGATAGTACGATGGCTGACTTGCGTAGACAGCAGGCTTTGTCTATGTTGGGGGTAACTCTTGAGGGTGATCCTAAAGATGATGATGGAGATGCTGCAAGTGATGCGATATTTGATGAGATTGCCGTTCCCTTGCAAAAGAAGCTTGTACGAAAGAAAGAATCGTATGATGCAATTACAAAGGAACAGCTTGACGAGCTTGAGTCTGAACTGAATGGATTTCCTGATATTGCTGAGGAATTGATGAATGCATATAATATCAACAGTCTTGATTCGATGCCAAAATCAAAGTTCAGTCATGCGATAACCCAAGTCAGAAAATTTGTATTACATGCGCGTGGAGATAGAAAGTCGCCCCGTTAATCTATTAATATATATTTATTCGCCTTCAATTGACCGTGTTTAACTTAAAAACTTTATATTTTTAAGTAATGTCCTCTCATCCTTTGTCAGTTTATTTTTTTTGAATCGTGCGCGCTGCCTGACACACCAGCGCGATAAGCTTAAGTTCTCTTTAGCTCTTTCACTAGAAAAAGAAAAAGTTTTATATTTTTTATAATAATTAACAAGCTTTTGATAATTATCTTTCCACGTGTCGACTTTTTTATTGTAGCTCCAATTGAACTTCATAGAATTTAAAATAAGCTTGTCTTTGTCGCTGATCTTCAATTTTTGTGCGCGAATTTTGTGAGTCCACTTGTAAAGATTTTTATCATCTTTATAACTAATATTACAGTGTCCATGCTTTTTATAATATGATTTTAACCTATCAAGCTTTTCTGCTCTGGATTTGTCTATAGAATTGAGTGTTGATAACAGCTCTTCTTTACCGGCTTTCTTTAATACGCTCATTATATTTTTAAATTTATCTTTAGAAAGTTGGCCATTTGTGTTTTTTCTTCTTTGGGTGTAGAGCCATAAAGATACGCTCGTTTTACAGCTCGTAAGTTCGGCTATATTTCCAGACGCAATAACATCTTTGAGTTTATCAAGGTTCTCGTTCCAGGTGGATTCTATAGGGTTAAAATTAAAGTTTACGCTTTCTAGTTGTTTTTGTTTCTCGTTGCTCAATGTTTTATTTTTATAGGCCCATCGTTGATGACGTGCCCACTTTAATAGGTGTTTAGCTTCCTTTTTTGGCACATCTTTGCATTTATTTAAAATGCTGTTTTTATATTTTTCAAACGTTTCGATCCATTCATCGTGAAAAATATTATTAACAATGTGAAGGTCTATAGCATCACATAAGTCACTATTAATATTTGTGTCGGACATAATTACTATTTTTTTTCTGCTATTCTTTTGATCTTCGCTACTGGTTATACGCTCTGTTGTTTCATTTTTTAATGTTTTATCATAAAAAGAAAGCGCTCTTAGTATTTTCCATATGTAACTATATTCAGACGATAAAAATTGATTATTTATATTGTTGATATCGCTTTTTTTTATAAAAACGGGCAAGAGAATATATCCAAACTCTTTTCCAGGAGCGTTTCGCATTACACGACCAACCGCCTGAATGATGTCTACTTTGCTTTTTTTGGGTGACATAAATGACACAAGGTCTACCGTAGGTATGTCTACACCTTCAGAGAGAAACCTGGCGCAACTTATGTTTGATCTTGTGCCTGATTTAAACGATTTTAAGCAAGATGCTCGTTGTTTGTTGGACATCTTTCCGTTGATGTGAAGGCTTGCTGTTGAGGTGTCTTTAATATTTTTAAATTCGTCGGAAAATGCCTGAGCATCTTTAATTGTTCTATGGAATGATATTGATCGTGAAGCCGCTATTCTCTTATAAGCCTTCGCTAGTGAGAGCGCCAGTGCTTTTGTTTCAAGTTTTGATCCCGCAATTTGTTTTTTTGGGTCTATCGATTGGTTTATTTCTTCGCTACTAACCGTAGTAATAATTATCTTGTAGTCACACACGATTTTGCGTTTTAACGCCTCTTCAAATCCAAGTGAAAATACGGTTTTTCCATAAATGTTTTGATTATCCATTGAATAGGAGGCGGAATCTTCACAGTCTTCAGATATAAATACTTTTGGCGTTGCAGTCATAAACAATCGTTTATTAATTAATACGTTTTTGTCGTAAATAGGATACCTGAATGATCCATCATGATTCTTGTGAGCCGTTTTATGGGCTTCGTCGAATATGGCCAGGGAGAACTCGATCGATTTTGGTATATTAATACTTGACTGATAGGTGCAAAATATAGCCTCATAGTCGTTGGGTTTTTTAGACAGTTTTTCTTTGATTTCTTTTCTTGACGACAGCGCTTCACTGTTTAGTTCGCTTGCCGATATATCGTCATACATTTTGGTTAATGAGCATATAGAGTATATGTTTTTGCTGTATAGCTTTGTGTTGGCTCTCCATGTTTCAATTGTCTGTTTTATAAGTGCAAGACTCGGCAAAAATATAATTGTTCTTTTTGCTTTTAACCGTTCTGCTATCCACAACCCAACTAAAGTTTTCCCTGTTCCACACGCCATTGACAAGGAGGCCTTATTGTTTTTTTTAAGTTCGCCTACAACGCTCTTAATGGCCTCTTCTTGATAGTCTCGTGGGCTAGTTTGTTTCTTTCTGGTCATTGCATCCTGTTCTTGTGGTTGTTCGAGTCCCGTCTCGTTAGGGTACCCCAATCGGACTATTTTCGAACTTTTTCCGTTTTAGCCATCTAGGGTAAATTTACATTTAGGGTATCCTGAACATCCATAAAAGGGGCCGTTCGCTCCTTTGCGTTCTCTTAGTGGCTTGTTGCATTTTGGACATGGAGGCAATTCTGTTTCGGAGTTTTCTTGCGCATTGACCCAGTTGGATTCTTTTTCTGTTTCAGGATTTTCTTGCGCATTAACCTCGTTGGACTTCTTTTCTGAGTCTGCCTCTGCGGTGGTTATTCCAAATAGTCCGTTATATATATAGCGTTTATATTGAGTTATTGCCCCACAAACAGCATGTTCTACCTTTCCTTTTCCTGCGTCTATTTTAAATAATGCAGGGCATCTGTGTTGTTCAAAATATCCTGACTTATGACGAACTTCTGCAATAATATCTATTTTTTCACCATTTCGTTCATGCCAAATCTTGCATGAGAGTCCGTTGTCTTGTAATATTTTCTTTGTCTCATTTCTAATGGTTCGCCAATCTGCGTATGACCATGTACGGTTACCGAACCCGCCTGTTTCTTCTTCGTCAATTGCCCCTATTTGACCCTGGCAGTTTGCCAAATCAGCATTATATTGGGCTATTATTTTTAAAATTTCACTTGCTTCCACCCCAATATCTTTCATTAAATTTACCCACTCATTCATGTTTTTTATCCTCTTGGTTATTGTGTTCTTCAGTCACTTTATCCTCATGTATATGAGGGTTAGCATTATTATTATTATGGTGAAATTACTGGCTATCATTATGAAAAACAAGTGAAGTTGCGTCATTCTTTTCCTATATTTCTATCACGCACCCATAAAAGAAACTGTTTGATGAGGTCGTGTTGAAAGCAGTCGCATTCGGTTATGAAGTCGTCATCTCCGTCCGGTCTTCCGAAAGAGCATGACTTGTGATTGAATGGGTCTTGGCTGTAATTATCAAGCAGCTCTATAAGTTCTCTGAATGTATATTTCATATCAATCTCTTTCGTAATATATTTCTGGGTGAAAATGGAGAGACTCACAATCATGGCAGTCGTCATCATGTTCTTCATTATCAGCAATATGGTTGTGTATTATATTGCTGATGAATCTATCTATTGACGTGGCATTTCCTTGCAGGCCTATGGTTCGTGATTCATTGTCCCATTCACATGTTATTTCCGTGTATTGATGCCCGGTAACGCCGTTATAAAGGAGAAAGAATTTTGAGAATATCTCTTCGATAAGATCCACGCTTCCTTGTGGTATGCGTGATAACAGCTTGCTTTCTTTGTGATACTCATCTTTGTGTGCATGTATAGTTATTCTTATTTCCATCATTATCCTTTTGGGTTAAATAGTTGACATACATATAGAATAACAGTAATCTGTGTAATGTCAACAGTTTATAAACAATACAATCGAAAGTGGGACGCTATGAATATAGAGATGGTAGATGAGATCCGCAAGCAGTTATTTGATTATGTAATGAATTCGGAGTTATCTGAGATTGAGATTTCCAAGCGCATAGGGATTGGGCCAACCACGCTCAGCAGGTTTTTGAAGGGGGCGGAGATACGGCGGAGAACGTTGGTTAGAATAGTGCGTTTTATTGATAAAAATAACTAGAGAATAACGTTAATGAACATGACGCTTGATGTAATTGATTTTTTAAGGTCATTACCTGAAGATCGCAAGAAGGTAATAAGAAAAATGATAAAGCTGTTTGGGTGTAGAAGCTTGATAATTGTAAGAGATGAAAAAATTTAGTATATTAGTCGCGTTGCGTTGAAATAGATCAAAAAAAAATTTATAGCGTACCCCCCAAAGGACCTATAAATTTTTTTTAGCCAGCCAGGATCAAAGATCCCGGCCAAACAAATATGAGTATGAAGAATAACTCAGAATCACACGAAAATCAAGTAAAAAATAAACAAAAATGGCTAAAGCCAGGCATTTCTCATGAAAATCGTCTATTTTTCGATCAAAACATAGAAAACTTCTTGTCCGGGCTTAGTAGAACTGAGTGTCGTATAGCTGAGGTTATTTTATCTTTTAGGACTGCAGATCATATATGTATGACAAATAAATACATTGCAGAGCGTGCAAATTGTTCTGTGCGGTCGGTAGTTCGCACGACCAATAAATTGCGGGATAATGGGTTTTTGATTAAGTATCAAGAGAATAAATATGCTCCAAATGAGTTTAAATTGTCTCATTCTCTTAAGAAAGGGAGGCATGCTTATTCATACTGGATAAACACACTTTCAGCAGAGAGGCAGGAGCATATTATGCTTCATGAATTACACTCTGAAAGATACGATCTAGTACCGCCTGCCAGCGAAAATGTCACACAGAGTAATAATTATATTAATTATATATATTTATCTAACAACCCCATACCCCATAATGCGTGCGCGCGCGCGTGGTTAGCGACAGAAAGTCAGACCGTAATCGATGGGGACGGGGAAGGGTTTTTAACAAAACAGGAAAGAGAAAGAAAAGAGCACGTCAAGAGAGGGTTGAAGATGATAAGCGATTTGCAAAAAGAATGGCTCCTGGCTAATGGAAGTGATCCACGTGTACAAGATCTCATGAACAACGAGAGTATTCGCAGTGCTCTTATAACCCCTGAAATCGAAGAACTTACAACGCTATTGTCACTCAATAATCGAGAACAATTCAAGCTTATCGCTTTCGGACAAGATGCTCTTAAGTACGTGCTTACGTTTGTTCGCCCCGTTGTTGAAGGCACAAAGAAAACAAAAGAACCAATTCGTGACCGCATGGGATGGCTTATGTCTATGCTTTTAAACTACTGTAAACAGCGACACATTGCGCCAGATTGGAACTTTTATTACAAGCTTTGCGAGATTACTAAAATTCCTAAACTTATAGAAAACGAAGAACCTCGTCCCCTTGTTGTGAAATTTAAACAACGTACAAAAAATCTTGGCTGGTCTCCTTACGATACTTACAAAAAGAAAGTTGTTGTTCCTGATGAGCGCATCGAATTCCTTAAAGAGGAAATTGAAAAGTGTACTTTGCTTTTACAAGATCCCGTAAAGAGCTTTAATGAGTTTGCAAGAGAGTCAAGTATAACTTTCTGTAAAAACCAAATTGAAGCGTGCACAGAAGAACTTAATCAACTTTTTGAACAAAACAATAAGCGCTCGTTTCAACAGTCAATTGCAACAGCTTAATACCCAAAAAAGGGGAATGCGCATAACCACTAATAATGAGATAACGTTTCACCGTTTAAAGCATTTTGTTGTTCCGATAAGTATACTACCTCCAAAAAGCTTACGTACCACCTACTATTTGCTTGTGTACCACCTCTGAAAAAGCTTACGTAC
>Ga0180433_10011866_pt1 | contig 10269 bp, 9 predicted proteins | sample SS_ome_8_FD_132980 | JGI IMG/M metagenome (GOLD analysis project Ga0180433, IMG submission 132980) | Hypersaline lake sediment archaeal communities from the Salton Sea, California, USA - SS_1_D_1 metaG | ecosystem: Environmental > Aquatic > Non-marine Saline and Alkaline > Hypersaline > Sediment...
AAGGACACTTGCAAATCCATGAGGTGAAAGATAGAATGAGAACACTTCAAATAGAGCAGGCCGAAGTGGTCTGAAGAAGATGAGGAGCCGCACGAGTTTCAACTAAGAGTGGGACATCCTCATTTTCGACAAAAAAGGAGGATAAAGTGACACAAGTACTCAATCAGATACCTCATCTACCTCAACATCCCCTAGTCGACTTCAACATTCTCGATCCCACTTTTCCTGAAGCCGACATGTTTGAAAAGATTGGATCTCGCTGCTGGACACTGCTCAGATGGTCTGAAGGGAGCGAGGTCACAATGGATAGCCAAGGTCGCATCTCGGTGCACGATTATGAAACCAACGTGGCCCTTGCCTTTGTCGAAGCGTTTTTAGCGTGGACCGTTTTGATCCCCATCACACTGACAGGGTATGTGATCTATCTGTCCGAGAGTTACAACGAAAGGATTGAATGGGTTTCTAGCACGATCATTCGTCAAAATACTCCACCAAGCTCCCCAAGAGAACATGTGGCCGTTTCAGAGCCATCCGAGCCCATCATTCCCCGCTTAGAGCTACCAAAGCCCCCACCACGAAAAAAAGTTGGAAAGAAAAAGCCTGTTGTTCCCAAAAAGCCTAAAAAAGACCCTATCCCATCATCGCCAATCATATCGATTACAGAGCCGCTTAACGCCATCTGGGAAGTTGAAGATGAGGAAGAGGTCAAAAACAATCGAAAAATGACTGATGTCCCTTTAGATGATATTTGGGAAGTTAAAGAGAGTGACGAGATACTAAGTGACATAGAGCTTGATGATGAAATCGACGAGGACCCTCTCCTCGAATTAGTCGAAAAAGCTAGAGAAAACCTTAACCTAGACCTTTTTGATAGTATCTGCCGAGAGCTCATCACAATGAAGGAAAATAACGATCGCGACCGAAAGAAATACATAGAGGCTTTTTTCAACGGTGAACATCAATACTTAAAGCCTAAAGAGCTAGTTATGGGGTACTTCTTCTACGTCGTTGCCGATCTCTACCCCCCTTCCGTTCTATTTAGATGCTTCAAAAGGACTTCTTACTACGACTATTTGGACGCGGCCATAAAACTACGAGTACCAGGTCTAGAAAAACATGAGGCAGGTGATATAATGTCTGTTTTTTTAGAGCTTCAATGCCACTTAAAACCTCCAGCTAAAGAGAGACCCATATTTGACATTGAGCCAGGCGATAATGACCAGTGTAATAAAAAGTTACGGAAGGAATTCTTGTTGAATAAATTGAAAGAAGCAAAAAAAAACAATAATTCCAACTAACCAGGCAAAATTTGACATCGCGATCCCTACGACCCTGATTGCCACCTATTCATTTTTCAAGGAATTTCCAATTTTTTTTCAGATTGCCGTGAGCATTTTATCCACATACTTCGTAAAGTAGGGGATAAAATGCTCAGTGTAAGATGGGAAAAAAGAAAAATTCAAGGGGAAATGAAGGGGTGGCAATTAGGGTCAATTGGAAATTGTTGTTGAAGAAATTAAAGAAAGAGGGTAAAATCCCCTAGTTAACTTGTCAATGTAAGGCCGAAGTTCCCATGCATAAATCATTAGAAAAAATTTTAGAAATCCAAGAGTTCGATATTAAGATGATCCAACTGATGCGCATTAAAAGGCAGCGTCAGAAAGAACTCGCTCAGATTGAGTCACTTAGAAACGATCTTCACGAGCAGCTCCTCTCTAAGGATAAGGAGATTGAAGAGCTCGCTTCCGAGATCAATGCACGGGAAGAGTCGATTGAAGAGCTCGGCGTCAAAATGAAAGACCTCGATGCCCGCCAGTCTCAAGTTAAGAAGGTGGAGGAATTCAACGCCCTCACTCAAGAGATGGCCACCACCGAACGGCAAAAAGCCAATATTGAAAACACCGTCTCAGACCTCTACGATAAGAAAGCCGAGGAAGAGGAAATCCACGCGAAAATCAAGGAAAGTCTTGATTCAACGATCACCTCCGGCCAAGAGCTCGAAAAAGAGATCCGCGCCAGCATCGACCAGGTCAATAAAGAGGGAACAGCCCTCAAGAAAGAGCGCGACGCCCTCGCTAAAGGGGCCGACCAAGAGACCCTCGCTATCTACGAAAGACTCCTGCGCAACAAGAAAGACCGCGTCGTCGTCCCCATCGAAAATCGCACCTGCAGCGGATGCCATATCACCCTCACCCCTCAACACGAAAACCTCGTTCGCAAAGGGGATAACCTCGTCTTCTGCGAACACTGCTCCCGTATCCACTACTGGCAAGAGACAGAAGCCACAGAAGATACAGAAAAACCCGCACGTCGCCGCCGCCGCAGAGCTGCGAACGTCTAAACTTCCGGGAGAGCAAGCAATCGCCTCCGCTACCTTTGCGGAGGAGGAAAGTCTGGACATTACACGGAGAGGATACCAGAGAAAGTCTGGGGGCCGTAAGGCTACGGAAAGTGCAACAGAAAACACTCCGCCTACCCCACACGGTAGGACAGGTTGAAATGCCAGCTTCGCGAGCTGGCCCGCCCTAAGAGATTACGGCGCGCTGCAAACCCTATCCAATGCAAGATCGTTAGCGCTACCTAACGCCCCCTCCCGGGCTGCGCCAACCACTACTTCGCTTGAGGACCGTGGCAACACGCTCCCTAGATGAATGATTGCTCACGACAGAATCCGGCTTAACGCTCTCCCTTTTTATGTAAGCGCTTGCTGCTGGATGGCGGCCCTCCTTTGGTTTTAAGAGTTTCATCTTTGAAAAATCGCTCCTCGAAAAGGGCCTATGACCCTGATTGCTACCTATTCATTTTCCAAGGAATTTTCAATTTTCTTTCAGATTGTAGCGGGCATTTTACCCACATACTTCGTGAAGTAGGGGGTAAAATGCCCGCTGCAAGCTGGGAGAAAAGAAAAATTCAAGGGGAAATGAAGGGGTAGCAATCAGGGTCTGAACCCTTCCCTTCGTCGCGATTTTTCAAATCTAAAATCCTTAATTCCCAAATGAGTCGCACCATCCAGCACCGCGCACTTACCAACACCTCAATAATCTATTCATCTCCAGGGTAAAAAGATCGATAAATTTGAGGAAGAGAATTATCGCAATTGACATAATACTAACTTTACCTTAATTTTCCCTTCGTATTTCAAAATGAGGTTTTTCTTTGGACGCAATTCAAATGGCTATGGAGCAAAGTGATTTTGGTGCAGTGATGAGCCTTATTGAAAGGATAGATGATCCCAACGTCGTCGATAAATCTGGTGAGCGACTTATCCATACGGCCATTTCAAATAGTCACGAGGATATGATTTTGCTTCTTATAAAAAAACAAGCGGACATCAACCTGAAAGACCCTTTTAACAACACTCCCCTTCACTTAGCGATCTTTAATGAAAATTTGTCCATTATCGAGCTACTTATGGCAAACAAAGCCAATCCTAATATTAAAGGTGGTCCTGATAACAAAACACCTTTTTTTGAGGCAAAAAAAATTGCTTTTAGTGGAAAAAAAGATCGGTCTATTTTAAATATCATTACTAATAGAAAGCTACACTCTGCGAATAATAACAATGAAAAAGCTCATCCTTTACCCCGCCCCCCTTACAAAATAGAGATGATGGAGGATAAGATACCTCCCCCCATCCCCCCTCGGGATATTGACGAAGAGCCCCCTCCTCTTCCCGAGCGAGATTATGAAATAGGTGAAAAACCCCTAAAACCTCGCGTCCAGCATAAAGATAAATTTCTGCCCCCGCGATCAAAAGATTTGGCCAATCGATCTATACCTCCTCAAAAAAGAAGGTATAGCCACTTGGGGATAGGAACGAGAGGTCAAACATCATCTTCAAATTCAGAAATAAACAACAATAATAATGAGAATAAAGACACGGTTTTACAAAACCCTCCAAAGAAACCACCTATTTCCCAATTGAAAAAGTACAAGCCGAAGCGCACCAACCTTCAAAACCCTCAAAAGGTACCAACTAATTCCCAGTCAAAGTATTCCAAGCCAAAGCTCACACCCGTTGACAAGCTAGTCAATGAATGCATGAAACACGTTAATCCCTTGCATTGCGCCGTCATAGAAGGGGGTGAAATCGTTCAGCTTGTTCTCGATAAAAATGTGGACATCGAGATCAAAAATACTTATCAACACTCTTTGAGGGGAACACCCTTGCACGAAGCCGTTGGGAACGCTGTATTTCATAAAGTTCAGTCCAATTATTATACAGCGGCTGAAGTGCTCATAAACAATAAGGCAAACATCGAGGCTGTTGATGAACAAAATAGAACGCCTCTTTATCAAGTTGTATACTCTTGTGGCTCTAGTTTTGACAAATCTATGGAAAACGTTACTAGGCTGCTTCTTGAAAACAAAGCTAGCACGAATTGTGAAACAAATATTTACGGTCCGTTGCTCTATTTATCTATTGAAAATAGAAATATACCCCTAACTAAATTACTTCTTGAATATAAGGCAAATCCCCGCAAATATCATTACGGCAGAACGCTCGCAAAACATGCCAAAGACAACGACATGGATCACGTTATCAAGGAGCATGACAACTGCACTATTTCATAGTGAAGAAGACTGACGCAACACCTCAAAAATCTATTTATTTGGCGCGAGGGTGCGCCTTGTCGTAGACTTCTTTTTTGAACTTACTTGTCACTTTTGTGTAGATGGTCGTCGTCGAAAGGTTGCTGTGGCCCAGGAGAACCTGGATCGTCTTGAGATCCATCCCGTTCTCCAACCAATGGGTCGCTATGGAGTGACGGAGGGTGTGGGGCGTCACCTTGGAGGCAAGGCCACTCTGGAGTAAGTAACGCTCTAAGGAGCGCTCGACTGAGCGGGAAGAGAGACGGTTGCCCCACTTGTTCAGGAAGGCCGCTTCGATATCTTGCTCGGCTTTCCGCTCTTTTTCATCGATGAAGCGAAGGGGGTGGGTGAGATACTCTTTGAGCCACTTGGCAGCACTTTTAGTCATAGGGACGATGCGCTCTTTTTTCCCCTTCCCCTTCACCCGGAGGGAAGAAGCGGCAAAGTCTATGTCGGAGCGGGAGAGGGCGACAAGCTCGGAGACGCGAAGGGCTGAGCTGTAGAAGAGCTCTAAGATGGTGCGGTCGCGGAACCCGAGGAGGGTATCGAGGGGTGGTTGCTCAAGGAGGCGGGTGATCTCCTCTCGGCTGAGGCTCTTGGGCAGGGGCTTGTCCTGCTTGGGGGATTCAATCTGATCCATGGGGCTCTCTTCAATCCATTTTTCTTTGAGGGCGTATTTGAAGAAGCTGCGCAGGGTGGAGAGCTGGCGGAGGCGGGTCCTCTTGGAGCGGTTTTTGTGGGTGAGCTCGGCGAGGTAGGTGCGGATCTTGGCAGGGGTGATCGATTGGAGGTTTTTTGGGGCTGTGTGGGCGAGGAAAGCTGAGAGATCGAGGCGGTAGTTGCGGATGGTGTGCTCGGAGTATCCCCGGACTGTGAGGAGATAATTCAAAAATTCATTAACTTTATCGTTCATATTACCTCTTGAGGTATTGCGGCTTGATTTCTCTTTAGATTTGGGATAAAATATTCCTCATTATGATCATTTTAGAAAATATATCCAAGCGCGTTGGAGCGCGCACCCTTTTTGACGATGTCAATGCCAGTTTTAGCCCCGGTAAGCGGTACGGCCTCACGGGCCCCAACGGCGCCGGCAAGTCGACCCTGATGAAAATTATGATGGGGGTTGAGCCTCCGACAAGTGGGAAGGTGATCTTGCCCAAGAAGGTGGGCTTCCTCCGCCAGAATATTGAGGACTTTGGTGATATTAAGGTACTCGATACGGTCATTATGGGCAATGACAGACTCTGGAAGGCCTTGGAGGAGAGGGACCACCTCTACGAAGGGGAGATGACCGACGAGGTCGGGATGCGCCTTGGCGACTTGGAGGAAATCGTCGCCGACGAGGATGGCTACAGCGCTGAGAGCAATGCCGAGGCTCTGCTCGTTGGAATGGGGATTGAGGCCGATCTCCATGAAAAAAAGATGCGAGAGCTTCCGACTGATCTGCAGTTTAGATCTTTGATTGCTCAGGCTCTTTTCGGTGAACCTGAGGCATTGCTTCTCGATGAGCCGACCAACCACTTGGACTTAGAGTCGATCGGATGGCTCGAGTCCTTCTTGCACGACTACTCGGGCACACTCATTGTGATCTCTCACGATCGCCACTTCCTCAATGCTGTCACCAACCACACAGCCGATATCGACTACGAGACAATTATCACCTACCCGGGGAACTACGATCAGATGCTCGTGACCAAGTCCTCTGTGAGAAAACGGGCCGAGGAGGAGAACAAGGCGAAGGCGAAAAAGGTGGCCAACCTCAAGGAGTTCATCTCAAAATTTAGTGCCGGTACCCGCGCCTCCCAAGTGAAATCGCGTGTGCGCGAGCTCAACCGTCTCAAGCCTTCAGACCTCAAAGAGTCGAATATCGACCGCCCCTACATCCGCTTCTACCCCCCTGAAAAATCCTCAGGGCAGATCTGCATCAAGGCAGAAGGGATCTCGAAAGCCTTTGGGGAAAATCAGGTGATCGACAAGTTCTATCTACAGGTCCACCGCGGCGATAAAATTGGGATCATTGGGAACAATGGGCAAGGGAAGACGACCCTCCTACGGATGCTGGCCGGTGTTCTCGAGCACGATCGGGGCAAGATCGAGCTGGGCCACAATGTCGACCTCGGCTATTTCCCTCAAAACCACTCCGATGTGATCGATAAGAGTCAGCAGATCGAGGCCTTTGACTGGCTCCGCACCCAAAAGCAAGGGGTGTTTGACCAAGATATCCGCTCGGTGCTTGGAAAGATGCTCTTTGGGGGCGACGACGCCTTTAAGCAGGTCTCCCACCTCTCTGGAGGGGAGACAGCCCGCCTCTTGCTCGCCCGCATGATGCTCTTTAACTACAACACGATCATTTTAGATGAGCCCAACAACCACCTCGATCTCGAGTCAGTCTCAGCGCTGAGCTGGGCCCTCACCGAGTTTAAAGGCACCGTCCTCTTTGCGACACACGATCGCGATCTTCTCTCCGAAGTCGCCACCCGCATTGTTGCCTTTGACGAGGGGAAAATCCGCATCTTTAACGGCGGATTTGACGAGTACATGGCCGATGTTCACAAAACCCAAGTTTAACAAGCTTGACCCAAAGCTCCGCCACAAAAAGTGTGCGGAGCTTCTCAAAGAGTACAACCGCTTAGCGAGCTTTCTCGACATTGAGCCTATTGAGCCAAGCGCCGAGGCGCTCACCCACCGCTACCACGACCACCTAGACAAAGCCGACATCTCTGTCAACGAGCCCGACTACCTCGTCCGCACGCACGATAGAGTTAAGGGGGCCCCTTTCCTGCCGATCGACATTTACCTCGACAACATCCGCTCCGCCCACAACGTGGGGAGCATCATCCGCACACTCGAGGCCTTCCGCTTAGGAACTCTCCACTTTGGAGGGATCACTCCCCTTCCCACCCAAAAGAAAGTGGCCGATACGGCCATGGGATCACACGAGTGGATTGAGTGGGACACAAAGCCCCTCGATCAACTCCCCGGCCCCAAGATTGCCCTCGAAACAGTCGACGGCGCTCCGTCCCTTTTTGACTTTACCTTTCCCGAAACGTTTACACTCATTTTGGGGAGCGAGGAATTTGGCGTGAGCCAGGAGAGCCTAGCGCAAGCTGATAGCATCGTCGAAATTCCCCTAAGCGGGGTGAAAAATTCCCTCAATGTCGCCAATACCTTTGCCATTGCCGCTGCCCTGATTGCAAAAAACCTCTGAGTAGCGACCTAAAACCCCAGAGTGCGGCCTACAAGCAGGCTGCTTGTGGGTCTTAGAGGAAATAGTATTCAAAAATTCTTAAATGTGAAAAATAGGGTTTATGGCACTACCTAAAGATGAGTTCACCCACCACCTCCACGATTTTCTTGAAGAGATCCAGGAGATTCACAAGTCCCCTAACGCAAAGAGCGATCCGGAGACTCTCACAAAGATCGCGACAACGATTGAATCGCTCGATCAATCGGCCCACGCCCTATTGAACGATCCCGACGAGTCGATCAAGTGTGACGCCAAAATGGTGACTAATATGCTGGAAAATCCCCTAGTCCCCGACGTGACCCCCGACAAATCGATCAGCGCCACCGAGGCCGCCAAAGCCTACCTTAAAGACAAACAGCCCGATTCAGACCTAGAGCACATCATCGACTCATGCGTCAAAAGCCAAGACCGCATCGAGCAAATCCTAGAAGATATCAACGATATCCTTAAAGATTTCCACTCAAGCTAATGTTATAAGTATCTAGAAACTCCTCTACTGTGGCATCGGGATGCATTTGGACAAACATGTGCAAATTGGGCACATAGACATCCTTTAGATCTGAGCGACAGAGAGGGCACGTATCCTTTTTCTGATTGACCCACCCTTTGATCGATTCGTAGTCTATTGTATGGTCCCTTGGGCATACGACTAAAGGCTTTTCCATTGGCTCCAGTGTGATCGGACCAATGAGATCGTCATCATCGTAGGGGGTGAGATTTGTCGAATCAAAGGTCATGGCGCAAAGGTCAATCGCCTGAGAGCAACACAAGGTTATCTTTTCCTCTGTTTTGTATAGAGAGATCAAACCATTGAAGTTCATGGTTTCACCACAGGGGCATTTAACGGGAAGGTTGGCAAGCTCATGATCGTACAGATCAATAAATATCCCAGGACCAACTTCATTGACTGCTTCCTCTTCTTGATTTGAGACATCATCTTCAAATGCAAAAGGCCCAATTCCAAATCTTGCAAATATCCTACGCTGCCGTTCCAAAGCTGTTTCTCTTTCTTGATGCTGTGAGTCTTCTTGTAGTTGCCGTAATCTTTCACGACTTTGCCGCAATTCTTCCCGCAATACTTCAGTCCTTTGCTGAACTCTCTGGTTGAAGGTTCTAAGCCGCTGGAGGAAATCTATATCATCCTCAGCTATATTGTATGGTTCTTCTTCTCTTATTATTTGAGCAGGCGATATCCCAAAATTGCTTTGATTATCAATGCGAACAATCGATGAAGAGTGAGCATCACGAGTATAGCCGGCCATATAGAACATGTCTCCAAGTTCTCTCTCCGATAAAGGTTGAGGCTGGCGATTCCACTCATTCCACTTATTCCAAAGAAAAACCGTCAACCCAAGAGTTCCTAATAATGATAAAAATACACCATGTCCCAAAAAAAGCATCAAGGCAAAAGATGTGACCATTAACGCCAATGTAAGCAATGGGCATGTGCAATCCCACGACTCACCGGGGGCGGTCGGGCTCTCGATGTCGTCATTAAAATGCATGAGATAGTTGGCTGTTGATATCATGTATCTAACCTAATTTCGTAAATATCTAGAAATTCTTGCACTGTGGCATCGGGATGCATTTGCACGAACATGTGCAAATTGGGCACATAGACATCCTTTAGATCAAAGCGACAGAGAGGGCACGTATCCTTCTTCTGATCAACCCATCCTTTGATCGATGCGTAGTCAATGGTGTGGTCATTTGAGCATACGATTAAAGGCTTTTCCATCGGCTCAAATAAGATCGGACTGTTAAGATCGTCTTCTCCGAAAGGTGTGAGGTTTGTCGAATCAAAGGTCATGGCGCAAAGATCAATCACCTGAGAGCAGCATAAAGTTTTTTGCTCCTCTGTGTTATAGAGAGAGATCAAAGCATCGAGGTCTATAGTTTCACCACAGGGGCACTTAACGGGAAGGTTGGCAAGCTTATGATCGTAAAGATCAATGAAAATATCAGAACCAACACCTCCTGCCTCTTCATCAAATAAAGCGTCTTCCTCTTCTTCGCTAGAACTAATCAATAGATTAGCAAGAAAAGCCTGTCTTTCATAAAAGCTGGGCGTTAGTATATGCCCGGGAGCCCAGTCACTCACGTTATTTTGAGGATAAACAGGTATCGTTTCACGTAGCATCTGTTGTTGCACTCGTTCGATCTCAAGTGCAATTCTCCTTCTATCTTCCTCCATTCTTCTTATTGTGCTGGCGATTTCATCTTCTCTAGCAGACAGTAGCGGGGTTTGAGGTTCATCACAAAGAATAATACAAAGTGTCACTAGTGTGAAAAAAGCGACCTCAGGGGGGTGTGTTGCATAACTCTTTTTAGTCTCACGGCTTAACAAGAATAACCTCTCTTCTATCTCTTATTTTTCATGCCGTCAGCGTCTGTTCTGTCATCTTATTTAGGATCATGGCTTTTATCCT
>Ga0180433_10011867_pt1 | contig 10269 bp, 23 predicted proteins | sample SS_ome_8_FD_132980 | JGI IMG/M metagenome (GOLD analysis project Ga0180433, IMG submission 132980) | Hypersaline lake sediment archaeal communities from the Salton Sea, California, USA - SS_1_D_1 metaG | ecosystem: Environmental > Aquatic > Non-marine Saline and Alkaline > Hypersaline >...
GGATCAATATGTCTTTAAGGTTCATTCAGGAGCTTATGGAAATGCGTTATCAAGACTAACAGAGGTTTCAGGTTTAGGAGTTTATAAGAGAGATAAGAATGGAAAAAGAATGATTAAAAATGGTCATCCTATAATGTTAAAAGGTAAACATTTACATCCTCATTTATACAGAGCCACCTTAGCTTCTTACCTGTATAATGTCAAAGGTTATGATGTACGAACTATAATGAAAATTGGGCATTGGGTAGATGAAAAAACAGTTTGGAGATATATAGTAGAGGATGGCAAGAGAGTAAAGAAAGCTTATGAAGAAATGGAAAAGGATGGAATCTAATGGATAATAGTTTAGCTGTAGAACAGGAGATAGTTTTTCTATCTCAATATTTTTCTCCAAATGAAGAGGATAAAAAGAGATTTCAAGAATTACTTAGGTTATTTTACAGAGAATATAAACATTTGAATAACATAAGACATTTAGAAGCTTGGTTTCCTATAATTGAATCAATTGAACTTTCAGGCAAATCTACAGATTATTATAGAGTTTTAATATCTACTTTTATCTCTTATGATTCAATTACTAGACATTTTGAAATGAAGAGAGAGATAGAGGAAGCTAGAAAGAATAGAGAGATTGATGATCCAATTAGGAGGATGGAAACTTATGAATAATATCAAAAAATTTGAGAATAGAACTCCTAGATATGATGTACCGATAGATTATACTTTGAAAATGGATTTTGAAATCTGTTCAGTAGAAAATTGTCATGATAGAGCATTGATAACAATTCAGAATTGCAATAAAGATTATACCTTTTGTGAAAACTGTTCAATTTCTTTTATTTTGGAAACTCTACCTCCTACACCTAAAAGAAAGAGATTATTTGACTTAATAAAGGATATTATTGAGTTAAAAACTTATGATAAAAGAGCTCAAGAATCATTACATTTACAGAAAAAAGTAGATAAAATGATTTTGGAACAGGATAGAGAGAAGAGAAAGAAATTAGTCAGAAAGAGAGAAAATGATAAGGAAATAATTATTGAAATTCTTTCAAACTTGGCAAAATGGTTTTTAGTCTTGTATAACTTTGAAAGAGCTAAGAAAGCTATAGAAATTTGGAGAAAATCTACTTTAGAATTGAAAGAATTGGGTTTAATTGGAAAAATAGGAGGAAATTAAATGAAAATAAATTTGCAAGTTGAAATTAATTTAGATTGTGAAAATGAAAGTAAATTTATGGAAAATTTCATTGTAGCTCCATTAGTAAATGAAGAATATTGGATGTTTAGAGTACAATTAATTAAGGATCAAGCTATTCTTGCATTTCCAAAATTTACAACTATAGGCATTGGTTTTGCTATTGAAGAGGATTGGAATTGTAATCTACCTTATACATGTAAAGCTAGAGAAATCTTTGATCATATCAAACATAATAAGAAATATGAAGAAATAAAGGATGAGTATTGTATTAATGCAATTCTCCTGATACAAGAAGCAATAAAACAAACTATAAAGAGGAAAAAATAAATGATAGAAGAAAATGAAATAACTATGGAGGATTTAATCTTTATTCATTTTATACAATTCTACGGAATGAGAACTAAAACTCTAAAAGAAATGAAAATATCCTCAATTGATATAACAAATGAAACAATTACCTTATTTGAGATGAAAATAACAAAGAAAAAGATAAGACAATGTGATATATTGAGTTTAATTAATCACATTGATTCAATAATAGAGAAAGAAGAATATTTATTTCCTAATTACAGGAAATTAAATTGGCAAGAAACAAGAGATAGAGTTACAAGGACTTACAAATATATTGAAAGCCATCCTAAAATTTGAATTATTCAAGCTAGATTTTAATGATCCAAAAAACAAAGAGAAAATAAATCAATTGAAAGAGGAACAGAAAGAAATTACAAAAAAGCTTCAAGCTCTCCTCTAATTTTTTTTATGTCTTTAGTTTAACCTTATTTTTTTTATTTTTCTTTTTTTATTTTATTTTATCGAATTGGTTTTTTCCTAATTATTTAGGTTTAGACTTAAATATATTAAAAATTAATATTTAATCATAAAATTTCAATTAAATTAACAGGTAGATTGATAAGAAAATGAAAATAACCATTAATTTAGAAGAGGAGAAAGACAAAGAGATTTTACAAGCTTTAAAATCTCCTACTAGACAAAGAATTTTAGAATTAACCAAATCAGAATGGCTCAATGTGAAACAATTATCAGAGATTATTGATTTAACTCAAGCTTGCATTTCTGAACATGTTACTATTTTAGAAAATGCAGAATTAATTAGAATTAAGAGAGAGAAAGGAGAAACTAGAGGACAACAAAAATTAATTAAAGCTAGAGAGGTTTAATCATGTTTCTAAATTTATCTGAATTGATAAAATCTAATAGCTTTTATTATTTTCTATTTTTTACCTGTATTAATGAATTGAATTTAATTGAAGCTTTATCTATCAAAAATAAGTTTTGGAGGCAATTTCTTAATGTCAAATGAAAAAAAGAAGAGAATAATCTATAAAGCCAAGCTAGTCAAGAAATTTACATGTGAACCTTTAGAACATGGGAATAAATGTAAATGGGATTTACTTTTTGTAGGATATTCAAATATTGGTCTATCTTTGAAAAATGCTACCTTATCAGTTCCTAAAGGTAAGACTTGGGACGATATACCTGAGGAAATACAGGATTTTTTTGATGAAAAATCAATGTTTGAAATATATTTAGTTAAAACTAATGAACCTGTTCAACAATATTTTAAAGAAAAAAGAACAGCTAAAAAAGATTTAACTAAATACATGAAATCTAAGGAGCTAGAAGAACAGAAAGAAAGGAATATAGACTTTCTTAAAGAAAATGCTCATTTAATACCTAATTTGATTAGAATCCTAATTAAAAAAGAAATCATGTCAGGAGAAACTCAATGGAGAATTGAGTTAGATAATGAGATTGAAATGAGTAGGTTTGGCTTACCAATTGGTTATAAAGGATTATTTTTAGAAAACAAAGATAGAAATATAGAGAATAAACAAAGGCAAAATGACTTAGTACACGAGGCAATGAATCAGTTAAGAAAGGAGAACTTTGACTTTAGCCAGATTGATTGGTACATTTTGAAAGCCATTTCCGATTATGATCCTAGCATAGAGGAGGAAATGAAACAAAGAGAAACTTATCATGGTTCAGGAGTATTTGATAAAATCAAACAAGAAATCGAAGAGGAAGCTCTTGGAGATAAATCTGATGAAATTTTAGAAAATGATGAGGAAAATGAAGAGGATGAGGAAGTTCTTGAAGCTCTCAAAGAGATGGAATCAGAGGAAAAACCTAAAGAAGAAACTAAGACAACTAAGAAAAACTCAAAGAATAGTAAAAAAACTAAGAAGAAATCAAAAAAATCAAAGAAGAAATAGGATTGATTCTAATGAATGATCCTTTATTTTTTTTATTTTCGGATGAGGAAATAAGAGATTTTTTATTTTTAAGGAGGAATAACTTTAATGTTTCAATCTCACATTAGAGCTTTAAGAGAACTTACAGATTTCTATTGCAATGGTTTCTTAACTTATTTGAGAGAGAATTTATTTGAATTTAGATACCAAAATGAGAGGTTTCAATTAGATTTAGATTTGAAATTCATTAAGATTTATGATTCTGAAGGTATTCTTGATGAGGTTTATGATTATCCTAAAGGAGCTAAACCTATTCAATTTTGTAAATGGAGATTACATTATACAAGAGGATATAAAGCCAATATTGGATTATTAAGAGTAAAGCATTGTTATTGTTGTACTAAATCAATAAAAAAGCAAATCAGGAGAGCTTTAAGATAATGGTTTATAGAGTTATAAAGATTTCAGAGGATTTATTTATGTGTAGATTCTGTAAAACTAAATATACTGTAAATAAACCTGTAATTGATTCAAGAGGCAAGGAACAGGAAAAAATTCATAGGATTTTTATTCATGAGAATGATATTCAAAGTTCTTGGGAATGTTATGGTTGTAATATTAGATTAGTATTATTTTATTTTCAATTAAAGGAGGAATATATTGAAACTAGGATATAATGAGGAAGCTTTTTTATATTTAGTTTCTAAGGAATTTCCAAATCTAAAAACTAATGTTATAGAGTATTTTGGTATTTCAGAGAGAGCATATTATAGATTGATAGGTAAAAAGAAAAAATCTATTTTAAAACCTGAAAAATTAATCTCAAAGATAGAATCAAATTGGAGAAAGGAGTTTGATGATCAGGTAAAAGAGGCAATATTAGGAATCAAAATTGAGAGAAAAAAGTTATTTTGTGAGAAAGTAATTGATTGGATAAGATTTAGAGATTCTCAAATAGAATTAATAAAATACTTTAAGAAAAATTGGAATGAGAAAAATAATATAGGTATTTTGAAAGCTCATAATGGATTTGGTAAGACTTTATCTATTTTAGGTTTATTATTGGAGATATTTCAAAAAAATAGCTTGAAAGATTTAAAAAACTCATCAATTCAGGTAGTTTATTTTCTTAATACTCATGCTCAAATAGATAATGCTCTTAGAGTAGTAAAACAGGTAGGATTAAAAGCCATTGCAATTAAATCTAGAGGAGATTTTTGTTTTAATGATGAGATTGAGCCAAGCTCTGATCCTTTTTACAAAATGTTGAAATGTAAGGAGTTAAGAGATGAGGATCAATGTGAATTTTGTAATAATCTAACATATAGAGAAGAAATTTATAATCTTTCTTCAAATGAAACATTAGATTATTGCAAAAAAAAGAATGTTTGTGGATATTATGCAATAAAGGATTGTTTATATGATTCAGATATTATTTTTCTTTGTTATGCTCAATTATTTAATAGAAATATATTCTATTCTTTTATTAATTCCTTACATAAAGGTAAGGAAACCATTTTCATATTTGATGAAAGCCATCATTTAGTTACTTTTGCTAATGAAATTGATGAGAAAGTTCTTTCAATGAAAAATAAAGTAGTACAGAATCCAAGCTCAGATTTTCTAAAGATTTTTGCTAGATGGCTTAGAGGAATGGAAAAAAAGTTTAGAGCTAGGATTAAAATAGAGGATTTAGATGAGATGGAGATAACAGTAGATAAAAAAAGATTATTAAAACAGGTAGAGAAAGAAACAGGATTAAATAAAACTAGAATAGAAAATAATTTATTGGAATTTAGGAAAATTGGATTAAATAATTATGGTTTGCATAATTTCACAAACTTTTTTTATTATTTGATTAAAAATTCAATCAAAGAAGAGGATGGAAAATTCTATTCTGATTATTATACATCAATAAAGCTTGATTATAATGATGATATAGTATTTAGACATCTCTATTTAAGATTTGATTCAATTTTAAGAAGAATTAGAAATAAGAGATTAATGTTCATGTCAGGTACATTAAACATCAATCAATTTATACAGGTTTTGAAATTAAATGAGCATAAACTCTTTATTAAAATCAAGAAAGAACATGAAAAAGAGAATAAAACTAATGTTTTTTTGATGAATTTACTAAAACAGAGATTAAAGGATGGATTTTATAGCTTGGAGGAGAGAGGAATATTAGTAAAGGAATATGATTATTCATTTCCAATTGAAAATAGAAAAATATTAGTCTTGAAAGATATAAATTCAAACTTTAAACAAAGAACTAAGGAAAATTATAAGAGATTTGGAGATATTCTCTTTAAAATATTGAAAGAATCTAATTATAGAGTAGCTATATTTTTTCCTAGTTATAGTTTCATGAACCATGTAATCAAAAATTCTAAATTATTGAAAGATTACATCAGATTAAAGAAAAATAGAGTATTTTTTGAAGAAAAAAAGAATAAAGCTATTGATAATGATGAATTAATAGGAAAATATAGAAAAAGTAGAAAAGGAATCTTATTTGGAATTAATGGAGGTAGAAATTCTGAAGGATTAGATTTCAAAGATACACAAATTAAAATAATAGTTATTGTAGGTTTACCAATTTCATTTCCTAATTCTTTGAGAAATAGATACATGAGATTATACGGTTTTGCTAATGTTTATTTTATCCCAGCTATAATAAAAACTACTCAATCTATAGGTAGATGTATCAGAGATGAGGAACAGAAAGGAATTATTGTAGTTTTAGATGATCGTTTTGTAAATGAAGATAAATTTCATGATAATTTACCTGAAGATTTGAAAAATTTAAGAGTAGTAAATGAATACGAATTATTGAAGGAAATTAAAGATAGTAAGGAGTTCTTAAATTGATTGATGAATATAGAACCTTTGTAAATCCTATTGGATTAAATAAAAAAAATTATTTAATGGTTTATTGTATCAATTGCAATTCTTTCTTTTATGTTCTAAAGGATTCTGAATATTTTTTTAGAACTTGTACTCCTGTATGTCAAAGTGAATATGATAAAAGTAATCAAAAACATAAAAAGAGAAAGAAAGAATTATGGAACATTGTAATGAAAATAATTAGTAAGAATAGAGGAGATTTTCAGTTAATTATGGAGGAGATTAAATTAACTAAACAATATTTAACAGGAGAGTTAAAGGTAAATGTCTAAAAGTTTTAAGGAATTAGAAAAAATGAAAGACATAATGGTTCTATTTGCTAAAATAGATCATATAAAGAAATTAGGAGAGAGTAATGAAGCTTATTCTGAATTGAATGATTTGAAACCTTTATTAAAAAGGATTTTGAAAGATAATAGAGAGGCAATAGAGAATGATCCAATACTAAAAGACATGGTAGAATTATTAGAGAGGAGGTTTTCAATTGAGGATTAAGAAAATCAAAGAGAAATGGGAAAAAGAGAAAATGGAGAATAATTTTCTTGAGAAAGGTATTTTAATTTGTTTATTATTCTTATTTGTTTTATTTTTCCTTATTATTCCTATTTTTACTCATTGTTTTGGAGGTTTATGATTTGAGAAGAGGAATGAGAGAAAGATTAGAAACTCATGAAAAATTTGAGAATGATTTAATGAGAGATTTTGATAAAAGAATACAAGAGGAGGAAATGGATCAATGTGCGAAAGGTGTAAGGTAAATTCTTTTATTGTAGGAGAGTTAAAGAAAGTAGTTGAGAGAATGATAGCTCAAAGAAACATTTTCTATGAGAAATTACTAGCTTTAATTAAGGAACATAAGGAAATATCAAAAAAATCTCTTGAAGAGGTTAATAAAAGATTAGAAGAAAGGAGAGAGAAACTTAATGAAGAGCATTAATTTCAGTTATGACGAAATAGAGATTCCTTTAAAAAATAAGCATAAAAAACAAACTACTAGAGGAAAAAAGATTCCTAAAATGATTGTAGGTGAAATTGTAATGATCCAATGGTATAGAAAGGATTTGTATCCTGTTAAAATTACAAAAATATATCCTAAAATGTTTAAGGATTTAACAAAGAATGAAGCTTTTAAGGATGGATTTAATAGATTAAAAGATTACAAAGAAGCTTTGAGAAAAATATATGATTTGAAACCTCAAAATTATGTTTTCATCATTCAATGGAATCCATTATCTCATAACTCTTTAGAGAATTTTCCATTATATAAAGGAGAGATTTAAATGAAAGTTTTAGAAAAAAAAGCTCATAATGGAGGAGAATTTAGGATTTACTGTAAGAAAGATAATCAATTAGTATTATATCGGATTCATTTTTTTGGTATTTGCCATTTTTGTGATTTTGTAGATGGCCTGAATAATCCTCTTGAACCTGCATTATTCATTTTGAATTTTATTATTACATTATTTACAGGAGAAATATTATGAGGTTAAACAATATGGTAAAAGATAAGGTAGTTATTAGTAATTTTAAAGGAGGAATCAATCAATTTAAACTAATGATTGATAAAATCTTTGAGGTAGCTAGAGAAGAACATAAAAATAAAAAAATAATTGTAAAAGGAAAATTTTCAATGGAGATTTTGTAAAAATGTCAAATTATAGATACAAATGCTCTTTTTGTAATAAATCATTCTCCTCAAAAAGACCTAGAAATACATGTAAGAAATGTAATCTTTCAGGAGGATTAAAATTACAATATTTTGAAGCTGTTAAGAAGAAATTCAATAATCAATATAAAGTCATGAAAGCTAGAAGAGGATTTTCAAAAAAATGGATGAAAAACATGAAAAATAAAATTTTAAAAAAAGAAATTTGGGAAGAATTTAAACAAAACTGTAAATTAAAAATTAATCCTGAAAGGATTTACAATATTGTATATATTTGTAATCATCCTGAAGTCGCTATGAAGTCTATGTGTCGTTATCCGCTATGTCCTCGAAAACATGAAATACATAAAGAAGAAAATTTTTAAAATTAATTAGGTGGAGGATTTAGATTTATGGGTAGAGATAGAACTAGTACCATTGAGGTAAATGGTTTTAAAATATCTACAGATAAGGATCACATGGGATATTACAGAGGAAAACAAGCTTTGATTAAAGGAAAATATAGAGGATGGCATTATCACGTTAAAAATGAAGAATTTTCTCAAGATCAAATCATGAATTATTTAGAATTTAAGTTAAGAGAGCTTGAGATTGAAGAAATTAAAGATTTCAATGTTGAAGAATTAGCCATTGGAACAGTAGAGCATAAACCTAAAAGAGTAAGTTATTGGAAAAAAGGAAATTTAACAGTTATTCTTTGGCTCTCAGGTTTTAATGGAGATTTACATGTCGAACATAACAAATCAGAGATTTTTTTAAAATCTCTTTGGAAAAAACAAGATTTGATTAATATCTTTCAAAATTATCCCATTAATACTACAGGTAGAAAACATGAAATTAAAGACATTGAATGATTTACGTTTAAAATTAAAGAAGAAATAGATAAGGAGGTTTGATAAAATGGAAATTGAAAAAAAAGTCATTGATTGGGTTATGAGTAAGGAACAGATAGGTACTACGTTTAATCTATCCTTAACTCCACTAGAATTAATATCTTTACATGGGATAATTATTTTAGTACAAAAACATCTTGTATTTAGAATAACAAAGGTTTTAGGAATAAGTGAAACCTTACTCCAATACATAAATGATATTTTAAAAGAGGAAGGATTCACTAAGAAAGAAGTTGATTATCTAAATACTAAAGAGATAGATTATGATGAATCAGGAAATAAATCAGAGGATCAATGTTTTGGAGATTGTAATGATTGCAATGATGAGTATTGCCCAGCTACCAATGAGATAGAAAATAACTGAACCTAGAAAGTGAAAGAAATGTTATCAAAAATGGAATTAAGAGTCTTTTTTGAATGGTTAAAGAAAAAATATACTGAGGATAAAGGAAAACCTTATTCTCCTTTCTATAATGATATTATTGATGGCTCTCATGAGCAAATAGACATTAATATTTATCATGTAGAATGTGAGGATGAGGATTTAACAATTACGGGATCAGTTTTTGATTTTGGATTTGACAATTCATTAAAGAGTAGTTTAATATTGATTGAATTAGAACAGGATGAGGTAGGAGATATTACAGAAAGCTTACCTGTATTAATCAATATTGAAACAATTAAAAGAATTGAAATATCTTTACCTTATGATGAGGAATGATTATTTTAATTCTCCAAATCTTTTTTTTTCAAAATTTCAAAATATCTAGACTATCCTATTTCCCAAATTGCAAAATCTCATTTGGCTCTGAAATTATCCCATTAGATTTATGTCAGAAATTAGAGATGAGATGGATTCTAAGGTTTGAACCTAATCTATTAGGTTTAAATCTAATTTATGACAAAATTAAATCTCTGAAATCCAAGAAACAAATTAAGAACTCTTCTATTTTTGTATTTATTTTCGGAAATCTAAAAGATATATTTCCAAAATTTTTATTGGCTCAATTAAAATTGATGTCAAGAATGATGTCAAGACTATGTCAGTAAAAATATGGCTCTATGGCAATTCTATGAGCCAATGAATGTCATTTTTTCTATTCGGGAATATTTTTTTTGACATCCTCAAATAGATACATTTTCCTGTTCGTTAAAATGCTTTCTGATAATTTTATTAAGAAATAGGTTAAAGATTTTTGTTTACCATAAGATTTTACCTTTATGGTAGAGAATACAAGAGTTACATTATGGTATTTCTTTCTCCTTAACTCATTAAATTTTAGTCAAGAGAATACATTAGAAATTCATTCAAAATTCCGAAAAAATAAATGTCTATAGAAAAAAATATACAAAACTACAGCTTGGAAACATGCGAAAACACCC
>Ga0180433_10011868_pt1 | contig 10268 bp, 8 predicted proteins | sample SS_ome_8_FD_132980 | JGI IMG/M metagenome (GOLD analysis project Ga0180433, IMG submission 132980) | Hypersaline lake sediment archaeal communities from the Salton Sea, California, USA - SS_1_D_1 metaG | ecosystem: Environmental > Aquatic > Non-marine Saline and Alkaline > Hypersaline > Sediment...
AGAGACCCCATCGGGGGTTTTTCGATACCGCTTGTAATCCCCCTTGCCGTCGAACAAGAGACCTTCCTCGCGTGTGACCTCGTCTTCTCTGCTCTCGAAACAGTAGGTGCTTTCACTGAGGTTCTTATCTACGAGCACCAGCGCTGGAATCTGGTACTTCCACGCGGTGTTCATCGCGAATCCGGTCAGCCGGAAGGCCTGGTCCGGATCACCAGGCGCAACTACCAGCCTCGGAAACTCCCCGTGCCCGGCATGAAGCGCGAAAAAGAGATCCCCTTGCGCGGTGTAGGTCGGCACCCCCGTACTGGGTCCGGGCCGCTGGGAAAGCACGAATACAACCGGGCTTTCGCTCTGAGCGCAAAGGCTCAGACCTTCGGTCATCAGGGCGAAACCCCCGCCCGACGAACCCACCATTGTTCTTGCGCCGGCATAGGCCCCGCCGACCGCGGTTATGACCGCGGCGATTTCATTTTCCGGATGGTAGCTAACCAGCCCGAGTTCTTCCTCATGCCGGGCAAGGAAGTGCAGAATGCTCGACGAAGGGGTCATGGGATAAGCTACATAGAGAGTGAGACCGGCCCTGGCCGCCCCCAGCGCAATGGCTTCGTTACCCTGAAGAAGCGGCAGAGCCTCGCGCTCCGCGCGTCCGATATGAAACTCGGCTTCGCAGGCGGCATCATAGGCGGTCTTAGCTATCTTGAGATTCAGTTCCATTGCCTTAGGCGCACCCGCCTTCACCACATCTTCGAGCACGGACCATTCCACACCCAGCGTCCGCGCGACCGCTCCCAGAGCGGCTATGTTACGCATCACGGGTTTGCCGCCACACTCCTTTACGATGCCGCCGAGATCAACCCCACAACCCTCAGCCTCGAAAACACCGGAGTCATAGATCAGGAGACCGCCCTCTCGGAGCCGCCCCTTATGCTTCACGACGGTATCCTCGTTAAGGCAAACCAGGATGTCAACCCCGTCGCGGTAGGCTTCCACCCGACGGTCGGCGGCCCTGATAACGCTGAAGTTATGGCCTCCTCTTATTAGAGAAGGATAGTCATCCCAGAAGTAAACGTGATAACCAAGCTTGGCAAGCAATCTGGCTATCAGACCCCCCGCCTGCCTTATCCCGTCCCCTGCCTGACCACCGATCAGAATGGAGTGATCTTTCATCTGCGCCCCCCGGTGAAGAGGTTTACACCCAAGCCGCCTTATATCTTCTCAACCTCTACCATGATCTCTTCAATATCGGGGCGTTCCGCCACAGGGTATACCTTCATCCAGCGAACCACGCCCTTCTCGTCCAATATTACAACGGCCCTCTCACTCCGCCCCGCGCTGTCATCGAAGAGGCCATAGGCATCTGCCACTTCACCATGGGGCCAGAAATCGGAAAGAAGCCGGGTATTTTCTATTTCAAGGCTCTTCGCCCAGGCATGCTTGGAGAATGTGGTGTCTATGCTGATCCCGAAAGCTACCGCGTTGGCCCTCTCAAGCCTCTTAAGGCTTGCCTCCAGGTCTTGCATTTGCTGGCCGCAAACCGATGTCCATGCGAAGGGATGGAAACCGAGTACAACCTTCTTCCCCCTGAAGTCGGCCAGGTGAGCTTCCTTGCCCTTATGATCCTTGAGGGTGAAGTCTGGTGCAACATCTCCAACTTTCAATTCCATATGCTCCTCCTTTTGTGGGTATGAAACACCATAATGGTATGATGCGAAACGCAAGCCCCGGGTCGCATCCGCATCCGGGTGTAAGTGGCGGTGGCGCTCACGGCATGTGGTAAACCGGCGGCCCGGAAAACAAGTGGGCCCGTGCCGCAACGGCGGCATCAGGATTCATCCACCGGTCACCGCGCAGCCCGCGCGTCCCAATAGCGGTCTACTTCAGCCAACCGGGCTTTCGCTTCTCCAGAAAGGCTGCCATACCCTCCTGGGCTTCGTCGCCGGTTCTCAGCTCTGCAATGACCCGGGCGGTGTAGTCCCTGGCCTCTGAAAGCGGCATCTCTGAAATCCTGCCCAGAAGGTCCTTGCTTACGGCCAGTGCGTGGGGACCGCTTGTAAGCAGGTTCGATATTTTCTCCTTGATTCTGACCGTGAGGTTGACGTGGGTCACCACATCATTTACAAGCCCCAACTCCCTCGCTCTGCCCGCTGAGATCCGCTCGCCGGATAGGAACAGCTCCCGACAGGCGGCCTCACCTGTCTTCTTCAGCAAATAGGGACCTATACAGGCCGGGACAAGGCCTATCTTGACCTCACTAAGGCTGAACTCCGCCCGGTGGGAGGCTATGGCCATGTCGCAGGCGGCCACCAGCCCGTTGCTGCCTCCTATGGACGCCCCGTTGACCCCGGCAATGGTGGGCTTGGGTAAGTGATACAGCTTGTACATGAGCTCCGCCAGCTCGAGGGCGTCCTTGTAGTTCTCCTCAACTGTGAAATTCTTCATCTTCTTCATCCAGTTGAGATCGGCACCGGCGCAGAAGGCTTTGCCTTTGCCGGTAAGCACCAGCACCCGGACCGAATCGTCTCTTTCGACCCGGTCCAGCACATGGATCAGCTCGGCTATCATCACCTCGTTGAAAGCATTCCTGACGTCGGGCCGATTCAAAGCGACCCAGGCGACCCGGTCTTCGGTCTTGAGTTCAACCGTTTGTAATTCCATGGCCCGCTCGCTTCCTTGTCGCTATCTAACAGGGACGGCTTTGTAGCCGTAACAGAGTATGCCCGCTTCGCCCTCCTGCTTCACCTTTCTGAACTCGATCTTCACCGGCATGCCGATCTCGAGCTCATCGGGTGAACAGTCGGCGATCTGGCACTGGATCGCTACGCCGTCATCAAGTTCCACGATGCCCACAGCGTAGGGAGCCTCATCGCTGAATTCCGTGGGGGCCACCCTGATAACCGTGAAGGTCTGAACCTTGCCCTTGTCGGCGAGCTTATGGGCTTCGAATTCCCGCTTCCCGCATTCAGCGCAGACAAGCCTCGGCGGGAACCAGATCGCACCGCAGCCTTTACATTTAGATGCCTCAAGCCTGTAACGCTGGGGTATTTCCCTCCAATATCTTGCCGAAGTCGACATCTATGCTACCTCCAGAATATGAACCGCTGTGCTTGCGCAGGTACCACCCATGTTCTGGGTGAGCCCCCGCTTCGCATCCTTCACCTGCCGCGGCCCTGACTCACCTCTGAGCTGCTCGGTAACTTCGACGATCTGGGCAACACCTGTGGCCCCTACTGGATGGCCCTTGGACTTAAGCCCCCCGCTGGGATTGACAGGGATCCGACCGCCAATGGCCGTTTCACCGTTCTCGGTCGCAGGCCCGCCCTTGCCTTTCTCGACGAGTCCGAGGGCCTCAATGGCGCAGAGCTCCGCGATGGTAAAGCAGTCATGCACCTCGACCAGGTCGATGTCGGTAGGACCCACACCGGCCATCTCATAAGCCTTCTTCGCAGCGACCTCGGTTGCTCCCAGGTAGGTGATATCTTTTCTCTGGTGTACCGCTATGGTGTCTGAAGCCTGGCCCGAGCCGGCGATTCTCACTATGGGCTGCTTACCCATCTTCCGGGCTATCTCGACCGGACAGATGATGACCGCGGCGGCACCGTCGGTTATCGGCGAGCAATCGAGGATGGTCAGGGGATCGGCGATCATCACCGCGTTTTTGACCTTATCCACCGTGATCTTCATCCGGTACTGGGCATTGGGGTTCTTGGAACCGTTGTCGTGGTTCTTGACCGCAACCTGGGCAAGCTGGTCGCGCGTGGTTCCGTACTTGGCCATGTGCGCTCTTGCCATCATAGCGTAAAGACCCGGGAAGGTGACCCCGTTATATACCTCGTATTCCTGATCGGCTGCCGTAGCAAGAGCGTATGTCGCACCGCCCCCGCTCACGTCGGTCATCTTCTCGACACCGCCTACCAGCACGATCTCACTCATACCCGAGGCCACCTCCATGAAACCCTGTCTGAAGGCGACCCCACCCGAGGCGCATGCCGACTCGATTCTGGTCGCGGGGATGGGAGTGACCCCGAGATAATCGGCCATCACACCGCCCAGGTGTTCCTGGCCGGCAAAGAGACCCGATGACATGCAGCCCACATACATCGAATCTATCCTATCCACGCCCGCATCGTCGATGGCTTTGAGCGCCGCCTCGACGAAGACGTCCCGGAGGGATTTCTCCCAAAGCTCCCCCCACTTGATCATACCCACTCCCACTACTGCTACATCTACCATGACTTATACCTCTCGGTTATCGTCGGCTATTCGCCCATCCTTATCTTCTTGCGGAACTTGGTATAGGTGCCGTATTCGATATACACCTTGTTCTTATCAAGATAGTCGGTCATTTTGGGGGCCAGATCCTGAACCTCCGTGATCCGGTCGGTGACCTCAAAGATGAAACCGTCACTTCCCGCTCCGGACCCGTAGGACACCATCAGGATCTCCTGCCCCGGCTTGGCAACGTCGAGTACCGAGGTAAGCCCCATAGGTGAGGAGCCCGAATAGGTATTGCCCAGCCTCGGACACAGAAGCCCCTGCTCTATCTGTTCCGTCTTGAAGCCCAGCTTCTTGGCCACAGTTGTGGGAAACTTGCCGTTAGGCTGATGGAACACGGCATAATCAAAGTCCTCGGGCTTCTTGCCCGCCATGTCCATTATGGCCGTTGCCGCACCTGTTATGTGCTTGAAATAGGCAGGCAGCCCCGTGAACCTTCCGGCGTGCCTGGGATAGTGCATATGCTCGCGGCGCCAGAAATCAGGAGTGTCCGTCATGTAAGAGAATGTATGGGTGACTTCGGCCACAGTGTCTTTTTTGCCGAATATGAAGGCCGCAGCTCCTGCGGATGCCGAGTATTCCAAGGCGTCACCCGGTGCTCCCTGCGAGGTGTCCGCCCCTATGGCCAGCGCATAATCCATCCTTCCCGCCTCTACCAGCCCGAGAGCCACGAACATACCTTCCGATCCGGCCTTGCAGGCGAACTCAAAATCGGCGCAGTGGATATCCGGCGTGGCGCCTATGGCTTCCCCCACCACGGTCCCGCTGGGCTTTACGGCGTAGGGATGGGATTCCGAGCCCACATAGACCGCCCCGATGAGCTTTGGATCGATCCTGGCCCGTTTCAACGCGTTCCTGGCGGCCTCTACGGACATGCTTATTACATCCTGGTCAGGCGCGGGCACCGATTTTTCCTGCAGCATGAGGCCCCGCTTGTAGCTGGGTGCGTCAGCACCCCAGACCTTTGCTATCTCCTCAACCTTTATGCGGTATCTCGGAGCGTATGATCCATAACCTACAATTCCTGCCATACTAACCTCCCTTATGCCAGAATATAGGAATCACTTCAGGTCCCAGTGGAATCCCAAGACTTCAGGGTACTACAGGGTACTAAGGGATGGTAATACACCGCGGCGAACAGTGTCAACCGCAAACACCGGGGGGGTTAGGGGGGGACATGATGGTCCCCTTAGGAAAAGTATCGTGTCCCCCACCTTCTTTCATGAACTGGCAGCATAGCGCCGCCGCTCCGGGAGCAGTGAGTGTAGTTCCGAACAGCGACGGAGCGGCAAACCAAGCGACACACATCGGGCACAGAGATCCGACGCTACATTCGTTGCCACAGAAGTGGCAACGCTATGAAGCGGCCTTCATGGGGAGTGTGATTTTAAAGGTCGTCCCCTCCCCCACCTTGGAGTCCAGCTCTACGCGGCCACCGTGCTCCTCTACTATCTTCTTCATGACCGGCAGCCCCAGACCTGTACCCTTGGACCCTTTGGTGCTCACGAAGGGCTCGAAGATGGTATCCATCATATCCTCGGGTATACCCTTGCCTGTATCCGCGATGGTGACACAATACCGGGCCGAATCGACCGTTGCCACCGATACGGTGACCTTGCCGCCCTCCGGCGTCGCTTCAACCGAATTTGCCACCAGATTCAGCAGGGCTCGTTTCATGCGGGTGGGATCGAGCGGTACGGGGCCGATACCCTTATCGATATCAAGCGACAGCGAGATACCCGCCTCGGCGGCCCTGCCCTCCACAAAAGCCATTATCTCCGCGAACAGATCGTCCAGGCTGGTCGGCACATACTCGGGCGGCCTGTCCTTTGAGTAATCCAGCATGTCCAGGACAAGACCCTTCAGAAAGGAGCTGTTGCGTTCAAGCATGTCCCAGCCCTTGGCTATCTTCCGGTTGTCTTTGGCCTCAAGGCCGCGCCTCGCTATGAACAAGCCACCGTCCATGCCGTTCAGCACGTTCTTCACACAGTGGGCCACCCCGGAAACCGTCTGGCCTATTGCCGCCAGGCGCCTGGAGGACTCCACCTCCTTATACAGCCTCGAATTCTCGAGCGCTATACCAACCTGCGCGGTGAGTCCGGCCAGAAGCCTCAGATCGTCGTCCCTGAATCCGATTCCGCCCTGTCTTGAATCAACCTCCACCATGCCCAGCACTCGATCGGAGACCAGAAGCGGGACGCACATGATCGAAGTTATTCGGAGATCCTGGAGACTCGCCGAATCGCTGAAACGCGAATCTGCTCCGGTATCGCCGCATATTACGGCCTGTTTCTCCTCAAGCACTGTGTCCACGACGGTCCGCGAGACCGTCACGTCCTGCTCTTCGGTACCCTTCTGCCTTGCGGCGAGAGGCATTAGCTTGCGGGTCTGCTTATCCTCCAGCATCATCAAGGCTCTGTCGGCTCTGGGGAAGACTTCAAAGAGTACGTCAAGGAATGTATCGGCGATCTCGTCGACAGCGAGTCTACCATAGAGGTTCTCACCCAACTCGTAGAGGACGGAGAGCCGCTTCATCATGCCCGCCCGGTCGATCTCACCCTCCCGGATATCATCTCCCCGGCCTATTCTGCGGGCATCCATTGCGGTTATTATCGCAGTCCCGCTCGGTGTCTTCTGCTCGGGCTCCCGGGACCCCGATCCAGCGCCCGGCCGCTGAAACTCGATGGCTCCTGAACTGTATCCACCCAGCGACTTGTGACCCCTTACCGTCAGGCCGAACCCCCCCACGGTTATGCCATCATTCGGGGCAAGCGTGTGGCTTTGGATACGCTCCCGGTTGACGTAGGTGCCGTTACTGGAACCCAGGTCAGTGACCGTCACCGAGTCCTCTCCCACGTCTATCCGGGCATGGTGTCTGGATACCGTCTTGTCATCCAGAACAATGTCGCAGCCGGCTTCCCGGCCCAGGACTATCCGTTTTTTCTCCGTGGCCACTTCTCGATGCTTGCGGCCTTCCCGGAAGATTGTAACTTTGAGCAAGATCATCACCCCCGAAGGAACAGAACCCCGGATTCGCAGGCAATTGCATTCCAAAAAACAGCTATCGGCTCCAATCATGATACACTGGGCCACCCTCCCTTGCAATCCCTTAGTCCACACGCACCTTCGCTGATTGAGGGTTGACAACGCGGACGACATCATCCATAATCGAAACTCCAGCTAGACGGTTACCTTTAAGAGAGCCTGGCACGAGCCCTGCGGGCAGGCCTGATAGGTGCCGGAAAAGAGAAATAGGCGTTTCGAGGAGGGACTCAGCATGGCAAAGAAGGTGTTGATCGTCGACGACGAACCGGATGCAGTCGATTTCACCAAGGAAGTTGTCGAAGCCGAAGGTCACACAGTGGTTACAGCTTCGGACGGGTCCAAGGGCCTGGCCGCGATGCGCAGGGAGAACCCCGATCTTGTTATCCTGGACGTTCAGATGCCGGACATGGACGGCTTCGAGGTATTCCAGGAAATGAAAAAGGATGAATCCCTGAAGACCATCCCGGTGGTGATGCTGACCGGCATAAAGGAGAAGGTCGGGATAGGTTTCTCCGCAGACGAGATGAAGAGCTTCATGGGCGAACGGCCAAACGACTACATAGAGAAACCCATTGATCCCGAAAAGCTCAAGCAAACCCTGAACAAGATCCTGGGCTAGCCCGGCCTATTCATAGAAGGTCGCTCACTTCAGGATGACGATCTTCCTGATGGCAGCCTCGTCCCGGGCGTCCGTGTGGACGAAGTAGATGCCCGGTGCAACAAGGTTGCCATCTGTGTCTCTGAGATCCCACTCAATCTGAGATCCTCGAGCCTCAAGCCGCGTAACCACGCGGCCCCTGATGTCGAATAGCGAAACCGCCCCCTCGCCGGAAAACGCGATGCTCCGATTTCTGCTGAGATAGACCGGATTAGGAAAGCCCGGGCCAACAATGTCATCCACCACGTCTACGCCGGCCCCGGTAACCGTGATCGACTCGCGCTGACTCCAGTAACCCCATTGTCCTTCGGCGTCGGCGGCCTTGACCTCGTAGTAATAGGTGCCGATAGGCCTTGTGACGTCGTAGTAGGTATTGACTATGGCATCGCTCAAAACGGCCGATGAATCGAAGGTCTGCGTGGGGTATATATCGTCGATATATATGCCTTCTTCAAGTACGTAGCCATCGGTCTTGTACCTGAAGCGGAGCATCACACTCGAGTCCGCATAGGCGTCCAGTGGAAATTCAGCCAGTATCCAGCCGCCGGAATTACCCGTGATACCGTTGCCGGCGTTGCCGCCGTTGGGATTGTAGGTGGTGGTGATATTGCCCGGGATATTGTAATAGGTTGCCCCGCCGTCCGTTGAGACTTCCACATAGGCATAGTCCCAGTTCTCCTCGATCTCATACCACGTCCAGAAGAAAAGCGTGTCCCCCGCCTCAATATCATGGGCATAGAGCGAGGTGAGTTTGGCGTTCCTGTCGTTGGTGTAGCCGCCGTAGAAACTCTGCGTGCCGCTATGGTACCGGGTCGTTCTGAGTCTGAACGTATCGCGCACCCAGTTGATGTCGCCCGCCTCAACGTCGTCGGTTATCCTGGCCGCACCGGTCAGCTCTCTGAGGGCATAGACTACGGCGGGGTTGACCGTGTCCGAGGCATCCGGCGTCCAGGACACCGTGTATTCCCCGTCATCGTCTTCTGTCATGGCTGCGATCACCGGTGTTGCAGGAGGCAATATCCTGTATATGTTATCGGCATACTCAGCCGCCAGGATGCTGGCTTCAAAGTTCTCCTCACAGAGAAGCGTAATATCGGATTCCGGCGGGTAGAATTCGGTCCCCACCTCGAAGGTATATGAGAACACCTTATCCTTGATGAGCTGTTCCCCATACATCCAGTCGTCGCTGTCACCATTGACGGGGTATAGACTGGAACCCGGGCCCGGAGCGTAACTGTTGAATGAAGCCATGCTGTCTCCCAGTGCGGAGAATACACCGACATCGGGACAGGGATTGGACGTATAGCCCCAAGGATATAGTATGAGCTGCCCGTAACTGTGATAGGAAATCGCCGTATCGAACTGATGGTTGAGCATCAGGTCCCTTATGGTCTGGGTCTCCGGCTCCGAGAAAGGCCCGCTACCCCTGTAGGTTTCACTGCCCGGATTAGGGCTCGAGCCGTTATCGTCATAGCCCCACATATAGCCCCAGTTGCGGTTGAGATCGACCCCATAGGTACCGTCGCCGTTGTCCCTTCTGTTCTTTCGCCAATCACCCGTATGCTCCACATATTCCCGGCCGTCGGGATTCATAAGGGGCACTATCCAGATTTCCCGGTTATCGACAAGGTAGGTTGCAAGCGAGTCCGTGCCGTAGTTGTCTGTGAGCCAGTACATTATGTAGAGAGGGATTTCGACCGTTATGACCTCGCGCGCATGATGGCAGCCCAGGTAGAGCACTCTGGGCTCGTCTTCGGTAGTCCCCACATTATCAGATATCTTCATGGCCCAGATATCCCGGCCCTCTATACTGGTCCCAATGGATTGGAGACTGCAGATCGAGGGATTGGCTGTCGCGACATCGTTCATGTCGGAATAGGTTTCTTCCTGGGTGTGGTATGCACTGCCGACGCCAAGGACGCCCTGACTGCGCATATACTCATCCACATCGCGTATGCGTATCTCATGATTAGGGGCGATGGCCATCAAGCGGCCCAGCTCATCACTGGGAACAACTATGTCCGCATATCTCCTACCGCCCCAGCCGGCCACATCTTCGAATTCCGAGATCACTTCTTTCATGTGCTCCGGACTGTCGAAGTAAACTCTGACCAGAGATTTACCTGCGTAGCAGAAAGAAGCCATCAAGAACAAGATAGCGATCGCGAGTGCAGCCGTCCTTAACATAACCCGTACCTCCTCAGCTTCCGGTGTTTTTGGCTATAGCACAATAAAGGGACAGCATAGCGCTGCCCCGCCGTGCTTACTATTCCCTTATACTATACCATATTGA
>Ga0180433_10011869_pt1 | contig 10268 bp, 13 predicted proteins | sample SS_ome_8_FD_132980 | JGI IMG/M metagenome (GOLD analysis project Ga0180433, IMG submission 132980) | Hypersaline lake sediment archaeal communities from the Salton Sea, California, USA - SS_1_D_1 metaG | ecosystem: Environmental > Aquatic > Non-marine Saline and Alkaline > Hypersaline >...
GGTTTGGTCATGTGTTTGAAGTGCCTTCTATCATACGGAGACAACTGTCCGGGATGCGGCTGTGGGCATTAAGCTGATAACATTCACGGGTGAGCACGCTTCAGGCGGCGTTCCACGTTGGGTAAGAGACTTCAAGTCCGGCATCGAGGCAGAGAGCTTCTGTTGGGCCGACGTCGCTGGCGTCGTGGGAGACGGTCCAATCCCCGAATGGGAGCGAGCGAAGATACTCAATCAGTGGCTTAGGATTACGCGACGTGTAACGGAAGATGACATCATCATTGTCGATGGTTTCTGGGGCATCGGTCTTGAGGAACTTCCGAACGTAGTATCTTGCTGTCACGGCATCTGGTCGCATCTCATCAAGGAGGAGGCCGACGCAAGCAAGGCTCCCGATTTTCCCATACATCACGCACAGCAGGTGGAGTATCGCAGGAAGCACCTCGAGCGCGGAGGACGGCTGGTCGCCGTGAGCCAGTTCATTCAACACCAGATGGAGATACAGTGGGGCTTTGCTTCACACGTCATCAACAATGCCATCGATTTGGAGAAGTTCAAGCCGATGAGGGCGGACCACGGATACAAGAGACCTCTTATCATTCACGGTGTGAACGATAGGAACAATCTAGTTAAGGGATGGCCACACATTCACAATCTCATCGGGAAGGTCGATGCTGAAATTTGGTCGCTTGATGAGGCTCACAAGAGAATGTGGATTGAGCCGGAGAAATACGACAAATACAACGACACGCTTGCTGCGGCTGATTACGCTCTTATTCCATCTGCTTACGAGGGAAATTCGTATTTTGCATTAGAATGTCTCGCATGCGATGTTCCGGTCATAGCATATGATGTCGGACTGTTCTACGAGATTGCGAAAAGGCCAGAGGGCCTGATGAGCAATGCGGGATGTTTGCTGTCAAGGAAGCTGAGGAGCAAGGAAGAGACACTTGCTGGCGTGAAGTTAGCTCTAAGGAAATCGCTGCTGAATGACACGACTTACTGGGAGCATGTCTCACCAAGAGGAGTAGCGAAGGACTACTCCCTTAAGAACTTCCACCAGCAATGGAGGGACTACTTAAAAAGAGAGTTCGATTATGATCCGTAGGAAATTGACTTTTCACGGCTGGTTGGTTATGTTCATGGGAACTTCGATGCTGGCAGTTGACGTTGTCCGAGATTGCTGTTAATGAAAGACAGGGACATGAATGCTTTCGGCACGAAGTGGCCAGGGTGGATGCGTGAAATTAAGTCGGATGTAGAGAATGTCTGCATGTTCGCTCCGGCGAAAGAGGAGCTCAACATTGTTGGTTCGTGCTTTCCTGACGCTGAGATAAGAAGCGTGAATGACAACTTCTACAAGACCGGAGAGCTCGAATACGACTTAGATGACGTAACAACTATAGACAGCTATTTTGACTTGATGGTCGCTTCTAACGTATTCATGTATTCAGATGACCCAGACCTCTGGCTTGAGAATATAGGAAAGAGGTCTCGTTATCTCTGGATGCAGGACGGCGTCGATGGAAAGCGCGGTAACGACGGAAACTATTTGGGCGAGGACGGAGACAAGCAGAGATACTGCTTCACTCCTCATTTTGCATCGACGTATGAACATGCTTTCGACCTGTCGAAATACGACAAGCTCATGAGGGACTTTCACATCTACGGCTTATCGAACTGCACACATTTTCTTTTATTCTTGGATTTCAATGCCTCTTAAGATACGCATCGATGATTTTCCCGGCTCCAAACCTGACGAGTTCTGGAAGCACAACCTTGAGAATTTCAAGCGCTTCGACTACTGCATGCAAAAGCACGGCTTCGGAGGATACATTCTTGGCGTCATTCCACTTCACACTAAGTGGCGAGACGTTGAGTGGCTCGCCGAGCAGGACCTGACCATCGCGCTTCATGGAGTTGTCCACGACGAGAGCACTCTGGATGAGTTCAAGGGGCTCTCATGTCAGGCCATAGAGGGAGCATTACTCAAGGCTAAGACATCCCTCGAGCGACATGCGGGCTACAGAGTGAGCGATTACATACCTCCGCACAACACCATTGGATACGACACAGCCCTGACGCTTGCTAGGTTGGGATTTGAGCACGTCTATACGGGCCCCGAAACGACTGAGGAGATGAAGAAGCTCATAAATTCGTTCGGCATGGGGTTCATTCATTCGGAGTGGCCGTGTGAATACGGTCGCTCTGATGAGCTTCTTGAGTGTGGCTCCGTGGAGCATATCGCCCGTGATGTGAATAACAGTTTTGATATCTGTCTAACTCTTCATTGGCCATGGGAATACAACATAGGACTTGAGCATCTAGGTGAGTATCTCAGCAAGCTAAGGGAAGCAATTGATTGACAACAACATACCTTGTAAAGCCTCGGGAATGGTGATGCAGTGTATTCACGATTTCCAGAAGGAATTTAATAGGCGGCCATTTGTTTGTGAGATTGGGTGTGCTGACGGCCAGGGCACGGCGAGATACGGCGGATTTTGTGAGAAGGTTGTCTGCATAGATCCTATGAAGCAGGGAAGGTTTGACATACCATCATACGAGATTGAAGATATTAAACATGATGAGATGAAGCTTGAGGCATTCAAGAGTAATCTATCACACATAGGAAATAGAGTAGAGCTAATCGTGATGTGTTCGGCGTGGCCTGAGACTTTTGAGAAAGTGAAAGAAATATTAGGACTAAACGAGATTGACATTCTTTTGATTGATGGATGTCATCATCCGTTCGAGGCAGTGTATAAAGATTTTGAGCTTTACTATCCTTTGGTTAGAGGCAGGGGCTTTATCGTGTTTGATGACATATACGAGCCATGCATACGTCGAGCATATGATAAGGCACAGAGCGCCTACGGTTTGGCTGTTCATGAAGAGTGGAAGATGCCAAAGTGTGATGGATTGCAGGAGATAGGTGTGTTAAGAAAATGAAAGAAAAGACATGTTTAATCATTCCGCCCTCTCCGTTCCTGCTGGATGAGAGGGTTTTTCCCTCTCTGGGGATATTGAAGGTCGCGGCATCTCTGAGAGAGAACGATCATCCAGTCGATGTTCTTGATCTCTCCGGTTACATGAACTATGAAGATATCGTCGAGGAATATGTTCTCTCTAATGACACGAAGACGTTCGGCATAACAGCTACCACTCCACAGATGCCAGCGGCCGCGAAGATAGCGAGAGCGATAAAGAAAATCTCTGTCAATCCAAAATTAATTATTGGAGGACCGCATCCGACGCTTGTTGTCGCTGCCTGGAAGTCAGAGCAGAAGAAAGAGGTGGTAGGAAGAGCGACGAAGACATATGATCAGCTCTTTAAAATATTCGATGTAGTCGTAGCTGGTGATGGAGAAGATGCGATATTCAGAGCATTGAACTCCGATTTCGGGCTCATCGACGCTGATGACGCTAAGAGCCCTCTCTTTCTTACAAATAAGCGCCTGAATGAAGCGCCTAGGCCAGCGAGAGACTTAATAAATCTGAATAGTTATAAGTATCAGATTGAGAACTATAATGCGACGAGCCTGATTGCTCAGTTAGGATGTCCTTTTAATTGTGGCTTCTGCGGAGGCAGAAAATCCCCGATGTTGAGACGTGTCAGGATGAGAACTACTGAGAACATCGTGGCCGAGATGAGGAGCTTGCACGACATCTACGGGTATTACGGCTTCATGTTTTACGACGATGAGTTGAATGTGAATTCGAAAATGGTCGAATTGATGAATGCAATCAGCGATTTACAGAGTGAACTGGGCGTAGACTTCAGGCTCCGTGGGTTCGTAAAGTCAGAGCTGTTCAACGAGGAGCAGGCCAAGGCGATGCACAGAGCGGGCTTTAGGCAGTTGCTGACGGGCTTTGAGAGCGGATCTCCTAGGATACTGGAGAATATCAACAAGAGAGCTACCAGGGATGACAATACTCGTGCAGTTGAGATAGCGAAGCGGAACGGCCTCAAGGTGAAGGCTCTTATGTCGATTGGACATCCGGGCGAGAATGTGGAGACCATAGAGGAGACGATGCACTGGTTGGTGGAGAATGAGCCGGAGGACTTTGATTGCACAATCATAACGGCGTATCCAGGTTCTCCGTATTACGATGACGCAGTTAAGACGGACATCAACATTTGGACCTACACTGTTGATAGGACAGGTGATAAAATACACTCATACGCGCTTGATTATAACAAAGTTGCCGACTACTACAAGGGTGACCCAAATCTCGAGGGAGGCTACAAGTCGTATGTTTTCACCGATTTCATTACTGCCGAGGAGCTAGTCGTTGAGAGGGACAGGCTGGAGCGTGAAGTAAGGGAGAGACTTGGAGTTCCCTTTAATCCATGTGGTAGTTCATTGAATTATGAACATTCAATGGGACAGGGATTGCCTCAAAATATACTGAGGAGAAGCAGATAATGCCGCATACGAAGAGAGCATTTAATTGGATGGAAGAACATATTGACATCTTTAAGAAGCTCGAACCAAAATCATTTTTATATGTCGGACATCGAGTAACAAAGAGATGGTGGCACGAAAAGTTCTGTGCGGAATTGGGTGTCGAACGTAAAGGTCTCGTTGAGATATTTCCCGACAATATTGCAATCGCAAAGATGGAGTTGAAAGATGACAACATCGAGATAATACAAAACGATGTTCGTTGCATAGATAAGTTCGCAGTTGAGGGTGAGTGGGACATCGTATTTTGGGACCACGGTCCTGAGCATTGTGATGAGGAAGATCTAGATCCTGCGACGACAATACTTAAGCAATACGTAGGAAAGGCACTCATCTATTGCTGTCCATGGGGTAGGTGGCCGCAGGGCATTCTCTATGAGAACGAGTGGGAGAGGCACAGAACGTCTGTTCAGCCGGAGATGTTCGAGAGGAACGGAATGACGACAGTGACGACAGGTGAGGAGACCGTTGCAGGTGAGGGCGAGCTTATCGGATATTGGGTGAAAGAAAATGACTAAGAGCAGGCTTCCGAAGTGCGGTAATCCAGATTGTGATAACACAGCTGACCCGAGGTGGCGTATCCATCCTTTTGGTGAGAAGCCCAAGCTGGCATGTGATAGTTGCGGTTGCTCGTTGGACTTTCCTTGCATCTACTGTAAGGAATTGAGAGACACTAACAATCACGGCAAGGGTTGGGGAAAGTGAAACACATTGTAATCTCTCGAGAGGGAGGCGACTTCTCGATGGATTTAATTTTTGCTGGTCTAGTCAGGAGGTTCGGTAAGGAGAACGTCATCGATTATCCGGCGAGAGCAAAGCATCGTCGAGGTAGGCCGGTGCTCATTGGCGACCATGAGAGCGATTATGGCGCGGAACGACAGTCTCTCTGTTATGTCGAAGATTGTGAAAACATAAAAGAGTGGTCTCTCGGAGAAATTAAGAAAGAGAAAATAGATTACATTTGGCTTGATGAGACAGTAGAGAGCTATAATCATTGGCTAGAGCTTAGCATTCATGCTGATGTTGTCGTAGTAGCGGGACATGACAATTTCAGGGGGAGCCCACAACAGGTATTCGAGAGGTATAATAGAAGAGGCTGCACTTTGTTCGTAGATGACTGGAGGCAGGAGTATGATGAGCTTGATAACACCTACCTCATCAACCTCTCATGTAATTTCGACCACCTCTGGGAGGTCCAACGTCGCGATGAATTTCTTGCTGACAAACAATACGACATCTGCTTCATCGGATACAATAGTAATCCAAAGAGAAAAGTAGTTATCGACCACATCAACAAGCAATGGGGGCACCTGAATAATTGCATAATTTTCGAGGAAAGGCCGAACCAATTCGACAGGTTCATAAGACACGATGAGATGTTCAAGCTGATGGCCCAGTCGAGAGTTTGTCTGAACCTCCCAGGGGCTTCGACGAACGAAAGAGCGCTGAGGTTCTACGAGATACCCTACGTTGGGTCATATATGATAACCAAGTCCGTCATAACGAAGTTGCTAAGTCCATTTCCAGACACTAGCTATCTTCAATTCTCTAGGCTGGGCGAGCTAGACGAGTGCATAAATTCGGCGCTGAGCATTCCTATGTTCAGGGAGCTTTCGGCGAGAGAGGCGCACGTTCATTGCATGAAACACCACACCATCGACGCACGTATGGACTACATCTTTGGAGTATTAAATGAATAAGAAATGGCTATACGATGAGATGGCAGCGAGGAAGTTCAAGCCAAAAGACATGGAGCCGTATGACGGGAACAACGGCCGTGTGAATAGGTGTGTAGAGCTTTTCAAACACGGTAAGCTAAGAACTGGAGGGAAGCTTCTCGATGTCGGTGGGGGCATAGGAGACCTCGGATACGCAGTGAGAGAGCTGGGGTTGTTCGATGAGACGCTGGTGATTGACATCTCCCAGAAGAACCTCAACGCTGCGGCGGCGAAGGGGAACGACACGTATTGCGGAGACATCGATCAGGTCGGCTTTCCGAGGTCATTGGCAGCGGACGAGACGTTCGACGTCGTCGTCGCGTTGGACTTCATCGAACATATTATCGACCCGGAATATTTTGCGCGACAGTGTTACCGGGTCCTCAAGCCGAGCGGTGAGGTGTTTCTAAACACGCCGAATATCGAGTATTGGGAACACATGAGAAGCCTCGTCAATTACGGCGTCTTTCCTCATACGTCGGGAGATACGGAAGTCTTTCACGGGGGACATCTTGCGTTTTATACTCGGGAAGATTTGTGCAGAATATTCAGGCCTGCTGGATTTCAAGATTTTGAAACGTTTAGAGACGAAGAGTGTTATAAGCAACCGACTGAATGGTGGATAAACATTCGTGGTCCAAAGACGCAGGAGCAGTATGTCGAGACTTGCGAGCGTCTTGGAAATCCCAATCTTCTCTTCAAATGTGAGAAACCATGAACATCCTCGTAGGTAAGACATTCGGGTTGGGAAACGCTGTGATGTGTGTTCCAATGCTCAAGACACTCAAGTCCATGGGACATCGAGTGGATGTGATGGTCGGTTCTCTTCCTGACGACTGCGGAGCCTTTGCAGTAATGGAATGTTTAAGAGACAGCGGCGTCATCGACAATTTGTTCATTAATAGAGCTGGTGAGATTATCTACGACGTCGCCATCATGGCAATTCCCTTCGATGGACGCTGGAGAAACACGGAACACTTTAAGGCCATCAAAGTAATGGATGGAAGGACGCGTCCGGATCCGACGACTGAGGGTCTAGTTTCATGGGAAAAACATGAGATAGAATATCAGATGGACAATGCTCGTGACTTGGGATATGAGGGACCCACGCCTGATTGTAGCTTTCATGCAGTCGATAAGAAGACGAGAGACATCTATTTTGGCGTTGGATATAAGAAGGATGACGCGGGCTTCTGGAAGAAAAAGCATTGGGGAAATGAGAAGTTCTCTCAGCTTGCAACTCGCATCTTGAAGGAGAAGAGAGGTTTTCGCATTCGTTCGACGGGAGATATAATGGACTGGCACCTTTCGCTTCAGCCGATAATGCGTGGCATCCATAGAGATGTTCAAGCGAGGTTCGTTCCGGAGATAACGGACATCTCACAGGCATTTTACGAAATCAGCACATGCAGACTGTATGTCGGCAATGATACAGGAATGATGCATGTCGCTGCTTCGATGGGGATACCGTGTGTTGCTGTCTTTCCGTTCGGCAGAAAGTCTTCTACGAAGAACGGTCCATGGGGAACACATGGACATCATTGCTATGATGGCGAAGAGACGACAGTCTCCCAGATGTTTCGTGCTGTAAATGACGTATTGGGATGGAAATGATGAACATAAAGATAGAGGTTCTCAACGCTATCCATAAAATGGCGAAGATGCAGGGCGTCGTGCAAGATACTCACGGTAACGTCTCGATGCGAGATGGAAACAATGTGTGGATTAAACCAAGCGGAGTTCCATACGAGCAAGTCGGCATTAACGATATATGTGGTGTGACGCTGGACGGCGCTCACATTATAGAAGTAGGTAATGTGAAGCCGAAAGACATTGAAGCTGAAATGAAAAAGAAGCGTCTGAAGCCGTCTGTTGATGCTTCCCATCACATAGACATCTACGATAACCATGAGTGGGTAGGTGCGATATGTCATACGCATTCTCCATACGCAGTGGCATTCGCGGCATGCGGAATGGACGTCGACTGTTACATAACTGAGCATGCAGATTACTTCGGAGGAACAATCAGGTGTCTTCCTTACGCAGATCTCAATAATTGGGGCGATAAAGTAAGTTTCGGTTCAGGGGAGAGAGCTGTGCTTCTTGAGAGACACGGAGTTCTGACGTTCGGCGATTTGGCGACTGAAGCTGTGAATTTGGCGGTTGCTGTGGAGAATGTAGCGAAGAAGAATTATATCATTCGTTCTTTAAATAAGAACCTTCCTGAGTTCCATGATGCCGACAAGTGGCATAGGAGATACATGAATGACTACGGACAATAAGAAGAGAATTTATATTGCATCCGACCACAACGGGAATGCAATGCGTGCCCACATTGTGAGGATGTGGAAAGACGTATATGACGTTATCGACTTGGGTCCGTTCGAGTATCACGGCAAAGTTAATTACATCGAATACGCCTTGGGTCTATGTGAATTGGTAAAGATGAATGATGCAAGGGGAATTCTTATCTGCGGGACTGGGACGGGAATGAGCATAGTGGCGAACCGTTTTGAGGGCATCAGAGCCGCTCTCGTCACCGATATGGCCACGTCCTATCTTGCTAGGGAGCACAACGACGCTAATGTGCTTGTCCTCGGCCAGTGGCGAACGCCAATCGGCGATACTGATGACATCGTCGAGGCATTTATGGAGACTGAGTGTACAGAGCAGAGGCACCTCGACAGGCTCGACATGCTTAAGAAATTGGGAGGGCTGAGAGTATGAAGATGCTAATAGCGAAATATTGTTGGTATTGCGGACGCAGGACAGATGATGGAAGAATACTGTGTTATCGTTGCATTGAAGAGATTAGAGATTGATGATGAAGGTTCTAGTTGTCGGCGACGTTATCATCGATAAATTCCACTACGGAACGGCGCTCGGCATTTCCGCCGAGACGCCGACTATAGTGGCGAAGCGACAGGAAGAGACGTTTACTCTTGGTGGAGCTGCCAATGTGTGCAGACATCTTGAAGAGTTGTGCACAACATATGCATATCTATTGACTGCAGCTGACGGTAACGAAAACATTCAAGCGGGCCTGTACACTGAGGTCGTTGAAATTCCGGGCTATAGTGTGACGACGAAGGAACGTTTCTTCGTAGATGGATATAAGCTTCTTCAGTTCGACCAACTAAATGAGGGCAAACATGATAACGATAGTGAGCTACAATTTTGCGACGCATTCGATGCTCTGCTTCCTGACATCGATAGGGTTGTTATAGCGGACAATCGTCACGGGGTGATGAGCCGAAGAATAGCTGCACATCTCATTAAGAAGTGTAATCAAGTGGGAAAGCCTATTATAGTTGATAGTCAGGTCTCACAGAGCACTACCAATCACGGTTGGTATAGAGATTGTTCAATCATGTTAGTTAATGAACGTGAGCTTGATGCGATACAGTTTGCGACGTCTGATTGTGCATATAAGTTCTGTGAGGGAAATAACGAGCATTTTGATAAAGTGCTTCTCAATCTTTCAAAAAAGTGGAACTGTGATATAGTGGTGAAGCTTGGAGAGAAGGGCTCATACTCGTTAATCGATGGCATGTTCCACAGACATCATGGGCATGAAGTAGAGATTGTCGATACATGTGGAGCAGGTGATGCTTTTCTAGCTGTGCTAGCTTCAGGTGAATTGTCCTCAGAGGACGTATCAGATAATCTCAGAAGAGCTAACTTGTGGGCGGCTCTATCTTGCGAAATGAAAGGAACGGAGACACCAAATGGGGAAACTCTATCTTGATACTGCGAATATAGATGAAATAAAGAGACTAACGAGAACGACTGCAATCTCGGGAGTTACGACCAATCCGTCTCTCATGGCGAAAGAAGAGAAGGGTGACTATGTAGGGAAGCTAAAGGAGATTGCGGAGGAGACGATTGGGATGCACCTCAGCGTCGAGGTCATCACGCTTGAGCCTAGGGAGATGGTGAAGCAGGCCATCGAACTGAGAGATGAGCTCAAAGACGTTGATTTGTTCGTCAAGATACCGGTCACTCTCGATAATCTGACTGTCATCTCTCACCTTGAGGTGAATGAGAAAATCAAGGTGAATGCCACGGCGTGCATGACTGCGGACCA
>Ga0180433_10011870_pt1 | contig 10268 bp, 11 predicted proteins | sample SS_ome_8_FD_132980 | JGI IMG/M metagenome (GOLD analysis project Ga0180433, IMG submission 132980) | Hypersaline lake sediment archaeal communities from the Salton Sea, California, USA - SS_1_D_1 metaG | ecosystem: Environmental > Aquatic > Non-marine Saline and Alkaline > Hypersaline >...
GCACACTTACTCCATTTCCGGAGTGCTCAATCATCTGTATACGTCTCTCTATTTCAACCGATTGAACACATCTGCTAAAAAATTGTTCTCTACCGTTAACTTTCCAATAATTTTGTGAAGGTTCTCAATTTCTTTTTTATCAGATTTTTCTGAGCGCTTATCTGTAAATATCGCTGTTATATTTTTCAATAGACGATCTCTCCAATCGTAAATTTGCTTTGCTTTTACGCCATACTCAGCACTCAACTCATTAACCGTTTTGTTCTCTTTTATTGCTTCTAGCGCAACCTTTGCCTTAAACGCGTTACTATGATATTTTCTTATTTTTCCGGTCGACATTTTTTCTCCCAGGTATTTGTTAAACTTGTATTCTACTTACTTCATAGCCTACAATTTTTTCTCTTTTTTTCTAAATACACTGGTCTTAAATTTGGGGTCCATTATAAGAAAAAAGGAAACTCCACTTGTACCAAAAAAAACATATAAAAATTTGGGGCTTCGCTAACAAAGAGAAGTTCCTTTGATTTTTGTTTCTCCCGGGAGTATTATATACCCAGAAGTTGAGAGTTGGATTTAACTTTTTTAATTTATATACGGGAGAAGCAAATGAAAAAATTCTTCTTATTACTTTGTCTTTTTTTGTCAATATTGTTTTTTTATAGTGTTGCCTCAGATATACGAGTAACTGCGAGTGCAAATATCATGGGGTATATATTTAGTAAATATGATTCAAAAAATTTTTTAGTTAAATATCGAGATGATAAAAAATTCATTGGTGTTCTTTTTTTGGATGAAAGTAATATTGGTCACACGATAAGAGTATTTAATACTTATACTCAAGAACAGATATTTGAAATTACAGATAAAGAAAAGAAATTTATTAACTTTGTATTTAAAAAAGATGCCATTGTTATCTCATATAAATCTTCATTTTGGGAAGAAAAAATAGCATATGATTTATATACCGGACGAGTTGTCAGGAGATATTCTTCTTGGTTAGGATATAATCAGTAATAATTTACAAGTCTCCCTGGGGGCGTGTAATTGGTGTTAGGGTTTAATAATATTTTTTTACCCCTCCTTGCAATGGGAGCATGATTTTGCGCTAGGGTGTTATCAGTAATATTTGTGTCTCTAGTATTAGAGATGTAGTTAGTTTGGTATAAAAAATAAAAATAAAAATAAGAAAATTATTGAGGGGTGAATTATGAAACAAAATATACATAAAACTTTATTATCTTTGTTGGTGGCTTGTGGTTTATGTAACTGTGCTACTGGCTCTACGAGCTATGATTCAGGTTATAGTTCAAATAGTACATCAAGTAATCTAAATAAATTCTCTAAAAGGGCAGATCTAGCAAGTTACATTATTGATTGGAATTATAGCTGTGATGCATTTTTGATGCGCTTTAGTCCTTATAGAAACTTGCTGGGAGTACTGCTTATCGACAGTAGCAATAACGGATATAAAATAGAAATTTTTGACATATATAATAGAGAAAGAATATTTGAATTTGAGCCTGTAACTATGCCGATTGAAGACTTTAAATTAAATGAAAGTTCAATTATGGTTAATTTTGCAGATAATTATGGTACCCAAATATCTTACGATATTTATACAGGTAGTGTGCTTTGGCATAATTAAAAAAAAACTAACTATACAAAAATCTAAATGTGATTACACTGATACACCAAATTGGGTGGTGTTTTTGAAGTAGTTTTGCAAAAAACAGCGTTGTTTTCTATTTGAATTTTGTTGTGCGAAAAATAAATATTGACTTATATTTTTATTCTTGTATATTGGTTCATGTAGTCAAGCCTGCATCAGGCTTAAAAATTTTATTAATTTTTTTATTAACCCCATTTTTCATGAGGAGAATACATGAAAAAAAATTCATCAATTGTATTGACATGTCTTATGCTTTTTGGATTAGGAGCAAAAGCTAATAATATTGAAACAGCAGCAAAGGCATTTGAGCGTCTTGTTGCAGAAAACAAAAAGAGCGATACTTTTTGTATCAAACTAAATGAAAAAAGAAATGTAATGGGTGTCTTTATAGAAGGTGAAAATAAGGCTGTAGTATTTGATTTAGATGGACAAAAAAAGGTCCATACTTGTGAATCAACAAAAGATGAAGGAAAAGTAAAAGATATTGACTTTGATGGTTGCAAAGTTGTTGTAAAAAGAGCCGGTTTGTTCAGAGATTCAAAAGAAACTTGCTGTGTTGGAGAACTTAGAGAAGAAGCTGCCAATGATGCAAATACAAAGTGCATTGAGCTTGATGGCCTTGAAGATAAGACAGCTATCGAAAAAGCTTTGAAGGTTGCTTTAACAGAAAACCAAAATTGTAAAAATTTCCGTGTTAAATTTGACAGTAAAAAACGATTTGTGGGTGTTATACTTCTTGATGCAAATATAGTAATATCTTTTGATTTGCAAAGTGAGAATCCAGAATTAAGAGTTTTTGATCTTAATCCTTCTACAAAGGTTAATGATCTTTATTTTGAAGTAAATAAAGGCAAAGATGGTAAAGATAGCAATCAGATTATTCTTTGCTTTTTGGGTAAAACAAGTAAACATGATCTTAAAACTGGTGAATGTGTATATTCAAGAACTTTAGGATATATTCCAGCTAGCAAGCTTTACTTTTAATTAAACTTTTAAAAAAATAAGAAAAGCTTCGCAGTAAAATGCGAGGCTTTTTTTTTAAGTGAAAAGTATATATGAGTTGAGATACTACTCAAAAATATCAAGATCAAAGTTGTCAAATTCACCATTTTGGTATTTATAAGCACCAATTAATGCAATCATGGCTGCGTTATCAGTGCAATATTTTGGTGATGGAGTGAAGAGTTCTATTCCCTTGCTTTCACAAAGCTGCCTTAATTCTTTTTTGATATACTTATTGCAAGCAACACCACCCGCCATAGTGACTGCTTTGGCTTGTGGATAATTTTTTAGAGCAATCTTAATCTTTTGTTTAAAGATGTCTGTAATGCAAACCAAAAGGGAGCTAGAGACCTCTTTTTTAAGTTGGTGGTCGTCATGCTTAAGAAATTTTTTTTTGTCATGTCGTATGCATTTTTTTTCACCAGGTCATATAATACTGCTGTCTTGAGTCCCGAGAAGCTAAAATCTTTTCGGTTTCGTTTGCCTCGTGGATAATTACAAAAATCTTGGAATTCTGCTTCAAAAGCTAAGCGTTCAATTATAGGGCCACCAGGGTAATCTAATCCCATCATTTTGGCTATTTTATCAAATGCTTCTCCAGCAGCGTCATCTAGGGTTTCTGCAATTAATTTATATTTTCCAAATTCTTCAACCAGGTAAAGTGAAGTATGGCCGCCAGATGCAGTTAAACAAAGATGTGGAAATGGAACATCATGCTCCAAGAGTGGTGAAAATGCATGTGCTTCTAGGTGATTGACCCCTATAATTTTTTTGTTAGCACCCCATGCAAGAGCTTTTGCAAAACAGACGCCTACCAGTAAAGAACCGGGAAGTCCAGGGGTTTTTGTTACAGCAATAGCGTCTATGTCATCCAAAGAGACATTTGCCTCTTTAAGTGCACATTTAACGATAGGTGTTATCTTTTCAAGTTGTGATCTGGAAGCGACTTCTGGGACAACCCCTCCAAATTGCTTATGCTGTTCTATCTGGGAGTAGGTGACATTTGATAAAATCCCACATGCTCTTTCATGTGTTATATGATCTGTGGGTTTTGGCAAATATTGAGTATCATATACAGCTGCAGATGTTTCATCACAGGAAGTTTCTATTCCTAAAATGAGTGGCAATTTTTTTCCTTTATATTTTTTAATATTTTTATATAATTCAAACTTAGTAATAAATTAAGTTCAAATTTCAGTAACAATTAAAAAAATATACAATATAGGTGCTCCTTGTAAAAAACTACTTAACTACACATAATATAAATACCATGTTTGAAACTTGTTGTAAATATGTGAAGTTTTTAAAATATCCTTTAAATAAGCGAAAACTTTGCAATAAAAAGCTGTGATAATTTTTTGTGAAATATGCTTATCCTTTTTAATTTTTGGCTATAATTAACATATCGCTATATTTTTTAGTTTTTGTAACTTTGCTTAGATTTTTATGTAAGCCTCGAACATTTCTTGTTGGCATTTCATAAGATTTTAATCTTTCTTTTTCTGTTACATTATTTGGGGTTTTTACAACTAAGTGTAGTTTGTTATTGGAATCAAATTCATAAGATGTAACATTGTCTTGACCAATAATATATTGAGCTTTTGTATCTTCGATATCCAATATTTTTTGAAGATAATAAATATTTGTTTCTTCTTCTTCTTCTTCTTCCTCAAGAGTTTCTCGATTATGTTTCAGGAAAAGTAAAAGTTTTCCATCAGGACTAAACTCGTGGGAACCAATATCTTCTATGCTTACTTTTGTTTTAAGACTTTCAGCATCAATGAAGTGTAAGGTTTCTTTACCATTTATCTCATTCTTTTTATTTTTTTCCTGCTCTATGCAATATAATTTTTTTCCATCGGGAGTAAAGCCATAAAATAAATCGATATTTTCTATTTTTTTTGTTTCTAGATTTTTGCTTGTGTTGATTATATGTAGAGTTTTGTCAGTTGTATGTACTGCTAAATAGCCACTATGAGAACTAAATTCAAATCCTGTTGTATTAGGTATTGTTAAAACTTTTTCTTTTGTTTTAACATCGTATAATACAAAATCACCGCCTTGATTACACAAAACTCCTATGTAATTACTCTTTGGTTGTGAAAATTCATAATTTGGGGTATTTACTTCTGGGATTGGTAATTTTTCTAAGTTATGTGTCCTATTTTTAGGATTAGTCTTCAATAAAACTAAGCTTTTATTGAAATCTCGTACTGCTATATACTGTTCATCTTTACTCAGGGAATATTCTAATAATTTGGTACCATCTATTATTGAGGTATGTGTATTATATCCCTTGAGCCAACATATGCAGTCGTTGCCAAAGTAGTTTATTTCTAAGCAAATGAAGAATGAGCCATGTTGGCTAAATTCATAGAGATATATTTTATGAGATTTAAATTTGCTTTGATCTATGATAAGCTCTGGTGCTATTTGTTTTTCTAAGTTATATATATAATTTTCATTAGCTAAAAACCTGCTATCTTTGCTGAATATAAAAAATAACTGAGAGGAGTTGTTTTTTCTAAGTTTTTGTTTTCCTGTTTTTGTGTTAAATAATGTAAAATTGATGTGAAAGTGTTTTTTAAGTTCAGGCAAAATTGCTTTCATATTGCCAAGTAGGGTAGTATGCTGGAACAAAAAAGCTTGATATTCAAAGTTTTTATCAGTTAGTTTTTGGAATATTGAAGATATATGGTTTTTTATTTCATCAAATGTGAGATTAAATCTGCTTGTGATATTAGTTACAGAATCTTCAGCTTTGGGAGTTATAGAGACAAAACCAAGATATTTGCCATTAGGGCTATACCTATATAGATATATACAAGAATCTGGGTTAACTATGCGCTTATTAATTTTTTCTTTTATTTTCCTAATTGCTTTGTTTATCTTTACATGCTTTATTGGTCGCATGCCAAAAACAACAGATGTGAGAAGTAAAAGGAAAGAAAAGCTTACAATTTTACGTAATGTATACATTGATACCTCCAAATTCTTAAGGTTTTAATAGTAATATTGTTATTAACCTATAAAAATAATGTCTCTTTGTCAATGGTTGTTTTTGTGCAGGTTTAGAATTTTTGCTTTAGGTCGGGTTTTTGAGGAGGAAGTTTTTTCTATGTCTCTCTGGGATGGGTTTTTGGAGTTAAGTTTTCTCTTTTTGGCCTCCTGGACGACTTTTGTGTTTTATGCGGCATCTGAAGGATTTGGCATAAACATAACAACCTTTTTTTCAGGATTAAGCTTGATCTCAGGTTTAGGTTTTATGTGCGAAAGAGTTAAAAAGTCTACAGAACCCATTATGAGTTCATCAGCTTCTTGAAGAAGTTTTTCTTGAGAACCTGCAAGTTCTAAAATGTTTTTTTTGATTACAATTTTTGGCAATTCCAGATTGTTGCCGCCTTCAAGTTTATCTACATAATCAGGATTAAAAATAATTATTAATGTATTATCAGGTATAATACCACTTTCATATATAGTTAACGGTGTTATTCGCCATGCAAATTCTGCTTTTGTGCCGTTATTTTTTTCTGTTAGGGGGTGTCTTGGAGTTCCATTTATCTGTATTTGAATTCTATAAAACTTACTTTGATTAGGATCAGCGGTAAGATGGTGGACTGTGTTATCTTCAACTTTAGCTCTTATGTTTTTGGTTATTAAGATATAAAATTGATTACATGCTTTATCATCAGAAATGGTAAATTGTATTTTATTTGAAGCATTGTCCGTTTCTGTTTTGATTTTTAATCCTCTTCTATAGAGAGAAATTTGAGGAATATCTTTCATATTTTGAGGAAATATAATGTTTCCGACAAAAAGATTTTTATCAAATGAATAAATGTCCCAACCGAGTAATTTTTGACTGAATAATAAAATGCAAATTGTTATGGTTAATCGTAACGCTTTTTTACTCATGCTAAACCCTACTTTGCATAAAAATGATTTACTTATTATAATAACTACCTAGAGAAATATTATAGCAAAATAAGAGATTTATCAATTTAAATATTATGATACTATTAAAAAAGACTTTATAAAATATGTTTAATAACTAGAATTTAACTTGGAATTATAACATGACAAAAATTGTAAAGAAATCTATAAAAAAAGTGAAATTTTTTTTAACTAAACTTGTTTTAAAAGAAAAATGTCCAAGAGTATTGGCAATTTCATTTTGTGTCGGAGTGTTTATAGCTTTTTCACCATTTATATTTTTACATACCGCAATGATCTTTATTGTTTCTTGGTTATTTTCTTTGAATTTAGCGGTTGTTTTTTCAGCGTCACTTTTTGTTAATAACCCATGGACAATGGTGCCAATTTATTCTACAGATTATTTTTTTGGTGAAATTTTCCTAAAAAATATTTTAGGTTTAAATACTTTTAGCTTAAATCCTTCATGGATGGAGCCTGTTAATAATACATTAAGCAGTTATATAGGGATAGCTGGAGTGTCCTTTTGGTCTTTTATAATAGGGGGAAACTTGCTCGGGTTGTTAGTAAGTGTTATACTATATCCTGTAGTGAAATTTATATTTGAGCGTATGTCTCAAAACGTGTATAGTACAGATACTAGAGTAAAATGGTAAATATATTGGTAAGTAAGTCTATGAAGGTTATCGCGAAAAATAAAAAAGCATTCCATGATTATGAGATTTTAGATACTATTGAAGCAGGCTTGGTGCTTTCTGGGGATGAAGTAAAATCTCTACGGGCTGGTAAAGTTTCTTTAACAGGTGCTTTTGCCACTATTTACCAAGGAGAGCTTTTTATGATAAACTGCAATATTTCAGCTTATTCTCATGCTTATGATAAAAAAGAAGACCCAACACGGAGCAGAAAACTTCTGCTTCACAGAAAAGAGATTGATAAAATAATTGGTGATATCTCTAAAAAGGGGGTAACAATTGTCCCTCTTAAGCTTTATTTTCGTAAAGGTAAAGTGAAAGTAGAACTTGGTATTTGTAAGCATAAAAAAGCAAGAAGTAAGAAGCAGGAGCTAAGAGAGCGTGATATTAAGCGTGAAACAGAGCGTGAGTTAAGAGGTAAGTATAAATTTTAAGGGTTTCTTAAATAGTTTTTTTTAAATTTTCCGGTTTTTTTGCTTGTTTTTTTACACCTTTCGTTTCTAATAGAAAAGTTTTGGCTTTTTCTGTTTTGTTTAATCCCTGTAGGAGCTGTTTTGGATTTGTAAAAATGCTTGACAATTGCTGTTTATTAGGTTACAATAAGAATATATAAGAAAAAGTTTGAAATGTTCGGCCCTTCGATACGAACCTAAAGGTTCTACTCAGGATGAGCGGGGGGTTGGTAGAAAAAGATTATAAGTTTCGGGTGACTTCGATACGGCGCTAAAAAGCACCTACTCAGGATAAACTAGGGTCACCCAGAAAAGTGTTTGAAATATTCGGGGGCGTACTGGCTTCGACGTGTTGTTGAGGGCTTTGAGAGCATGCCGAGCTTTGACTAAGTACTCGTAAAATAAATAGTTAAAACAATAAGTGCAGACGTAAACCGTCTAGATGCAGTTGGTACAGGCTTTGAGGGTGTTGCCTTTGGCTAAACCAGCTTATCTCTTGTCAGGATAGCGTGTCTATCAGTTAGAATGACTCGTATAATAAAAAGATAGAACTATCAGAGTAGAGTTTTTAGTTTTGTATTCTGATTAGTATCACTAAACTGGCTTATTTGTGACACTTATGTCTTTAGAGTAGCAAATGAGTATAATTAGAGACTAAGCATGTAGTCGCTTGAGGTTTGACGCAGTGCGGACATGGGTTCGACTCCCATCGCCTCCACCAATTTTCGCCATCAGCGAAATTTGCCCAATCTTTTGACCTTGCTTCCTCCTTTGCTAAGGCTACGTAGGACAGGTAGGATAAACTATAGCAGGGCTTAATTTAGATAAAAAAATTTTACAGGTTCGATGTAAGAATATATCATCGAATCTTTTTTTTCGCTAAATTTTTTGAGTGCGAAAGTTTTATATTTTTTTCAGTTTATATGCAATGTTGTCGATTGTTGGAGTTATATCTTTCGAGTAGGTGCATTTTTTGATTGCTTTTTTTATTTTTTTATCTAATTTAAAAATTGAGAGATTTTGTGTATTTGGAGCTTGTTTTCGTATATAATTGCGCAATTGTATAATTTCTTTGCACCACTGTGAAAAAGTTTTTATTGAGACTCTTTGTGTTCCTGTGATATCTGTTTTTTTTGCGATCATATAAAAAAAAGCTGATATTATTATAATCAATAACATCAAAAAAAATAATTTTCTGATATCCATTTCTTTCCTTTTTTTTGGTATTTTTTAATTTATTATTGTTAGTTTTATTATAAAGACCTATACATATAAAAATCAATATTCTTATCATAAGAGCCCGAAGAAGGGGGTATTTTTTTATTAATTTTTTAAATTCTTGATTTGGTATTTTTCTATTTTATAAAATAAATTTGGACAATAAAGAACTTGTCCTGAGCAGTACTCTGGAGCTCGTAGGAGCAACGGATGCGTATCGAAGGATACGTGGGAAAAATGTTGAAGGGGAGTAGTGGGGTGATACTCATTTAGGACAAAGCCGTTATTATTCCCGCGTATCTTATTTTCCTCCGGGTGTCTGTCTTTGTATTTCTACTTTGGTAGAAAGAAGAGAGGGGTGAATAGAAAAAAGGATGGGTCTAGGCCCGACGACCTGTGCGACATAGCCATAGGTGACGATACAAGCCGGAGGTGAAGGCGGGGAGAAAAAATGAAGCCATATCGTATGTCAAGCCAGGAGGTTATAAAGAGCCTTGCAACAGATGAAATGTTGGGTCTAAAAAAAAAAGAAATAAAAGAGCGAATTAAAAAATATGGGTTGAATAAATTGCCAGAAAAACCGAGAGATTCTTGGATTCATGTATTTATTCGTCAATTTAAAAGTCCGCTTATTTATATTTTACTTTTGGCTGCCATTATAATATTTTTTGTTGGCCATGATAAATTAGATGCATTTATTATAAGTGGTGTTCTTTTTTTTAATGCACTGGTTGGGACTATTCAAGAAGGCCGGGCAAGAAATATTTTAGATAGCCTAAAAAGATTTATAAAATCTGAGTCAGTAGTAATAAGAGATGGCAAAAAATACTTTATAGATGATTCTGAGCTGGTGCCGGGTGACTTTATTTTGCTTCTAGAGGGTGAGCGTGTTCCTGCCGATGCTCGAATAATAGAATCTACTAATCTAAAAATTGATGAAGCTATTTTGACTGGTGAATCTAAACCCGTAAAAAAGGTATCGAGTGCTATTGAGCAAGAGGTATCTGTACATGATCAAAATAATATGGCGTTTAAGGGAACCTATATATTATCTGGTTCTGGAAAAGCTATTGTAACTGCTACCGGTAGTAAAACTGAAATTGGTAAGATTAGTGTGGCCGCAGAGGGCATAGAAGAAGATATGCCGTTGCGCAGAGAGTTAAACAATCTTTCTAAGTGGATTATTCTTTTTATATTAGCGATGTGCATAATTATTTTTGCTATTGGGTTTATCACCGTAAAACCAGCAAGAGAGCTTCTTGTTATGCTTACTGCTTTATTTATCTGTGTGATTCCTGA
>Ga0180433_10011872_pt1 | contig 10267 bp, 10 predicted proteins | sample SS_ome_8_FD_132980 | JGI IMG/M metagenome (GOLD analysis project Ga0180433, IMG submission 132980) | Hypersaline lake sediment archaeal communities from the Salton Sea, California, USA - SS_1_D_1 metaG | ecosystem: Environmental > Aquatic > Non-marine Saline and Alkaline > Hypersaline >...
AATTACTTTCTGGTCTCTGTCAGTAAATAAATTTCTTTCTTTTATAAGAGCTTCTAATTTCTCAGTAGTTAACATCCCTTCACTTTTAGCTCGCTCTAGGGCATCTTCATAAACATCATTAGCTTTCATTTTGGTTATGTTATTCGGATGCTTAAATTGAATGAATTTATTCTCAATACGACATGTAGCCATACCGGTAAAAATCGAGAGTAGATGTCTATCTAATTGATCAATTGTAAGATCCATGTTTTACTTCTTTTTACTTGCAGTCTTTTTCTTTCTAGAAGTTTTCTTTTTCTTAGGCTTTTCTTCTGCTTTTGTTATCTCTTCGTTAGCCTTAAGTAACTCCTCAGCTTTTTGAATGATGTCTGATTCAACTTCTTTCATTGCCATAGCTTCTGGAGTTTGTTCTAGAAAGTTAGATTCCAGACCTTGCAAAAACAACATAACTTCAAACCGAGCTTTCAAAGCCAATGCATTACTCTTTTCTTTAAGGTAAGTTTCGTAGGAATCCCAAACTTTAGAATTATCTTCCATCTCTACCATTCTTGATGTCAAATATTCAAGTCTGGCATCATCAGCAATCTGCTCACAAGTATTGGCCATCGGCCCATTGAGACGCTGGTTCCATTGAAACAATTCTTCTCTAGAATTAGCAACTTCTAATGCCAGTTCTCTCTTAGCATCTACGTCTTTCGCTTCTTCTAGGGCTGTAATCTTATCACTTAAAGTTTGGGTTAGTTCTGTAGCTCTTTGTTCAAATTCAGGTCCGATTATACCTCTCCTCATCAAGATGTCCATCATCTCAGCGCTGGTTGTAATACCTTCTACTAAACTTTTAGTATAGGTTTTACTATATTGCCAATCAGCTCCTCTAATATCTTCCGCGTTTGGAATTGCAATAAAGTAGCTAGTCGTTTCGTCCGGACCTAAAAAAGATCTTCTTTCGTCCTTTTTCTCTTCTGTTGCCATGTTAATTCCTCCTTTGCCTTTTACTATTATGATGCAGTAGCTTGCATAGACTCAACTACATCTTCTGCAATAGCTTTAAATTCTACATCATAAGATGTATCCATTTTCCTGTTAATATTCCTAATACAGTTATTACCTACCCTCAAAATTTTTGATCTCAGTACTTTATAAGTATCCTGAGTAGGGCAGGCAACTTGAACATAATCTAAAACAGATTCAAACATTGTTGTTACTTCACTGTGAACCAATTTTTGTAATCTTTCCTTGCTTTTAATATTGCCCATTTCCTTTATTCCTCCTTTAAAATTTCCTGTAAAGACAAATCAGTGGGTAGAAGCCAGGATAGCCCCTACCCACCGATATCTTATTATCCATTTCTCCTGATCTTAAAGTCACCAGTAATATTGGCAAATGACACATAACCCTTAACAGCAAACAGGTCATTAGTAGATCTGAAGCCAAATGTCTGAGTCATATTAGCACCGATATCAAGTGTATTACCTTCATCAGTGATCTTTAAATGCTCAACAACGATGGTCTTTAATGGATATTCACGCTCACCGGCGGACGCGTAAGCGGCCATGGTTCCGTCTACCCAATAATTTTGACCAATTAGTGGTGAACCACTGTAGAGCGTTCTGTTAGCCCCAGTTCCACCAGCTTCCTCATCAGTTTGAGCATAAACCATTACAACAAGAACTAAATCTTCCTCAGTCATTAGATCTCCAAGATCTAAGTCATCCAATGTACCAGCATCGTACTCTGTTAGTTTACCAGCAATCTTAGCCCAGTTCTCCAAGTCACCGGCTGTACTATCTACAGTAACAGTGATTGGAATAGGCAGTGTTAATGGCCTATCATATGGTCCAAGATGACCAAGTTCAGCTAGCGCTTCACGGGTTAGGTCTGCAGTAATTGTACATGCAGTTAATCTCCAAGCAATATCGTATGAAGACCCAACGTTAGGATCCACAATATATACTTCGACCTGACCCTGTCTCAAAGCACCGATCATATCAGGACGGTTCGCATCTTCTAGTGCAGTAAAATATGTGCTTGTCGTAGCAGAACCATAACCGTCGGCCGCAAAGACTGCTTCAATAACATCCCCAGCTACATATGAATTAGCGCTCGGGAGGAACAATCTATGCTGCGTACCTGTGTTATAATACACAAACGTATTAGCTGCTTGCGCAGTTCCACTTACAACAGCAAAATTAGTAACTTCATTAGCAGTGGTGTCATACCAAGTTGCAGCACCAGCACCATCTGCATCTTTTCTCAAGAAACCGAGACCAGTAGACAACATTGCAATGGTATCCGTATTCGGATCAGTAGACAGATCAACATATGTTTCTCCACCAGTTAAGGTAAAGCTTTCAAAATTGACAAACCTACCGTCATTAAGCAACCACATCTTCATGTCAGTTTCACCGCCATAATTCTCAGTGGCGTTCGCACCAGTTGTGTAACTAAATTCTAAACTATTGATGTAAACTTCGTCCAAGAACAGTGTTTGATCGATATTATTGGCTAGCGTTCCAAGAGAACATTCATCCTGCACAGGCGCCCAAATAGTAATACCTGTAAGATTACCACAAACTACCGCAAAATCTGCGAGAGAAACACCATGTAAGTATGTAGATGTCTCCGTAAGATCTGTACCACTAACAACAACCAAATTAGCATTAGTATTAGTAGCTGTAGCGTCCATAGATCTCTTAACTGGAGTTACCTGAGCAAGTGTTGCAAAGGTCCTTACATCACCAAAATCATTAGTGTTTAGGGTAACTGCAACTGCAGGTACGTCATCAACAACATCGACGATGTCCAGATGACCTAGTTCGAAAATGTCCTCAGAAGTAAACGTTGTAGTACTACCCAGCGACTGAACTCTGTAAAGTACTTCACCGTTAGCCCATACACTCTGAGATGCATAGATGATTCTATTTCTAGCCATAATTTCTCAGTCCTCCTATTCTTTTATTTCGCAACAATTAATAGGTTGGTATTAATTATTTTATCCCTAATGTGTCTATCAAATTTGAGGCGAAACTTAACAGAAACAAGCCTTTTCCTAAGGAACGTATGTTCCTATAATAATAGAGGTTAGTTTATTACCCCTCCATATAACTTACTAAATCAAAACTAATTTTTGATCTATACGCGTTTAAATCGCTTAACATAACTTCGTTTCTATTTCTTGTCATTAATAAAGGTAGATTTACATGTCTGGCTGTCACATTTTCAAACTCCATATTACCAATAATTCCAGACATAGTAGCTCTATCAAATAATGTTTCTTGTTTATTTAAATTCTGTTTTCTTCCATACCATGTACCATCATAATCTAAAACAGTTCCCTCTGGAAATTCATATAATGGAGCACTTTTCAAGTAAAGTCCGTCATATATGGTCTCTACCAGATCATTTCTTTCTGCTGTATGTGATGCAAAAATATGAATGTCAACCTTTCTAACAGCTTTTCTACCTCCTCCTAATTGGTAGCCCATTTTATCAGTACCAAATATATCTATAACAATAACAGGAGGGTCTGCAGCTTCTACAGCAGCCCATTCATCAACAACACTTACATAATTCCAGTAATATGTTACATATTTAGGTGTTACTGTTCCAGAAGTTATAATTCTTCCGTCTAAATAATCTACTATGTAATCTTGGTCACTTATAGGGGTAAGCTGTTCCGTTCCTCCAGATGTTGTACTTGCATACACTGTCACTCTGTTAGACTGTTCGGGGGTTCCAGAACAGGTTGCAGTGTTACAAAGACAAGCTTCGAATCCTTCATCGAAGTACACCCATCCTCGGCCTCTTTCAGTAGGGTTAGGGGCCATACTTGTTAAAGCTTCATAGACTAAACTATCCTCACAAGATACTTCAGGCATATAACTTAGGCAGACTTCTTCCTCCTTCTCTATGAAGTCTGTCAACACCACATCTTTTATGAAATAATAAAGACTTAAGTCTTCCTTTCGCAATTTTCGCATTTCTGAGCTCATGGTAAACTAAACCCCCTTTAGTGATATGCCTTTTTCCAAAATCATTATAGTACTCCTCCAGATGGATTTCTGAATGAAGGAGGTAACCCCCCTGCCGGATTTCTCCAATCAAATTCTTTAGTTGTTTTGTCTATGGCTTTCTCTTGCCATTTCTCTAAGTTCTCTTCTACATATTCATCTGCCGAATAAAATATGTCAATCGGAGGAGAGTTGGAAAAAGCATTCAGTTCAAAATCTCTATTGTTATTATACGCCTTTAAATTTAGTCTTTTAATTTCTGCCCTACTGAATAAATAATCCATGTTTTTATCAATAAATTCACCTCTATAAGTTGCTTGACCTGTAGCTTTTCTATAAACATCACCGCCTACTTCATAATATCTTCCTATCATTCCCTCCAAATAAGTTTCTATTATTCCCAAAGGAGGGCTAAAATCAAACGTATCTATATCAGGTACATTTAATGTAACTTCAGACTGCCCTGTAAGTTCCACATACTCAACTAATTCCAACCGTTTAACAAACCTATCTTGATAAAGCTCTGGAGCCAACTTACTTTGTGGACTAGATCTACCATTCAACTGTAAATCATATTCTCTTACAATCAATTCCTTTATTGTTGGGACAGCAATATCTTCTAACATATCCACTAAGTTAATCTTTAACTGTTTAGAATAAGATATAGTTAATTTTTTCATCGCTTGTGTCATAATTATTCTCTGTAATCTTTAATAATTTCTCCAGAATCAATACTAGGTTTCTCAGTCGTAAATGCATTTACAATTAATATTGCTTGGTTACCAAGACCTCTAATTATTGGGGGTCTTGAAATCTTACACTCTACACCATCTACTTCTAATTTTACACAATTTTTAAACGCTGCATCATACTTAGGATCACACTTCAATCTTACAATTGTACTACCCTCTGTACCAGCAGGGGTGTATGTCATTTCATTACCAAACCCTCTTTCATAGGGATTCCAAGTGACTAGACAATCTGCCCAAGTTTTTCTTTGTGTTTCAAGATATCCTCTAGCTTGACAAACAGGACATCTTCCAAGTTTAAAATACTTAAATCTTACGGATGTATTTCCATCTGCTTCCCACGCTGCTTGCTTCTGTTGTGCTTGTGAGGGGGTCCATTTACACTTACCAGAAGACTTGTTCGTAAACTTATCAAAGTAACAGTTGGGGCATTCCGCCTTCAGGGGTTGGCGATAAATCAACACTTTTCTACTGAGACCTTTGATAACGTCCCTAATAGACCTTTTAAATTTATTTTTAGTCCGTAGACTTATTCTATTTCTTACCATATTAAGACCCCCTCTTAATAATTAGTCGACTCTTACCCCTGTTATACCCGTAAGTGTTAGTTGAGCAATCAAATCATCTAATCTTTTCTTTAATTTATCTAACAAATCTTCCCTTGCTCTTAATCCAGGAGATGGATCATATTTAGTTCCTTCATCATTAATAACAGCGCCATCTTCTCCTGAATCTTCCCACAGCTCTTGCATTAAAAGTTCTATAGCACATTGTAACATATATGCTTCGGGTGTAGCTGTCACTGTGGTTAAGCCTGGTGGTGGAGGCGTTGTACTATAAGCCTCATAAATCTGTCGATCACTATGTCTAAATGTATAATACCAAAGATCAACCCCGTAGGTTAAAGTTTCACAACCTGAGACTACTGTGTAAGTTACATCAATAAACTCGTCAAATCTCAAGTATCTATAACCATTTACAGAAGGATTAGCTGTACTAGTGTACTGAACTCCATTCATATTTATACTGACTGGCCACCCTTTTTCATCCATTTCATAGGTTTTACCATCAGGGTGTATTGAACTGGCTGCATCTTCCCCATATTCACGTCTTAAATCTAGTGGATCTCCAATTAGTTTTCTAATCCTAGATATAATTAATTGATCCTCGGTACCATACTCTACTTCAGGAGGATATACTGGATCATAAAATAAATCTCCCGGTTCTCCTAGTACTGGATCTGACCACCCGCTAGCTGCTTGATTTGCGGCATTATAATATCTTGATATATACCAATCTGAAGAATTACCGTCAGGGTGTGTAAAATAATATTGTGAATATGTTGAATATAAAAGAACATCTTCAGCATCTCTGGAACTGATGGTATCGTAACCAGAGATAGTTGTGTAATCAGACATTGCAACCAAATCAGTAACTGGAGAATCTGGCACACCTGTACCAGTATACATCCTAATTTGTATTCTATCATACAAAGTGACAACTGTACCAATATTGTCTACTGTAAATGTTAGGTTAATCATAATACATCTCTCTCCTTATAAATTTCTAGGTGGAGGAAAAGGTTTCATATCAGGTGGACCTATCACAACTCCTGACTTCATATCTGGAGGACCTATAGGTGCTCTTCCTTTAATAACCGGCTTTAAATCAGGCTCTTCAGCCTTTATACCTGGTCTTATTTCTTTTCCTCTTGTAGCTTTAACTCCAAATTCATCGGCGTCAAGATCTGGATCACAAATTGGAATCGCCAAGTAGGACACTGTACCTACAGCAACCTCAACATCATCCAGATAAAAACTCATATCACCAGTAGCTGTAAAATCTAATTGGTGTACATTAATAACTGTTTGTGTTGTTAATCCTAAATCTTCATATGGGATTAGAGCTCTTTGCCATACATTTGTTATAGTTCTATCTATGTAGGCATTTAAATTAACTGTTCCGCCTTCATCAAACCCTACTTCTAGATGAGAATCAGCATTCCAACTTTGTACATTTACCCAAACAGATAGTAGGTCATACTGTCCTATGTCAACATCAGTACCACTTGTAAACTGTACATGTTGATTCTTTTTAAGTCCTGTAACATCCAATCCATTTGTACCGGTATGTTTTGCATAATCTGCCTCAACTCCCTTTCCGCCATGGTTCCAATCCCCTCCCAAATCATCAGGGCCTGTTCCATTCCAAATAACCAGAGTACATTCAGCCACTCCAGATACAACAGTTTCAGCACAAACTTCAGTTACATACAGATCTGCAGTATCACTGGTGTCAGCTCCTGTACCGTGTACAAAACCCTCTATTACGTACCACCCAGCAGAGGTAAAACATACTTTCTTATCCTGTTGTTCTATTCCTGCTGGACTTTCCCACAACAATTCAGTAGGGCCACTAGGAGGTCCTACCCCAGAATATGTTGTATATTTGTATACATCCCAACTATAACCTGAAACAGAACCGTCACTCGATGTTCCAACGATGTTAAGATTATAATAACATTCGACTTCTGTTATAGTAACAGTAGTTGCAAATACAACATCTTCATCTGTACATGTAACCTTATTATCCCAGCCATCTTGCCAATTAGCACAAAGTTCTACATTACCGCTTGCTGTCGTAGGTGTCTTCTGTAGTTTATAGCTGTAAGGCTTATCCAATTCAGTTTCTACAAGAGGTCCATCTTTCCATGTCCAATCATACTCATCGCCAGACGGAAGGCCTGTACCCACCCTACTGGTGCTCGTAGAGGTGTTTTCAAACTCTATACCACTTCCTACTGTAGCTTGAGCCGGATCCTGTGTAAAGCTCACTGTTGGCCCTGTAAATCTTTGCTGTGTAAATGTCTCACTACAGTATAAAGTATGATTGCTAAAACCATCATTCCAGTGAGCCCATAGTTCTATTAAATGAGCTCCTGGATTTGTAAACGCTCCTGCTGTAGCAGCATGACCATACCAGTCCGTTCCTAATCCATTACTATGTGATACTGTATTACCTTTTGGTACTCCCGTTATTGAAGTATCTGTATTTCCATAAGAACCAGAATCGTTAATCTTCCAATCTATACTTGTAATCTTATTATCAGTGTCAGTTCCATCAAATGCAAATGTAACTACAGTATCCGGCGTGGTTATATTTTGTCCTGTTGCCTGGTGACATGTAATACCACACGTAGGAGCATTATTTAAAATTCTTATTGGTTTAGTCCCTGTCACAGTACACCCACATTCATCCTCTATAACAATCTCTACTGTATAATCACCAGAAGCAGACCAAGAATGTGTTCCATTTGCAGCACCAGACAAATCTAAATCTTGTGTTAAATCTCCCCAATCATAATCTGTGTTGTCCACTGCATTAACCGTTTGTAGTGTTGTGTAATATGAATTTCTTTGCCACATAGTTACACTTCCAAAACTCCATTGATGGGTATCTGTACTACTATTAGTAGCTGTAACGTTTTGACCTACATTTGCTGTAAGTGGTAAATCCCATGATAAATTTGGACAAATATTATATTTAATTTGAACCTGATTTGTATATACATCCGAACTTACCATTCCTGGACCCGTCCCTAAAACTATTCTAAAAGAACCCCATTCAGTTAAAGGACCACAACTATCCAATCTATCAGCAGTTGTTGGTTTCCAAAAAACTACAATTATTACATCTCCAGTAGAAGCGGAACCTGTCTGTGTAAGAAAATCACCGTCTCCTAAATTAAATGAATAATACCCTTTTGATGCTCCACCTTCAACAGTTCTAACATCATTCCATGTTGATGAGGACGAACCACTGTTGACCTTATAAAAGTATGCCTGGTATTTAACATTAGCATCAGCTAACGTTACACCATCATCTAACTTTGTAAACCCATCACATGTTAAGTTTAAGGCCACTATTCTTTTCCTCCATTCCAATATGGAATGTTCATATCCATTTCTTTATTATAATATCTACATGTATATTTCTTATGATGTTTTCTCTTACCAGTAGCACACTGGCTTAAATTCTTATAATTTAATAATTCATTTTCATATGTTCTACAAAAATCTATTAGTCCCTCAATTACAAACTTATCACCACTTGGAGTTGCAACAACAAATTTTTTAGCACAAACGCTGTCTTTCCCTCTATACTTACCAATAAGTGCTTTTGATATATTCTTTCTAGTGTCTAATGATCTCTTTTTACCTAAATGCGCTTTAGATATTTTTTCTCTTGTTTCTTTACTTACTTTATGCCCTTTCAAAATTTTAGAGATTTTAATACTAATTTTTCTTTTGGTTTCGGCAGAATGTTTACGACCATACCAATATGCCTTTGTTCCTTTCATACTATTAGATATTTTTCTTCTCACCTCTAAAGATCTAATAGCTCCTACAGCCCCTTCTCCACCAAATGTAGAATTATATCCACTTTTATAAGAATCATATTGTTTTATATAATGAAATTCCATTTCGTTTAACTCTTCTTTGGAGCAACATTTTTCTAAAACACACCAATCAAAATTTTCTTTGTTATACTTTTTTAATGCTTTATGTAGTATAGAATTATCTCTGTTGTGTTCCATATCAAAATAGTGGTTCTGTTTTCTTCTTATCAATGGTTGCACAGTCTGGCCAATATAAACCTTTCCATTAATCCTATTTTCGGCCTTATATATTATTCCAAAACATTTATCCATAATTTTTTCACTCGCCCCAAGTAATGACATAAGGACCTCCTACTCCAACCACTTTAATCCACAAACCAGTATATTCAACAAAAGTATTATCCACATATGCAAGTTGAAAGTTATGTGGTGATGCAGCTGGTGTTGACCCAACAACGTAGTTCCAAAAAAATCCGTTGCCACCAATATAAGTATTTGCCACTTCAATTATTCCTGTCCCATATAAATCTGTTATCTGATCTAAAACATAATTTTCAAATTTTGCCAATGTGACACTATCGTGCACATGAGCATGTGATGTGCTATCCCAATACCCATACTGAATAGGTATAGAAATCATTTGCCAATCATAATCTAACTCTATACTTCCTGAACCTATACCACTACACACCGTCCCTGATTCTGTACAAGGCTCGCAATAAAAATCATAACCAGCAGTCGATATGTAACGTATATCCATTTAATTACTCCTAAAAAGGTCCTGCCATTTTGTATGGTAGATCGTCGGATACACTTCGATACCATGCGTATACCACACCACTTACTGTTGCAGAGCTCCAGTCTGAATCATCATCATTCTTCATTACTGTTACAATGTAGTCCGTTTTGTTTAATGGTACATTTCTAACAGTTTGCGAAGCATTTGGTGTTGCACTTGTTCTTGGTACGTCTTCTACGCTCACGTTGTAGTTCCTATTCATCTTTGTAACATCGTAGATGCTTTCCTCATTAACTAGAACTTCCTCAGCATTAGAAACAAAACCGCTACATGTCGCATAGATCACATAGCGGCCAGCTGTATTAATGCT
>Ga0180433_10011873_pt1 | contig 10267 bp, 2 predicted proteins | sample SS_ome_8_FD_132980 | JGI IMG/M metagenome (GOLD analysis project Ga0180433, IMG submission 132980) | Hypersaline lake sediment archaeal communities from the Salton Sea, California, USA - SS_1_D_1 metaG | ecosystem: Environmental > Aquatic > Non-marine Saline and Alkaline > Hypersaline > Sediment...
GCGGTTGACGACAGCCTTAATGAGAGTGAGGCTTTGGAGTCGGATATCTACATGTTCGATAACCGGGCGCCGCTGGTTACCATAACATCGCCGATCACCGGATTCGTGACGAATGTCCCGTCAGTGACCGTGGAAGGAGCGGTGATCGACAGCCAGCAGATCACAACCGCGAACGTTTATGTGAACGATGCGATCGCAGGGCAGGCCACCGTAAACGCAAACGGCGGCTTCAGTACACTGGTATCCCTTCCTATCGGTCTGAATACTCTCAAGGCGGAGGCAACGGACGGGAACGGTAATGTGGGGCAGAGTTCAACGGTCTCCGTTACGTACGACACCAGTACCGTTGCCGTGCAGATTACATCGCCGGAAGACGATTTCATCACGCAGAACCAGCGGGTTGCCGTCACGGGTACCGTGAGCGATCCGGCGATTTCCAAGGCTACGCTCATCGTGAACGGCGCGGAGTCCGAAATCGACGTTACCGGCGGTCAGTTCGACGCTATTGCCGATCTTGACGAGGGAGCAAATACCATCAGAGTCAGGGCGCAGAATCCCGCGGGAACCGTGGGAACATCGCCTACGATCAGCGTAACGAGGGATACAACCGATCCAACGGTCTTCATCGTTCAACCCATAGATCAGACCCCGTTCCAGGACACGCCGATCCTTGTTTCGGGCTCGGTGAGTGACGCGAATCCTCCTGACAGTGTTTCCGTCAGCGTGGGCGGGACGCTCCGGAAAGTTGTTCTCCTGGGCGGGCAGTATCAGGTTTACATGGAGTTGCAGGAGGGTACGAATCAGATTACCGTATCCGCCATTGATGGTGCGGGCAATCTCGGATCCGCAACGGTAACCGTATACCTGAACAGCTTCGGACCCACGGTTCGTATTACGACTCCTCAGGATGGTGCGCTTCTCAATGATCCTGAAGTGGATGTCGGCGGAACGGTGACCGATCCCAACATCTCCACGGGGAATCTGTTCGTTGACGGCGTTCCACAGGTCATCGCCATAAACAGTGGAATCTTTCTCGTGTCGGTGACGCTGACTCAGGATGGTGATCACATGTTCTGGGCCGAAGTCGTGGATGAATACGAACGCCCCGGCGTATCGGATACGATCAACGTGACTCTGGATACGACTCCTCCATCAATAACCATAACCTCGCCCGCTGACAGCAGCAAGGGCAACAGCCCCTCCATATCCGTAGCCGGGCAGGTTGATGACGAGGAAGTGGAGTCGGTTACCGTATTTGTCGGCAGTTATGGCGTTGAGGCTTCGGTGGTGAGTGGCGCTTTCAGTGCTCAGGTAACACTCTCAGAAGGGTGGAACACCATTTACGTGGAGGGATCCGATCTCTCCGACAATGTCGGCCAGAGCGATATGACACATGTTCTGCTCGATACCCAGGCAGAGATCGATGAAGTGAATCACGACGCGGCCGGCGTCACGCTCGAGATCGACGATCATGTTCTCTTCTGGCTCGATGCAGGGGAAACGGGTGGAACAGCTTCCGTTGATATAGAAGACGTTCATGAGGGCATTCGACTCTATGATGACGGTTCCAATGGAGACGATGTTGCGGGAGACGGTGTCTATAAACGGGATTATACCATCCAGGCCACCGATGAGGCCACGAATGCCCAGGTCATTGGTCACTTTACTGATCACGTGGACAATGAAGCTCTCGATCAGGTCGCACCGAATACCATTACCATTAATGTGCCGCCCGGAGCCGTAACGCTCTTTAATCCGGCCATGACCGAGGTGACGAGTTCGGCAGTGAATCTGAAATGGACTGCTACAACCTCGCCCGATTTCCAGGATTACCAGCTCTATCGGGATACGTCGCCCGGTGTCAATACGCTCTCAACGCTGGTGACCACCATTACCGACGCAGGACAGGATACGGTCAGGTATACCGATCAGGATCCGAATCTGAACAATGGTACCACGTATTACTATCGCGTCTATGTACGGGATCAACTCGGCGCGTCAATCGGAAGCAATGAGGTGAATGCCACCATAGACAGTTGGCCCTCGGAAGAGAAGCTTATCATCCCCGGTGACTTCCCCGCGTACATGGAGCGTCTCGTAACTGAGGCGGGGAGATACGTGATCGTGTCGCACATGAACGATCCGGGTCAGATTACCATTATCAATCAGGTTACCGACGGTACGGTGAAGACCCTGGATGCCAACGGATGGACGGTGGGCATCCGGATCGGGGAGTATCAGGAAGCCCTTGTGGCCGGATTCGGCGGCAATACCATCTACCGGATACACGGGACGAATCTCGACTACACGGAAGAAGCGATCCCTGTGGGGAACGGTCCCTGGGATGTAGCCACGGGATGGGGTCCGGGAGATACACTCTACGCGTTTACGGGCACCGGAGACAATGAAAACAGCGCTGATGACAGCATCAGCGTTCTCAATCTCTGGACCGGTAATCTCGACTATACATTCCACAGTGGCGGTGTTCACTACAGTCACTTCGGATCGAGTCCCGATGGAAGAACCGTGTATGCCGCGAGCCCGCATGGAACCATAGCCACCATCGATCCGGGCGGTTGGAATATCTCCGGCGTGTACGGAGGATTCAGGGCGATTTTTGATATGATCGTGAAAGATGACAAGATCTATCTGCCTCATTCGGATGATGACCGCGTGAGCATACTCACCCGATGGAATCTGAACGTTGAACGCGAGTTGACCGTTCCGGGAACGCCGGTATACTGCATGCCATTGCCCGGTACGAACTACCTGTATGTCAGTTGCCAGACCGATCATGTTATCCGCGTGTACAATACGCAGAACTGGCAGCTGGTGGATATGATTTCTGTGGCAACGCCGCTATCCATGGTATCCGACGACAGCGGCGAGAAAGTCTACGTTGCGCGTCTGGCTTACCAGGGCGGAATAGTCGTTCTGGAATATTAGTTAGTCGCGACGATACGGATCGCGTTGTATTGAGACAATGGAGGGACGCGCTTTGTCGCACCCGCAGTCGCACCGTATCGAGAAACCGGAGGGACGCGTTCCATCGCGCCCTCGAAACAGACGTCGATATGCGTTTGCACAGGGTTACTAATAGACAGTACTGATTTCGTAGATTGAGCAACCGGATACGGTTGTAACAGAATAATGAATACGCCGGCGGATCGGCTTCTCGTCGATCCGCCCGTATCATATCAAAACGTGGCCGAGAGAAGGAGGTGAATCCGGAATACGATCAGATCCGCGAAACATACATATTTCGATCTCATAATTTACTTTAAGGAAATACACGAAAATGTCCTATTGACTTAGGATTGGAGCGGTTTTATACTCGTGTGCTAATAAGCGCCCTACCCTTTTCAGAGCCTCGGACCGAACCAGCTGAAACAAGGTCGATGAGGCGAAAACCCGACCACAATGTCAAGGAGGTCCGACACGTGAGACATCTCCGGGTAACACCTGAACAGAACGTACGCATTCATGCTCTGTTGTTCATTTCGATCGTATCACTTCTATTACTGGTTTCAACGGTACAAGCCGAACAAGGCGTTGGAGTATCCGGATCATGGGTTCGTTCGGTGATGGATGATAGTGGAAATATTCATATGGTCTATTGTGATCGGTGGGGAGACGTACAATATATGAAATTCAACGGATCCTCGTGGATTGGTCCGTCGTATCTCCCGGCCTCGGCGCCGCAATGGTTCGATTTCACGAATCCTGATATTGCGGTTGGACCCGATGGCAGAGCACAGGTCGTGTACAATACAACGACGCAGCAGCCATTTCCCGATGATTTCAATCCCATAATCCTTGCCAAAGCCAATGATGCTGATGGATCCAGTTGGAGTATAACGACAATCGGTGGTGCCGACGAACGCAGAAACCACGCGAGAATAGCAGTGGACGAGAACAATGATCCTCATATCGTATACATGAGGACAGGGAAATTTGAGCCATACTGGTGGAAGATTGTCTATCGCCGACCCGACGGTTCGGAGAAAGAAATCGACTACGGTGTGGATGCAAACAGGGTCAATAATCCAACCATCGACTATGGCAACGGTATGGTTCATATCGCGTATTACCGCGGCGGTTCCGGTAGTATGACCACCAATATCTGCTATTCCAGGGATGTGCCATACGGAGACTTCCCGATCTGGACGCTCACCAACATGCCCTCCTACTGGTTTGTCGCCAGTCCGGATGTTGCCGTGGCACCCGACGGACACGTTGAGATCGTGTTTCTGCAGCAGGATTTCAGCGGCGGGACTCCGTATTACAAGGGCGTACTTTCCGCCCGTCCGGATTACGGCGATGTGATCACGATAGATGGTGGATGGGCCGAGATTAAGGAACACGAACAGGAAGATTGGGCGCCCAGTATAACATTCGGGACAGATGGTACGCGATATGTGGCCTGGTCTCATTATTCAAACGGCGAAACCCTTTACAAGATCGGTGATGGCCCGAAAGTGACCCTGGAACCGTTCGGTCATGTGGATGTATGCGGCGGACCCGGCGGCGTGTATTATACCCGGATTCATGGTAGTCCGGGCCCCATTTACTATGATCAGATTGGTGGCGGCGGTCCGCCCAATCAGCTCCCGGTAGTGGATTTTGACTGGTCCCCGGAAACCGGTGATTATGAAACGCTTTTCTCCTTCGATGCCTCGGACACGTACGATCCTGACGGTGATACACCGTTGATCTACGGGTGGGACTGGGAGAATGACGGAACCATCGATTATGAGATCGAGGGAACGGCCACGGCCACGCATACTTTCGGGTATCCCGGTGAATACGAGGTATTTCTCGAGGTTACGGATGCCCGCGGCGGAAAAGGATACGAATCCAGGCATCTCACGGTTATGAACTATCCGCCCGAAGCTGAGTTCGAAGCGACGCAACTGGAGACTCTGAGTGTTCTTTTCGATGCATCCGCATCGTCGGATACCGAGGACGAGAAAGATCTCAGATATAGCTGGGATTTCCTCGGAAACGGTATATTTTCACGGCCCACGGAAGAGGATTCAACGCTGTATATATACGATGAACCCGGGACGTATCAGGTAACGCTCAGGGTTGAAGATCAAATCGGCGCGGTGGATGATACTACCATGAGCGTTGAAGTCATGGGCGATGCGCCGGCTGCTCCCGGATCACTCGTTGCTGAGGATTATCCCGAAGACCAGGGCGATCAGATCGCCCTGTCCTGGACGCTGTCTCCGGATGATCTGCGCGGCATGGTTCACAGTTATATAATACGCAGACATCCCGCGGGCGAACCCGAATACGTGGAGATGTTGATCCCGGCCGGTGATTCCACATACGTGGACTCCGTAGTAACGGGCGAACCGTTTGACTACAGGATCGCGGCGTATGACAGTACGTCTCTCTCGTATTCGGAATGGATCTACGCCGACTCCTCGGTAACAGCCCGGGATAATCTCGAACCCGAGGACATAACGGATTTCGAAGCCGACCTGGTTACACTGGATACCGGGTGGCAGGTTACCCTTCATTGGACGCCGTCAGCCTCGCCGGATCTCCTCACCCAGTCGATCTACCGTTCCATGGGCGATGGTGATTGGTCGGGTCTCGTAACGCTCCAGCCTACGGCAACGACATTCCGGGACACCATTATGGATGTCGGGGATTACTTCTACCGGATCCACAGCGAAGATGGATGGAACATCACGATCTCAGATTCAGTAGGCGTGGAAGCCGCGGGAACCAATGCAATACCGGGTCTTCCCGAGGTTCTGACCGTAACCGGTATAAACCCGAATCCGACGCGGGGAACAGCCACGGTACGATTCGCCGTACCCCATGCAGGCGATCTCGGATTGATGATCTATGATCTGAACGGTCGAAGGGTTATCAATCGAACCATGCGGTTCGAACAAGGCGGTTGGTTCCATGAATCCATAGAGTTGACGGGCGCATCGGGTACCAGTTTGCCCTCAGGTACATACATGATGCACCTCTCATTCGACGGGCACAGGGCATCAGCACCGGTGGTTATCGTTCGCTGATAAGTCCTAATCATGTCTGAGTTTTGCGGGAGAGCCTCTAGGCGGGCTCTCCCTCCTTTATAATATTTTAAGGAGGATTACATGAGAGTGAATCGGATGAAGGCTGTTTTTGTGGCGGCTCTAATGATAGGTTTGCCCGTCTTGATGCTTTCACCCGCCCCGGTACATGCGGAGCAAGCGGTTGGGCAGACTGCCGAGTGGTTACGGTGTGTACAAGATGAATCAGGGAACATACATGTAGTGTACGCATTCGGATGGGGTTCAGCGTATTACATCAAATACGACGGGTCTTCCTGGATCGGACCGTCCACATTGCCGGCTTCCGGACCTCAATGGTTTAATTTTACCAATCCTGACATCGCGGTCGGTCCGAACGGGATACCGCAGGTTGTGTACAGTACCACAACGGGGGATCCACATCCGAATGATCTCAATCCGGTTATTCTTGCAACCGCTAATGACGTGAATGGTACCAGTTGGAGCTATACAACCCTATATGGAACGGATGTTCGCCGGAATCATGCGCGTATCGCGGTTGATGAGAATAACGATCCTCATATTGTGTATATGAAGACGAATAAGTATGAGCCATACTGGTGGAAGATCGTCTACCGACGGCCGGATGGGTTCGAGAAGGAAATCGATTACGGTGTAGACTCGGACCGGGTGAACAATCCGACAATCGCCTATCAAAACGGCACCGTTCACATCGCGTATTATCGAGGCGGATCTTCGTCTCAGACCACGAACATCATGCACTCATGGGATCAGCCATACGGCGATTTTCCCATTGAACAGATAACGTACATGCCATACGGATGGTTTGTGGATACCCCGGATATCGCTATAGATCCCAACGGCGGGTATCATATTGTATATCTCGTTGCCGATTGGACCGGAACGCACGGGTATTATAAAGGCGTTCATGTGAACGGGCAGGAGATCGATGGCGGATGGGCCACCATTGATGAAGGGCATGAAGACTGGAATCCCGGCATAACCTTTACGCCATCCGGAGATCGACTCATCGGCTGGTCTCACTATACAAACGGCGAAGCAATGTACAAGATCAACAATGATCCAAAAGTGACGCTTACGCCGTACGGGTGCATCGATGTGTGTGGGGGAGCCGCCGGCGGCCATTTTATACGTACTCATGGCTGGCCCGGTGCAATGTATATGGAGCAGGTTCTCTCCGGTGGCCCGGTATTTTATCCGCCCACGGCTATTATCGATAGTATAGATCCCAGCCCGGTGTACCGCGGTATTCACTTCTACGTGAACTTCAATGGAAGCGGTTACGACAATGATGAAAGCGGCGCCAGCATAACTGACTGGGAATGGCGCTCCAGTTGGGATGGGCTCCTGGGGCAGACCGAGGATCTGGTTATCAACCCCATAAACCTCTCTCCCGGCCGTCATTCAATACTTTTCAAGGTCATGGACGATGAGGGGGAATGGTCTGCTCCCGTTACCACAAATCTCGATGTGTTCGCGGATACGGTTCTTCCGCCCCCCGTAGAGGATGTCACAGTGACGCATTCAGGCGGGGATACCGTGCTCGTAGAGTGGACGGGCGTTACTGACAATCTCGCCATGGACCATTATGCAATATATCGCGGTACGGATCCGTATTCCGTACCCGATACACCCATTACAACCATTGCTGCTGCAACATTTCCGCTGGAATATACTGACGACGAGGCATTTCTTGCCGGTGATGAAGTCTATTACCTGATCGTTCCCGTTGACATAGACGGAAATGAAAACATGGAAGGAAGCGTGACCGGCGGATACCGGTTCGAACTCGAAGACGGCGATCTCTGATATATCAGATAATCTGCCTCGTATAAAGAATAATCCGGGCACTATTCTAACCTTAGAATAGTGCCCATTTCTTTTGAGTGAAGGAACGAATCCCGACTCAGAAATAGAATTGGGGATAGGGTCTCCTCGAATTCATCCGAACCTCCTCCTTTTGAAAAGGAGGATTGAGGAGGATTTGATTACCGAAATCGAATGAAAACCACCAGCAGCGTAATCATAATCCGTATCGAAATCGCTCTGGCTCCTGTTGGAGCGTCGTCAGGCGCGACTCCTTCTTTCAATTTTACCATTTCCTAATATGGAGGGACGCGCTTCCGCGCGTCCGATGATTTCTCTCAAATCTCCCCTTATACTGAGAACTCAATACTGACAAACGACAACGCGATCATCTGAGAGCTGATAGCCCACATGTAGGAGCGTCGTCAGGCGCTACTCCGTCTCTATTTCCTATGGAGGGACGGGTAGGAATTGATGAGTTAGGAATTTATAGATTTAATAATGTGATGATTTAGTAATTTGAAGAACCAGATATTCGGAACCGAGGGGACGAGATAGCCGGCAGGGCAATCGAAATCGCTCTGTCTCCTTTAGGAGCATCGTCAGGCGCTACTCCGACTCTATTTCCTATGGAGGGACGCGCTTCCGCGCGTCCGATGATTTCTCTCAAATCTCCCCTTATACTGAGAACTGAATACTGATAACCATCCGCGGTCTAAGATCGTTAGGCGGTAGCCGACAAGCGATGGAAGAAGTCCGGATTTTGAAGACCGTTAAAGACCAATCATTACCTCCGATCGTACTCGTACTCGATCATAAGAAATCGATAATCCGAGTATTTGCGCGACCTCTTATCTTCTCCCGAGAAGAACAGAGGGAGATATATCCCGTAAAGGGCGGATCCGGGGTCAAGATTCATTGGGCGGGAGTGAGGAGAGGGACGAGGACGTCCCGGTTGAACGTTACAGGTTTCATGTTGAAGGTTCTCAGAGAAGAAACCGGATAATCGGAATCGGGATCGCTCTGTCTCCTCCTGTAGCGTCTTAAGGCGCGACTAATACTTCCAAATAATATCACTTTTTAATATGGAGGGCCGGGTAGGAATTGATGAGTGCTATATGATGATTGATGATTTATCGGAGATACTGACAAACGACAACGCGATCAGCTGAGAGCTGATAGACGAAGTTCATGAGCGTAGCCGAATGGCTGAAGGCTGACAGCTAATGGTTTGGTTAAGCGATCAAACCATTTAGAATAGTCTTTTGATACCTTTTATGAGGTCGTTTTTCATTGGCACAATTAGTGCATCATTTGATCACTTCAAGTAAATTGTTAAGTTGCTTGAAAGATACTCTCGTCTAATCGCCCGTTGAGCGACGAGTACCCGTGCCAAGGAGTCACGCCATGTTCCGAGCGTTTATCAGTATATCGATTATCTGCGCAACTGCATTCTCGGCGTTCAGCGAGGATGACATGGAGCTTTACGGATATTATTCATCCATTGCCCTCGACAATGAAGGCGATGTTCATATGGTCTATGCAAACAATGACTGGCATGATCTCTATTATACTCAGTACGACGGCGAAACCTGGACACCTCCCCGATACCTCGCAAACTCAAGCCCCATATGGCTTCTCTATAATTATCCGAGCATAGCCGTCGGTCCAAATAACAGGCCGCATGCGGTTTACGGACAGAATACCGGCGGTTATCCCAATGATCTGAACTATTTCACATACGCCCACGCCACCGATGTTCCATGTACATCGTGGACGTATGTAACGATTGGAAATGATGGCCTGCGACGAGCAATGATGGATATAGCCGTGGACGAAAACAACCAGCCACATATCGTCTATCAGACAACGAATAAATACTCACCGTGGTGGTATCGAATAACGTATCGCGAGCCGAATGGAGACGAGGTAACCGTACAACAGACCTGGGATCCCACGCAATGTTCGAGACCGAGTATTGCTTATCGAAATGGCATTGTGCATATCGCGTGGTATCAGAACGGCAATGGATCGACGAATGTCATGTACGCGTCGTCGGCCGACGGTTTCAATCAGATACAGCAACTAACCAACAATCCCTGGGGATGGTGCGTGGAATCCCCGGGGATCGCGGTGGCCCCAAACGGAACGGTGGAAATCGTTTTCGTCATCGCGGATTGGAGTGGTAGCCACCCGTATTATGTCGGGCTCTACCATACCCGCCCGGGGTGGTCGAATGCTCAATCCCTGGGAACGGGACAGGCGGCTCTGAATGAAGCAGGCGAAGATTTCTGGCCGCCGAATGTAGCTTTCGACAGTAACAATAATCGTTATATATCCTGGTATCACTGGGCCGAAAATGAACATTACCACATGATCAATGATCAGGCCAAGGTAACTCA
>Ga0180433_10011878_pt1 | contig 10264 bp, 10 predicted proteins | sample SS_ome_8_FD_132980 | JGI IMG/M metagenome (GOLD analysis project Ga0180433, IMG submission 132980) | Hypersaline lake sediment archaeal communities from the Salton Sea, California, USA - SS_1_D_1 metaG | ecosystem: Environmental > Aquatic > Non-marine Saline and Alkaline > Hypersaline >...
CCATCGGCTCGCCCCCTGCCTCGCCGGTCAGTTCCATGAACCCAGACCGGGCCTGCAAAATGGGATCGTAGGCCGCCTCATTGCTCTCCGGCCCAAAGCCGGTGACCCCCACCCAGATGATGTCCTCTTTGATGCCCTTCAGCCGCTCGTAGTCAATGCCCAGCTTCTCGTAATTGCGCGGCAGTTGGTTGGTGGCGAAAATGTCCACGCCCAGATCGAGGATCAGTTCACGCAACAGCGCCTGCCCCTCCTCGCCCCTCAGGTTCAGGGTGATGGCCTTTTTGCCCACGTTGTTCGGAAAGTAGTAGGTATTCATACCCTTCTCGTCCAGGACGTCACGGCCCACGAAGCGGTTGGGATCCGGCCGCTCCGGGTGCTCGACCCGGATGACGTTCATCCCTTCAACGGCCAGACGATAGGTGAGATAAGGCAACACGGTGGCCTGCTCCAGACTTAACACGGTGAGGTCGGTAAATAGCTCCACCATTACCCTCCTTAACTGTATCATGTTAGTGAACGATGAAAAGAGAGAGGATGAGCAAACACTTCTCACTTCCTCGTCAGGGAACTGTGTCCCCTACATGCCCACTTCCAAAGCGCCGAAAGTGCTATGCCTGCCGCCGTGCTGAGGCTGCTCTTGTCAGACTTCTGCCCTTCTAAGAATGAGCGCTCTGAGCAACGGTTCCAGCTAAACTCTCCTCCCATATGCGGAGTCGAATGCAGAATTCATCAATACCATCCACATCGCCAGGGAAGGCCATCTCCCCCTCTAACGCGCGCAAGGGGGAAATGGCCAACCCTAAAATAAGGAGGAGAAAGTGAAGCGGAAATCATTCACCAGCGTTTCCTAACAAGCACCATCACAGAGAGAACGCAAGCCATCAGAGCCAACCCTCTGAACACGGGGTCCATTCCTTGGATATCAATTAGGTGTCCCACCACAGGAGTAATCACACTGGCCGTTTCCTGGCTCAGAAAATAATAAGCAGCCAGCACTGTGGCCCGACGCTGCCCGGGTACAAAGTCAGCAATGAGGGATTCAACAGCCGGCATGCGAAAACTCATTGTCAATCCATGCAACATCAAGGCGGCCAACAACCAAAAGCCCAGAGGAGCCAGAGTGAACAGATAGAGAAAAGGACCAGCCGAGATCACAGAAATGAGGATGACCTTTTGGCGGCCAATCCGGTCCGAGAGCGCACCTCCCAGTGGCGAGCCCACAATCCCCACGCCGATCATCATGCCCGTCATCAAACCAGCTTGCTCGAAAGAAACACCATGCTTGTCCACCAGATACAGGGGCAGGTAGGAGAATATGCTGAAAGTGATGAGCCGTAAGAGTAAGACCACGCCCAATAGCAAACCAACGGCGCGCAAGATGTCTCGCCAAGCTAACCCGTCTCCCAAAAAGCCGGAAGTTACCTTTGTCTCCGTTCCTTCCCGGCCTCGCACCGTAGCCCACAGCAGCAAACCAGCCACAAGAGCTGGTAAGGCCAGCACACTGAAAGCAAACCGCCAGCTTCCGGCCAAGCGAGCAACGAGGACAGCTAGAAAAGGGGTAATTACGAAGCTGAAATTGCCCCCGACAAAGTGCAAGCCCAACATCTGTCCCCGTTTCTCCTGGGAGAATGATTGGGACAGAAAGGACGAAGAAGGAGCATGGTAGCTGGAGCCGAAGAGACCCATTAGGATCAAGCTCATCAGAAGCTGGTCATAGTTGCGGGTGAAACCAGCCACTACTCCCGACAGGGATACTCCCAGAAGGCCTAGAGTGATGATCGTTCTCTTACCTATCTTATCCGCGATGATGGCAACAGGCAACTGGGCCAATCCGTAGGCTATACTGAAAGAGGAGGTCAACAAACCTGCCCGGAAGTAGCTGAGTTGAAAGTCTTGTCGGAGCATAGGCAAGAGTGGTACCAGGACACCAGTGCACAAATGATGGCTGAGATGAGAGAGCATGAACTGAGGTAGGATACCATACTCTCTGATTCGAAGCCTTAGCTTTTCCGTGGCACAATCCTTTCCGCCTTTTTGTCGCTGTGGCCGCAGATAGGCGACATAACCGGCCTGTCCAAGTTTTGGGTTTGTTCATCCGAGGAGAACTGAATAGCAAGTTGAAGGTGCTATTTCAAGGCTCCCTTCATTCTCTCGATAGCTTCCTCAAGGCGTGGCACCGGAGCCACCAGAGAGAAACGCACGAAACCCTCACCGTTGGGCCCAAAGGCCGAGCCAGACAGGACCAGCACTCGTGCTTTCTGCAGCAGGTTAACGGCGAAATCCATTGACGACAGCCCTGTGGAGGCGACGCTGGCAAAGATGTAGAACGTGCCATAGGGGCGACCATAGCTCAGTCCGATTTCATCCAGGCCCTTCATCAGCAACACCCGGCGTTCGGCATAGGTAGCCAGCGCCTCCTGGACGCAACTCTGAGGTCCGGTCAAAGCAGCCAGAGCCGCCGCCTGAGACACCGCCGGGGCGCAGATGCTCACCGTGTGCTTGATTGGCTCCAAGGCACGAATGAACCCGGCTGGAGCAGCCAGGTAGCCGATGCGCCAGCCAGTCATAGCGTAGGTCTTGGAGAAACCATTGATGGTCACCGTGCGCTCCCGCATGCCAGGCAGAGAAGCTATGCTCAGCAATTGGGTGTCATCGTAAATGAATTTCTCGTATATTTCGTCAGAGATGACAATGAGATCATGCTTCTCGGCCAAGTCTGCAATCTCTCGGACGGTCTCCGGATGGACGATGCCACCCGTGGGATTATTGGGAGAGACCAGGAGAATGGCCTTCGTTTTGGCCGTAATGTGTCGAGCAAGCTCTTCAGTCTGTACCTCGAAATCATCCTTTTCAAAAGTGGGCACAAGAACTGCTTTGGCTCCAGCCAGGACAATGGCTGTGTCGTAAGTCATATAGTGGGGATCCGGCACCAGAATCTCATCACCAGGATCCAAGAGAGCTAAACAGACCAGGAAGACAGCCTCTTGGGCACCCGTTGTTACCAACACCTCGGTTTCCGGATCCACCCGGACGCTGTTGTCCTGCCACAACTTTTCAGCGATGGCCTTTCGCAACTCTGGCATTCCGGCCCAGTGGGTGTAATGAGTATAGCCCCGGTCCAGCGCCTGTTTGGCCGCTTCCACAATGTGAAGGGGAGTGGGGAGATCTGGGTCACCCCGGGCCAGAGCGATGAGGTCCTTGACCTCGGCGGCCATGTCCAGCAATTGTCCCCGCTCGCCTGGGGTCACAGCATGAGCTCGCTGAGAAATAGCACGTTCTATAGGAATCGTCGGTTTTGTCATAGTCACACTCCTTTCTTTACTTTAGATCTTTACCAAGCCCTGTTGAGGATTGTCAAAGCCTTGCCCCGATCTGCGACCATCCTACCCATCTGGGCCAGCTTTGATGGACACAGCATATTCTCTGCCTTTGGCTAGGGAAAGGAGGTTCCCCTCCAGGAAACGAGGGCGTGTAACGGTTCTTAGTGCCTTCTCCACAGAATCATAGCTAAGAGGGAAGATATCGAAACTAAACAGCGTGCCTATCATGAAAACATTCATGCTGCCCGCGCCACCAGCTCGTTCGGCCATAGCTCGAGCATCTACCGCCAGCAGTTCTCCCACCTCCAGTCTTCCCAACTCTTCCCTGATGGTCTCAAAGCTCAAGTCCGGCTGTCTACCCAATCTAGTCTCCAGAGGAACGTTGGCGCGGATGTTAATGGCCACGCTCCCTCCTGGAGCCAGATAATCGGCTGCCCGGCGCAATGTCTCAATAGGCTCCAGGCCCAAGATAAGGTCGCACCTTCCTCTTGGTATCAAAGGGCCATAAACATGATGGCCGATCCTCACCTGGCTATACACCGGCCCACCTCGCTGAGTCACTCCATAGGTCTCAGCGATGCGCACAGAAAAACCTTCTTGTATAGCGGCCTGAGCGATCACCTGCGAAGCAAAAAGGCTTCCTTGCCCGCCCACGCCCGCGATAATCAAATTCAGAGAATCCTGTGAACCCAAAAGCCCTTCCTCCTCGTTGTCTGTGTTTTGTCAAACAGGTTAGCAACCCCTCCTACGATTCCGCATCCCTACTGCTCCAGGCGCTCAAAGTAGATGGCCCCTTGGGGACAAACAACCCTGCAAGAAGCACAGCCATTGCAGAGAACCGGATCAATGGCGATTTTGCCCTCCTCCTCAGCAGCAATGAAAGCTGGACAGCCAAACTCCTCAACGCAGACCAGACAGCCATCGCACTTGGTCAGGTCTATCTTACCCACAATCGTCCTCTTTCGCCATCTCTCACCAGGCTCCAAGGCACAAGCCTGTCGGGAAATGACCACGGCCGGAACGTCAAGGGTCAGAGCCTCTTCCAGTTCCTTGATCAGACGCTTGACCTGAAGAGAACGGACCACCTTCACATAAGGAATTTTGTAGGATTGGGCGATGTCCTCAATAGGCACAACCATCTGTCCATCGGCCAACTGCCACGTGCCAGGATGGGGCTGTTGACCTGTGGAACCGGTGACCGAGTTATCCATGACGATGACCAGAACCGGCGTCTGTTGATGGCCGATTTGCAGCAGGCCGGGCATTCCGGCGTGATAAAAGGTGGAATCGCCGATGAAAGCGATGACCTTGCGGTCGGGATGGAGTTGGGCCAAAGCACTGGCCGTGCCCACGCTGGCCCCCATAGAAGTCATGGTCTGCAGAATGCTGAAGGGGGGATAGAATCCCAAAGCGTAGCAACCGATGTCGCCCAGGATAATGGGATCCTCGATACCGACATTTTGCAACGCTTTGATAAAGGCATAATAAGTGGCTCGATGGGAGCAGCCGGCGCAGAAGCCGATCTGACGCCGGGGGATTAGCTTCTTGACCGCCTCTGCCTGCTCTGCCCTCTCTGTTGAAGGGAGAACCTCCTTGGGGACGGCCATTTCAGGATATTCTCGCTGGACGATGTCGGCCAAAGCTCCCACCACATCATCCAGAATGGTCTCCCCTACTTCTGGCAAAGCGCCTGACTTTCGACCGTATATACAGATGGGACGCTGAATCTCCTGAGCCTCCGCTTTGATGGCTTCCTCCAGGAAGGGTGTGACATCTTCAACTACCAAGACATGATTGACGTGGCTCAGCAAACGATGGATGATCTTGCTAGGCAAGGGATTGACCGTAGAAATCTTCAAACGGGCCACCTTGTCTCTCAATCCCAATGTGTCAACTGCTTCCAACGCATAATTGAAAGCAAAGCCCGCCCCGACGATGCCAATCTTCTCGCCGCCTGTTCCCTCATACCGATCAAACTGATAGCGTTCCAATACCTCTCCAGATCGGTGGAACTTTTCCTTAAGTCTTCGCTCAGGTTCCAGGCAGGGGAAGGGAGTCCACTCACGGGAACTGTCAAAGTAGGGTTCTTCTCTCTTGGGCTCAAGAGTTCCCAGTTCCAGGTCACCAGTCATATGACCCAGGCGGGTGACAGAGCGGAGGATAATTGGCATCTGCAGCTCTTCCGAGATCTCGAAAGCCCGCTTGGTCATCTCCCGGGCATCATTCAAGTCCGTTGGCTCGATGGCCGGCAACCCAGCGAATTTAGCATACCAGCGATTATCCTGCTCATTGTTGGAGCTGACACCGCTGGGATCATCCACAGAGACCACCACGAGGCCGCCAGCGATGTCTATGAGCTTGAGCTGCTGCAAGGAATCAGCGGCCACGTTCAAGCCCACGTGCTTCATGACAACCATAGAGCGAACCCCAGAGAAGGATGCGCCGGTGACGACATCGAAGGCCACCTTCTCGTTGACTGACCAATAGGCTGTGAAGCCCAGGTGAGGAGCCGCCTCAATAAGGGTCTCCATGATCTCTGTGGAGGGTGTCCCTGGATAGCCAGTGACGAGTTGCACGCCAGCTTCGATCGCTCCTCTGGCAATGGCCTCATTGCCCAAGGCCAAAACACGGGTTCCTGGTGCGTCTTTGAGCAGCACCTCTTTCTTCATCAAGACCTCCTAAAGACAGAAAATCGCAACAGACAGAACTAGAAACCAATCGTCCCTTCTCAGCGGCGAAAAAGCCATGTCCTAAGACAAGCCAAGGGAAGAAGCAAGAAATACGAAAGCGCTGAAGGATTTAGCATGAGACGAAACATATCCATTGCATCTTGCGGTTGGAAATATATCTGTGAATCCCAGACTCCAAGTTCTGCCTCGATCACAAGCTGTTCTCCAACCCGGTGAACTTTTAGAAACTTGACCTCCAACTCACCAGCAAAAGAGGTCATTCGAGCCATTTTCACCCCTCCTTTTCCCAGGCGAGGAGAAAGAGCAATACTGGATCCTCTCTCCCATCTGCATAATTCTCAGGCACAGGCAATATCATCCTAAGATACACTATCCAAGAATTGAGCTGAAAACCTCTCAACTTTTTCCAGATCATCAGCTACTCTTCTCAAATCTAGATCTTCTAAGCATTTTCTAGTTTGCCAGCCAGTTTCTTTGTCCCACCCATGAAGTTCATAGTATTCGTCAAGCATCTGGTCCCATTTCTCTCGATGCAGCCGCTCTCCCCTCATTGGTCCAGATTTAACAGGCTCATCCATAAGCCTCTGGGGTGGATAGTCGTCCCTACGGCTGAAGCCAGCGTGCAGCACATTAAAGGCTTTCTCAATGTTGTGAATCCGCTCCCCCATTCTCATAAGTCCATCCCCATCCATCTCTATACCCGTAGCGGCTGAATACAGCTCGGCAAGGTCATCTGGACCAAGCAAATCTGGACCATTGTAATTGCTGCAAAACAGGCAAACGCCTAAGCTATCTAAGACAGCTTGTAACCTTTCATAATACACTACCAGCTTGGCCTTATTTTCATATGAGAGGGGTCCTTCAACCTGCACTCCCCAAATCTTCTCACAAATCTCGGAAGGGATATCCTTTTGCATTTCTATAAAGGCAGCGCCCCTGGTGTGCGTTCCACCCCTGGTGGAAACACCACAGCCCAACGCCCAACCCTTGGATGTTCTCATAGCTTCCATGGAATCTTGCCCTTTTATGTGGATAGCTAATCTTTCAGAGCCTTGGCCCACTATCTGCGAAGCCCTTTTCGAGCCCTCGGCAAGTAAATCCCCCAATCCTTCTCGATAAGCCACCTTCCTTAAAAGCTCCGCCACAACCTGGTAATCTCCCCATTCCAGCTTGAGCCCGTCTGTATCCTCCTGGGTAAAGATTCCCCGTTGGTAACATTCAAAAGCCCAGGCAATTGAGCAAGAAGCATTGTCTTGATCCAGGCCATATTCATTGCACAGCGCATGCAATTTGATCATCGCCGCCGGGTAGTCCAAATCCAGATCGAATCTAGCCACCCAATTCCACAGATCATTAGTATGAAGGCCCTCACTAGCCAAGCCGGCGTATAGCCCATGCTTAACCTGATAAAAGCGGCTGCAATAGATCGGACAGGCAAAATAACCTAATTTTCTTACCTCATACTCTTCGTAAACCTCGGGCATTAGCTTGTCCAGCTTATCAGGGCTCATATAGGCATACTGAAAATTCCTCACCGGCATTAGGCTAAGTTCATTCAATGTGTGAGGATTCCTGACTTTGCTTGCCGCCCCGGAGAGTCTTAGCTTTTCCCAGGTTTCGTCCACAACCTCCATAAACCTCTCAGGATAGGCAACTTCGATTGAACCTGACCCTCTCACTGCTACAGCTTTTAGGTTTTTCGAGCCCATCACCGCACCGAGCCCGCATCTTGAAGCAGACCTTGCCCGGTTTGTTATGATGCAGGCACTTCTTACCAGATTCTCACCCGCGGGTCCTATGCAAGCAATTTGAATCTCCTCATCCCCTAAGTCTTCCTTTATCAGATCATCAGTTTCCCAAGTCGTCTTTCCCCAAATGAGTGATGCATCTAGTATCTTCACCTGGTCATCATCTATCCAGAGGAAAACGGGTCTTCTTGATCTTCCCTGAAACACGATATGATCGTATCCGGCAAACTTTAACTCAGGGGCAAAGTGTCCACAAGAGTTAGCTGATCCAACCCCGCCAGTCATAGGGCTCTTTCCATCTATGCTGTGTCGGGTAGCACAAGGGGCCAGTGTACCAACCAAAACCCCAGTACCCAAGATGAGTCTATTGGCAGGATCGAAAGGTGTCACCCAGGGTTTCACTTCGTCGTACAGAATCCAATTGTCTATGCCCCTACCACCCAGAAATCTCTGCGTATATCTCTTCGTCGGTTCCGTCCAAACTCTGCCGGAGGTCAAATCAACCCGCAAGACCTTCCCCGCTAGAGAGAATTGCTTCTCGCTCACCTTAACACCACCCCCTGCTGTATGGTTACGCCACCACAATGGCACCCACAACGCAATACTTAGCGCATAGAGGCTCGGGCTCTCCTACACATCGATCGCAAGGGAATCGCCCCTTCTTTTCCTCTTCCGTCAACTCTGCATACAGCTTAATATGCATCGTCCCTTCTTTGTCCGCTCTGTAGACCCACAAGCTGGCAACCTTTGGACTGAAAATCTTTCCATGGTGATAAGAGCAGGCAGCTTCGCATGCCTTGCAACCGGTACACTTCTCGCTATGGACCCTCAGCTTAACCATTGATCATCCTCAAAGTCTCTGGTAGAATGTGAAAGAGCTACCTTTTTAGAGACCCCCCAACGGAGCCGATCTTGGCCTATCCCAAGAAGCCAGCAGTCCAGCTTGCCACAGCTTCTTGAACTAGGCCATCTCCTCATTGACGTCGGACAGCACCTCCTCCAATATGTCCAAACCCTCCGCTAGTTGTCCATCAGTGATGGACAAGGGCGTCAAGACGCGAATGACGTTCCCGTGGGTGCCTGCAGTTAGAAGGATCAGACCATGGCTATGACAGCGCTGGGCCACCTTGCCAGCGGCCTCTTTGGCGGGCGCCTTGGTCTCTCGATCAGCTACCAATTCCAGGGCCATCATCGCCCCCAACCCTCGCACCTCGCCGATGAGGGGATAGCGTTCCTTCATAGCCTGGAAGCGGGCCCTGATCTGGACACCGATCTGTTGCACCCGAGATGGAAGATACTGCTCTGTAATGACATCGAGGACAGCTAATGCAGCCACACAGGCCAGCGGATTACCGCCGTAGGTGCCTCCCAGGCCGCCTATCTGCGGCGCGTCCATCACCTCCGCCCGCCCTGTCACGCTACTGAGGGGCAGGCCAGCGGCCAAGGATTTGGCGGTAACCAGCAGGTCAGGCGCCACGTCATAATGCTCAATGGCGAATAGCTTCCCTGTACGGCCGAAGCTGGTCTGCACCTCGTCTGCGATCAGGAGAATGCCCTTCTCGTCACATAACTGGCGCAGCTTTTTCATATAACCCAGCGGGGTGACAATGAACCCCCCTTCCCCTACTACGGGCTCGATGATGATTGTCGCTACTGAATCGTCGGCTACGCGGTTGACAAAGGCCTGCTCCAACAAGGAAAAGCAGTCCACACCGCAGTTATGGTATTCCATCTCCAGCGGGCAGCGATAACAGTAGGGGAAAGGCACCCGGTAGACCTCGGGTGCAAAGGGACCGAACCCACGCTTATAAGGGTCAATCTTGCTGGTCAGGCTCATGCCTAGCAGGGTTCGGCCATGGAAGGCATGCTCGAAACAGATAACCGCTGGACGGCCAGTGTAAGCGCGCGCGATTTTGACCGCATTCTCCACCGCCTCAGCGCCGCTATTAAGGAAAAGAGTCTTCTTGGCCAAGTCACCAGGGACCAGCTCATTGAGCCGCCGGGCCAATTGGATGTAGGGCTCGTACATCGTGACGTGGAAACAGGCATGGGTAAAGTGTTCCAGTTGCTCCTTAAGAGCCTGCACCACTTTGGCGTTAGAGTGGCCAACGTTCATCACGCCAATGCCACCGGCAAAGTCAATGAACGTGTTGCCATCCACATCGGTGATGACAGCCCCTTCGGCATGGGCGATGACAACAGGAGTCACTTGATAGGCCCCCCGCGGGATGTGGACATTCCGCTCGGCAGCCAGGGCCTGACTCTTAGGCCCCGGCACCTCTGTAATCCGTTGGATAGAATCTGGCAAGAACCATCACCCCTTTCAAAAGTTCACAATCTCCCATTCATGACACGGAAGAGGATAGGCAGGTGCTTAGCCATTGTGCCATTCTGCCATGTGATTCCTTTGAGCTTCCGTGATCACCTCTGAAGGAAAGTACTTCTCGTAGAAGTCTATGTCCAGATGATGCACCTGTAGCCACATCGGTACAGTCATGGTATCGAA